>Ga0272441_10001406_pt1 | contig 51275 bp, 32 predicted proteins | sample SSMProp6N_FD_193582 | JGI IMG/M metagenome (GOLD analysis project Ga0272441, IMG submission 193582) | Marine sediment archaeal communities from Little Sippewissett salt marsh, Falmouth, MA, United States - SSM-Prop-6N | ecosystem: Environmental > Aquatic > Marine > Wetlands > Sediment ... | reverse complement strand
AGAAAACCAGACGTAGTGCCAAGAGCCACTGGCCAAACCGTAAGTCCCTTTCGCAAAAGGAAATACAATTTCATGGTGTCGAAGATGGGCCAAACCCCCGGCATTTGCCGCTTCGGACCAATGCCATCGACAACGTCCCTGGTTTGCCCCACCACGCCAGACGCATCGAGAGGCCGGCACAATGCGCAAATCTGCTGCACATTCGCGCATTCCCCAGCCATTTTGACAAAATGCCGGCCGAATCAGCGCCAAAATCTTGAGGTTCGCCCGCCTGTTGTGGTATTATAGAGTGTAGTGTGCAGAAACGCCGGTTTTGAAGGCGAACGGGAAGCCCCGGATTGGGGAACAGATACCACCAATCAGGCATCCTGTGTGGGTAGGCAAAGGGTGGACTGCACCGTTGCCATCGTTCTGCGGCTCCTGTCCAGCCTCCGAAGCCAAGGTGCCAACGCCAACGGGAAAAGGAGCGACGAAAATGAGACGTAACGCGTTTACCCTGATCGAGTTGCTGGTCGTCATCGCCGTTATCGCCGTGCTCATGGCCATCCTGATGCCCTCCCTGAAACTTGCCAGAGAGCAGGCCCGCAGTCTCCACTGCCGCAGCAACGTACGCACGCTGGTGCTGGGCTGGCTCATGTACAAGGACGCCAACGACGCCAAACTGGTCAACGGCCACACACCGGGCCCGAACTACGACAAGACCAAGATCGCGCCGTGGGTCCTCATGCCGCCGGGCATGGGCAACTCCACCGTTGAGCAAAAGAAAGAGTATATCATGCAGGGCCTGCTATGGCCTCACGTCCAGGAGATTGACGTCTATCGCTGCCCGTCGGACAAGCGCAAGAACAATCCACACCACCTGTACGGGTATCGTACCTATTCCATCGCCGGCGGCCTCGCCGGACTCGGCCAGCAGGGCGATTTCGGCGCTTATGAGTATACCCGGTATACCGAGATCAAGCAGCCCGCGACCAAGTATGCCTTCCTGGCCGAGTGCGACAAACGCGGATACAACATGAATTCCTGGGTCATGGATCCCAGTGCCAGACGGTGGGTGGACCCGTTTGGAATCTGGCACCGGGACAACGCCAGCACGCTCGGATACACGGACGGCCACGTAGAAATGCAACGCTGGAAGGGCAGAGGACTGATCGAATGGAACCTCAAGGCCCTGCACAACCCGCAATCCTTCAACTTCTTTAGAACGCCCACCGATGACGACGAGTGGGAGGACTTCGAGTTCATGCTTAAGGGCTACGCCTACAGGGCCCTCAAGTAACACCCGCGCCGCCGAAAAACCGCGTTGTTGGCTTCCCCTGCGCTGCCGGCGTGCTCTGCGAAAACCACCTCGGCACCGTCCAGGCCGCCCGCTCATAGAATACCACGCCGAGACCGTACCCGTCAGAGATAACAGGCCGACATCACGTACAGGCCCGTCAGTAAGCGACCCCCCCCACTCGCAACAGTTGGCTGACGTCTAAGGGAACACTCTCGAAGCGCTACGGCATATACGCCTGTGAAAAGCCGGCCTCGTCCCCCTCATTTACCCATCCTCATTTACTCATCTACCCTTCTACTCATCTACCCTTCTACCCTTCTACCCTTCTACTCATCTACCCTTCTACTCATCTACCCTTCTACTAATCTACCCTTCTACTCATCTACTCTCGCTCCCAGAGCATCTTTTACTTGACGACCAACTGCAACGCCTGTATACTTGTCATACAACTACAGTGAACATCAAGCTGAGACGATGGATGATCGATGGTTCAATTTGACCGGCCTGCGAGCGGAGGATTGCACCCTGTTTTGTGCGGCTGAAAGTCTGGCCCTCGTTGTCGCGGTGCCGGCGGATTGGCCCGGGACAATTTTTGGTCCGTCGCGCTCCGCTGCCTGGCGAAGCGGTCCCTGGCCGACGGGTCGAGTCTCCGCCAGTGGGGCAGGTATGCCAAACGAACCCAATTCTCCCGCTCCCGGCCCCCAAACGGGCCCCGGCGGGAAAAACAAAGCCAATTTCACAGCCCCACGCCGGCTCGGCCTGCGAATCGCGACGCCACAGGCAAGCGAAAAGCCAACGGCGCCAAACAAACCCAATTCCCCCTGCTCCCAGCCCAAGAACGGGAAGCGACAAGAAAAACAAAGCCAATTTCACAGCCCCGCACCGGCTCGGCCTGCGAATCGCGACGCCACAGGCAAGCGAAAAGCCAACAGCGCCAAACAAACCCAATTCCCCCTGCTCCCGGCCCAAGAAAGGGAAGCTCCGGGAAAAACAAAGCCAATCCCGAGAACGCCAAAATAAACGTAAACTGCTGCAAAGGAAGGTTTTACGAAAAAGACAGGGCCGTGGCAGGCGAGAAAAACAAAGCCAATCTGAGCCGACTTCGAGGCACCCCAGCGGTCGTTTCGCCCGGCCGGCAAGAAAATGAGGCCGAAGGCTTGACAGAAACACGCCTTTCCCGTTTAATAGGGGCGTTTCGTCGAGCGCAAGAGGCAAGACGAACGATTGGGTCGGTGCCCGAGTGGCTAAAGGGAACGGGCTGTAAACCCGTTGGCGTGAGCCTACGCTGGTTCGAATCCAGCCCGGCCCATTTTTTTCTGCGCCGCCTTATGGGGCGCATTTTGCTCCGAATCCGGGCAATTCTCCCATCATCCCGCCCCGCGTTATCCGCGCCATTGACTGGCGAGGGATTGCCTGCGATATTGAGACTTCCAGGGTCATTCGGCCGTCGACGGGCCCTTGGAGAAGTTCGGCACAGACGTTGGGCGCACCCTGCGGTGGGATGCCGCGTCACGTCGTGAGATCGTCAGGTAGTAGAAAAGGAAGACATCATGCGAACACACAAACCGTCTCGGAGAAACACGGTCATAGCCGGCGTGATTGTTGCCGCCGCGTCCTGCGGGCTGTGCACCGCGGGGGAACCGCTCATGCAGGCGACCCGGGACTGGCACACGGGTCAGATTGTGGTCACCGAGGGTGAGAAGCCCGTATTGCAGTACAATTATCTGACGCAGCAGCCCCCGGAAGGCTTCGTGGCGTCGGCGGCCCCGGGCAACCGGCGCTACGCGCGGGCGCGGAGCAACTACATCCACCCCTTGTACGGGCCTCACGGAGAAGTGCTGACGCACGATTGGTCCGAGGACCACCCCCACCACCGCGGCATCTACTGGGCCTGGCCGGAAGTGGACTGGCGCGGCCAGCGCGGCGATCTGCACGCCCTGCAGCGCGTCTTCGCCCGGCCCACTGGCAACGTCACCCTCCAGGACGGTGACACCTCCGCGCGGATTGAGGCGGAGAACCGTTGGATCTGGGAGGATGAAACGCCCATCGTTCGAGAAGTCGCCACCATCCGCGTGCACCAGGCCGGTGACCATGGTCGATACATCGATCTTTCCTATCGCTTTGAAGCCCTGGAAGACGACGTCGCCCTGGCGCGCCGAGGCACGAAGTACTACGGCGGTCTCAACATTCGTCTGTCCCCGATCGAGGATATGCAACTGATCCACCACGCCGACCCCGCTCAAGCTGGCCCACGTCGCGCCTGGTCGGACTCCGTGGGAATTCGCCAAGGCGGCACCGAGCCGGTCGGATTCGCTGTCCTGGAAAAAGCGTCGAATCCCGACTACCCCGGCGACTGGATTGAATACCCAAACCTGCCCTGGTTCCAGCCAACATTCCCCGCGCACGATACGCGCTATGTGCTCAAGAAGGGAACGCCGCTCGTACTGCAATACCGCTTATGGATTCGAGCCGGCGGTAAGGCCACCGACACCGAGTACGCCCGACACTGGGACATTTTCAACGCAACGCAAGAGCGCATGAAGGAACAGTCTCAATGACTTTAGAACGCAACCAACAGATCACACGGCGTCAGTTGCTCCAGGCAGCAAGCCGAACCGGGGCCGTTATCGCTCTTCCAACGATTCTGCCTGCATCCGTTTTCGGCTCGGATGCGCCGTCCAACCGAATCACGTTGGGCGTGATCGGCTCCGGGAGCAAAGGCACCGGCGGCATGCGCAACTTCATCTCCCAGGGCGCGCAGGTCGTAGCCGTATGTGACGTCAATGCACGTAACCGAAATAACGCCGCGAACATCGCCGGCGTCGCGGAAGCGTCGCGCTACGTCGATTTCCGCACGATGCTGGCCCGTGAGGACATCGACGCCGTGCTCGTGGCCACCCCGGATCACTGGCATGTGCTCCACGCCATTGCCGCAATCAGAGCGGGCAAGGATGTGTATTGTGAGAAGCCTCTGAGCAATACGATTGCCGAAGGCCGTGCCCTGGTAGAAACCGTCCGGCGCTACGGGGCCGTATTCCAACACGGCACGCAGCTCCGATCTCGGTCCGCCACGCGTCTGGCCTGCGAACTCGTACGCAATGGATATATCGGCGAACTGGAAAAAGTCGTCATCGGCTCGCCGCCCGGACGCGCCACAGGCTATCATCCGCCCGAATCGGTACCGGATTGGCTGGAGTACGATCTGTGGCTGGGCCCTGCACCCGAGGCCCCGTATAGCCGGTGGCGCTGCCTGCGCGTGCCGGAGATCAGCAATCTGGCGGGCTGGTACTTTGCCAGTGACTATTCTCTGTCCGGCTGGGTGGCCGGCTACGGCGTGCACGACCTGGATATTGCCCAATGGGCCCTGAACACCGAAGAGACCGGCCCCGTGGAAATCGAGGGCCATGGCGTGTTCCCCTCAGAAGGCCTATACGACACGGTCACCACATACGAACTAACGTTCACTTATGCCGACGGCCGGCGCATCCTCATGACCGACACCGGCAGGAACCGTCACGGGGTGCAATTCTTTGGCAGCGAAGGCTGGGTCGGCACGCGCGGCTCCTGGATCGAGGCCAAACCCGAGTCGCTGCTCCAGGTACGCATCGGCTCCGATGAACAGCACCTTTACGCCTCCGACCAGCACGAGGGGAACTTCCTCGAATGCGTCAAGACAAGAAACGAAACCATTACCCCGGCCGAGGTCGCGCACCGTTCCACCAGCATCGCCCTGATCGGCGGTATCGCCTTGCATCTCGGCCGTAAGCTGCAATGGAACCCCGGCACCGAACGCTTTGTCAACGACGAACAGGCCAACCGCTCGCTAACTTACACCATGCGTTCGCCATGGACGCTGTGATTTTGAGACGAGCCACTGCGGGAGAATGATACGATGACGGACAAATGCTTTCGAGTTCTGATTCATGGGGCCGGTTGGGTCGCGACCCAGCACATTGGCGCCTTCCTGAACAACCCTCACGCCGAAGTGGTCGCCATTTCGAGTCGGCATCTGACCAGCGCGCAACGCCTGGCCGAGCAGTACGGACTCGGAAGCGTCGCCTGCTACGACAGTCTGGACGCGGCCCTGCAACACGAGGACGTGGACATCGTGTCGGTGTGCACTCCCCAGCACGTGCACTGCGAAAACGTCCTGGCCATCGCCGCCGCCGGCAAACACATCGTGATCGAAAAGCCCGCCGCCAATTCGCTCGAGGAGTTGAGCGCCATGCGCGAGGCGGTCCGAAAGGCCGGCGTGAAAACCATCGTGAGCTTCGTGCTCCGCTGGAATCCACTCTTTCGCACGATCAAACGCCTCATCGCCGACGGCGCCCTGGGCGAAATCTACTGCGTGGAAACGGACTACCAATCGTACAACGGCGCTTGGTGGGGCGGCTGGGAGGACGGCCGTAAAAAGGACACTGCCGTCAGCGCCATGGCCGTGGCCGGCTGTCACGCCATCGACGCCATGCGTTGGTTCGCCGCGCCGGGCGAATTCGAGGCCGCCGAACCGGTGGAAGTCTTCGCCTATGCCGGCGGCAAGCGCAAGGGAAAGACGCTTCAGTACAACCCCACGATCAATGACTGGCAGACGTATGCTCCCATGGAGTACGACGGTCTCGAGATGGCGCTGGTACGCTTCGCCAACGGGGCCCTGGGAAAAGTGTCGGTCAACTTCGAATGCGTTCATCCCTACACCTTCCCGCTGGAGATTTTCGGCGATCGCGGCTCGGTCAAGAACAACCGGTTGTGGTCGCACACCTTCCCGGGCCAGAAAGACTGGATTGAGATCCCCGCCATCTGCCCCGATTCCAGCGACGTCGCTCATCACCCCTTCCAGGGCCAGATCGACCATTTCGTCCAGTGCCTGCGAGACGACGTGGAATCCCACTGCAACCTGGCCGATGCGATCAAGACCCACGAGATTGTCTTTGCCGCCCAGCAGTGCTACCGGCAGCGGCGCCCCGTCTCGTTGCCGCTGCTACCGTGACGCGGGATACGGAGATACCAAGAAGTACGACGCGCAGGAAGCCCGCATCCCGAGGCTGAAATCGTGGCAAACTGACTGCGACCATCGGTGGCCCTTCGAGCCCCTTTCGTGGCGTGGTTACCGGAACGATGTCCGGTAATCCCGAACCCAGCCGTGCCGCCTGTCGGTTCCGCTCTTTCCCGGGCACCCCCGAAACGCGACATCGGCCCGGATGCGACGGATTTTGCTGAGCCCGTTGTCAAGACGCGGCGAAATCTGGCCGATGAAACGGGACGAGATGGAGTCTCATGTGCATCTTGGGCACCGAAGGAGAATACGTCGTAATTCTGTTAAGAGGAAACCCTTATGGAACTTCCGGAGCTTGTTTTGAGACCCATCCGGGCCTTCAAGGAGATGCTTGACCTCGAGGAGGACCCCCCGACGCTGGCCAGTCAGTTGGTGCAGTTGCGAGGGCAGTTGGCGGAGCTGCGGAGCCGGCTCGAAGAGACCCGCAAGCTGTCCCGGGAAAAGGACGCGTTGATCGCCCGGCTGCAGGCCGCCGGGACCATCAAGGACGACATGATCGTCGAGGGCCCGGCCTGTTTCGTCAAGAAGGCCGGCAACATCCTGGACGGGCCGTACTGCACCTGCTGCTTCGAGCAGAAACAGGAGAAGATTCGCATCATCCCGGCCCCCCGGCCCGAGGATGCCGACGGGCCCGAATCCGAGTGGGTCCAATGCTCTGCGTGCCAAACGCCTTTCCGGTCCAGGCGAGTAGGCGAGTTTCTCAACGCTCCTGCCCCCGTCACCGCCGGCGACGCTGCGGAGGAAGCGCAGCGACCCGTCCGAAGAGCATCGGCACCGCGCAAGACGAGCCGCCCCACCGCTGCGACCCGCACGACTGCGCGAGCGAGCGGCTCTGCAAAAGCAACGAAGAAGGCCGCGCGCAAGGCACCCGCCAAACGCAAGACGAACCGAGTCAGCACTGCGGCCCGCGCGACCGTGAAAACCGGAGGCACTGCGAAGGCAACCAAGAAGGCCGCACGCAAGGCGCCCGCCAAACGCAAGACGACCCGAGTCAGCACTGCGGCCCGCGCGACCGCGAAAACCGGAGGCACTGCGAAGGCAACCAAGAAAGCCTCGCGTAAGGCACCGGCCAAACGCAAAACGACCCGAGTCAGCGCTGCGGCCCGCGCGACCGCGAAAACCGGCAGCACTACAAAAGCAACCAAGAAGGCCACGCGCAGGGCACCCGCCAAACGAACGACGACACGAGCCGCCGCCAAGGGCTCCTCCACGACGAGAACCGGCGGCACCGCGAAGCAAAAGAAGAAACCCGTCCGCAAGGCACCCGCCAAACGCACAACGACCCGCGTCGCCCGCACGAAGAAGACGCGGAGTCGTTAACAGGGAGGGAGCAGGTGCACGGAGGCGCTTTCGGGCGGAGGGATCGGTATGCGCCCTCACCCCGGGCGGTCCGTCAACGGCCGGGTGAGCCGTTGATCGCCGCGCTCGCGCGCCAGCCGGCCTTTTTCGACCACGCACCCACATCAGGGTTTTCCGGGTCCACCACAACCAGAGAGTAACCCAGGCCGTCCGTGCCGGCATACCAGCGGTCCTCGTATTCGAAGCGATGGATCGTCCGGCCGATCGCATCGAGCAGCTCGATCCTCTCGCCGCCGTTGGCCAGCCGGCCCTCGTATTCACCCGCCACGGGCAGCCCGGGCCCGTACTTGGCCTCGAAGGCCGCCGCGTCCGCAACCACCAGACAGAAATCACCGGCCGCCAGCTCGACGGCGCCGAACGTAAAGTCGATTCCGTCACTGAACCAGACCCGGTTGAGATCGATCGGCTCGGCCCCGGCGTTGGTCAGTTCGATATATTCGGTGTCGGGGTCGTCGGGGTCGCCCGTGTCAACAGGGTGGTACATGATCTCGCTGATCCGCAGATTCTCGAGGACGGGCCCAACGGCAAAGATCACATCGTGGCAGACGCTCCACGTCCCCGACAGCAACGTGCGTGCCCGGACGCGGACGGTCCCGTTCAGGGTGACAGGCGCCGCGTACGCCACCGCATGCGCGGCGTTAACGTCACCGCCGGGCAGGCGGGGATCGGCGCCGTCGAGGGTGTAGTAGATGTCACCGGCGGGCGCGCTCATCGTGAGATTGAATCCGCGCTCGACCGCCCCGCCATGCCGATTGAAGGCCGGCGCATCGATCTGCGGATACCAGTTCCTGGCCCGGAACTGGCCCAGCACGATCTCGGTCCGCTGCGGGAAATACTCATCGAGCAAATAGCGCACCTGGGGCAGCCAGTCGTCGTGTTTCGTCCGGGGCCGCGAGACTTTCGCGTCGCCCCAACGGGCCGACTCGGCAATGATGGCCAGCTCGATGGTGTCCCTCCGAGCCGACAGGAAGCCCGCCGCGACCTGCGGCGTGAGGCAGCCATCGTGGAAGAAATGCCGGTACACACGATCGGCAAAACGCATCCGATACTCGGGGTGCGCAACGAGCTGTTGATGCAGCCACTGCGGATTGAAATACTGAACCTGACTGCCGGCCGGATAGGGTCCCGTCCGGTTTTCGTAGAGCTCGAAGAGGGAGTGTTCGCTGTCGTGGCGAAAGAACTTGAACCCGTCGGGCGTGGTCCGGTTGTAGACGGCGTAGAAATTATTCGGACGACTGTTGCCGAAAAAGTTCGAGATCGGCGCATCGAAGTCGCCCACGTAGTACGTGCAAATCATGTAGTCGATCAGGTTGTCGACATCGAGAAGTCGCTCGTAGTTAGGATTGGGCGTGCCGTCGGCGTTGCGCCCCTGAACGCGGTAGTAGGCCTCGTCACTGCCGAAGCCGGCGCGGGCCGCCTCCCAGAGCCGGTGATACGCCTCCAGGTCGCCGTCCGTTGCCTCCATCGTATACGGCGCGCCGGGACCGGCATCGACCTTGAGCACGTCGTAGTCTTCCCGGTCGCCCCCGAGATACGATTCCGCGTAGCGGGCCTCGGAGCGTTCCTGCGTCTGGTAAAGGCCCCAGTACTGCCCGTTGAGATAGAGATGATAGTATCGGCTCCGGGTGTAGGGCTGTCCCATGGCCCCCTGCACGTCGCGTGAGAAGACTTCCCGCAGCATCGTGTTCTTCCCGCCGTGGTCCAGGCCGCCGGCGCCCTTGAAGGCCCACGAGTAGTTCTGCGAGGTGCGCAGGTCCATCTTCTCGAATTCATCGACCCCCTCGTCGCCGAACAGGGGATAACGCAGTGTGGGCGGGCCGTACTCGGCGCGGAAGAAAAGCCGAAAAGCGTGCTTCGGATTGGTGCCGCCGCGACCGTACCCCCCGCGGATACGCACACCCGCGTTGACCTGGAACCCTTCCGTTCCGTCGGGATAGATCAGCTCGAACGAAACCGGCCGCTCCCACGCGCGCCCGTCCTGCAAGGCGTTGACGTAAATGCCCGAATCGGAGTTGAACAGGTTATACAGATCCGTAACGAATGAAAGGGACGGAATCGACAACAGCGACTCGCCCATCAGGTCCCGGTATCGCCCATCGTTCACAACGTCGGGGTCCATCCCGTAGTCTATGCTCTGTCCGCCTCCCCCCCAGGGGAAACCGCCCCCCGAAGCGCTCGGGTCCGGCCACTCGGACGCGGGCTTGGTGCCACCAAGCGATTGCCGGATCACATCCTCGACGAAGATGTACGTCTGCGTGCGAACGGTCGAGGGCTTCCAGCCCTGCCTGGTGGCAACCGTTCGCAAGCAAGTGGTTCTCTCGATGCGGAGAGGCTCGGTGTAGACCTCGCCCGAGACGAAGCGTCCCAGCTTCTGGCCCGGCGTGTCGCCGTCGAGCGAATAGTATATGGTGGCTTCCGGATCATCGACGGCGAGCGTCACGGAGAACGGCTCGTCATAAAAACCATGTTCGTGGCTGATCTCAACCTCACCGACGACGCCGGCGTAGGCTCCTTCATTCTGCGCCCCGGGCGTGGGCACGGCGAAGAACCGCCACTGCTCGTCGCCATCCGGGTAGCGGCCGTACGAAACGTCACACCCCAGCGCCGGAAACACCATCGCATCGATCAGCGTGCTCCCGTCGGCATCGAACAACCCCACTTCCTCGCCGCCGGCGTCGAGCTTGAAGTCGGCATGCAACCCGGGATCGCCCGTGTCACCGTCCGCCCAGATCAGCAGGTACCCTCGCGGGGCAATCGTGGTCAGAGACGTCTGTGCCGCGGGGATCCGCCATTGGGTCGGTCTGGTCAAATCATCGGTCACGTACATGCCGCCGACATCGATGGGCGCGTCGGCGTAATTGTAGATCTCGATCCAGTCCTCGTATTGCCCCTGGGGATCCCGGCCGGCCGCCCCGTTGGAGGCCAGGATTTCATTGATCACCAGGGAAACACCCTTCCCTGTCTCGGCACCCGCCATCACCAGACTCGCACAGCCGACGACGAGCCACGTCAGGTTCAACGTTCTGAACATATCATTCCTCCTGCTGTTGCCGCATGGATGTCGCGACCGAAGCGCTGAGGCCCCTGGAATCCGCTCGGATGTCGCCGCCCCGGCCCAAACGAACACAACACAACTCCCTGCTCGAAAAGAAAACGTGCCGAACGCGCGAACAGACCCGCACGCATCGCCCAGACCAGAACGTCCCACCCCCATGCATCGGGACAAGAGGACTCTCTCGAATCCTATCGTGAAGTATCGCTCATCCGTGCCGTTTTGTCAAGCGCAAACCGCGCGGTCAGTATCCTTCGATCATGATGATCGCCTTGTAGGCCGCCTGACGAACGTCCCGGACGGAGTCGCGAGTTTGCGCCTCCCTCAGCGCGGGCAGCGCTTTGGCGTCCCCGAACGCAGCCAGCACCTCGGCGGCGGTCCGCCGCACTTGGGCGTCGCGGTCGGCCAGCAAGGCGCGTTCCAGGGCGTTGCGGGCCCTGGCGTCACGATATCCGGCCAGCTCCCGGGCCGATTGCACGCGGTCCTCGGTGTCTCCGATGCGCAGGACCTTGAGCAGCTCGCCTTGGCGGCGCGTCTCGGCCTCGGAGACGACGTTGGTCTTCGGGACCGCGGGAGTGGGAGAACCAGAGACATGATGTTCCACCACGACGTGTTTTTTCGTCACGACGACCGGCGTTTCGACAACCACCGAAGGGCGGTGCCCCAGCCAGAGGCCCACCGTCGGCGCGCACCACGGCCGATGCGGATAGCCGTACCAGGGCCATCCGACGTGGTGGTATCGATGCCAGTACCAATCCCCGCACCAAGCGTCGTGCGGATGCCAGCAGCCAAAGGTCGTGCCCAGCCCGATGCTAAAGTGGACCCGCGCCGAGACCGGCCCGGCCGTCACGAAAACGACGCCGATCAACACAAGCCAAAATGCGACCTTCCGTCTCGCATTCATCCGTTTCTCTCCGGAACCAACGCGTTCATCATTCCCCTGCGACATGGGATACATTCCCCAAAAGCATACTATCGTTACGAGCGCCATTATACCGCGTCTCCGGCGTCAATCCAACCACCTCGGGGTTTTGGCACTTCGCGGCGGATTCTCTATGCTTTACTACGGGCAGAAGTCGCAAACAGCATGAGCCATCTCTGTACTGGTATGGGCATTTTCAGACGTATCTTCGGACAACACGGCCAGAGCGCCGGCGATCTGGGCTACTTCGGCCTGGGGACGTGGTGGCTCTCGGCGTTCTCCAGCGCCGAGCGACAACACCTGGAAACGGCGTTCGCCGCGGGCGGCGCGCGGTCGCTGACCAAGGGCCAGAAGCCGTCCACCTTCCCGACCGCGGCGGCCCTTCTGGTAACGCTCGCCTCCCAACTGAGCGAGAAACCCGAAGACCGGCATCTGGCGGCGCGAGTCCTGTCGAAAGCCGAGGAAAGGGCGCTGGCCGAGAACGACCTCATCGGCCTACACTTCGTCTACCAGGAGACGATCCGTCTGCAATACAAGTGGAGAGAGGCGTTTCCGGACGCCCTGAACCTGGCCTTCGCCGCCTGCCACAAGCAGATGCAATACGCCACGGAGGCCGCCGAGGCCCTGCACGAGGCGTTTCCCGGGCGACCTCTGCCGGCCCATTTCGGCTTTCAACGCAGCGCCTCGATACTGGAGCAGCGCAAAGCCTACGAGCAGGCCCTGGAGATCTGCCGGCGAGCCAAGAAGCAGGGATGGGCCGGTAACTGGACCTGGCGCATGCAGCGAATCCAAAAGAAAATACGCGAACGAGGCTATCCGGTCGTATCCATGTCGTCGTCAGGCATATCGCTGGTATGAGCGCAGACGGGCGGCCCGGTTTCATTGTGGCCGAGGCCCGTTTCCCGGCCGATATAGAAGATGTGAACCAAACCGTCATATACCGGCATTACAGAAGCAAACGAGGCAATCTCGGACGTGCGGCGCGCCCGACGAAAAAGACGTAAGCAGACCAATATGAAATCGAAGCACATTTTCTGGTTCCTGGTGGTTGTCGCGGCTTTTGCCGTGCCGGCCTTGTTTCTCTGGCGCATGGTCCGCACGATGGGCGGCACCGCGCGGCCCGTGAGCACGGCGATCTCTGCGCCGCCGGCGGCGGATCCCGGCGCACCCAACGAGCCTTCCGCATCGGCGCCTCTGCCTCCCGCACGAGAGCCGGTCGCAGAATGGACGGATTGGCGCGGCCCCGCCCGGAACGCCGTCAGCCCGGCCCTGCCCGACACCCTGCCGGCCAAAGCCCTGTTCTTGTGGAAGCGAACCTTGACCGGGGCGGGCCTCTCCGGAATCGCCGCCACCGCCCGATATGTGGTCGTCGCCGATAAAAGCGAAGGCAAGGACCAGGATATCTTCCGCTGCCTCGAGGCCGACACCGGAAAGCAGCTCTGGTCCATCGCCTACGCCACGCCGACCAAGCTGGAGTTTACGAACAGCCCGCGAGCCACGCCGGTCATTCACGGTAGCTTCGCATATCTTTTCGGCGCCTTCGGCGATCTGCACTGCGTCAGCCTCGAGCACAGCCGGATCATCTGGCGCCGGAACATCATTGAGGACTTCGGCGCCGAGCTGCCGGCCTGGGGAACCTGCTCGACCCCGCTGATCGTGGACGACAAGCTGATCGTCAATCCCGGGGCGAAAGACGCCTCGCTGGTGGCGCTGGGTCTCTATGCGGGCGAGATCATCTGGAAGACGCCCGGCAAGCCGGCAGCCTACGGCTCGCTGATCGTTGGAACCTTCGGCGGCAAACGCCAGATCGTCGGCCACGACGCCGTCTCGCTCGGCGGCTGGGACCCCAACGACGGAACGAGACTCTGGGAGTTGCGCCCCCCGAAGAAGGGAGATTACAACGTACCGACTCCGATCGACGTCGGGGGCCGGCTCCTCGTGGCCACGGAAAAGAACGGCGCCCGCCTGTACGACTTCGACGACAACGGACGCATTCGAACCACACCGGTCGCAGTAAATCGCGACCTGTCCCCCGACACCTCGACACCCGTAGTCGCCAACGGCCTGGCGTTCGGCTGTGCCGGCGGGCTGTTCTGTCTCGACCTCAACAGCGAGCTCAAGACGCGATACTCCGTGACCGGGACCAAGACGTTCGAAGAGTACGTCACCCTGATCGCAGGCAACGACCGCGTGCTGGCCGTCATGATCGACGGCAGGCTGGGCCTGTTTGAGGCCGCCCCGGACCGCTTCACGCCGGTCGCGCGCTTGCAGCTCTTCGACAACGCGGAAATCTGGTCCCACCCCGCCCTCGTCGGCAACCGCCTCTACATCCGCACCATGAAAGAAATCGCCTGCGTCCTGCTCACCGACTCATAACAACCACACCGTGTCCCGTTGACATGCCGGAATCGGTCTACCTTCAGCAGGCCAAACGTTCAGCTCTTGCGCTTGTTCGGTGTGTCGTGGGGTGAGGGGCCGGCGGGTCGGGCGGTGGTTGCCGGCGCGGGTGATTTTGCGGGGACGATTTGGGTGGTGCATGGGGGCAGGGCGGCCAGGAATTTCTGGCCGTAGCGTTTGTGGATGATGCGGCTGTCGAGAACGACGACGATACCGCTGTCGGCCTTGGTGCGCACGAGCCGGCCGAAGCCCTGCTTGAACTTGAGAATCGCCGACGGAAGCTGGTAGTCGAAGAACGGGTTGCCGCCCTGCGCTTTGATTTGTTCGAGCCGCCCGGCCAACAGCGGTTGGTCCGGAACGGCAAACGGCAGCCGCATGATGATCACGTTCGACAGCGCCGCGCCGGGAACATCGACGCCCTGCCAGAAACTGTCGGTCCCGAAGAGCACGCAGCGGCCCTCGGACTTGAAGCGCTCCAGCAGCATCCGCCGGTCGAGCTCCGCGCCCTGCTCCAGCAGGCGCAGACGGTTCTCGGCAAACCAGTCGCCGAGCGTCTCGGCCATCAGGCGCAGCATCCGATAGCTGGTGAAAAGAACGAAGGCCCTGCCGGCGGTCTGGAGCAGATACTTCTTCAGCACGTCCGAGGCCGTGGCGACGAAGTCGCCGGTGTTCGGGTTGGGCATGTCCTTCTCGATATAGAGCGTGACCTGCTTGCGGTAATCGAAGGGCGAATCGAGGCGGACCCCATCGAAATCGACCAGCCCGGTGCGGCTCGCGAAGAACTCGAAGCCCGCGCCGACGTCGGGGCCGCCCGTGCTCAATGTCGCGCTGGTCAGAATCACCGGCTCGTAATTGTCGAAAAGACAGCGACGCACGTCCGGCCCGACGTTCACCGGGGCGGCGCGCAAGCGAATCGCCGTCCGGGCCTTCTCGCTGGCCTCGATCCAGTACACGCAGTCGCCTTGCTCCTGGACCAGGAAAGCCTTCAAGTCGTCCGCGAAGCCGCGGCAGTGGTCCGCGTCGCGACGCAGCTCGAACTTCTCGTCGTCGTCCTCGCTGCCCGCGGCCATCCCGCTCAGGGCCTTCTGCAAATCGCGCAGATACGAAGACAGCGTCTCGTCGACGAAGCTGCGGTGACAACGCCCGTTGGTCTCTTCCTTGTGCGCCTCGTACCACGAGCGTACGCGGCGGAAGAAGGCGGCCGATTCCCTGCCGGTTCGCGTCACCAGGTCGAGGACCTTGTCCGTGTGGCTGCGAGCGAGCAGCCCCCGGTGCGTGCGCGGGTTATACAGGTTGTCGAGCAGGAACTTGATCTGGTGGCTGCTGACGTGGATGCCGAAGTGCTCCTCGGCGACCCGCTCGATGTTGTGCGCCTCGTCGATGACGACGAAACGGTAGGCCGGCAGAAACCCAACCTTCTGCTCCTTCAACACGAGATCGCTGAACAGCAGCGCGTGGTTGGCGATGATCAGGTTGGCCTCTTTCCAGAGTCGGCGGGCCTGGCGATAATGGCACCTGCCGAAGTGCGGGCATTTGCGCCCGCGACAGTTGCCGTGCTCGCTCTTGACGGCGTCCCACGTCTGGCGGCTCGGCAAAAAGGGCAGATCGCTGAGCGAGCCGTCCTCGGTCTTGTCGGCCCACTGGCGGATTCGCTCCAGTTCGTCGCTGGTGGGGCCGAAAAGCCAGCGCTGCTGCCTCAACGCGAAATCCAGGCGCCGTCTGCAAAGGTAATTGCCCCGGCCTTTGGCCAGGACCGCCTTGAACGATTGCGGCAGGCAGCGCAGCAGAAACGGGATGTCCTTATAGGCCAACTGCTCCTGGAGCGTGATCGTGAACGTGCTGACCAGGGCCTTCTCGCCCGACTCGGCGATCTGCTGGACGAGCGGAACGAGGTAGGCGAAGCTCTTGCCGACGCCGGTGCCCGCCTCGACGGCCAGATGCCGCCCCTTGGCGAAGGCCTGCTGGATCGCCGCGGCCATCGCCGTCTGCTGGGGTCGCACCTCGTAGCCGGACAGGGAATGGGCGATGGGACCGTCCCGACCCAATATCCGTCCGGCATCTATCGATGGATTCTCTTGTATCACCGTCGTCGGGCTCCTTCTGAGAAACAACCCCATGCTACGCCAAGCCAGCGCAACGTTCAAGGCCAAAAGCAGTTCGGCAACAGGCCGTGCGTGAAAGTCTTGCCGCACCTGGATAATATGAATCACCATTGTTGTTTGCGCGGCTTGTCATCCTGAACGAAGCGCAGCGCAGTGAAGAATCTGGGCTGCGCACGCAAGAAACTCCTCATTCTCAGGCCATCCCGGCGCGCCCGGATTCGCCTGCGGCTCAGGATGACAGAGCACAGGTAGGGTGGGTTCTCAACCCACCCTACCGCTACCACGCGTATGTCACGATATTCTCACGGACGCCACGCGCCGGCTCTACGGCGCCTCGGGCAGGAGGGATTGCAGCAGCGTGAATTGCAGTTCGAAGACATTTCGCAGCGTCTCGCCTGGAACAACGTCGCCGGTAACACCCATCTTCGTGTCGGCGAAGCGCGAGCCGAAGCCGAGAACCGTCACCGTGCCCTGCCCGTGCCGGGCCGTGGCCGCTACAGGTGTTTGCCCGATCGAGATCAGGGGCTCTGCACCCTCGACGGCGCAGGCGGAATCGACGGCAACCGCGGGCCAGCCTTCCGGCACAGTCAACACACCATTTACTTGTGTCGCGTGGTCGAGGCGAAGACCGAACGGATGGAGGAGCATGTTGGCGGTCGATGCGGCGTTGGCCGGGGAGTCCAGCACGAGCGCGTGCCCGCCGGCGGTAACGTACGCATCGAGCGCTTCGCGAAACTCAACGCTCACCGGCCCGGTGGGATAAGGGAACACGAGGAGGTCGCCGCGGAAAACCTGCGGTCCCTCGCGCCGCGAAGTGAACCAGCCCAACCGCAGAATCCAGCGCTCGAAGATGCCGAAGCCGTTTTCCTTTCCGGCGATGAAGCCGCTCCTGGACAGTGGGACGTCGCAGATCGTGCGGTCGATGACGACGTGGGTAAAAAGCCGTACCGCTGCCGGCGGTGGCATGGCGCGCCGATGCATCGCACGAACGCCAACCGCTCCCACGCACCAACCGCAAGCCGCAGCGCCCAGGAGAACCAGCCATGCCCCCTGCCATTTCCTCGCCGGCACCGCCGCGCCCACGACAAGCAACACACCGAGGGCGATCAGCAAGGGACGCAGATCCCACGATGTGTTGCGGCAGTTGAGCCATTCGAGCATGCCCAGCATCAGCTCGGGCTTGCCCGGCTCGAAAGCCGAGAAGTTCGAGAAGATTGTCGAGTCCGTAAAGGCCGCCACCCGACCGGCGCCGCGCCGCATGGTCCAGAGCTGCACGAACGCCCCGTAGCGCGCCTCGGCGCGGTCCTCGACCTGCGGATAGAAATTGCTCGCATGATAGTCGGCGGGCAGGCTCCGCAGCCCCGTGCCGCGTATGGCCGCCCGGCCTTTGCTCGTGCCCGGATCGAGCGAGCACGAAACCGCGAAATCCATCGGCGGCATGTGCTGGACGGTCGGGTGCGGCACGAGACGCGGCTCGTAGAGCTGGGTGAAGACCGTGTCGATATCGAACAGGCAATCGTAGCGGAAACGCAGGCCGAACCGCTGTGCGATGTCGTTCAGATACGTCCCGGTGTTGAAGACGTTCGTGTGCTCGCCGACGAGCAGCAGCCCGCCTCCCTGTTCGACGAAACGCTCGATCTCGTCAATTTCGGCGGCATCGTATCGAGCGGTCGGAACCTTGACCACGAACACGTCGCAGTCGGCCAGCACGTTGGCGTCGATGGCCTCAGTCAACCGGCCCATCTCGTAGAACCGGGAGCAGTAATCGTAGATGCAGGCGTAGTTGTAGCCCGATTCGTGGCCGTACCACTCGGTGTCGTAGGGGCGGTCGGTGCGCTCCCAGGTGGAACGGTGTTCGTCCACCAGGATACGCCCACCTTTGCGCTCTCCCGGCGGGTCCCACAAAATCCCCACCGTTACCAGCAGCGCGGCCGCAAATGCCAGGCCGACCGTCGCCAGTCCTCTGGAGAGCTTGATGCCGGGCGAAACGCTACAACCTGCCCGTACGCGCGCGGGCCCCCGAACGAGGCAAACGGCCAAAAGCACCGGGCCGGCCAGCAGAAAGAGATGCACCCACGGGTTCCAGAACTGGCCCATCAGATTCAGCGTCGCGTCGTATTCGATCCGCAGCGCGCGGTGCACAAACACGGCCAGCAAAATCCCGACGCGCGCCGGCAGCCAGATCGCCACCGACACCGCCAAGGCCGCCAGAGACTTCGGCAAACTCGCAGACCCCTGCTGCGAACGCCGGCCCCGTGATAAACACAGCAGCGCGACGCCACCCAGCAGAAAGCACAACGTCGCCGGGTCCAGCAGCAATTCCCACGTCGCGCCGAGAGGATGCACGCGCCGCATCGAGTGCAGCGCGATAGTCGAGCCGTGCAGGGCCGCATCGATACCCAACAGTTTCGCGACCGCGTAGACACCGTGCGCCAACGGCTGCGGCAGCTCGTGTGACTTGGCCGTAACACTCTCGTAGAACAAGAGCCCCAGCGACTGCACCAGCAGAACGGTCCCGCCCGCTATAGCGGCACTTCCCAGCTTCGCGGGCCATCGGCGTGGAATGGGTGCGGCCGAGAGCAAGGCTCCGACGCAGACTAGCAGGACCGCCACTCGATAGGGCCACGGCGCCAGCACCACCGCCGGAACGAATAGCACAGCGGCAGCGACCAATCCGGCCCGCCCGCATCGGGGGACGTCAATTGCGTAGAGCAGAGCCGTGCCGGCTGCGACCAGAACCACCCACACCAGCCAAACGGCGTCATGGTAGTAGCTCAGCCCAAAAAGCCACGAGGCGCTGAGCAACGCTAATCCGAGCCACGCCCGCCTCATGGTTGCGTCCCTCCGTCGGCCGGTTCGCTGCGCAGAGACGGCGGGACCCAGATCTCCTCGTCGCGCAGCAACGTAATGAACCAACGCCAGAAATCGGCGTTCTCGCGCAGGCCTTCAAAGGGCGCCCCGTTTTCGTTTTCGAGATTCTTGTTCATGGCAAAACATGGATCGCCAATCAGGATGGCCCGGCCCGCGCCAACTTCGCGCATCATAATGACGGGCCGGTTGTTCTTTCCGTAGGCAATCACCCGGGCGACGCCGTCGCTGCACGTAACGGGCGAGGCGGCGTGGAAACGCACGTACACGCGCCGGCTCTGCGACTCCAGGTACGGGGCCTTGAAGTGCCCCATAGGCTCGGGCTCCAACGTCGGGGACTCCGGGATTCCCACCGCGAATCCGAACGCATCGAGCAAAGGCCGGCCCGGGGCCGCCTCCTCGTATCCGGCCGTCATGATGAGAGTGCCGCCGGCCTCGACGAAATCGCGAACCGTCTCGATCTCGGTCTGCGAGAACGGCCGAAACGGCGCGATCGAGACCAACAGGCTCGCCCGTTCGAGTCGTTCCGGCGTCAGATCCGGCGCGGTGAGCGTAAGATAACCGTTCCGCATCAGCGTCAGGGCCAGCCCTCCGGTCCCGTCGGGGCGCCACGATTCGCTGCTGTAGGCCTCGACGTGCGAGGCGTCGATGTAGGCGAGGTTGTTGGGCCTCTGCAAGCGCCCGTCCGAGAGCACCCGCGCGCTTGCCTGGTTCGCCTGCCCGCAAACGGCCAGCGACGCCGTCAGCGCGATCGCGACGATGCCCGTGCGCAAGATGCCGGGGCGGCGGCACAGAAGAACGCCTAAAAGCGCACCGGCCAGCAACGCGAGGCACTGTCGCCACGCCGGATGCATGCGCGGCCCGCCCCCGGCCAAATACGCGAAGAGACGGGATGTAAACACGTGCGAGCTGACGTTGATGGCATTGGTCAAGCCCGAGGTGTCGCCGAAGGTGATGACCCGGCCCTTGCCCAGCGGCTGCTCGGCCGCGAGCACAACGTCGCCGAGTTTCTCCCCGGGGTCGTAGCGCCCGTTGCCCATCATGGCCCTGGGGCTGGCCTCGTCGCCCGGATCGTTCCAGCCCCACGTTCCGATCAGCAAAGGCCGTGCCGGCCAGCGCGTCTCGACCGAAGCGCCGATGACAACGCCGAATTGATTTCGCTCGTCGGTCACACCGGCGGTAACGGGATGGCTCATCGCCTCGTATGATTGCAGCCAGCCACCCACGGCGAAGGTAGCCGAATCGAAGCGGACCTGCATCGCCGTCGGCGTCAGGACCTCGTTGAAACGATTCGTCCCGTCCGCGTCGCGCGTGGTGTGCTCGCCCATGACGAGCAGTGAGCCGCCCCGCCGGACGAAGGCCTCGATGCGCTCTCGTTGGCCTTCCTGCCACGGATCATCGGGAAAGAGAAGGACCAGTGCATCGGCGTCCTGCAAATCGGCGTCCGAAAGATCGGGCGAAACCACACTCTCGGCACCCAGGCTCTCGACGAACACGGGGAGCATTCCGTACATACCGCTGGAGAGCCGCCCGTACGACCCATGCGGCGGCTTGAGCCAATTCAAATAGCCCTTTTCGTAAAAGACGACCTTCTTTTTCGCCAGGCTCAGGGAGCGGGGATACAGCGTCGCGATCGCGGGAAACAGCACGGCCATAGCCACAACGAGGACCGGGAGCAAGAAACGGAACCTGTAGAAATGCCCCGGAGCGGCGGGAAAGCGGCCCTCCGCCGATTGCCCCTCGTTCGATGCCGGCGCCGACCAGCGGAACATAGCAGCAACGATCAATAGATGAATGACACCCGCCACGGCGGGCACGTTCCAGGGCAACAGGAACTGCACGACCGACCCCGGCGCGCCGGTGGCGCCGTCGGGCGCTACCGCCGTGCGAATGTCGGGGACGAAAGACAACAGGACAAGATAGGCGAAATGACCGCCGATGATTCCGAGGAAACCGTAGACGGCGCGCCGCACGCGCGGGGGCTTCGTGCGATACAGAAAGAGACCCCAAAGGACGCTGGTGAGAACGAGGAAGTCGATCCCGGCGAAGGTGGCACCGACCCACAGCGGTCTGTCGGCAATCGAGCCCGCCGCCTGTCCACAGCCGCGACCGAGAAGATCTGCCGCCAGCCAGAACCAGGGCACCGACGTCACCGCCAGACGATACAGGCCGAATACCACCACGGCAGTGGACGCCGTCAACAGAGTATCTTTCCGTTGACCGGCGGACAGGAAGGCCAGGCACACGAGCAGAACGGCCGGCGCGATGATGTTGGCCACCGGCAGCGGCAGTGTGACCATGTACGCGGCCGGGAGAATCACAAGCCAGCGTGCGAGACGTCGAAGAGGTGATACGCTCGCGGGGCGAGATGCAACCACCGCCACGCCCAGCGCCAGCAGCGTCAGGGCGCGTCGCAGAGGCCCGCCGAGCAGTCCCGTCGAACCGGCCGCGATCCACGCCGAAGCCAGAGCCGCCACCGCCGTAACAACGGCGCCCCCGGCCGGCGGCACCCAACCCGATGCCCGTTCCAGCCCAGCGCCCTGCTGAACTGTTTCGTTCGTGTCAGTCTCCACGCTGAGATTATCGCTCAGATGGTCATGCAGGGCAACAGCAAAAGCGCCCCGAGCGCGTCCCGGTCCATCCCGTCTCGTCACGGGCCAGCCGGCCCTGAAACTGTCCTCGGTGCCATTGCCTGCGGGTCAGGTCTATTTTGCCGTCTGCGCCATCGCGAGATACTGGCTAACGGTGAGGCAGCGCGTCTCCACAATCGGGCACGGCAGCGCCAGCAAGGAACTCACATCGACGGCGGCCGTCAGTCCGACCTTGCACGGTGAAGGACACTGCGTGAGAATCACCGGACACTGGGTCTCCTGCCCCGGACATCGGGTCTTGACCGGAGGGCATCTTGTCGTGATCGCCGGACACTTGGTCTGGGACGCGGGACATGAGGTCTCTACGACAGGACAGGCCGTCCGCAGCGCCGGGCACTTCGTCTCGACCAGCGGACACGCCGTCTCAGTCACCGGACACTGCGTCTGCACGGGCCGACACAGCGTCAGAGGTGCCGGACATTGCGTCTCGACGCCGGGGCATTCCGTGGAAACCGGGGGACACTTCGTTTCCTGAACCGGACACCACGTTTCCGTCGCCGGACAGCGGGTGCGAAGCACCGGACATGCGGTCGAGACCGACGGGCACTGCGTTTCCGCCGGCGGACATTGCGTTACACCGCTGGGGCACTCCGTGGCCACAGCGGGACACTGGGTCTGCATCGACGGACATTTCGTCTCGGCCACCGGGCAACGCGTTTCCGCCGCCGGACAGTGCGTGAGAACCGCCGGACAAGCGGTCGAGACCGACGGGCACTGCGTTTCTTCCGGCGGACACTGCGTCTCGGCCGGCGGGCACTTCGTCGCCACCGCAGGACACTTGGTCTCTTGAACCGGACACTTGGTCTGTTGAACCGGACAACGCGTCTCGACCGGCGGACATTGCGTCACACCGCCCGAGCACTGCGTCGCGACGGCCGGACACTCGGTCGCCACCGGCGGGCAGCGCGTCGGGACCGGCGGACACTTCGTATCGGTCGCGGGACAGCGCGTCTCGGCCGGCGGGCAGCGGGTCGCCTCCGCCGGACACTCCGTCAGCACGGCCGGACACCGAGTCGCCTGTGCCGGACACTTCGTCAGCACGGCCGGGCACCGGGTTGCCTCCGCCGGACAGCCGGTCAAGATCGCCGGACAGGTCGTCTCCACCGGCGGACATTGCGTAATACAGGTGGGCATGCAAGTCACCGGTGGCGGCCCCGCGCCCGTAAAGGCCAGGCAGAACGCCATATCGATGGCGTTCTTCTCGTGCTCGTGGAAGCGATGTCCCTCGGGGTAACGCAGCTCTCTCCAGATGCGCGGCACCATGTTCTCGACGTCCCAGACGGCATCGTCCATGAAGTGCTGCGGCCACTGGCGCGTCTTCCAGCCGAACCGGCCTTCCGCCGTCTCCACGTCCACGGACAGCCAGTAGATACGCGGCTCATCGATCGTGCCTTCCTGGAGGAACGCGTCGTTGGGATCGATGTCGATGTCGATTTGCCAGACTTCCGTGTCGCCGGGCCGGCGCGACTCGCCCGTGTTCGGGTCCCACCACCACTCCCCACCGATGGAGACGACGTGGTAGAGCTCCTCATCGAACTGGCCCGGATGAAACTCCATCCTCCAGAGGGTCTCGGGGCCCGGCTTGGAGTATCTGTTTTCCTTGTCCGCCCCCTTGGGTCCGACGGGATCGTCGGGATGGATGCGCAGGCGGATCATCTTGATCTCGCCCTTGCGATCCTCTTTCCACGACCCCCACAAACGCACGTGGGTGAGCCGGCTGGTATCGGTACACTCGAAATCGTCAGCCACGATGCGCACGTGGTCGTCGCTGCGATCCACGCGGATGTCGATACCGTACGGCGTCAGGTCGGGCCACTGGCACCATTTCGTGTTGGCCGGCGGCCTGTGAATCCGGACTTCGTGGTCTTCCACCTCACCGTCGGCGGCGGGCCCATACGGCTCTAAGCCGCCCCGCCGGCTGATGCGGAACCGGGCAAAGCTCTGCCCCGCAACTGCGTCCTCGGGCACGGTAAAGCGAATGACATGGATACCGTCCGGGAGGAAGTCGTTGTAGACTCGCTCGCTGTCATACCAGGCCCGATCGTCGTTGAAGTCGACCCAGGCCTGGAGGACGCCGCCTCCGCCGCGGACCTCGACCGTCACGCACGCCGGCTCGCCGGGCACCAGAGGCGGAACCGATACGCCGTTCTCATCATCGCTCGCGTTGCTGTCGTCGCCAAGTGCTTTGAGATCGGGCTGCCCATCGTCTTCGGGGTCGGGCCTGTCGTTCTCGTTGCCCAGCCAGGGGCCCGCAATCACGTGCCGCGCCCCATCGTGGTCCTTCAAGGTCGGGTAGGCCGGGACGACCGCATCGTCGGGAGCATCGGCCCAGTCCAGTTTCGCCTCTGCGGACGTCGGTTCGATCTCCGGCTCAATATAGTAGTCTTCCGTCTCGCCGTACTCGTACCCCTCCCTCGGCCCGGAGCCTTCGAAGCCCGGTTCCATTCCGGGTATGAGGATGAACGGCAGATGCGGGCGTTCGGCAATCGAGATCCGCACCCAGAGCGGACCGGATTCGGCTCCGGTGGGATGCCAGCACGTAAACGGTGAAGAGGTAAATACGTGCGCGCCCGGGCCGGGCAGGACCGGCTCGTCGTTCCGAACGGCCCACTCCGGCACCATCTCACCATCCGGGCACGTCAGCAAATCGTCCCAATCGCCGTCGCGATTCCAGTCACACCACACGTTGACATACGCCTCCTGCGCCGACGGATCGATCACCGTAACGACGTAGTCCAGCCTCGTCTGCCCGCAGTCCGGCATAGCCAGCGGCAGGCGCAGCCCGTCGTCGGCGCCGTCCATATCTCCCGGACGGTGAGGCCAGGGCGCGGCGGCAAGCGTCTCGTCCTCGCCGGCGACGTAAATGACACCGAGAGCGTCCCCCAGATTGTTCGTCGGGTCCTCATCGGGCCCGATGTCCGCCTCATTCTCCAGGCTCACCCATCGACCCAGGTAGTACATATCGCGGGGCCGCTTGTGCAGAGGCCCGTAAGGAGGCGAACCCTCCAGATAAACGGTCGGGAAATGCGCCGTGACGCCGGGATAGGCCGTCATGGTCAGGCCCGGCCAGCTCGTCGAGCTGTCGGGAGCATCGCCCAGATCGGCTTGCGGCGGGGACTCCGCGCCATTGGTGATGACAAACGCCAGGTCCAGCGTCTCACCGGCGTACTTGTGCTCTTTCGGATAGGTCAGCTCGAGCCAGCTTAGATCGTCGAAATTGAAATAGACCGCGTCGTCGTTCCAGCGCAGCTTTCGCGTCGTGGTCTTCCAGCCGAACACGTAGCTGTCGGTAACAGGTATTTCCCTGACAGCCAGCCAGTACACCGTCCCCTCTTTCTGCACGTAAGGTTCTTCGTCGATGCAGAAGTCATACTGGTAGGCCAGCCGATGATTGTTGGGAATAAAGTCGTTGGTGGTCAGATCATACCAACCCTCGGGCCCGTCGTGGACCAGGCGGGCGGAATACTGGCCGGGCTTGAACGTTCGCTTCCAGAGAAGCTGGCCGGGCCGACTCCACCGGTCCCCTTCAGCCGGGATGTCGGAATAGATGCGCAGCTCGAACGTAAGGCTGTCCGGCCCGTTTTCGGGCAAGACGTCCTCGTAGAACGAACCCCACAGATGGATGTCGCGAATGGGCCCGCTCGCGGTGCACTTGAAGTCGTCGGCGAGGATGATCTCGGCGAGGCTGACGTCAACGCCCTTATCACTCATGTCGGGCAGTTGCGGCCAGTGCATCTTGTGCGGGTCGCCGCGCGTCCACTCGCAGCCGTCCGGCTGCGCCGTCGCCGCGGCGCCGCCAACGGCAACCATGAGAACCGCCGTAAAAATGAATGGAACCGTGAGGAATTGCCTTCGATCGGTCATCGTAGTGTCCTCCTGTCCACTTGTTTCCACGGCCTGCACTCCGTGCGGCAGTGCGACCGACAAAATGGGTCCGCAATGCAGATTTGCTCTCGACCCTTCTCCGTTCGATTTGTACCCGGAGACCGCCAGCCCGGCGAAACAGGGCCAAAATGCGAGGTGCCTTGATCTTCAGGGCCTCCGACTACACACCCTGTCTTTTGTAGTATACAGCAGCTCGCGCCCAAGTCAACGAAAAAAAAACACCTCCCGGACTCGCTATTTACTTGCACATCGGGTCCAAGGCGAATCGGCCGGGGGATATGGAGGCCCTCGTGACCAGTGGGTGGCAGGATATTTCCACAGACACGGACTCCCTATTTGCCTGTGCAGCGGGTCCCAAGCGAACCGGCCGGGGGATATGGAAGCCCTCGTGACCGGCAAGCGACGCCCGGGGGTCGGCTGATTCACTGACTTGTGATTTGGCCGCTTGTGGGATAGAATCTCGGCACGAATCGGACGAAACGTTTACACGCCTCGATTGGATGGAGTTAACATGAGCGCAACGGACGGATACGCCCACAGGAACATCGCGTTGGTTTTTTTGATCGCAGCAAGCGCCGCCTCGGCTGCGATCGGAGCGGACCGGCCTCAATGGGGCCAGCGGCACAGCCGCAACATGATCTCTCCGGAGGTGGGCCTGCCGACCACCATCGACATCGAGAGCGGGCGGGCCGTCAAGTGGGTCGCCCCGCTCGGCACGCAGACATGGTCCACGCCCGTGATCAGCGGGGGCTGCGTCCTGATCGGCACCAACAACGACCGGCCGCGCGATCCGCGTCATAGAGGCGACCGGGGCGTCCTGATGTGCTTGAACGAAAAGGACGGTAGTTTTCGCTGGCAAGTCATTGCGCCCAAGCTCAGCGACGACCGGTACAAGGACTGGCCGCACGTCGGCATGTGCTCCCCGGCCACGGTCGAGGGCGACCGCGTCTACATGGTCAGCAATCGAGGCGAGGTGATGTGCCTCGATCTCGACGGCATGGCCGACGGCAACGATGGCCCCTTTCGAGACGAAGCACGCCACGCGGTTCCAGCGGGCAAAGAGCCGGTGGAGGCCAGCGGCACCGACGGCGACATCCTCTGGCTCTACGACGTGCCCGCCGAACTCGGAATCTTTCCGCATGATTCGGCCCACTGCTCGATCCTGATCCACGGGCGGTTTCTCTACGTCAATACCAGCAGCGGCCTGCACGGCTCGCACAAGGCCGTCCGCGTCCCCGACGCTCCCAGCCTCATCGTGATCGACAAGACCACGGGCCGGCTCGTTGCCCGGGAAGACGAGGGAATCGGACACCGCATCTTTCATTCGACCTGGTCCTCGCCCGCGCTGGGCGAGGTCAACGGCAGGACGCTCGTTTTCTTCTGCGGTGGAGACGGCGTCTCTTACGCCTTCGAGCCCGTCGGCGACCTGCCCCCGGAAGGCCAAGTGAGCAAACTCAAGCTGGTGTGGCGCTTCGATTGCGATCCAACGGCGCCCAAGGAGAACATCCACGACTACATCCGCAACCGCCAGGAGAGTCCGAGCAACATCAAGAGCATGCCCGTGTTCTACAACAACCGCCTCTACGTGACCGTCGGCGGTGACATCTGGTGGGGCAAGGAGAAGGCGTGGCTTCAATGCATCGACGCCACGGGGACCGGCGACGTCACCGAGACCGCCCTGCTCTGGTCGTATCCGGTCGAGCGACACTGCTGCTCGACGCCCTCGATCTGGAACGGTCTGGCCTTCGTCGCCGATTGCGGCCGCAACGTCCACTGCGTGGACGCCGAGACCGGAAAGCCCTACTGGACGCACAAATGCGGCGGGGAAATGTGGGCCTCCACGCTGGCCGCCGACGGGAAGGTCTATATCGGGACACGCCGGGGCCAATTCTACATCTTCGCCGCCGACAAGGAAAAGAAGGTCCTCTGCGAAACGAGGCTCGACAGCCCGATCAACGGCAGCGCCACCGCCGCCAACGGCACGCTCTACGTCGCAACCATGAAAAAGCTCTATGCATTTCAGGCGTCCCAGCGGTAGCGAGGACGGCCGTCGCAACAAAAAAAGGAGGCTCGCCAGCCATGATCGATCCGGGACTCGAGGGGAAGGTGGCGCTGGTAACGGGAGCCAACCACGGAATCGGAGCCGCCATCGCGGTGGCACTGGCCGAGCAGGGAGCGAAGGTCTTTCTCAACTACTACCGGTCGTCTGCGGAAGGCCAGGGAGCCGTCTCGCCAGAGGAAGCAGCCGACGCCGAGCAACCCGGACGAGCGTACTACTACAAGATGCAAACCCAGACCGCCGATGCGGTTGTGGAGACCATCCGGGGATTCGGCGGCACCTGCGTTGCCTGGGAAGCGGATCTGTCCGAGCCGGATAACATCGCGGCGCTCTTCGACCGGGCCGAGCGGGAACTTGGGCCCGTGGAAATCCTGGTCAACAACGCCGCCTACGGAAAATGCGACACTTTCGTACCGGTAAGCGAGCTGGGCCAGAGTGAACCGTTCGTCGGCGTGTTCCCACTGCATCCGATCACGGCCGATTCGCACGACAGGCACTTCGCCGTCAACAGTCGCGCGGTTGCCCTGATGATAGCCGAGTTCGCCAAGCGGTTCGTGGCTCGAAAGGCCAACGCCGGACGAATCATCAATATCAGCACCGACGGCGCGCATGCACATCCCTGCGCAGTTTCCTACGGGGCCAGCAAGCACGCCACCGAAAGTTACACGCGGGCGGCGGCGACGGAGCTGGGTCCGTGCGGCATCACCGTCAACGTCATCTCGCCCGGCGCCGTCCAGACCGGCTGGATCGCAGCCGACTTGCAGAAGCAGATCGAAGAGAGTTATCCCCTGCGACGAATGGGACGGCCCGAAGATATCGCCAACGCCGTCGTCTTCCTGGCCTCCGACCAGGCCGACTGGATTACCGGACAGGTCCTCTACGTCGGAGGCGGAAATAGAATGTAGTGCCCTGTGACACACCGAAAGAACGACGATCGTGTGTCAAAGATAGAGAACCGTAACCGAGAAAATCAAAAATCAAATAGCAAAATGTAAAAATAAGGAAGTCATCCCGGCACGCCGGGATTCCGCATTTTTGATTTTTCATTTTTGATCTTTGATTTTTTTCAGTAGTCGTGTGGCTCGTATCATTGGAAAGGAGAAACCGTGACTGACAATCGTACTTCTCGACGTAATTTTCTCAAGGGTCTTTGCGCCGGCGCCGCCATGATGGGCACCTCGTGCGCGTCTCTTCGTTTCGGGGCGCAGAGCAAGGACCGGCCCAACGTGATCCTCATCATTACCGACGACCAGGGCTACGGCGACCTCGGTGTCATGGGCAATCCGGTGATCCAGACCCCGAACATCGACGCGATGGCCCGCCGCAGCGGCTCGATGACCAACTTCCACGTGCACCCCGTTTGCGCACCGACGCGGGCCTGCCTCATGACGGGCCGGTACAACTACCGCACGCGGGTCGTCGATACCTACGTCGGCCGGGCCATGATGGACCCCGAAGAAGTCACCCTCGCCGAAATCCTCAGTGACGCCGGCTACGAAACGGGCATCTTCGGCAAGTGGCACCTCGGCGACAGCTACCCCATGCGCCCCAAAGACCAGGGCTTCACCGAATCGCTGGTCCACCGCGGCGGCGGCATCGGCCAGCCCTCCGACCCGCCCGGCGGCGAGGGGAAATACACCGACCCGATCCTCTTCCACAACGGCCAGCAGACCCCGTGCAAGGGCTACTGCACCGACATCTACTTCGACCGGGCTCTCGGCTGGATCGAGAAGTGTACGAAGCGCGGGCGGAACTTCTTCGCCTACATCCCGACCAACGCGCCGCACGGTCCCTTCCACGACGTCCCGCAAGCCGAATACGAATACTACAAGCAGCAGGACCTGAGCAACGAGCGCTTTCCGCAGGACAAGGGCCATCCGCTGCCGGAGAAATGCGACCAGGACAAGCGGGCCCGCATCTTCGCGATGATCGACAATATCGACGACAACGTGGGCAAGCTCTTCGCCCGGCTCGACCAGCTCGATCTGACCAACGACACCATCGTCATGTTCATGGTGGACAACGGACCCAACGGGCGTCGCTACGTCGCCGGCATGAAGGGAATGAAGAGTCACGTTCACGAAGGGGGCATTCGCTCGCCCTTCTTCGTGCACTGGCCCGGGAAGATCGAGCCGGGACATTCATCCGACCGGATCGCGGCCCATATCGACATGCTGCCGACCGTCCTCGACGCCTGTCATGTCCCGCAGCCGAAAGACCTGAAGCTCGACGGGCGCAGCCTGCTGCCCCTGCTCAAAGGCCAACCGACGGACTGGCCCGACCGAACCATCTTCATCCAGTCGCACCGGGGCGACCGACCCGTCCTCTATCACCACTTCGCCGCCCGCAGCCAGCGCTGGAAACTGCTGCACGCCAGTGGATTCGGTAAAGAATCTTTTGAGGGCGAGCCCAAACTCGAACTCTATGACATGGAGAACGATCCCCTGGAGCAGCACGACCTGGCGCAGGAGCGACCCGAGATCGTGGCGAAAATGAAGCGGCAATACGAACAGTGCTTCGAGGACGTGGGCCACACGCGCCCGGACAACTACGCGCCTTCGCGCATCGTCGTCGGCACGCGTCACGAGAACCCCGTCGTCCTGACGCGCCAGGACTGGCGTCACGTCAAGGGCCGGCCCTGGGGCGGCGACTCCAACGGCTACTGGGCGCTTCACGCCGCCTTCGCCGGCCGATACGACGTCCGCCTCCGCTTCCCCGAAGCCAAACAAAACGGAACCGCCACGCTCGAAATCGCCGGACGGGAATTCACCGCCAAGATCCCCAAAGGAGCCACCGAGCACACGTTCAAGAAGCTCTCCCTGCGCAAGAGCGATCTTCGCCTGATGGCCACACTCGCCTTCCCGAGCGAAACGCGCGGTCCCTGGCAAGTCGACGTCATCTGGCGCTGAGAACCTGTTTATCTCTCGCGCGAAAGGATGGATTTGAGAACACGATATACAGAGGCATGATGATGCTCCCACGAGAACTCCGAAGTTACCTGGTGGCGTTTGTTGTTCTGGCCACAGCGATCTGTCCGCTGTTGGGCAAGCCCATAGCCGAGAAGGAGCTGGCGCGTCGAATCATGGACGAAACGGGCGTGGCCGGAGGTCTGGTCGTGCACGTCGGCTGTGACGACGGGAAACTCACGGCCGCGTTGCGCATCAACGACGCGTATCTGGTCCACGGCCTGGACAGAGACGGCGAAGACGTCGCGCGGGCGCGCCGGACCCTCCGCTCGCGCGGCCTCTACGGCCCGGTCTCCATCGAGCAGTGGCACCCTCCGGCGCTGCCTTACGCCGACGAGGTTGTCAACCTTCTCGTCGTCGAGCAAGCGCCGACCCCGCCGCGCGAGGAGTTGCTGCGTGTGCTCGTTCCGAACGGCGTGGCCTATATCAAGGAAACCGACGGCTGGCGCAAAATCGTCAAGCCTCGGCCGCAGGCGATGGATGAATGGACGCATTTCCTGCACGACGCCTCCAACAACGCGGTGGCCAACGATTCACTGGTCGGGCCGCCGCGCCGGCTGCAGTGGGTCTGCGGCCCAGAGTGGGCGCGCAGCCACGAGTTCACTTCGAGCCTCTGTGCGATGGTCTCGGGCCACGGACGAGTCTTCTACATCCTCGACGAGGGATTGACCGGCGTGACGCCCAAATCGTTGCCCGAGCGATGGACGCTGATCGCGCGAGATGCGTTCAACGGGCTGGAGCTCTGGCGGCGGCCGGTCCCCAAGTGGGGCAGCGAGCAGTGGAACAGCAGAGCGCTGCGCAGCATCCCGGGAACGGTTCCCCGCAGGCTCGTGACGCGGGGGGACCGGCTCTTCATGACACTGGGCTACCACGCACCGTTGTCGGTTCTGGATGCAGCAACCGGCAGGACACTGCGCACCTGCGAGGATACGGCGGGCACCGAAGAGCTGCGTTGCTGCGACGGCATTCTGATGCTGCGGCGCCAGAGAAACACGGTCCTCGCGCTCGACGCCGAGAGCGGCACGAGGCTCTGGGAAGCGGCGGGCAAAATACAGCCGTTTTCTCTGGCCGCCTGTGACGGGAGAGTTCTCTACCAGGACGGACAGAAAATCCTCTGTAAGCGCCTCGCGGACGGACAGCCCATCTGGCAAATCGAGCACAAAGCCCCGCTGTCGCTTCTGCTGGTCGGAGATGACGTCGTCGTGCTCCTGGACCGCAAGACGATGCAGGCCGTAACGCTCGATTCGGGCCAAACGCTGTGGACCGTCACCGGCGCCGTGCAGCGCCGCGAGCTGTTCATCGCCCGAGGACGACTGTGGCATTGGGAAGGAGGTCGCGTCGTCGGGCGGGACCTGAAATCCGGAGAGGTGACGACGAGGCCGAATACGGACGATGTCTTCACACCGGGCCATCACTTGCGCTGCTATCAGAGCAAGGCAACCGAAAAATTCCTGATCACGCCCAACCGGGGGGCGGAGTTCGTCAGCCTCACCGGAGGCGAGCACACCCAGAACGACTGGGCCCGCGGCCCCTGTGGATACGGGATCATGCCCTGCAACGGCCTGCTCTACCTTCCCCCGCATCCGTGCTTCTGCTACCCGGGCGTCAAACTGACGGGCTTCAACGCCCTGGCCCCGGCAGGAAACGCAGCGTCCCCAAAGCTCTCGAAAGCGAAGCGTCTGGAGAAAGGCCCCGCGTACGAACGGACGGAAACGCCGGCGGAACTCAGGCAAGACGCCGGGGACTGGCCCACGTATCGTCACGACGGGCGCCGCAGCGGCGTCACCGGCTGTGAGGTTTCGCCCGAGGTTTCCGTGCAATGGAACATGAAACTGCCGGGAGAAGTCACGCCACCGGTGGTCGCCGGCTCGCGGCTTTTTGTCGCGGTCAAAGACAAGCACTCGATTCACGCGTTCCATATCGAAGACGGTCGCGCATTGTGGTCCTTTACCGCCGGCGGACGGATCGACTCTCCGCCCACCGTGCACGGCGCCCTGCTGTTGTTCGGCTGCGCCGACGGTTACGTGTACTGCCTGCGTGTATCCGACGGGGCCCTTGTCTGGCGGTTCCTCGCCGCCCCTTCGCAGCAGCTCATCGTCGCCAACGGGCAGTTGGAATCGCGCTGGCGGGTCCATGGCAGCGTCCTGATCGAACGGGACGTCGCGTATTGCACGGCGGGCCGCTCGTCGTATCTCGACGGCGGCATTTTCCTGTTTGCCCTGGACCCGGGAACCGGCGCCGTCCTGCACGAGGCGCGCATCGATGACTGGGCCAGAACGCGTCAGGACGCCAAGGACAAGCCGTTCATTGCCGGCTACCACATGGAAGGCGCCCGCTCGGACATCCTCGTGAGCCAGGGCGGAGCTCTCTACCTGGGGCAGACCAAGTTCGACCTGAACCTCGTCAGGCAAGAGGTCCCATACGTCATGCCCGACACGGACGACACGACGACGATGGATCTGTCGAACGAGCCCTACATCGTGCCGGATGCCGAGCCCGAGCAGGATTACGAGAAACATCAGCGCGACTGGCTCGAACGGACGCAGAAGAACCTCCTGCAAACCCTTCGACAGAAATACGGGACATACAGTCTGGGCCAGCGCGAGATGGGCCTGCACGTGCTTTCCACGTCGGGATTTCTGGACGACTCGTGGTTCAACCGCACGTACTGGATGTACTCGTCCACGTGGCCGGGTTACTACCTCGCTCATCGCGCCGCCAAGACGGGACACCTGCTCGTGGTCGGTCCCGACAAAACGTACGCAGTGCAGGCGTATCCGTCGCGGAATCTCCAGAGTCCGTTGTTTACGCCGGGCCAACGAGGCTATCTGCTCCTGGCCGACGACAACGAGAACGAGCCTGCCCTCGATCACCGTACGCGGGGAACCACGAAGGGATGGGGCTTCACGCGTCAGCGGCGGCCGGCCTGGCACCAGTGGGTCCCGGTACGCGTACGAGCCATGGTCCTGGCGGGCCGACAACTGTTTATCGCCGGGCCGCCGGACGTGGTGGACCCGGCCGACCCCATGGCGGCCTTTGACGGACGAAAGGGAGGTCTGCTCTGGACGATCTCACCCGCCGACGGAACGAAACGCGCCGCGTGCGAGCTCGACGCGCCGCCTGTCTTCGACGGGATGATCGCGGCCCGCGGCCGGCTGTTCCTCTCGCTTCGCGGCGGAAGACTCGTTTGCCTGACCAGCAAGGCAAAGTGACGCCTCACGCGCGCTCGTGTCACGGGAAACCCTTGACGTTCTGCCCGGCGCAAGTAGTATCAGTGTTCTCAACATGCCTGGCAAAACAAGGCAGAATGCCAAAGGCAAGATTGAGAAAGTCATCCCGGCTCGCTCCCGGCGCGCCGGGACAATTTTGATCTTTGCGATTTGATTTTTGATCTTTCTAATGAGGAGCACATCATGACGACACGCACATTCACAGGGATCATTCTCGCCGGCCTTCTTCTGGTCGCTTCGGCCGCGACGGCCGATTCGTTCATGGGCGAGTACACCGGGACATTCTTCGCCGACAGCCGGGTGCAGATGCCCGCTACGGCCAACGTCGTGGCGGAGGACAGCAACAAGTGGCGCATCATGATCGACGCCGGCGACGGCAAGGATTCGATCGAGCTGTACGGCAACCTGGCCGGCTCGCGCGTGCACATCGCCTATCCAAGCGGCGGGTACGAATGGCGCGGCGGCATCCAGGATGGACGCCTGTCCGTGCGCAGCGCGTACGGGCAACATATCGAGCTGGAGAAGGTCGTGCGCAAATCGCCGAACGAAGGCCTCAAGCCCCCGGCCTCAGCGGTCGTGCTGCTGCCCTACAAGAAGGGAGCCAAGCCCAGCCTCGGCGCCTGGACCAACCAGAACTGGAAGGCCCTCGACAGCGGCGCCATGCAGGTCAACAAGGGAACCAACGCCACGAAGGAGCGCTTCGGCGACATCAAGCACTTCCACATCGAGTTCAAGCTGCCGCTGGAACCTCGCAATCGCGGACAGGGCCGGGGCAACAGCGGCGTGTATTTCTGCGGAACCTACGAAGTCCAGGTCCTCGATTCCTTCGGCCTGGTCCACACCTCGGGCGACTGCGGCGGACTCTACAATCTCAAGCGCGCCGACGTCAACGCGTGCCTGCCGCCCGAAACCTGGCAGACCTACGATATCGAGTTCCGTGCGCCCCGGCTCAACGACGACGGAACCATCAAGGAAAACGCGCGGATCACGGTCCGACACAACGGGGTCACGATTCACCACGACGTCGAGATCCCCCGCCCGACCGCCAACCCGAAAGCCAAGCAAAGAACCACCGGTCCCATCCTGCTCCAGGACCACGGCCACCCCGTCCAGTATCGCAATATCTGGCTGGTCAAGAACTGATGACGTGAAGCGTGAAGCGTGAAGCGTATCTCGCAGAACATGCGTCGCTTCACGCTTCACGAGATACGCTTCACGAGATCTCGCCGGTTGTTAATCGGCAACGCGGAAGACCAGGACGGTGCGGTCGTCGCTTTGCTCGCCGTCGCGCGAGTGCCGGTCGGCCTCGGCGCAGATGCTCTTGACCAAAGGCTGGGGCTTGAGGCGGCGCCGAGCCTGCACGAAGGCCTCGAACCGCTCGGTTCCGTATAAGTTTCCGTCGGCGTCGGGGTTCTCCACGATCCCATCGGAGACGAACAGCACGGTGTCGCCCGGGCGCAGAAGCATGCACGACGGGGTGACGTCGAGGGTTTCCTGTATGCCCATAACGAGGTTGCGCGCGTCGCTCAGGGCGTGGATCGGCTGCGTCTGATCGGCGGGGATACACCAGGGCTCGGGCTGATGCCCGCAGTTGGCGTATACCAGCCCGCGCACCTGGACATCGTAGATGGCGAGAAAGGCGGCCGCAAAACTGCCCAACGGAACCAGCCGCAACAGGTTCGCGTTCATCCGCCGGGCCAGCTCTTCCAGGGTACCCCTGTCGTCGAGCCACGCCCGAAAAGTCGTCTTCATCACGGCGGTAATGAACGCCGCCGCCATCCCGTGTCCGCTCACGTCGCTGAACAGAATCGCGACCTTGCTCTCGTCGAGCTGCGCGACGTCGAAATAGTCGCCGCCGACCTCCGCAGCAGGAACGAAACTCGCGGCCCACTCCAGATGACGGGGAAACGGCATCTTCTCCGGCGCCGGAAGAAACGTCTCCTGGACGGTGCGGGCCCGCTCGATGTCGGCCTGGATACGATCCGTGTAGCCCTTCAGCCGGCCATAGGCCTGGCGCAGATTGTAGGCCTTTTCCTCGTTGTCGTACTCGACGCTGCCGACCACCATGAAGAAGACATAGGTCAGCCCGAACAAAACGCCGGTGCTCAAGGCGAAAATCCCCGCCAACACGTATTCGGCGTGCAGGAGGGCAACAACGATGCCGGGACCACCGATGACGGCACTGACCAGAGCACCGTAGCGCGGCGCGGCGTAGAACAACGTCCGGTGATCGTGGAACCGGCTCCCGGCGTGCCGGGACTCGAATCGATGCACGGCCCGGCTGAAACGCAGGGTACAATACGTATAGCGGATCGTCAGCGTGTGGTCGCAAAGCGCCGTCTGCGTGCAGGCGACGTGCACACCGCTGGGTGTTCTCACCCGGCCCGCAATGCCGTCGGCGGCGGCCTTGCGATGACAGTAGAGCAGGGCCATAACGTCCTCGATCTGGTTGCGTTCGAGGCGCGCATCGAGCCATACCTGCCGAACGCCCAGCGAACTCAGGAAGTCCCAGAGCCGCTGATACCTGGCGAGGTCGTGGTCGCGGCGTCTGGGACCGATGCGAAGGTCGTCAACCGCACCATCGGCTCCCAACTCAACGCGAATCTCACTGGCGTTTTCCCTGTCAGCCGTCCCGGCCGCCTCGCTTTCGAGCCAACTGCCGAAGCGGCGAATCTGCCCCCACAGCTCCGTTCGGTGCAGCCGCAGGCGGCACAGCCGGGTTCGCAACGAATCCATCACGCCCAATCCATTGGTCGGGACCGGGCTTTTCTGTTCCTGCGAGGCAGCCTGCGTCATTCGATCTCCTTACGCACGATTCTCGTTGGGACGTCGCAAACGCGTCGGCCCGTGCTCGTTACGCGTCTTTGCAGCGCCCTATCCACTGCGCATACGGCCACTGGACGCCAATGTTTCCAATTTCGGCCGAGATCCCCCCGGAGACCCCGCCCCACAAAAATCTGCAATAGGAACTTGCACCCGAGCGTCTTCTGTGGCAACGGCGGCGCGGGGCGTCCGTTCGGGCGCCTCAGGCGTGCTGGAAGTCTGACGCGTGCCGGCTCACTGCCGGCGGGAAAGGGGCTTACAGGTCATTTCTTTCAGGAGAGACGAGCAATGAGCAAGTCGCGAATTCACGCGAAAGCGGGCGCATGCGCGCTGGTGGTTCTGGCGATGCTGGCAGTCCCGGGGTCCGCCGCACAGGTCAAGAATGCCCTGGCAGGACGGTGGCAGGTCACCGTGGACTATGACGGCCGGAAAATGGCCTCGATCCTGTCGCTCTCAAGAAGCCAGCAGGGCAAGCTCACCGGCCGGTGGATCAGCTTTTGGGGGGCCAGCGAGCTGAACGACATCCAACAGGACGACAACAAGCTCAGCTTCACGATGGTCAGCCGGTTCCGCGAGCCTCCCTCCACGCGTTCCTTTGCCGGGACGGTGGAGGGCCGAACGCTCTCGGGGACACTGTCGCGCGACGAGGGCCAATCCAGCGTTGAGGGCACACGCATCAGACCGGTGCCGCGGGCGGCCGGCCAATGGGACGCAAGAATCAAGGTCAATGAGCGGGAATACCCTGCGACACTGGTGGTGAGCGCCGGACCGAAGAACGAACTCTCGGCAAAATGGCAGAGCCAGTGGGGCGAGCATGAGATCACCGACGTTGCGTTCAAGAACGGCAAGCTCACGTTCAAGCGAAAGAGCAGCGTCGAGGATCGGCAATGGGAATCGACCTTCGAAGGGATGATCGAGGGACACGTTCTGTCCGGAACCTTTGCGAGCGAGCGAGGCAATGCATCGCTGGAGGCCAATCGCGTCGGGGCGCCGCTGGTCGGCCTGTGGGAGTTGAAGATCACATCCGACTCGGGGAACCGCACCCAGGTGCTCAAAGTCAATCCGGACCTGAGCGGCTGGTTCGGCCCGCTGGCCCTCGAGAAGATGACGTTGGAAGGCAGCCAGGTCAGCTTCACGAAGGGCCTGGAATTCGGCGACCGGAAATTCGACATCAGCTTTGCCGGCACAATGAACGGGAAGAAGCTCACCGGAGAGCTGACCAGTCCCAGAGGCACCCGAACCGTCGAGGGTGTCAAGAAAGGACGCAGGCAGGCGTCGAAACCCTCGCGCAAGCCCGACGTCGTTTTCGTCCCGACGCCCCATGAGGTGGTTAAGAAGATGCTCGAGATGGCACAGGTCAAGCAAACCGACCTGGTGTACGATCTCGGTTGCGGCGACGGCCGGATCGTGGTCGCGGCCGCCAAGGAATACGGCTGCAAGGGAGTCGGATATGACATCAATCCCAAACGAGTGCGGGAATCTCTGGAGAACGTGGAGAAAAGCGGTGTCGGCCATCTGGTGAGAATCGAGCAGGAAGACATCTTCACCCTGGACCTCAGCGAGGCCAACGTCATCACGCTCTACCTGCTGCCCAAGCTGAACGTCAAGCTGATCCCCCAACTGGAGAAGCTCAAACCCGGCTCCCGGATCGTCTCGCACGACTTTGCCATGCGGGGGGTCAAGCCGGACAAAGTCGTTACGGTGACCATTGACGACTCCCGGCAGGAGCACACCGTCTACCTCTGGACGACTCCGCTGCAGAAAGAGAATTGAAATCGAGCACGACCGGAAAAGGAGAACCAGATGGACCGCCAAATCTTCTTGAAAACCGTGCCGGCGTAGACGACCCGACCTTGCCGGGCAGGGTCGGACATCGAGCAATATCAAAACGAATCCTGTTGGACGTGCGTGAAGTCAGGCCAAATACAACAACATCGATTTTGCTGGAGGTACATGCCATGGAAGACACAAGCTACAAGAAGGTTGTGCTGGCAGGCTGTACGGTCGTGATGATCGCTGTTTCCGCCTGGGGGCAGGATTGGCCTCAGTGGCGCGGGCCCAATCGCGACGGGAAGGTGACGGGATTCACGGCCCCGCAGCAATGGCCGGGCACACTGGCGCAGAAATGGAAAGTGACGGTGGGCACGGGTTGTGCCACGCCGGCGCTGGTGGCGGGCAAGCTCTATGTCTTCACCCGCCAGGGCGATGAGGAGGTAGTCCTGTGCCTGGATGCGGCCACGGGCCAGGAGAAGTGGAAGGACACGTACGCCGCACAGACCGTGACCGGAGCCGGTCGAGGCACGCACGCGGTGAAAATAGAGAAACAGGGCGACAGCTTGACCGCCCGCAAACTCTGGAGCAACATGGACTTAGCGGTGCAGTTCAACACGCCGGTGCTCAAGGACGGCCTACTCTTTGCCCTGTCCAACAGCGGCAATCTCTTCTGCATCAACGCCCAGACGGGCCAGACCACCTGGACCGACGCGACCCAGCGCGATCGCAGTGGCTTCACGGCCATCCTCGACGCCGGCTCCTGCCTCCTGACCCTGCCCAGTAATTCCGAACTGATCGTCTTCCAACCCAGTAGGGAGCAATACACAGAACTGGCAAAGATCAAGGTGGCCGATACGCCGACCTACGCCCATCCGGTCATCGCCGGCAATTGTATCTACGTAAAGGACCAGGAAACGCTTGCCATGCTGGCGATCGAGTGAGCTTAACCGGCAAGAGAGTTGCACGTCGATTCGAAGCGTGCGTATCGAATGGCGGTTGACGCAGCATTGCATGATGCCGGCAAATGGGTAGAATACACTGCGAACAGTAAGCTGGTTGGCTCAGTACATCCGGCAAAAGTAACGGATTGGGGCGTGTGGGCCGAGGTCTTCGGGGCACTCGCCTTTCGAGGAGGAGTGTTATGCTGCGCAGCGCCATGTGTTTGATCGTACTCATTCTGGTGGGTCTTTGGGCCGGCGGCCCCGTGTGGGCGGTAACGATTCCCATTGCCAACGCCTCGTTCGAGGCGCCGGAGGTGGATCCGAACGCCTTTCCGGCCGTGCCTGTCGTGGACCAATGGATCGAGATCGATCTGGACACGCTGGGCGGCACCAACACCGGCGTTTTCGCCAATACGCCCGCCGACAGCGACGACCACATCGTCAACGCCGACGGACGACAGTTGGCCTTCCTCGGCTCGGAGCAGGGAAACGCCCTGGAGCAGGATTTGCAGGCCGCCTACAAAACCGGCTGCGACTATCGCCTCACCGTAGCCGTCGCTGTCTCGGGAAAGTTCCCCCCGTCGGCCGCCGAGCCGGTCGATACCCTCGAACTGGTCCTCTATTACGTTAGCGATGCCAACGCCGTGGACATCGTGCGACAAGCGGTCCCTGCGACGGACCTGTCCCCAACGCATCTGCAAGACTTCTCGGCATACCTGCCCACTGTCAACTCGGCCGATCCCTGGGCGGGAAAGGCCATCGGAATCGCCATCCGCGCCGCCGGCGGCGCAGGCGGGTTCTGGGATCTCGACAACGTTCGGCTCGTCGAATCGATGCCCGTCCCGATCCCGGTTGCCAACGCCTCATTTGAAGCGCCGGCGGTGGACCCGAACGCCTTCCCCGCCATGCCTATCGTGGATGAGTGGATTGAGGTCGATCTGGACGCTCTGGGAGGCACCAACACCGGTGTTTTCGCCAATACGCCGGCCGACAGCGACGACCACCTCGTCAACGCCGACGGACGCCAGTTGGCCTTCCTCGGCTCGGAGCTGGGAAACGCCCTGGAGCAGGATTTGCAGGCCGTCTACAAAACCGGCTGTGACTATCGCCTCACCATCGCCGTCGGCGTCTCGGGCAAATTCCCGCCATCGGCCACCGAGCCGGTCGATACCCTCGAACTGGTCCTCTATTACGTTGACGACGCCAACGCCTTAGACATCGTGCGTCAAGCGATCCCGGCAACGGGCCTATCTCCAACGCATCTCCAAGACTTCTCGGTATATCTGCCCACCGTCGGCGAGACCGACGCCTGGGCCAGAAAAACCATCGGAACAGCCATCCGCGCCACTGGCGCTGCAGGCGGCTTCTGGGACCTCGACAACGTCCGCCTCGTCGAATCGATGCCCGTGGCAGTCCCGGTTGCCAACGCTTCGTTCGAGACGCCGGTGGTGGAACCGAACACTTTCCCCGTGCTGCCCTACATGAATGCGTGGACGGAGTTCGATGTCGACGCGCTCGGCAGCACCAACACGGGAGTATTCGCCAACATGCCCGAGGGCGCCTGGGACCGGATGCTCAACGCCGATGGAGACCAGTTGGCGTTTCTGGGCACGGAGCAGGGAAACGGCATCGAGCAAGACCTTGCGGCGATCTTCGAGGTGGGCTCGGCCTACCGGATCACCGTGGCGGTGGGCGTCTCCGGGCGGTTCCCGCCCTCGGCCGAGGTCCCGGTCGATACCCTCGAACTGGTTCTCTTCTATCGAAACGGCGGCGAAATCGTCGATATCGCCCGGCGGACCGTTGACGCTCCGGGACTGCCTTCGAAACGATTGAACGATTTCTCGGCGTACCTGGAGCCAGTGCAGGCCGATGACGCCTGGGCTGGCCAGCCCATCGGCGTGGCCATTCGCTCGACCGGTCTGCCGGGCGGGTTCTGGGATCTGGACAACGTCCGTCTGTCGCGGTCTCTGCCGGTTGAGGATATGAGCTCAACGCTTGAGGAGTGAGCACTTTGAATACACATATCGAATGCAGACGTGCCTGGGCCCGGCTCCACAGTCGCCAGGAGAGGTCCGCTTTCAGCCTCATCGAGCTGCTGGTGGTGATCGCGCTGCTGGCTCTGCTGCTCTCGATTTTGCTTCCCGCCCTGTCGCAAACCCGGCATCAGGCGCGGCGGGCCGCCTGCGCTGCGAATCTGCGTCAGATCGGCGTGGCGGTGCATCTCTATGCCCAGGACTTCGACGATATGATCCCGTTCGGCCCGTCCGGCCGTCCGGTGACAGGCTCGAACTTCTACACGGTAACCGGCAACGTCACCAGCCTGCTCTCGCTGGAGGACGGCGAGCCCGTGGGCCTGGGGCTGCTGCTGAAAGACTACGTCTCGCACCAGCAGATGGTTTTCTTCTGCCCCGGCGCCGACCAGCCCTCCGAAGCGCGGGAGCAACTGGCCCGCGTCGGTACCGGTCAGGCCCAGAGCGACTATTACTACCGCCACGCCTCGGTGGCCCTGCTGACCGGTACGCCCGACACCTCTCACATAAGACTGAGCAGTCTGGGCCGCAACAACAAGGGACACCCGATCGCCGCCCTGGTCGCCGACGTGCAGTTCCTGGCGCACTCGTCGCTGGCCGCGTTCGACGTGAAAACCCGCACGAGCCACCGGCGCAAGCACAGCAACATCCTGTTTGCCGCCGGACACGTGACCACCGCCGCCAACCAGGAGGACGCTCTGACGGTGGATATCGGCATCGCCCCGTACGATGCGCTCGAACGGATCCTGGCCATGTTCGAGGTGGCCGACGAATATCGGTAGGACGCTGCGCGATCTGTCGCTGCGTCTCCGGCCGGTGAGAATACAGGAACCCAACCGAACCGCAGAGCACAATAGGAGAATCGGAGTAAGGAGAAGTCATGGAAGACGGGCCTGACGAAGTTCCGCAAGGCCCGTGCCATCCCCTGCCCACGCAGACGTACAAAGGCGCCGAGACCCTGCTGCACAATCTCCCCTACATCACCATGACGGTCCTCGGCGCGATCGTCCTTTTCCAGTCCTTTCGCAAGCCGACCTGGGCGGCAATCGCGGCGGGCGGCTACGTGCTCTACGGCCTGCTCGGTGCGTTGTGGATCATGATCTTCGTCTGCCCCTTCTGTCGTTTCTGGGATACCGACGCCTGTCCCTGGATGAAGGGAAAAACCGCCACCTGAGAACGCGGCCCAACGGCTTCCCGGGAACCGAACGAACACTATACTGCCTGCGATACGAATTCGCAGAAACTCTCGAGCGACAGCACTCTGTCATCCTGAGTTCGACAGCGGCTTGGCCGCGACGCGTCGAGAGAAACGCTGCTGTACAGAACAGGACTTTGCTGGCAAGCACCGCGAACGTCACAGCAGTTGTAGTTGGGCTTTCCCCATCGAAAAAAGGAGGGTGGGTCAAGCCGCACCCTACAAGTGCCGACGCAAAACGGAGAATACCAGGGGTACGGCGACAGCGTCCTCGGCCTTTGCCGGCCGTCGATTCAAGAATACCCGAAAGCCGAATGGGCCAGAAAATGGCTCTGGGCCAAGAGTCATCCGAATTCACATCTGAACTTTTGCAAAATGGAGATTAGGCTTACTTTAGGGAGGAAGAATCTTCCTTGCGATTTTTCCTCCCGAGAACGTAAGTGCCTTGGGAGTTGGTATTTAGGTCCCGTCTTCAAGGAAATCACACCAACGATTTCCTTGAAGAATATAAGCCTAATCTCCATTTTGCAAAACTCCTGTTCACGTGACAAACGCCATCGATGGGTTTCACCCCGTCAGCACAAGAACGCGCGAACATGCTCGAAACCCCAGGCGTATGACTACTTAGTTGCTATTAGCAATTATTGCTAATGGCATTTATTGGACGCTCTCGTCGGGGAAGAACATGAGCAAGCGCCTTTTCGAGCTGATTCTGGGCATCAAGTATCGGTGCCAGGGTAACGAAGAGCAGATTCAGGAGCTGCTGGGCCTGTCCCAGGCTGAGTTCAACGGTTTGATCGTCCTGGCCGAGGACAAGGAAATGTCGGGCTGCGCGTTTGCGGCCGGCATGGGGCTGTCGCCGTCGCGCGGCAGCCGGGTGCTGAACAAGCTGGTAACCCACGGCTACGTCAAGGCAAAGCCAAGTGCTCAAGACCGTCGTGCCGTTCTCGTCTCGCTGACGGTCAAAGGACGACGGACCCGACGGCGAATCAGCGAGCGCATGGCCGCGTGCGAGGAACGCCTGCGCCGACGGCTCGACGAAGAAACGTTGCAAAAGGTGACGCACGCGCTGGAGTTGCTGGAGGCGGCCTTATAAACCCCCTGCAAACGGCGCCGACGAAAAGAGAAAGATAGATTGGGAGATGATACGATGACAAAAGTCATGTTCATTCAGTTGGCAGCAGGATTGCTTTTAGGCGGCGCCCTCGGGGCCGTGATGGGTTACTTCGGAAAGTGCTCCACGGGAGCATGTCCGCTCACCGCCAATCCCTGGCGCGGGGCGTTCTTCGGTGCGACGCTCGGGGGCATCTTCGCCTTCTCCCTCCGCTCGACACGCGCTACCGGACCGGCAAGCGACGGCCAAGCCGCGGTCCTCCACATCGACAACGCCAGCGACTTCGAACGATACGTCCTCAAAGCGGAGCAGCCGGTGCTGGTGGACTTCTACTCGAACTCGTGCCCGCCCTGCCGCCGGCTCGCGCCGACCATCGACGCGCTGGCGAGCCAGTACCGGGACCGGGCCGTGGTGTGCAAAGTCAAGGTCGACCACGCCCGCGAACTGGCCAATCGCTACGGCATCCAGGCCATTCCCGCCGTCCTGTTCTTCATCAACGGCGAACCCGTCCGCCGCCTCGTCGGTCTCCAGCCCCGAGACACCTACACCAAAATCCTCGACGAGCTCACAAGCTAAAACCCCTCGCGCAAGACCCAATACCGTCCACCCCCAATCCGACCAAGACCAGCGCCAAGACCGGAGGGCTTGGCGCTGCCACCGGTATGCTGTCAGAACCTCCCGAGGGCGGTTCAGAAGAGCGATTCGCCTTGCAGGAGCTTTCGTATCTCGCGACGGACACGTCGGGCGAGCTTGACGGCTTCCTTCGCTTCTGACAGTGTGACTGGCTCGTACGGGCCAGGGTAGCGAAGCGCTGTCGCGTAATCGGTGAGTGTCCTTTGCTCTGCGAGTGTGAGGGTAGGCCGAGCGTTCTGCGGCATCAACGTAACCAGCATTTCAAGGTCATGCGTTCGGGGAAACTCGGCGCCTATAGCCACAAGAAACGCCTTCACGTATTTCTCCACGCACTGCTGCGCGTGAAAGCAGACGGTATCAGTCGGACACACGCGGCCCAACTTGAGTGTGTGCGCCGCGTTCTTCAGATCGTTTTCAGCCTTGGTGACCCACTCCTGCACGACCGCCGCGACTTTGTCAGGCTCGGGCATATAAGACCTCCCCCTCACGCGCGGCCGGTCGCTCGATGGTGCCCACCACGTCCTTGCGCCATTCGAATTCTTCCGGCGTGACGATAATGACGTCCTTCGGAACGGCGAAATCGTGCAGGGCCACGGCAACTTCTACCGCTTTCTTACGGCGCGAGCCCTTCACGGGCATAACGATGAGAAGATCGACGTCGCTGTCCGGGCCGGCATCTCGGCGAGCGCGCGACCCGAAAAGAATGACCCTCTCCGGGTCGAACCGGCTGACAATCCGCTCGACCATCGCAAGGATCTGCTGCCGAGTCACCGGTTCCGGTTTCCTGAGAGGGCTCATCGACATCACTTGTCACCTTGTCCTTACCATACCTGTTGCGTCCAGCAGACCTTTCTGTCTATTCTCCCGAAGATACATGACGGACGCCACTATTGCAAGCGGGGTGAATAGCGCTTGCGGAGGGCTTCTTTCGGCAAGCGAGAAGCACGACGAGCAAATGACTCCACAGTATCCCCCACCCAGGGCCCCAGCGCGGTTCTACAGGAAATGGCGGAGTCTTTGGGCTCGTTGCTGGAGGCGGTGGATGCGTTCGGCGGCGATGGTGCGGCCGTAGCGCAGGTCGGCGTAGTCGCGGTACCAGTCGGCGATGCGCTTCCAGAGGCCGCGACGGTCCTCCCGCCCGCGCAGCCGCCGGGAGAAGCTGTGCAGCGTCTCGCTCAGCTCGCGCCGCGGGCCGGCGGACCGCACCTTGCGGTCCATCCGCGTCAGCATTTTGTGCAGCACTGCAAAGTCCGCACCCGAGATCCCCCTGCCCATTTGAGAAGCCACTCTTCGACGCCGCCCCTGAAGGATCCACCAAATCAGGCCGACCGACAGCAGCGAGAGGATCGCCGCCACGCCGACCAGCCGGTACGACGAAAACAACCAGGTCAGAGGACCGAAGAGACCGTATGAATGCAGCGATTCCAGAAGCTGACGCAGAAACAGATACGTGGACCCCGCGCCCTGCCCCACATCCTCGTCCGTCGCGCCGGCCGCCAGTGCCTCCTGTGTCGTAGCCTCGACGATCGTCCATTGGCCTCGCTGCGAATCCCACGCCTCGACCCAGGCGTGGGCGTCCATGTTCCGCGCCACCCACAAATCGCCCTCGTCATCCTTGGCAGTCACGAGGAACCCCGTGACATAACGTGTGGACACGCCGGCTAAACGCAGCAGGATCGCGGCGCCGGAGGCAAAATACTCGCAGTACCCCGTCGACGCCTCGAGCAAAAAGTAATCCAGGTTGTCCCGCCCGTCCGGGACCTCCAAACCCAGCAGGTAGCTGTAATTGCTGTGGAAATGCCGGACCACGGCGTCGATCTTCTCGGCCGTGGTATTGCATCCGGCGAAGACCCTCTCCCCCAACTGCTTGACGCGAGGATCGAGCTCGGGCGGGATCTCCAGCAGGCGGTAGCGCTGCATGGTCCCCGGACGGCGACGAGCCGCCCCGCCGAAAGCGATCCGATAGGTCAGATTGTTCCGCACGTTGGGCGGGTAGACAATGTCGTCGTCATCGCGCATCACGAAGTTGAACGGCGCTTCGAGGAAAGACGCCCCCAGCGGCGTGAACATAAGGTTGGTGATCGTGGCCTCATGCCGCACCGTCATAATCTCGAACTCGGAAACGTCCGCGCGGCCGATACGAAAGACGTTGCTTCGCCCCACAAACCGCATGCCGAACGGCGAGTTGCGCGTGGAAGAAACATCGTCGCGGTGGGACAGATCCGTCCACGCGGAATGCCGGTACTTCTCAAACGCCCGCGCCCGCAGGTAGCCCGGGCTACGCTCGCAGGCGATGCTCAGCACGGGAGTCGTATCCATCTCCCCTTTGATCTGCAGCACGCTGGAGAGCCGGCCGGAGTCGGAGAAACCCACTCGCGCCACCGTCTGCAGGGAGCCTTCCAGGCCGGAGTCGGCACGCCAGGGCCAGCCGGGCAGGTAATCGAGGATCTCCACGTGCCGGTAGAGCACCGAGCCGACGATCCAGCCGCAGTTGGCGGCAAAGACCAGCACCAAAGCCGAGGCGAAACCGTACGAGACGCGCCCCGCGCGGCGCGGAACGAACTTGTCCCCGGCGCCGCGCGCGCTGGCTGCGTAGAGCACGAGCATGACCACCCCGAACACTTCCACCAACCGAAAGGCCATGTACCTGTCATCCAACAGCAGCGCCTGTGCCGCCGCCAGCACCGCAGCCAAGTGAAACAAACCCAGCGAAAGCGGAAGCCGGTTGGGCGAGCCGAGGAACAGAACCAGGATCATCGAGGCGAGAAAATAGCGGGCGATCGTCTGCCAGGCAACCAGCGCGGCGTCCTCGGTCGGGACGCGACTGCCGAGGTAGCGATAGTGAACGGCGAACAGCATCGCCAGCAACAGCAGGAGCAGCGATGCAATCACGCGCCGCTCCGGCCGCAGCTCCCACGTCAACCGCCGCTGCAACCCCAGCGACCCCAGCATGCACAGAATCGCGGGGAAGGCAATATCCCGCGAGGCCCAGCCCACCAGCACCGAGCCGGCCACGATCATGACCGTTGCGATGGTCTTCTGCGATTTCATACGCGTTCTACCCGTTGCGCCAGGATCTCATCGGCCGCCAGGAAGCGGACATGCTCGGCCCACCGGCTCGCCTCTTGGTCCACGCAAGCCGCCTTCGCGCCGTTGACAATCAAGACCGTGCTGTGACATCCGGCCCGGTCGGCCGCCTCCAACAGCGGTCGATACGTTTCGTCCCAGTGCAACAAAATGAAGAATGCCCGGGATAGTTCATAGAACCGCTCCGCCAGGTCCAGCCCGAGCGGATCGAGCGAGTACTCCTGCGCCGGCTCCACCGCCGCCAGAAGCTCGTGAATCTTGCCGAGGCGCACGCTGCGAGGCCGGCCCGCGAAATCGTGCAGATTCGACCCGGCCACGAGAAAATCAATGAGACAGTCGTTGTGTATCGTGAACGCCACCGAGGCACACAAACTCACGGCCGCCTCCAGCTCTTCGACCTCGTAGGGCCCCGCCCGCAGCCGCGCCGGCGGCACGCGCGTGTCCAGCAGCAGCGCGCCGTAGTTATCGATATCGTCGTCGTACTCCTTGGTAGCCGGCACGGACAGACGCGCCCAGGCGCGGGCGTCGATCCGCCGCGGCGAGTCACCGGGCAGAAACGGGCGGTTGCCCATGTATTCGGGAGCGATGCCCATGCGACCGGCCAGGCGTGCCCCGCTGGCGTGAACGTGACGGCTCGCCGCCCGCGGCGGGATCTGCAACTGCGAGAACGCCGGCAAGACCACGAGTGTCTCGGCGTCTCCTTGCCCCGAACCGAAGCGGAACAGGTTGAACGGGAAGCCCGACTCGCACAGGGGCGGCTCGATGCTGTAAAGGCCCCGGTGCGCGGGCCGGATCGTAACCGTCACCTCCGCCGTCTCGCCCGGCGCCAGGCGCGTCACGGCGTGCCCGGCGCCCACCTGCGCGATCGACGCCGGCAGAGCCCGGAAGCGAACGCGCAGATCGTACGCCGGCAACCGCGCGACGTTGCGCAGGACGTATCTCAGTTGTGCCGTCTGCCCGGCGATGACATGCTCGGGCAGTCCCGGCGCGCCGGGACGGATTTCAATCTTGGGACGCAGCAGATAGCCCACGACGAAGGCCACACCCAGCACCGAGACCAACGCCGACAGCACGCCGAAGGCCGGCACGACCAGCGCCGCCAACATGACGAAGCCGGCGCCCCGCAGGACCACCCTGCCGGCCTCGGTCATACCCAAACAACATCTCACGCGGGTTGTCGCCATCGTTCTGGCACCCTGTCACACGGGAACTTTGATGCGGCCGACGATCTCGGCGATGATTTGTTTGGCCGTCGCGCCGCCGTAGCGCGTCTTCGACGTCAGGATCACCCGGTGAGGCAGCACGTGCGGAACCAGCCACAGCACATCGTCAGGGATCACGTAATCGCGCTTCTCGAAGTAGGCCCGGGCCTGGGCCGCCCGCGACAGCATCAGCGTGCCGCGCGTGCTGACGCCGAGCTGCAGGCGGTTGTCGTGCCGCGTCGCGTGGACGATCTCCACGATGTAGGCCAGCACGCTCTCGTCGGTGTGCACCCGCGTAACCTCCTGCTGGACCTCGCGGACCTGCTCGAGCGTCAGGACGGACTCGATGCCGTTGACGGGCTCGGCCTGGGCGTGCGACTTGACGATATCGACCTCGACGTCCGCGGCCGGGTAGCCGATGGCCAAACGCACTAAGAAGCGGTCCAACTGGGCCTCGGGCAGCGGATACGTTCCGTGGCACTCGATCGGGTTCTCGGTGGCGATGACCATGAACGGCTTTGGCAGCACCCGACGCTGCCCCTCGATGGTGGCCTGGTGCTCGTTCATGGCCTCCAGCAACGCCGACTGCGTCCGCGGCGAAGCCCGGTTGATCTCATCGGCTAACAGGATATTGCAGAAGATCGGGCCCGGATCGAAGCGAAAATCGCCGCTGACGGGGTTGTAAATCGACGAGCCGAGGATGTCGGCCGGCAGCAGGTCCGGCGTGAACTGAATCCGACGGAACTGGGCGTCCAGGCTCCTCGCTAAAGCCTTTGCCAGCGTGGTTTTACCGACGCCCGGCACGTCCTCAATCAGCACCGACCCGCCCGCCAAAAGAGCCACCACCAGCACGTCGAGGCAGTCGCTCTTGCCATAGATCACCCGCTGGAGATTGTCCTTCAACGCATTAACCCGCCCCGGCGCGCCGGGATCAACCTGAGCCGTCCTCACATCCAATCTCCCAAAGAAAAGCAAAGATCAAAGTGCGTTAAGCGTATCGCGTGAAGCGTATTTCGTATCTCGGCCAGACCCGCGCCTCACGCCTCACGCGTGCGAGATACGCTTCACGCTTCACGAACAACGATTCACGTTCCCAATTCCTACGTCCCAACGCCAATTTCTGTTCTCCCCCACCCCAACCTCATCATACCAGAGAAAACAAAGATCAAAAAGCAAACATCAAAAACGCCGAAACCGCCCGCATCGTCCTTGTAAGCCAAACAATTGCAGATGATTAGCTCAACATCTGCAAGACCCGGAAATATCCGTACAGAATCCAGATTTTCACCCTTGCCCGGTCAGCCTCGGACGGTACAATACCACCGTGGACTGCGGCAGAAACAGGGGATGCTCGCTTTCCCATCACGGATGAGGCGAAAAGACACGCCTCTGATCTTTCTGCGGTTCAAGACGGAATGCACGGCAACCACTCGTGTGAAGGGACCATGTTGTTTGCCGTGGCGGTTACGAAGGGAAACGGAGCCTTCACATACCACCGATCCGTCGGAGACGGTTTCGAATACTGGAGTGCGGGCATCCCACAAATCCGCACAGAAGCGCGTCGGAAACAGGGAGAAAAAGGAACACCACCCCGATAACGGAGGACCAAAGCCATGAAAAAGCTCACAGCCGTACTGACCGTCGCATCCGTACTAACGATCCTTCTCACCAGCCCGTCCTTCGCCGACGACATGGGAGAAATCCTCTCTGGCGAAACCATGACGGGTGATATTGCTGCCGGCGAAGAAGACACGTGGTCGTTTGCAGGCAGCGAGGGTGACCACATCATCTTGCATGTACGCGACACTTCCGGAGGTTACTACTTTGTGCCCTACGTACGGGTCTACGACCGCAATCTGGTGACCGTTCTGGAATCCGAAAGCGGTGACAGCGTCGTCTTGGATTTCGAGATCCCCGCCAACGGAACCTACACTATTGTCATTACCGACAGCGGGAGCGACAGTGGTGGAACCTATTACATGAGCCTCTTGAATCTCATGGATTCCCATACCTCGGCCGACGATACCGATGGTGGCATCATCTCGTCGGGTGAGACGCTGGCGCCCGCAGGGACAATCAGCACGACCGATCTCGATGTCTTCCAGTTCGACGCCGACACAGGTGATCACATCATTCTGCATGTACGCGACACGTCCGGAGGCTACTATTTCGTGCCGCACGTGCGCGTCTATGACCGCGATCTAATGACCGTTCTGGAATCCGAAAGCGGTGACAGCGTCGTCTTGGATTTCGAGATCCCGGCCGACGGAACCTACACGATTGTTATTACAGACAGCGGCATCGATAGCGGTGGAACCTATTACATGAGCCTCTTGAATCTCATGGATTCCCATACCTCCGCCGACGACACCGATGGTGGCATCATCTCGTCCGGGGAGACGCTGGCGCCGGCAGGAACAATCACCACGACCGACCTGGATGTCTTCCAATTCGAAGCCGACACAGGTGATCACATCATTCTGCATGTACGCGACACGTCCGGAGGCTACTATTTCGTGCCGCACGTGCGCGTCTACGACCGCGATCTAATGACCGTTCTGGAATCCGAAAGCGGTGACAGCGTCGTCTTGGATTTCGAGATCCCGGCCGACGGAACCTACACGATTGTTATTACAGACAGCGGCATCGATAGC
>Ga0272441_10001405_pt1 | contig 51288 bp, 60 predicted proteins | sample SSMProp6N_FD_193582 | JGI IMG/M metagenome (GOLD analysis project Ga0272441, IMG submission 193582) | Marine sediment archaeal communities from Little Sippewissett salt marsh, Falmouth, MA, United States - SSM-Prop-6N | ecosystem: Environmental > Aquatic > Marine > Wetlands > Sediment ... | reverse complement strand
GTCTAAAACGTAACATTGTTCGTGGAAATGGAATTGAATCTTTAATATTTTCAAGATTACAAATCCATGAAACAAGCCTTTCAACACCGAGACCATATCCAGAGTGCGGAACTGAACCATATTTTCTGAGATCAAAATACCAATCATAGTTTTCTATGTTTTCACCTGTTTCTTTAAGTCTTTTTTTCATATATTGAATATCATCACTTCTTTGTGAACCACCAATGATTTCTCCATAACCTTTTGGAGCAATCATATCAAAGCAAAGAGCTGTTTTTGGATCTGTAGGATCTATGGGTTTATAGAATGCCATTATTTCTTTAGGATAATTTGTAATAACGACTGGCGTATCAAAATGATTCATTAGTTTATTTTCCTCAATTGTTCTAAGATCCTTACCCCAATCAACTTGCATATTTTCTTTTTCATTAAGAAGTTCAATGGCTTTAGTATATGTAATATTTGGAAAATTAGAATTTGCAACATATTTTAATTTTTTGATATCTTGCCCTAATATATTGAGATCATAAATATTGTTTTTAATAACAGCATTTAAAATGAATTTAACCTCTTCTTTGGCAACCTTGATAACATCATGTAAATCCATCCACGCTGCTTCCATCTCAGCCATCCAGAATTCAGATAGGTGCCTAGATGTCTTTGATTTTTCTGCACGAAAAGTCGGGCCCATGTTATATATTTTCTCAAGCGAAAAAACTGCAGCTTCAGCATAAAGCTGCCAGGTCTGAGCAAGATACGTTTTTTTATCATAATATTTAACTTTAAAAAGGGTAGAACCACCCTCACATTGATTTGGTTGTAAAATCGGGGCGTCAAATTCAAAATAACCTCTTTCCCTGAAAAAATTGTGTATTGCTCCTACAACAGTAGATCTAACCTTAAGTACCGATGTAAGTTTCTGAGAACGAATCCAAAGATGTCTTTGATCAAGAAGGAATTCTGGACTTTGATCCTCTACAATAGGAAAAGGTTCCGCAAACTGAATAACTTTAAATTTCATAACTTGGAGTTCATATCCTCCCGGGGCTCTTTTATCTTCCTTAACACAACCTTCCAATTCTATCGAAGATTCAACTAATGCCTTTTTTGCATCTTCAAAATCTTTATCGGATAAGTTACCTTTTTTAATAGTTGCCTGAAGTATCCCTGTTGCATCCCTAATGACCACAAAAACAATGTTTCCACTACTGCGTGTTCTATATATCCAACCACGGATATTAACAGTATTTTCAATTTTTTTCCCATCTAGTATTTCCACTATCTTTATCCACGAGGTTTTCGACATAATAAAACCACTCACACCAGGATATAATTGTAGCATATATGGATTACGGTAATGTAACACATAAATAATTTATTATTAAACTCTCTCAACTGAACAATATTTTTTCAGCTTTTTTTGATAACACATCCCTATACTTTTCATCAGTTACAATCATAATAATCCAATCTGGAATCAATCTAGATCTAACGGCTCTAGCTACAGGGGTAAATTCATCAATTGATTTCTGTTCGTTTTTATCAATAATTTTTATATCCGTTTTATCTATCCTTGGTTCTGTTTGATGAAGTTCTGTATATGGTACATCAATAATTACATGCCCATGTGGTATTTTTAAAGTATCTTCAATTTCTTGTTCCTTCTCTATTCTGATATTTACATTTTCAAAATCTTTTAAAATCTCCTTCTTCTGTCCGTCTAGATTGGAATGAGTAAGTATATAAGCCTGCTTAAATAATATTCTATATTTTAAACAGGTAATAATTTTATTTTGATAGGGACCTTTGTTTTTCAAATCATTTACCAGTTCTGCATCTGTCATCTTAAAAAAATCAAAAGGTTTTACATCAGGCATCATTTCAATAGATTTTGAAAGCATGAGTTCTGCAATACGAACAGTTTTATGAAAATAAACTGAGGAATACATTAAAGTCCTTGCCATTAAAATATTCTCTACTACACCAACTCCTTTTCTAACAATAGCCAATTGACCGTCATTAATAATCAATGTCTGTAAAAAACGTTCGATATCGATCATGCCATATGCAACACCTGTATAATAGGCATCACGAATGAGATAATCTAATTGATCAACATCTATTGAGCTATCCAAAAGTTGACTTAAATATGGTCTCTCCGTCATTTTTCCCTTGATAATATTTGCTACTTGTCTACGATTTATATTATTTTTACTAAGTATTTCATGAACACTTTTAGAATTTATAAAATTTTTTTCTCTTGAATCGAAAATTTCATAATCTCCAAAAAGAAGTCTCTCAGTTAAATCAACATGGTTAACATCTAGGGAATTTCTTAGAATAGATTCCAATGTATGAGAAAAAGGGCCATGACCTATATCATGCAGTAAAGCAGCACAGATTACGAGTTCTCGTTCATCTTCATCTAGTTTCAGCATCTCGGATGCATTACATGCCATTTTATAAGCGCCTAGGGAATGTGCTAGTCTAGTATGGTGAGCTCCTGGAAATACCAAATGTGTAAGACCTAATTGCTTAACATTATGTAGACGTTGAATTTCTGGAGCATCTAACAATTCTAGGAATATACCTTCAATTTTTATATTTCCATGAATTGAATCTCTTATAGTTTTACTATGATTTTCCATTTTCCTAAACATCTCTGTATTCTTTAATTAATAATAAGAATATATCATTACAAATTGAAGGATAATTAAAATAACTTTTCTACTGACTAAACGACTATACTTCCTGTAAAAGAAATGCTCCTAGACATTTGAGTTTTTCTTCATATGAATCTGGATATAAAAAACGCTCAGCTGCCGAAATACTACTTAACAAAGAATTTCCATCCTGAGGTGTAAAGCAGAATCCAATTACCTCATTTTCATTCAATATATGTATAGAGGGCAGAACAGCAACCGTTTGATCTAAAATTCTACCATAATGACCATGATCTCTACCAAATGAAAAAACCATATTAGCCGATTTTTTCTGCGTTACTGCAACCCGAGGATTGTCCATAAATCGTTGAATAGCAACATCCTTTGTTATCTTTTTATCAAGTTTTATATCATACCATATACTATGCATATATTGCGTATTTAGTTTTAAAGCGCTTGAAAAAACATTAAGTTTTATTCCCAATGTTTCGTAGAGATGATATATATCTCTTGCATGATGTGTACCCATTTGCTCATCATTATGAGTACCAACTTCAGGGGATGGAATAAAACTTTTTACCTGACTGATGTCATTTGCTCTTCTAATACAAAGGAATTTCCCCTCTTTTAAATAACTTTTTTTATTCTCGATTGCAAGTGTGTTGATTAGAACAGCCATATTATGAGTATTACAACTTACAACGTGGATAAATTTATCACTAGGTTTGATAGCATCATCATTGATACCTAATGCATACATTTTCCCAAAGCCAAACTCAGATCCTTGTGCCAAGAAGCCTTTTACTTTATTTTTATATTTATTGTAATATTTCTCTTTATTCATTAATCCGGTGCCTTTTGGTGTACAGTCAATAACAACAGACGCGCGCTTTATTGCTTCTTCAGCATTATATGTTGGCTCTGTACCAAGCTCTTGAAATTCATTTAATTTATCCTTGCTAACAGCAAGATTAGCTCCTCTATTAATCAAACCTTTTATCTTTGGTCTATCGACTAGGTTAGGAGAATGTTTATAAAATGTCACCTCATCAATCTCTAAATCTCTCTGAGCGTCACAAAGAAGTCCAATTAATGGTTCTCCAATAGTTCCAGTTCCTACCACATGAATAATTTTTCTATCCGTCATATTTTACTACTCCCCAATAAAAGCAAATCTATAATCTACAATAACCATTTAATTGTTGTCATTTTTTTAGTTTTTTAAGGGGAATGATTTAAAAAGGGTAAATATGTTTCACCATCTATATGGCATTACCATTAGATGTACTAGAAAAATCGGTAAATCAAAAGCTATCTCTTCTATTAAAGGATGGTAGATCCATGGAAGGAAAACTTTCAGGCTATGATGAGTATATGAATATGGTATTAGATGATGTTGAAGAGAATCATGGCGAAACTAAGAGACGACTTGGTACAATAATTCTAAGAGGAAACAACGTAGTAAGTATATCCTTGTTATAAGCGAAAAGCATATATATATGCTAATTATATGTCCGTAGTGGAAGGAATCGGGCTGGTAGTTTTTGTTAGAGTGCATCCCATCCCCTCCTAGTGAGGCCAGCCAATCCTTCCTTACTCATTATAATTTTTTAAAAAAAGATTTAAGTATGAATATCTTAATATTAAGATTCGTTTTATATGGAAAAAAACATCAAAGCTACAACTGGAATGAAAATCAGATGCAAGGGTTGGAAGCAAGAAGCTATTCTACGAATGCTAGAAAATAATCTCGAAAATGCTGAGAAACCAGAAGAATTAATTATATACGGAGGTACAGGAAAAGCTGCACGAAACTGGGATTGTTACAATATTATTGTAGAAACTCTTAAAAATCTTGAAGACGATGAAACAATGATAATTCAATCCGGTAAACCTATAGCCGTTTTTAGAACATGGGAAAATTCACCAAGAGTACTTATGGCAAATTCTAACATAGTACCTTATTGGAGTACATGGGAAAAATTCCATGAATTGGAAAAACTTGAATTAATAATGTATGGTCAAATGACTGCAGGATCCTGGTGCTATATTGGTACTCAGGGTATAATCCAGGGAACTTACGAAACCTTTTCCGCTCTTGCAAAAAAACATTTCAATAGCAATCTGAAAGGAAAAATCGTTCTAACTGGAGGCATGGGTGGCATGGGAGGTGCTCAACCTCTTGCAGTTAAAATGGCTGGAGGTATTTGTATTGCTATTGAATGTGATGAAAAGAAAATTGATAAGAGAATAAAAGCAGGTTTCTGTGATGGAAAAGTAAACGATATCGATCAAGCAATAGGAATTGCAATTAAAGCAAAAGAAGAAAAGAAACCACGTTCAATTGGTGTCTTAGGTAACTGTGCCGATATCTTACCTAAATTGGTTAAAAATGGTTTTACACCAGATGTCGTAACTGATCAAACATCTGCACATGACGAACTAAATGGATATGTCCCTGCTGGATTTTATGGTGATTCTTTAAAGGAAATTTTTAAACTTAGAAAGGAAATCCCTAATGAATATATCAAAAAATCTATGACAAGTATGAAAAATCATTGTAAAGCAATGATTGACTTTAACATAAATGGATCTGTTGTATTCGACTACGGCAACAATCTTCGCGGCCAAGCATTGAAAGCAGGATTAAAAAATGCATTTGATTATCCAAGTTTTATTCCTGCATATATAAGACCTATGCTTTGTGTTGGTCGCGGACCTTTTAGATGGTTAGCATTGTCTGGAAATCCCAATGATATTCTAAAAACAGACAAGGAAGTAATCAAGATGTTTCCAGACGATAAGATCTTGTCCAATTGGATTAAACTTGCAGAAAAATATATTCCAAGGGAAGGGCTACCTGCTAGAGTTTGCTGGCTTGGATATGGTGAAAGGGAAAAGTTCGCACTTGAAATTAATAAGATGGTAAAAGATGGAAAAATAGGCCCTATTGCAATAACAAGGGATCATTTAGACAGTGGAAGTGTTGCATCTCCATATAGAGAGACGGAGAATATGAAAGATGGTAGTGATCTTATTGCTGATTGGCCATTACTTAATGCCTTACTAAATTGTGCTGCTGGTGCAGATAGCGTACAAATTCATAATGGAGGAGGAGTTGGAATTGGTTTGTCTACTCATGCAGGTATGGTAGTTGTATGTGATGGTACAAAGGAAACTAATGAACGAATTAAACGTGTGTTTAAAGCAGATCCGGGCATGGGAGTTGTTAGACATGCTGATGCTGGATATGATAAAGCTATTGAGATTGTAAAAAAATCTGATCTCAATCTCCCGATGTTGAAATAGTTTAATTTTCTTTGCAATAAATCAAACTAAAACTTAAAGTATGACCTTTTTTTTAAGGTAATCGATTTCTATGAACTTTGGAGAAAGCTTATTGGAAGTTATAGACGATGTGTTTACATTATTAGGATTTGATGTCAGTCCTTTAATAAAACAGATTATTGCATCACTTGGAATATTTTTACTATTTATTGTAATAGGTTGGATTGTTTATCATATCTTTGAGCGGTATTTTACAAGATGGGCAGAAAAAACAAAAACTAAATTAGATGATGAAATACTAAGAAATATAAAAAAACCAATTTATTTTTTTGTCATTATTATTGGCATCTATTTTTCATTGGAACTTCTAACTATACCTGAAAATTATTCTGTAACTTTGGCATTTATCTTTACAATATTAGAGATACTGCTGATAACATTCATCATAACAAGAGTGGTAAACGTCTTCATTGCATGGTATGCAGAAGGAAGATCAGAGAGAAAAATGAGTGAACATATTCTTTTTGTTCTAAAGCGTATAATAAATTTTATGATTTTCCTGTTTGCTTTCTTAATTATATTATATGTACTTAAAATTGATCTTTCAGGTATTGTTGTCGGTCTTGGAGTGGGAGGTATCGCAATTGCTTTTGCATTACAAAATGTTCTAAGTGATGCATTTAGTGCATTCTCAATTTATTTTGATAAACCATTTGAGATAGGTGATTTCATAGTTGTGGGTGAATTTTCTGGAACCGTTAAAAAAATTGGTATGAAATCTACACGAGTACAACTTCTTCAAGGAGAGGAACTAGTATTAGCTAACTCTGTATTGACAACCACAGAGGTTAGAAATTTTAAGAAACTTAAGAAGCGAAGAATTAAATTTAATTTTGGTGTTACATATGATACACCATCTAAAAAACTTAAGAAAATACCAGATATTGTGAAGAAAATTATTGAAACTAATAAACTTAATAAAGTAGATAGAATACACTTTAAAGAATTTGGCGATTTTAGTCTTAATTTCGAAATTATTTATTATATAAATAGCAAAGATTATGCAAAATATATGGATATACAACAGGAAATAAATTTCGCAATAAAAGAGGCCTTTGAAAAGGAAAGTATCGAAATGGCATTTCCAACACAAACAATTTTTTTGACAAAGGAAAATTGAGAAAAACAACAGAGAAATAATTTTATAAAAGAGTTAATATTACTCCTTAATTATAGGTTTGATTGGCCCCGTAGTGTAGCGGCTAGCATAAGAGACTCTGGATCTCTTGGCGCCAGTTCGAATCTGGCCGGGGCTGTATTCCAATACAAAATAATAAGAAAAATAAGTGATTTATTATGAATACAGTTAATGATTCTTCCCATGACTTCATTCGAGATATCATAGATGAAGATTTGAAAACTAACAAATATGAAGGCAGAGTTCATACAAGATTTCCACCTGAACCCAATGGATTTTTACATATAGGTCATGCTAAGTCAATCTGTCTTAACTTTGGCATTGCTGAGGAATATAACGGACTTTGTAATCTAAGGTTTGACGATACCAATCCAGTTAAAGAAGGTAATGAGTATGTAAGATCAATCATTGAAGATGTTAAATGGCTTGGATTTGAATGGGACGATCGCCTTTTTTTTGGTTCTGATTATTTTGATCAAATGTATGAATATGCAGTAGAGTTAGTAAAATCTGGTAAGGCATATGTAGATGACCAAACGGGGGAAGAAATAAGTAAACAACGCGGTACAATATTGAATCCTGGCAAAAATAGTCCATATCGAGATCGTTCTGTAGAGGAAAATCTTAATCTACTAAAAAAAATGAAAGCTGGAGAGTTTGCCGACGGTGAAAAAGTACTTCGTGCTAAAATCGATATGGCTCATCCTAACATGAATATGAGAGATCCAGTTATGTATCGTATTCTCCATTCTACTCATCATCGAACAGGCAATAAATGGTGCATTTATCCTATGTACGATTGGGCTCATGGTTTAGAAGATTCTATTGAATGTATCACTCATTCCATATGTACACTGGAGTTTGAAAATCATCGTCCTCTCTACGATTGGTTTCTCGAAGAACTTGATATTTATCATCCTCAACAGATTGAATTCGCACGTCTTAATCTTACCTTCACAATTATGAGTAAGCGGATGCTTTTAGAACTGGTTCAAGAGGGGCACGTATCTGGATGGGATGATCCACGTATGCCCACCATAAGTGGAATGCGTAGAAGAGGGTACTCCCCCAATGCAATCAAAAATTTTTGTAAAAGAATTGGGGTTGCTAAGGCAAACAGTAATATCCCAATCGAGTTTCTTGAACATTTTGTTAGAGATGATTTGAATAAAACAGCTCCACGATTTATGGGTGTTCTATGTCCTCTGAAAGTAGTAATCGAAAATTTTCCGGATGGAAAAACCGATGATATGGATGTCGTAAATAACCCTGAAGATCCAAAAGCAGGGACCCGTAAGGTTCCTTTCTCTAAAATCATCTATATTGAACAGGACGATTTCATGGAAAAGCCATTAAAAAAATTCTACCGCCTCGCACCTGGTAGAGAGGTCCGACTCAGCAATGCTTACCTAATCACCTGTAATGATGTTATCAAGGAGAATAATAAAGTGATAGAGCTCAGGTGCATCATTGATCCTGCAACACGTGGGGGCAATGTTCCAGACGGTCGAAAAGTAAAATCCACTTTGCATTGGGTATCTGCCAATCATGCTCTCGATGCAGAAGTTCATCTATATGATAAGTTATTCACTGTTGAGAATCCTGCTGGACAAAAGGAAAGTAGTTTTAAGGATTATTTAAACAAAGATTCTTTAAAAATATTAAAGTCATGCAAAGTAGAGCCTGCAGTAAATGATCTCAAAGTATTTGAACGATTTCAGTTCCTTAGAAAAGGTTACTTTTGTATTGATCCAGATACTACGGATGAAAATCTTATTATCAATCAAACAGTAGGACTGCGAGACACTTGGGCAAGAATACAGAAACAAAAAGATAAGAAATAATTCTGAAAAACTTAAACAAGCATTTTTACATTTATTTTTTTGTTTATTTCTATTAATGCTCCTTCTCCTTTTTTGCCCATACTGCAGTTTACAACAATGGTCCCATTTGATTTTGTAACACCTGGATTTTCATGTATATGGCCACATAATACAAGCCGTGGTTTACAATTATCAATTATTTTTCTCAGTTCTTTGCTACCAGAATGAATTCCTATAAAAACCTTATCTTGCAGACCAAATGGTGGAATATGGGAAATCAAAACTGTTGACTCATCTATCATTTGCATTATTGATTCTTCTGTTTTACAATTAGAATTAGAAGGTGATTTATTAAATAAAAAAGGAGCACCTCCGCCAATTCCTATAAAAGGTATTCCATTTTTTTTAACTCTTTTCAAATGAATATTTTTTGCTTTTCTATTATCAATACCTTTCAGTACATTCTCTACATCAATATTTCCATGAACTGCAAAGGTTTTAATAGGTATTTGATCTAAAAAATTTTTTGCTACATCTCCCGGTCCAAATTGAGTGATATCCCCACATATTACAACTAAATCTGGGGAATATTTTTCAATATTTTTTAAAACTATATTTAATCTATATTGCGAACCGTGTAAATCTGCTATTGCAAGTATCTTCATAGTATTCTTAAATATAAAATCACTCTTTTATCTTTTCATTACATGTAAAAATGATTTCATTTAATATATGGTTCGTAAGTAATCAAATTTTTCTTCAAATATTCGTTCTTTCTCCCCAATTATTTTTTAGCTTTGATAATATCCATTCCATATACTTCATTGGGATAACGTACTAAACGTCTTATCCAAAGTGTTTTCAAAGAGTCAAGTAATAAATATTTATCTTTTTCATCTTTAAAGTTCTTATACACAGCAGTACGAATATATGCAATTTCAGCCCGAAGTTCATAGTTTAAATTTCTCCCATTATTATTAATATCATTCACATAAATTGAAAGTACCAAATTCATCAATAACAAATAAAAAATATATGATCTTTAAATGTCATTTTTGGTGTGTAAATTCACCTTCTGGTATGTAATAGTTACCATTTCGAAAGTTATTTTAAGAAGAATTTGATGTTTAAAAAAGGCATTTATATCTTAAAAACAAGTTCATGCATACAACATATTAAATTATAATTACCTGATACAAAAATCAATAATTTTTAAGGTTAAATGTTAACATAGGGAGTAAATATGACAGTCATCATAACTGGAAATGGACTTACAATCGAGGATGTTGTTAAGGTAGCAAGACACAATGAAAAAGTTAAGATCCACCCTGATTCTTTAGAAAGAATCAAAGCATGCAGATCGATGCTTGAAAAGAAAATCGAAGCTCGTGAGATAATGTATGGAGTAAATACAGGTATTGGCGAATTTTCAGAGATTGTTCTTGATGATAAACAAATAAAAGAATTTCAAAAATATCTTATATATAATCATGCTGCTGGTATTGGTGATCCCGCTCCAATAGAATATGTCCGAGGAGCAATGCTTAGTAGAATAAATGTTCATGCACATGGTAATTCTGGTTGCCGCCCTGAAATAACAAAAACTTTAGTTAAAATGCTGAATAAAGGAGTTACTCCTTTTGTATGTCAAAAAGGTTCTGTTGGTGCATGTGGTGATTTAGCACCCATGTCTCAAATTGCACTTCTTATGATTGGAGAGGGCGAAGCATATTACAAAGGTAAACTTCTCAAGGGAGAAGAAGCAATGGATAAAGCGGGAATTCCAATTGTTGGACTAAAAGCAAGAGATGGGTTGTCAATAATAAATGGTTCAAATTTACTTACAAGCATGAGTGCAATATTTTTGTATGATGCTAATAACTGGTTAAAACAAGCCGAAATAGCGGCAGCAATGTCTCTCGAGGCTTTGAAGGCTAATATGAAACCATATACTACTAAATTACATGAATCACGAGGTTTTAAAGGGGCCATCAGAAGTTCAAAGGCAATACTAAAATTAATTGATGGAGGAGATCTAAAAGGGGAGAACATCAAGTGTAAAGTACAGGATGCTTATTCAATGCGTTCTACACCTCAAGTAATTGGTACCGCTCATGATGCATTGGAGTATGCATGTTCTCAGGTTGAAATAGAGTTGAATGGTGTAGGAGACAACCCAGTTTTCTATCCAAAAGAAGATCTTCAACTTTCTGGTGCTAATTTTCAAGGAACCCCTGTTTCGCTCCCGATGGATATGGCAGGGACGGCTATTACAATGGTAAGTGTAATGTCAGAAAGAAGATTGAATAGATTAAACAATCCTGCTCTAAACGTAGGACTTCCTGCATTTTTGACCAAAGGTGCAGGTATGTTCTCAGGACTTATGTTAAGTCAATACACTGCAGATATGCAGATTGTCGAACAGCGCATTCTTTCAGCCCCAGCATCTATTCAATCGATTCCTGCAGCAGCTGATCAGGAAGATTTTGTTTCAATGGGAATGAATACAGCAATAAAAAACTTCCAGATTCTAGACAATGCTTATGGAATTTTAGGTATAGAATTTATGGCTGCCGCTCAAGCTCTTGATTTTCGTAATTATAAATTTGGTAAAGGTGTTACTAAGGCTAAAGATATAATTAGAAAATATGTAAAATTTTTAGATGTTGATAGACCATTGTATCCAGACCATACTAGAATGAAAGAACTCGTAAAATCATGTGAAATCCTTACTGAGGTAGAAAAAACAGTGGGAAGCTTGGAGTAATGTATTTGATATACTATTTCATGTTTTCAGCTTGTAGTTCAAAAGCTATTATTGGATGTTCCAAGCCAAACTGTATAATCGTCTTAGGATGAAGTTCACCGAAGAAACCAATTTCTTTATTGTCACAAACAACCGATGCGCATCTCCCATTTACAAAAGCAGGATGTTCTTTTTCTTTAATATTATATTTCTTTCCACAGTCTCTCATTATAGCACCTACAAAAGATTTACTCTCAGTAAAGTTTGCCTTTGCATCCATTTTTACAGCGGCTAGATGATGCTTGTTTTTTAAGCTACCATCTACAACAATACCAAGTTCAAATATCATTTGCGGTAGTGAATGGTGTCTATTCTCAGCCAGAATCTTCAAAACAGAGGGAATAAGACTTACTCGAAGACATGAATATTCTTCACCTATTGGATTCTCAATCTGTACTCTTTTTTCTTCTTTTAGACCCATTTTTCCAAATTCATCTTTTTCATTTGATAATGTAAAAGTACTAACCTCATTGAAACCTAATCCAATCATTATATTTCTAATCCCGTAAAAAAGTTCATAATTAGGTAAAACTCTACCAAAAGTCAATGCCTTTGGGAAATCAATTTTAAATTTATCATAACCGTAACCAACAGAAACATCCTCAACAAGATCGATATCATGCAATATATCAGCTCGCCATGCTGGTATTTTAACAATTATTTTATCTTTATCTAATTTATCTGCATCATATCCCATTTTTTTAAGAGAGTCTATGATTTCCATCTCATTCATTTTTGTTCCAAGAATTCTATTAACATAACTAACCGATAGTGTTCTATTTACTGGATTTAAATCTGGTGAAACATAGGAATTTTTATCATATTTGATTGTAGTGCTATAGATTTTTCCTCCTCTTTCTGCAAGAGCGGTTACAACAATATTTAATGTGTGATTTATTGCTTTTTTATTGGTTCCAGTTACATCGATAAATAAATCTGTTGAAAATGGTGTTACTTCAGTTAGCGATCCATTAATAATAGGTGGAAACGAAAGAACATTTTTATTTGAATCAACAATCAAAGGATACTTATTGAATCCTTCCAACAAATATGCGTAGTCCACTCCTTTTTCATGACTCTTGAGAATCTCGCTTAGAGTCATAGACTCTAACTTGGCTAAAGGAACAAATTGAACAGAATCTGGATCTACTGCTTTATATGTAAATGGTGGGAGTACAGGTTCAAAGTTATGAACTCCGATAGCAACCTTTCTTCGGTTTCTTCCTATTCCAAAGTGAAGTTTCTCTTGCATATCCATTAATGAGGCAATGAGATTGTCAGTCATCGTTATATTTTTTACAAGAGCACAAGAAACAAAAGGTCTAATATTTTTTACTGAAGGAGCAACTTCTATAACAATATCAGATTTTTTAACTTCATATTTTTTCATTCCTTTTTCAAAATCAAAAAAGGCTCTCGACGCTCGAGCAATGCCTTCAACGGATGATAGATCGGGTCTATTTGGAAAGAACTCTACACTTATTTCATCATCTTCAACTTTATCAAAATCTGCACCGATCATAGGTAATCTTTCAATCAGATCTTCTTTAGATATTTTATATCTAAATATATCAAGATAGTCATTATAATCAAATGTTACAACTGGCATACAAAGGATGAAATATGTTTTTGGTTTATAAGTTCTTTTTCACCTTTTATCTTTGTGAAAAATTCACTAAACCCTTTCCTTTTTTAACGTATACTAAAAATTCTTTGACAAAAACGGGTTTTAAATGAATTGATTTTGTACAATATAAAGAAGTTACAGAGTTATTATATGAATGACACAATTAGCATAACTTCTCTTTTATCTTTAAAGAATAATTGATATTAACTTATTGTAAAAATATTTTTTCTTTAGCTAATACCTTTCTTTATTTTAAAATAAAGTTAAAAAAATTATCATTAAAATTTTAAGTATGTTTTTTAATCTCTAGAACATCAATGCTATTGAATATATCAACAAGAAAAAAAGATAATTGCAAGCGCTGATCAAAAGGTTAATAATAACCAATATCTCGTAAATCTTTTTTTTGTAAATTTTCACAACTGAAGTTACTTAATGGAAATGATTGTACAATAAAATATTAATAAAGTGAATTATAAAAATTGTTTTTGGTAATAATTGTGATTTTATTTAAAAAAGATCAAAAACACAAATCAAGCAATTTATTATTAGCAATCAGCACTATTTTAATTCTTATAGTTGCAGCAGGATATCTATATTTTTTGGGAATCGGTGATTTTTCATGTGATATTCAAAAAATTTATTTCATAGACGATGATAAAAATGATAATATTGATCAGATACAAGACAGTAGTAGCAGACATGGGCAAAGTGGTTGGTCTGGTTTTAAGTTAGCTCAGTCCTTTGTTCCTATCAAACAGACATTAACCAAAATTGAACTTCTGGTTTTTAAAGAAGGAAACCCGCTTGGAGTTACAATTTCAATAAGAGAAATTTTAAATGGCAATAATTTAACTTCAATTTATTTGGATGGCGATAAAATTAATGGAGAATTGGAAGCAGATTGGTATTATTTCAATTTTGAGGAAATAGAACTTGTTCCAGGTCAAACATATTACATTGTTTGGGATCAAGATACAGGAAATAATGAAAATGTTATTTATTGGGTTTTTGGGGAAAATAATCCTTATATTAATGGATGTGGTTGGAAAAATATTGACTCCTGGGAACAATTAGATTCACCTGATTATCCTAAAGCTGATTTTTGCTTTAAAACACATTATGCATAATTATAAAATACTTTTATTAAAAAAACCTTGACGAAAATCGATAACCTCTTTTGATGAGTTATTAAAAAAAATTTTGTTGTTGGTCCTTAAATTCTGCCCAACTCTCAACTAAAAAATTCCACCTCAAACTATTTTACCTAATACCATTTTACAATATCTGATGAAAAAGATATGCAGTAAATGCAACAAACCTGCAATAACATTCATAAGATATAATGGTACACACCTATGTAAAGATCATTTTATCCAATATTTTGAAAAAAGAGTTAAAAAAGATATAAAAAAGCAAGGAAAAACAGATAATAAAAGTAAAATTGGTGTAGCTATTTCTGGGGGCAAAGATAGCTTAGTTGCACTTCATATAATTAATGATATTTTCTTAAGGAGAAGGGAAATCGATGTAATTGCAATTACAGTTGATGAAGGAATAAAAGGTTATAGAGATGAAAGCATAAAAATCGCTGTTAGCAACTGTATAAAACGTAGCATAGAACACCATATTATAACGTTTAAAGAAATGATTGGAAAAACAATGGATGAAATTGTCTTAAGAAATGATGGAAACTTTGGGGAATGTAGCTATTGCGGAGTTTTTAGACGTTTTTGTTTGAACAATAAGGCAAAGGAATTGGGAATAACAAAGCTAATTACAGGGCATAATTTGGATGATATGACTCAGTCAATTTTAATGAATTTTATTAACGGAGATATAAAAAAATTAGCAAGATTAGGACCTCATCAGAAGGTTCAACCTGGTCTTGTTCCTCGTGTATTACCCTTAAGACTCATTCCAGAAAAGGAAAATGCATTATATGCCATTTTAAAAAACATTGAATATCATAATGATGAATGCCCATATTCCGCTAATGCATATCGTGGAATTTTTAGAGACATTATTGATGATCTCGAATATAAAAATCCAGGTACCAGATATAGTATTTTGAATAGCTATGATGAAATTAAAGAGTTATTATTAGATAAATACCCCCCCATAGAATTAAACAAATGCAAAAATTGTGGTGAGCCTACCTCTCAAGAGATATGTAAAGCTTGTATTTTTAAGGAAAAAATTTTAAATCCTGACCTTTCTTAAGATATTGAAAACATTTTTATTCTTAATCCTACTGACTGTCTTTGAGATGACATATTTACAGTTAAAATGCAATCCCCTTGATGATTTACTAGGCGGAGGTATTGAATGCAAGACTATTACCAAGATATATGGTGAAACAGGAAGTGGAAAAACAAATTTATGTCTCCAAGCTTCCAGAGAATGTGCCAATAATGAAAAAAAGGTTGCATATATTGATAGTGAGGGAGTATCATTAGAACGGTTAAATCAAATGTGTAAAAACTACAACTATGAAAAAATTCTTAAAAATATTTTATTTTATAACCCATTATCACTTGAAGATCAAGAAATAATGATTAAAAACGCCGTTAATATAAAGGATCTTGGACTCATAATAGTAGATACAATAAACCTTTTTTATCGAATTAATCTAGAAGACGATAAAGAAGGTGCAATGCGTTCTTTTACTAGACAAATGGCAAAACTACAAATATCTTCAAGAGAAAAACACTTTCATGTAATTGTAGTTGAACAAGTATATACTGATAAAAATGGAGAGATAAAACCTTTTACAAATAGGGACACTGAACATATGATAAAAACTATAGTTAGATTAGAAAAGACTGGGGTTGGAGAAAGACAAGCAATAATCATTAAACATCGATCTCAACCTGAGGAAAAACATACAATTTTTAAAATAACTGCTATTGGCTTGGAATAAAAACATGAAAGAAATTATACAATGGTTCAATCAAAGTACTTATATCCCTCCACTTTCACCAGCTTGTGAAATGTGTGCAAAAGGCTCAAAACTAGTATTATTAATCACAGGAGTTTGTTCTTCTAAATGTTTCTATTGCCCTCTAAGTTTTGAAAAAGGTGGAAATGATTGCATTTTTGCCGATGAATGGAAATTAGATGATGAAAACGATACCGAAAAATTAATTTGTGAAGCTAAGTACATTAATGCAAATGGTGCAGGCATCACTGGTGGAGACCCCCTTATGGTCTGGAAAAGAACTAAAAAATTTATCACTTTACTCAAAGAAACCTTTGGATCAGACTTCCATATTCATTTGTATACTTCTGGCGTTAAAAATGGAGAATATATAATTGATTTAGTTTCTGCAGGTCTTGATGAAATACGATTCCATCCAACACCAAAACATTGGAATCACATGGACAGGAGTCCTATAGTTACTGTAATAAAAAAGGCACTTAAAACTGATGCGGACATTGCCATTGAGATTCCTGTACTTCCAAAAATGAATAAAGAGATACTTTCTTTATTAGAATGGGCAAATAACTTAGGAATTAAATGGGTAAATTTAAATGAGCTTGAATATTCTGAACGAAACTCTAATGATCTTAATAGTAAGGATTATACATTAAAAGACGATATTTCAGCCGCGGTGAAGTGGAGTCAGGAATCAGCAATGGAGATTCTTAACACATCTGCTAAAAGGGGATTTGACATAGGCATCCATTACTGCTCATGCTCTTTTAAAGATGGAATTCAATTAGCTAATAGAATAAAGAGAAGAGCGCAAAGTATCGCGAAAAATTATTATGTAATAAGTCCTGAAGGAACGTTACTTAAAGGCGTCATCTATACAAAAGAAAAGAATTCTTTAAGTATGCTTTTTAAATCATTAAAACATGAACATAGCTTATCTGATAAACAGATTTTTCTTAATATAAAAAAAGAACGTATTGAAATGGAAATACTATTACTAAATAAATTATCACCTATTCTAAACAAACTTGGAATGCAATGTTATATGATAGAGGAATATCCAACTGCAGATGAACTAGAAGTTGAAAGAATTCCTTTACCAATTTAAATTAAAAATCAACACACCTATCCTAAATTACTGAAAAAGGTTTTTATATAACTCCCACATTCCACACTTTACATTCTATAAGAGAAAATATCAATGAAAGCTTAAAAAGGAGGTTAAAAAAAATGGCAATATATGTAAAATTTCAAACACCAAAAGAAGTACAGGATTTAGCCTATGATCTTGTAGAAAAAGCTCGAGATAATGGTAAAATAAGTAAGGGAGCAAATGAAGCAACAAAACAAGTTGAGAGGGGGCAGGCAAAGCTTATTGTAATGGCTGAAGATGTTTCACCTGAAGAAGTTCTTGCACATATGCCAATATTGTGCGAAGAGAAAAACATCCCTTATTCATATGTTCCAAGTAAGTTAGAACTAGGTAGTTCTGCAGGATTACTTGTTGGAACAGCTGCAGTTGCTATCGTTGATCCTGGAAAAAATAAAGCAGGTATTGAAAATATTATTAAAAAAATTGATGAACTGAAGAAGTAGGGTTAAATATATGGTAGAAGGAACTCCTTGTGAAGTTGTTGAAATTATTCATCGAACTGGCATGGCTGGAGAAGCATATCAAGTAAAAGTAAGGGTTTTAGATGGCATGGATAAAGGAAAAATCATCACTAGAAACGTAATGGGACCCATTCAACTTGGCGATGTCTTGATGCTTAGTGAAACTCAGAGGGAAGCAAAAAGAATCGGCGGACCACGTTAGAGGTATTAATTATGGTCGAGAGAAGAACTTGCTCATTTTGTGGAAACGAAATAGAACCTGGCACTGGTAAGATATATGCAAAAAAAGATGGTACAGTACTTCATTTCTGCAAAAATAAATGCCAGAAGAATATGTTAAAATTAAAACGTATCCCGAGACGGGTTAGATGGAGCAAAAATTACGCTAAAAAATAGTTATAGATATTAATGTTTTAGTTAAACTCATTCGATAATTATTACGGTAGCTGTTTTGATTATTCTCGGTTTCTATGAAATTTTCAATCTTTTAATTATATGATAAGAAATTTAGAGAAAACTTAATAGGTGAATATAATCTGTATTATTTATAAAATATTTATATAACACTTTTCTATTTGTTGTAAAAAAATATAAGCTTCTAAATAATGGAGGTATTAATATGGAAGATATTGATTTAAAAATTGTGGAAATTGAGAAACCAAAGGATATGAATTTCATATTAGGGCATACACATTTCATCAAATCTGTGGAGGATCTCTATGAGGCAATGGTGAATTCTGTTCCAAACGTAAAATTTGGTATAGCTTTTTGCGAGGCAAGTGGAGCGTGCAAAGTAAGAAGTATCGGAAATAATGATGACCTGAAAAAACTTGCTGAAAAAAATGCTTTAAATATTGGAGCAGGGCATTCGTTCATTATTTTTATGGAAGAATGTTTTCCACTACACGTTTTAAATAAATTAAAAAATGTTCAAGAAGTTTGCACAATTTACTGTGCAACAGCAAATCCAACAAAAGTAGTCATAGTAGAATCAAAAATTGGTGATAATAAAGGTAGAGGAATACTTGGCATTATAGACGGATATATGCCAACGGGTATAGAAAATAAGGATGATATTTTATGGAGAAAAAAATTCCTAAGAGATATTGGATATAAACTATGAAATATCATAGTTAAAATGGTAAAAAATAATGGTACATAATATTAATTTATATCAATAAATTTGAAAATACTGAATTTTATTTCATCAATAGCGTTCTATTTCATACTTTAAATAATAATAATTTTAAAAATTCCTTCCAAACTAAATATTTGTTACAATTTTAAAAACCATATTTTCCCACCAATGGAACAAAAGCACATCCGCCTAGATCTTTTTTTATAAGTACACCTCCTTTTTTTTCTAATAATTTAAGTATGCACATAATCCGACCTACAGGAACCATCAGTTTTCCTGGATCATTTAACTGATCAATAAGTGGAGAGGGTATCTTGGGAGCTGCACAGGTTACATAAATTCGTTTATAGGGTGCATATTTTTGGAGTCCTTCTGAGCCATCACCAATTATTATCGTAACATTTCTTATTTCTGTATTTTTTAGGTTTTCCTTTGCCTTTTTTGCAAGTGAAGAAAATCGTTCTACTGAGTATACATGACCCCTTGTTCCAACAAGTTTAGAGACTATAGCTGCATGATAACCCAAACCTGTGCCTATCTCTAAGATTTTTTGCCCTTTTTTGATATCTAAAGATTCACACATTATTGCCACCATATGTGGTGCAGATATCGTTTGACCATTTCCAATTTCAAGAGGAGCATCAACATACGCATAGTCTTTCATTTTTTTTGGAACAAAATTCTCCCTTGGAACATCTAAAAAAGCTTTTTTTACTTCATCAATATTTATACGGCCTTCTTGCCTCAATTTTTCTACTAAATTGTCCCTTTTAGTATTATGCATCATAGTTTTAATAAACCTTAATATAAATAGGTATATAACTTTTAAATCATTATTAACAACTTGTACAAGAGTTATGTTTTTTATATGGTAATTTGTTTCACCCTAGTTGTTATGAAGAAAAAAGCAATAGTTGCCATTGGTGGAAATGCTTTAATTAAAGAAGGGCAAAATGGAAATATTTACGACCAATTTGATAATACAAGAGAATTTTCAAAATTCATAGCAAGAATGATAAAGAATGGTTGGAAAATTGTAATAACTCATGGTAATGGCCCTCAGGTAGGTGCAATATTACTTCAAAATAATATTGCAAGAAAGGTTACACCACCAATGCCTCTTGGAATATGTGTTGCTGAAAGTGAAGGGCTTATTGGATATATGATCCAACAATGTCTTTCTAATCGTCTTAAAAAGTTAGATATTGAAAAACCTGTTGTAACATTGATAACTCAAGTTTTAGTTGATGAAAACGATCCTTCTCTAAAGAATCCCACAAAACCTATTGGTCCATTTTATAAAGAAAAAGATGCTATGGATCTTCTTAAGAATGGATATCAGATTGCACATCAACTAAAAGGGTGGAGAATAGTTGTTCCATCTCCAGATCCAAAATCTATTGTTGAAGGAGATATAATTAAAAAATTGCTTAATGATGATATAGTTGTAATAGCATCTGGGGGAGGTGGTATACCTGTCTTTGAAAAGGAGGGCTGGGGATTAAATGGCATTGAAGCAGTTATTGACAAGGATCTTGCTTCTGAAAGGTTAGCAGAATCTGTAGGGGCTGATCTGCTTATGATTTTAACAAATGTAGACAAGGTATATCTAAACTACAAAACTCCAAAACAAGAAGCATTGGATAGAATATCCTTAAATGATATGAAGGATTATTATAGTCAAGGACATTTTCCACCTGGTAACATGGGCCCGAAAATTTTAGCATCCATAAGATTTTTAGAGCATGGCCATTGTGGAAAAAAAGTTATAATATCAAATGTTGAAAAAGGATGGGAAGCACTACAAGGAAAAACTGGCACGCATATTCAAATAACATAAAATAATTTTTATATACCTACATGCTTTATCATATTTATAGATATTCAACCTTCTATTGCGAATAATTTTTAATTAAATAAGTTCTTATGTCAAAATAATAAACTTTTTTTATTATATACAAATTTATATTTAATTAAGCATAGGAGTATAACAAGATTTTTTAAAAAAATCCATCTTTCATCACCACCATATTTCTCAAATATCCCCTATTTTCATAATTTTACTCGCACCAGTTCCAGTTTTTATATATTCTTATATATATTTTATCAAATTTTTAAATAATCAAATTTATATGAATTATTCATTAATTAAAGATTGGCAATTAAATATTTATTTAATATATATAAATAATATATTTTTGTGAATCTCTATGAAATCCTTTTTTTATAGAATATCATATTTAATCGAATTATTGAAGTTAGAATTTTATCTTAGATGTTATGATCGATTTTTTTCCAAATATTCTTCGCCGCATAAATTATCTATTATCTGATAGACATACCTTCATAATGAATCTCAATATAAATATTTTATAAAAATGAATGTTAAAATATAATAATTTTTACTATTATATCTTCCACTACTGATCAATCTAATAAACTGGCTGTGTCCAAATTTATATTTTTTTCTTTTCAGTTCAATTTCTTCCCCAAAATATACAATTTTCAATTATTTCTTTTTTTTTGTCCAATCTACATTCTTGTCTTGTTTTTTAACCTCAGGTATAACAGCCATTATTGTTGTAATAAATCCAATCACTATAGAGATATAAGATAATACCTTAATGAAAAAAATTAGTAACTCCATTATTGCATTAGAAGATAATATTGAAGGAAGTTCTAATGCTGTAATAAAAAGTATTATTCCCAATCCTATTTCACTTAATCCATTTGTAAGTTGTTTTCTATCCATAATTTCCTATCCTCAAACAATCTATGATGATAGAACATATTTTTACTTAATAAAATATCTGTTTCTAACAAATAAAGAATAAATATTCTAAATAAATCATTTTTCTCTATTTAATAATAAAAATTGTTATATATTATTTAAAATTAAAATATTTGCGTTTGGTATGTATAAACAGTGTTTTTATTAAACCCTCCAACATATCGATTTTAAATAATATGGATACTTCATCAATTGATAATCAGATTAAGGATATCGAAGAGGAAATCTTTAATACTCAGAAAAATAAGGCTACAGAGCATCATATTGGAAAACTAAAAGCAAAAATTGCAAAGCTAAGAGAAGAATCAGAAAAAAGAAAAAGTACTAGTACCAAAGGAAAAGGTTTTGCTATAAAAAAATCAGGTGATGCTACAATAGGACTTATTGGATTTCCTAGCATTGGAAAAAGTACCCTTTTAAACCAATTGACAGATGCAGATAGTAGAGTAGGCACATATGATTTCACAACTCTAGATGTAATTCCTGGTATAATGAAATATAAAGGAGCAAATATTCAAGTATTAGATCTTCCAGGTTTAATAACAAGTGCATATAAGGGAAAAGGGCGTGGTAGAGAAATACTGTCAGCAATAAGAAATGTTGATCTTATACTTATAATGGTAGATGCACAACATAAAAATCATCTTAAGAATATAACAGAAGAATTACACAATGCAGGGCTTAGACTAAACCAAAAAAAGCCTGACGTTATTATAAAAAAAAAAGGAGAAGGTGGTATTACCGTCAACTCTACAATACCACTTACACATTTAAGTTGGAAGACAATTAAATCAATTTCGTCAGAATATGTGACAAACGCAGATATATTAATAAGAGAAGACATAACACCAGATCAGCTCATAGACACTTTTATTACAAATAGAATATATGTTTCAGCATTAGTCATAATCAATAAAAATGACTTACTAAAACAAAAAGTTATAAATGAGAGAATTAATGAAATAAAAAATAAAGGTTGGAAAGTAATATCAATATCAGCAAGAAAAAACATAGGACTTGATGAACTTAAAAGATCCGTTTTCGCTGAATTAGATATCATCCGCATCTTTATGAAACCTGTTGGAAAAAAACCGGATTTCACTGAACCTTTGATTTTAAAGAGAGGACAAACTATAGAAGATGCTTGCAGAAAACTTCATAAAGATTTTAAGAGGAAATTTAGATATGCACATGTCTGGGGAAAATCTGCTAGATATCCAGGTCAGAAAGTGGGCCTTTATCATCACTTAGAAGACAAAGATGTTTTAACGATAACAATATATCGATAATAAAAAATTATCAAATATAAAATATATCTGTATTAATAACTTTTAATCTTTTTTTTAATTTATAATAACATTAATTCTCTTACATTTTTAATAATATGTTTTTCATTTAATCCATATTTCTCAAGAAGATCTTTAGGATCACCACTCTCACAGAATACATCTTTTATACCCATCCTTCTAAATTTAACTGATAAATTATTTTCAGCAAGTGTTTCTGATACTGCACTTCCAAGTCCTCCAATAATTGAATGTTCTTCTGCGGTAATAATTGCACCTGTTTCTTTCGCACATTTAATTATCAGCTTTTTATCTAATGGTTTTATTGTGTGCATATCTATAACTCGAGCTTGTATACCTTGTTTTCTTAGTCTTTTTTGTGCATCAATTACAGGATCAACCATTGTTCCACAGGATATTATTGTAATATCTGCACCATCTTCAACAATAATTCCCCTTCCAAGTTTAATGCTTTCCATATATTCTTTTTCATATATAATTGGAACATTTGCCCGTCCAACTCTTGCATACATAGGACCATAATTTTCAGCCATTAGCTCTACTATTTTTCCTGTTTGAGTGGCATCACTTGGTGCAAGAACAGTCATGTTTGGTAACACTCTCATTAGTGCAATATCCTCTATCATTTGATGGCTGGCTCCATCTTTTCCTACACTTATACCACCATGTGTGGCAAAAATTTTCACATTTGCCTGTGAATATGCAACATCCATACGTATCTGATCATAGACCCTGCCTGTTGCAAACACAGCAAATGTACTTGCGAAAACTATTTTACCACAAGATGCAAGTCCAGCAGCTGTTGAAATCATATTTGCTTCTGCAATACCCATCTCAAAAAATCTCTCAGGATAATTTTTTGCAAACATTATGGTTTTAGTAGATTTTGAAAGATCTGCATCCAATACTACAAGATTTGAATGTTTTTTACCAAGTTCTATTAGTTTTTCACCATATGCATTTCTAGGATTTTTCATAATTTTTTTACTCAATTTGATGCCTCCAGTTTTTTCTGTAATACATCAAGTTCTTCCATTGCTAAATTGTACTCCATCTCATTTGGTGGAACACCATGAAAGTCAATATTGTTTTCCATAAAGGAAACTCCTTTTCCTTTTATGGTATCAAGAATTATAACAGAAGGGGTTTTTTTGTGGCTATCTGCCGCATATAATGCCTCGAGTATCTGCACCATATCATGCCCATTAATTTCTATAACATTCCATCCAAAGGAATTCCATCTATCTCTAATAGATTCTAAACGCATCACTTCTTCTGTGTTGCCATCAATCTGTAAAAAATTTCTGTCAATAAATGCAGTTATATTGTCAAGTTTGTAGTGAGATGCAGATGCTGCTGCTTCCCAAACCTGTCCTTCATTTGTTTCACCATCACCTAGCATAACATAAACTTTGTAATCTTTTTTATCCAGCTTACCTGCCAGAGCAACCCCATTTGCAAAAGAAAGTCCATGGCCAAGAGAACCTGTCGACGCTTCAATTCCCGGGGTATATAGACAAACAGGATGACCCTGTAATAAACAGTTAATATTCCTCAGATTTTTTAATTCATTTACAGAAAAATATCCCGATTCTGCAAGAGATCCATAAAGAGCAGGTGCAGCATGACCTTTACTTAGAATAAAGCGATCTCTATTTTGGTCATTCGGTTTTTTAGGATTATGATTCATGTGGGCAAAATATAATGCAACAATTGCATCTACAGCAGATAGTGAACCTCCAGGATGTCCTGATTCTGCTCTATACAACATCTCAATAATATGTTTTCTAATCTTAACAGCTGTTAATTCCAGTTTATTAATTGTAGTCTCATCGTAATTTTTCATTTATCTCCCCTAATATGGAAAAAACATTTACCCCACTTTTTTCAATGAATATCATTCATGTCTAAATACTTTTTGTAAATTTTATAATTCTGTAAGTAAATAGCAATTTTATCTACCTAATAATTAAAATAATCGGATTATTGTAAGTGATATAAAATATAAAAAAATGTAAATATTACTCATCGATAACTTTTAATGTCTCTTTTTATATTTCCTGATTCAAGAATAAAATGGTACTAGATGATTTAAGCGATTCTCTAAAGGGAACTTTAAAAAAAATAGCTAATGCAGTTCATATAGATCCGAAAATTATTAAAGAAGTTGTAAGGGATATACAACGAGCGCTTTTACAATCAGATGTTAATGTCAAACTTGTTTTGGAACTTACTAGAAAAATTGAAAAACGTGCACTCCAAGAAAAACCTCCGGCGGGGATGAGTAGTAGAGAACATGTAATTCATATTGTATACGATGAATTGGTAAACATACTTGGTAATTCTAGAGAGTTACCAATTAAAAAACAAATAATTATGATGACCGGGTTATATGGTCAAGGTAAGACAACTAGTTGCGGAAAGCTGGCAACTTATTTTAAGAAGAAGGGATTAAGACCTGCACTTATTGTTGGAGATGTGCATAGACCTGCAGCATATGAACAATTAAAACAGATAGCAGAACAAGCAGATGTCCCCTTTTATGGAGATAAGAATGAAAAAAATGCGGTGAAGGTTGTAAAAGAAGGTCTTAATAAATTCAAAAGGAGTAGTGACGTAATAATTGTTGATACATCAGGAAGACATAAACTAGAAGATGATCTTATCCAAGAAATGAAAGATATTTTTAAAATAACAAATCCTAATGAAAAACTTCTTGTAATGGATGCTGCCGTTGGTCAACAAGCTGGCTCTCAAGCAAAAGCATTCAATGATGCTATAGATATTACAGGCATTATTCTAACTAAACTAGATGGTACTGCAAAAGGAGGAGGGGCTCTTAGTGCTGCAACTGAAGTTGGAGCTCCTATTATCTTTATTGGAACAGGTGAACACGCTAGTGATTTCGAAACTTTTGATCCCTCAAGATTTATTTCACGTTTATTGGGAATGGGAGATATCAAATCATTGCTCGAAAAAGCTGAAGAAAGTCTAAAAGGTAAAGATGCAGAGAAAACCGCTAAACGAATGATTTCTGGTAAATTTACTCTACATGATATGTATGATCAAATGAATATGTTATCTGGTATGGGTCCATTAAGTAAAATAGCTGATATGCTACCAGGAAGTTTTTCTAGTAAATTAAAAGATGTAGACATGGACAGTACTCAAAATAAACTAAAAAGATTTCGAATAATTATGGATTCTATGACAGATGAAGAGATGGATAATCCAACTATTGTACGTGCTTCTCGATTAAAACGTATAGCACGTGGATCAGGTCTTGAAAATAAGGATGTAAAAGAGTTATTGAAATACTACAATATGACAAAACGTATGATGAAAGGTCTTTCGGGGAACAGAAAGATGAGAAAGAATCTGATGAAACAGTTGCAATTTGGTAATTAAATTTAATTCTTAAAAAGTGAATATGTTGTTTAAAAACTGTAAACAAGTTATCAATAATGGTCAAACCCCTAATTTAAAAAAAATTAGAGGAGATATTATTGACATTCTATCTTCTGCTTTAAACGCAGTTGATCCATACAAAGCAGTTAAATCGAGATTTAATATGGGAAATATTATTCTTGATGATAGAGAAATTGATAGTATTAATTTTAAAAATGTGTATTTAGTGGGATTTGGAAAAGCTAGTGTGGGAATGGCTCAGGCGGTATGTGATTCCATAAATATCAAAAAAGGAATTGTTGTAACCAATGATTCAGATATATGTGTTAAGTACAATTCAATAACTACTTCATTTGGTGGCCATCCAATACCTAATCAAAATAGCATAAATAGTACAGAGAAGGTTCTAGAGGTTATCAAAGAATGCAGAAAAAATGATCTTTTAATTATATTGATATCTGGTGGAGGATCTTCATTGTTATGCAAACCGAAAATAAATCTAAAAGACCTTAAAATAACAACTGAATTATTGTTAAAATCCGGTGCCAATATAAATGAAATAAATACTGTCAGAAAACATATTTCACTTATAAAAGGAGGTCAGATTATTAGATATGTTAAATGTAAGGTTGTTTCTTTTATTATTTCCGATATTGTTAATGATCCTTTAGAATTTATTGCCTCTGGGCCAACATATCCTGATTCTACTACATATGTCGATACTAAAAATATATTAAATAAATATTCGTTATTGGGAAAAATTCCATCAAATGTTAGAAAGGTAATACAAAATGGAATTTCTGGTAAAATTCCTGAAACGCCAAAGAAAAGTGACCCAATTTTTAATAATGTACATAATTTTATTATTGCTAATAACAAGATTGCGTGTGAAGCAGCAAAAATTAAAGCAAAAGAAATTGGATATAACCCAATAATTACTACTACATCTTTGACAGGTGAAGCCAAAGATGTTGGTAGATGTTTAATTGAAAAGATCTGTAAAACTAAAGATAAAGATGTTTTTATTTCTGGGGGGGAAACAACAGTTACAATAAAAGGAAATGGAAAAGGTGGCAGGAATCAAGAAATGGTTTTAGGAAGTATAAAAAGCCTTGAAGGGAATAATATTGTATTCTCATCTTTTGCAACCGATGGCATTGATGGAGAAAGTGAGGCCGCAGGAGCAATTGCTGATGGTTTTTCATTAATAAGAGCTCATGAAAGAAATCTAGATATTGATAAATATCTAGAATGTAACAATTCATATGAATTTTTTAAAAAATTAGGTGATTTATTATTAACTGGTCCAACAGGTACTAACGTTATGGACATTCAAATTATAATATCATAACTTTTGAAGCAAATTTTAACTATACTTAAAGAAGTAACTAAACTTATTAAGCAGAGTGTATATAACATATTTTAATAGATAACCCATTGCAATTTAAATATACGGAGAGATAGGATTGTAATCAGAATATGTTGAATCTGGCCATGCCCAAAAATATTTAAATAGCCCTAATATAAATTTGATTGAGAAATATAAATGGAGATAAATATATGAATAAAACCAATTCATATAATAGACTAATTATCATTGGAATTATTGTTTTATTATTAATATCTAATTTTTCAATTATTGGTTTTTCTACAGATCCTTTAATAGATAAAGATGACGGAGTTTATTATATTGATAAATTCTATGATGGAATAAATGTTAATCTTGAAAATTGTAAAATCTCAGATGATAACAACGAAATAACCTTAGATCCATATGTTTCAAATATAAGTATTTATGATTTTTCAACTTGGACAGCTAATTCTAAACATAAAGCATATTACTACACAACCCCATTTAATTTTTTCTTTCCTGCATATAATGAAATAATTCCAATTTTTGAAAATGAGTTTGATCCAAATATTGATTATGAGGGTTTAAGAAAAAAAAATGATACTATTTTTTGTCCACCGGAAATTTTTGAGGACCAATCCCGCCTAAAAATAGTACATCATTTTAAATTTAAAATAGATCAAGATATCAATTCTACAACACAACTAGATATATATTGGCGTGGAAAGATTAAAAATGTTGATGAAATAACTTTATATTATTGGCAACCTATTGGTGGTTTTGGAATTTGGATAGCGGGAAAAACCATTAATGTCACATCAACTATTATTGATTTAAAACAGAGTTTTGCTGGAGATTTATTTATTTCAAATGATAATTATGTAGATATCTGTATTGTCTCAAAACCTAAATATGGTGAGCGTTCCTCTCTATATACTGATTATGTTAATGTAACTGTTTATGGCCATGGTTATTCTAACGGAATCGTAACTTCAGAAATTATTGATCCTATTAACCTTCATAGATGGGAACGTCTATTTTGGGATGACTATGAGACGAGTGGTACCTCAATAAAATATCACATATTATTTGTGAATCATACTGGACAAAGCAATTTGGTAGAAGAAAAATATCTATATGGAAATAAAAATGGATTTTCTTCCCCACCAGTGTATTTGGATTCTTTACCTTCAGAATACAAAATTAAAATCAAAGCAAACTTAACCACCAATGACCTATCTAATACACCAGAAATAAATAATTGGGGAATAATATGGCAAACACAAGAAAATATATGGAGAGATAAATTCAATTTTTCATTTAGAATAGATGAGAAAAACAACGTAAATATTAAAAATCAAAATGCAAGCTTGATACCTTCAATAAGTGATTGGAGCATGTTTGGACAAAATCCTTCAAATTCACGATCTAATGAAGGAGAAGGTCCTGATGCTAATAATCATAATATAAAATGGTATTCCTTTCAAACCGGAGGTGGATATCGAAATCCAGTAATTAAAGATGAAATACTATATATTTCTTCTTTAAATGGACGTAAATTATATGCATTTGAAGCAATTGTTGAACCAGAAGGAACAAATAAACAAAAAAATGCCGAAGTTCAGATTGATATTCCAGAGAATAAAACTATAAATGGTTCACCAGCTATTACAAATAATGAAATTGTCATTGTAGCAACAGGAACTTCTTCAATTAACGGAAATGTAGAAAATAAAGTGTATGCATTTGATACAACAAACATTTTATCAAAAGATCCAAAATGGTTTTTTAGATATGGCGATATTGATCCAGATAATCCATATATATGCTATACTTCATCACCAACTATATCCAATGATAAGATTTTTTTAAGCTCTTGGAGCGGAGATTCCTCAATTTGGAATTTAATCTGGGAATATTTTAATTTCACTAGTGGTAATAATAAATTAATCGCCCTTGATTTTGATGGTAATCTTGAATGGGAATTTGACTTACCTGCCGGAAGTTTCTCCAGTCCAGCAGTTTATGATAATAAAGTAATTGTAGGTTGTGAGAATAAAAATGGAAATAGTATTTTTGCTCTTAATGTAAATAATGGAGAGGAATTTTGGAAAAAGTCTATTGGCCCAATAGGCAGAGCATCGCCGGTGATTAATGGAGAAAAAGTTTTCATCGTTGTCAAGAAATCAGCTGTGAGTCCTTTTACTGCATATACAAATGTTATTGCATTGAATTTGAATAATGGTGAAATGATATGGAATATCTCTATAGGTGACAGTACACCTGATAATTACGTATTAACTGCTAGCAGTACCCCAACATTATATAATGATGTTCTTTTTGTTGCATCTTCTGATGGCACCCTATATGCTTTAAACACCGATAATGGGGATATAATATGGAGTGAAAAGATATACACAAAGAGTGTGATTTCGTCACATTTATTGACCTCATCTCCTGCTTACGCAGATAATATGGTATACATTGGTACACCAGATGGAAAATTATATGCAATTGATGCTTCAGATGGAAACATTGTTTGGTTTGAAGATACTTATAGCAGTTCACCAATGCTATCATCGCCAATAGTGACAGATGGTTTAATATTTGATAGTTCAGAAATTGGGGTTTTGTACTGTAGAGGAAAATTGCGAGGAGTTGAAGGTGAGCAAGTTGGAAATCTTGTTTCAATTCCCATTAGTTTACCCGATCCCACAGAAGATTATATCTGGGATAAATTTTATGTTAATTATTACACATCTAATGGAGACATAGATTTTAGTATACTTAATGAAAATAAGAATATATTATTATCAAATATTGATAATGGTTCTAATATATCCACTAATACAGTAAATAATTATGATACCATCCGATTATATGCAGATTTTACTGCAGGTACCGATGGTGAAGCAATATTATACGATTGGTCAGTATCGTTTAAAAATGCAAGCGAACAATCATATGAAACCAAATTTTATAAGGATAGTTTTACCTCAGAGAATATACCACCAATATGTACAATCGATGTTAAAAATGAACATATCGGTTTATGGAATACTTCTTCAAAATATAGATTTGAATATGAAAATCAATCAGGAAAATATAAAACAGACTGGCTCACATCAAATTGCAGTGGAATAAATGGCTCAACAGAAAAAGAAATAATTACTGCAAATTTATCCCATTTTAGCCCTACTGATAATATAACCCAATATTGGAAAATTCAATTTAGTATAAAAGACGTGGGTATTGGCAAAAATGAAACCCAATCAGAATGGTTTGATTTTTTAGATATAGAATATCCCGATATTGCTAAACCTATTTTCTTTAACAATAGTTATACCCCGATAGATGGCTGGATTTCTACAAACACACCGATATGTACAATAAATACACGAGATATGGGAACTGAGGGAAATATAACCGGTCTTAATATTAGCTCTGCAAAGTATACATTGGAATACAAAGACCAGTTTGGTACAAAAACCCACATAGAAGTTGCTCAATGTAGTGGTACAAACGGTACAATCTCAAATGAAACTCTAACTGCCGATATTTCAAAATTAGATTTCAGTGAAAATATTACTGAACTACAAAAAATCAAATTCTATATTGAAGATATGTCAGGAAACAGAAATAATTCTGAATGGTTTGAATTTAAAACAGACGATGAAAAACCATTTTCATGGATTACAAACTCTGCAACAATTCCTAATCCAAGCAATATTACTCCATTAATAATTAATGCAACAGCAGAAGATAACATAAGTAGTATCAAATATGTAAAACTTTATTATCGTATCTCAGGAGATACTGGTTGGTCTTTCTTTAGCCCCATAGATTATACTCCCCCATATTCTTGGAGTTTTTCAATTGGACGTAATGATGGTGCAGAATATGAATTATGCACGATTGCGACAGATAATGCAAACAATATTGAAGATTATCCTTCCCAAGGTGACATTTCATTCATCTTTGATCCAAATAACCCATATAAACCAGTTTTTGATAATGAGTATCGTTTTACAAATGATACAATACCTGAATTCTCCATTGAATTTAAAGATGACTATAAACTCAAAAGTGTTGAATATCGATTGAGTTTCAATGGATACAACGAATGGAAAAAAATTAACGATAAGGATATAAATTCTAAAAGTTACACTGGAGAGTGGAATCTTTTACAAGAAGATTGGGACTATATGTTGGAAGATATTGACTATTACATATATTTCAAATTAATAGATTCCCTAGGAAATCAATATGAAACCATATCAAACAATGAAGCTATGAAAATTATTAAGGATCTTATAATAAATATAATCGAAACGCCATATAATCCAGACATATCTGATTTCTATGAATGGAATTGGGGCAACGTTTTCTTAATATCAGTTAATATCAATGAAAGCGAAGTATCAAAAATTGAATTACACTACAGATATTCATCAGATAATGAAACATGGAACAACTGGACACAGTATGGAAACTCTCTTAATGCTTCTCCTTATGAATGGAATTTTACAGCCAAAAATGGAAGTGGATATTATGAATTCAAAACATTTGTATGGGATTCAACAAACCAATATCATGAATCTGATGTAAAATCTGTGAGTGTGACCTTGTTTCCAACGATTTTTGTTATTATTATGATCGTCTTTATAATAATTCTAATAATAGTTTCCACTTTTTTCTTGAATAAAATGAAAAAGAAAAAGTCATAACCTACTTTTCTCTTTATCTTTAATCATCAATTTCTGACTTAAAATGTGAAAAGATTTTCTTAAGCAAAATATCCATACCCTCGCCTGTTTCACAAGAGATTTTGAGATTTAACGAATCTGTTCTTTTTATATCTACTTTGTTTTCAACCAATATAATATGAGACTTACTGAACGTTTTTTTTATTTGAGATAGCAATTTTTTTTGATCCTCTAAAAGATAACCACATGTTTCAGAACAGTCAATAACAAAAATTATTATATCTGAAAGATGATTAAGAGCTGCAATAGCTTGTTTTTCAATTTCATTTTTTTCATCAAGGGAGCCATCTAATAAACCAGGGGTATCAATTAATTGAATGCGTTTTAAAATATACTTTTCCATTTTTTCAATATGTCCAACATGAATTTCTTTTGTTGTAAATGGATACTGAGCAATTTCTGGTTTTGCTTTAGACAGGTATTTTAATATTGAGGATTTTCCCACATTAGGATAACCAGCAATTACAATTGTAGGAATATCACTAATTTCAGGAAATTTTCTTATGATATTTTGAGCATCAGCAAGTATATTCAATTCATTATCAATCTGTTTTATAACACTTGAAATTCTACCATTTATCTCTTTTTGTTTCTGCATTAAAAAATTAATATTTCCTGATTTTTTTAAAGATCTTGCTTGTTTTGAAAAAATATTGTTACAAGTTTTCCTAGCCCAGTCGACTGCGCCAAGAGATTTCTTCAACTTATTAATATCAATTTTAATATCTATTAATTCCTGGTAAAATAATGGAAGATTTTCAATTGATGGAAACTCTTTTACATATTTTTCCAATTTTGTAATAATGTTAGTCGCAAAAGATTCCGTTCTAGCAATAATTGTTTTTTTTTTCTTATATAATGCATTTTTATCAGTTATTTTCTTCTTCTTGGCTTTTTTGAACGACCAATCCAATAGATCATCTGCAGATAGCACATTAGGCATTTTTTTTAACATTTTAACTGAAAAACTTTATGTGATACTTGTAATTTAAGTTATTGGAATAGGAATACCAATAAACTATTTATCGGTACTATTCAACAGGTAAAATACTTTTCCTCTTATGCTTCCAATAATATTTTTATTGGTATATTCCTTTAACCATACATTGATACATTATTTTCCGATTTTAGTCCGTTTTGTTTTAATTTCAATAGCTCAATATCCGCTTTTTTATTAGCTAACTCCAGTTTCAACATTTCCTTTTTTTCATCCCCGATCTCAACTATCCCCTTACCTTCAAGTACATAGAAAAACACATCAACAGGTGTTATATGTCTTTTCAAAGATTCACCAGGGTTTAAGGTTAAGTGAACAGTTTGAGCGTATTTATTATTATAAATTCTTCTCGCATCAACATTATGAGGATTCTGGGAAATATCTGCCTTCTTTACATCTACAATTTTCATTTTTCAACTCCGTTATATTTAACATATTCATTCTTTTCAATTAATTTTTCAATAATAACTCCCATAACTATTACAAAAACAATTGTTAGAATTAATCTTAAAAACATAAATTCTATACCAAGAAATTGTAATTCAACCATTTCCTGTGGTAATTTAATACATGCCCAAGCAGATAGAAAAACAATAATATTTGAAATACGTGCAACCCTTTTTAAGAAGAGTTGCAGCCATTGGGAAAGCTATATAGAGTGGTCCTGTGGGAAGTGTTCCAATAAGGATAGATAATGCTATGCCTTTAATTCCTGAAGCTATCCCTAAATGCTTAACAACTGTTTCATTAGAAATATAAACGGAGAAAATTCCCATAATTACCATTATTGCAGGGAGAATAATCATCATTTCTATGAAATATTCCTTCGTTGTTGAGGTTACAGATTCAGTTCTATCTGGAAAAACAGTTAGAAGAACTACGACAATAATAATTGTAACGCCAAGGAAAATCCAATCTCTGATCGTTTTCTTCTTTTGCTTGGATTGATTCTCTACTGATTTCATAGAATCATCCCTATTATAAAAGCAATTAAAATAGCAATAACAAAACTTATTCCATTTCTTAATAGAGCAATTTGTTTACCTAACATTTTAATTTCTAAGGGCAATGTAATCATTCCTATCATAGTTAGGGTGGTAATAAATGCGACAACAGCAGTAACTGATGCACCATTTTCAAGAATTGAGGATGCTAAAGGAAAAGATAACAAAGCAGGAATGTGCATAAGGGCACCCACTACTCCAATAAGTATTAAAACCACCTATTCCTGATTGATCTCTTACAAATCTTGATATCTGATCAGGTGTTACAAAACCTAGAAGTAAGCCGATTGCAATGATTATAATAAATACCATAGGAAGCATTTTGATGTAGGATTTAAAAGCCATTCTAAGTGATTGTACTGCTTTATCCTTGTCTTTAATAAATGCTAAAATTAGAGCTGCCAAAGCAATTCCATTTATAATAATTGCAGTAATGTACATTATTTCAATTCTAAAACGCATCTTATAATTATTTATAAACCATACTTTGAAATTATTAAAAAAATAATCAATCTTCATTAACCATGCTAACCATTAACATCATAGTCAGCAAGTACTAATACTCGATAGAATTTTGTAAACAATTGGGCTATATTTAAATTACTCTAATTCGAATTTTTTTACCTTCTTCATTAATTTCTACTTTTCTTGGATAATTTTTAAAAAACCCTAATAAAAAGGTTTTAACAAATTTACCTGCTTCAGAAACAGTTAGTATTAAAGTATAACTATTCTCAGAATCAACATTTAACTTGTACCAATTTGTTTTTTCAATATGCTCTAACACATTCCGAATATTTCTAATTCCCTTATCATAATATTCTTTACGATGTTCTTCACCAATCTTAAAAACCTCATCCCAAAATCTACTTGAACCTGTTCCTATCTCATTAAAAATTTCTTTCCAATGTGATATATCAACTATAACATGTTCCAGTTTTCCTAAATAATCAATATAAGCTTCAATAGTTTTAAAGTCAACATTTTCTTGAATTTCTTCACATTTATTTAAATAAATTAACGCTCTACGAATTAGACCTGCTTTTGAGTCTTTATATTTCGGTAAATATTTTTGAATTATTTTTGAGGATTCATCATTTAACGAGATACTTAATCTTTCTACCATCAACATTAGTATTGAAAACCTGTTTTTAAATATTAAGTTAAGTGGTGAAAAGTGGTGTAAACTGATTTGAAATTCGCAATTATCCTTTAATAGCTGATGCAACACAATGTAAATCGATAAATATGAAACAAGTATTAATTTGTTTGAAAAAGGGCGAAACAATAAATATTGATATACTTGACGATAGAAGAAGAGAACTAATAGCTTTAGGTAATGCAATTCTTGCTGGAGACGATTTCTTTATTGAAGAGCAAATTATAAAAGCCCTTGACGCAGGTGCTTCTCGAGAAGATATTTTAAAAATCGTAGAATTTATTATCGGTGATAAGGTGCTTTTTAAATCAATAATTGAACTTTTGAATATAGTTAGTTACGAGGAAAATAAACGGTCTCCATATATTTCAGTTTTAGATGATGTTAGAGAGGAGTAAAATATGGGAGAAATGAAAGAATCGGTTGAAAGTGTAATGCAGATGATGAAAGAATTATCGAAAAAGCAACCTATTACTATTCGGCATTTTAAATCCTTTATGAATTCGACACTAGAAGAAGGAGTTTTAGATACTAAAACAAAAGAACTTGTCGCTGTTGGAACAGCTATAACCGCTCGATGTAAATATTGTATAGCAATCCATGTGGAAAAAGCGCTTAAAGCAGGAGCTACATCCGAGGAAATATTAGAAGTGGCTACTGTTGCAATTCTTATGGGTGGTGGGCCAGCAATGACTTATATTGTAGATGTTAAAAAAGCACTTGAAGAATTTATCTAATATAATATGTGGTAATATGATGCAATCTTTTTATGATAGTGTTTTGGAACAGATTGATGAAACTGCAGATAGAATATCTTTAGATCCTGGAATTCATAAGATGATAAGAAAACCAGAACGAGAGTTGACTGTAACTATACCTATTGAAAAAGATAATGGAGAAATTGAAGTTTTTACAGGTTATAGAGTACAACATTCTAGTGCAAGGGGGCCTTGTAAAGGAGGAATAAGATATCATCCAGATACAAATATTGACGAGGTTAAAGCATTGGCTACATTAATGTCTTTGAAATGTGCTGTTTCAAATGTTCCATATGGAGGAGCGAAAGGAGGTGTTACTTGTTCACCATCAAAACTTTCAAAAAAAGAACTTCAAAGAATAACTAAAAGATATGCTGCGATGATTCTACCAATTATTGGACCTAGAGCAGATATTCCATCACCTGATGTAAATACTAATGCAGAAACAATGGGTTGGTTTATGGATGCAGTTAGCATGCATGAAGGATCCACTGTACTAGATATCGTTACAGGAAAGCCGATAGAACTTGGGGGCTCACTTGGCAGAAATACAGCAACAGGAAGAGGGGTAATGCTTAATACTATTGAGCTACTTAAAAAAGAAAAAATAGATCCAAAGAAAACAGCATTTGCTGTTCAAGGTTTTGGAAATGTAGGCTCAATAGCAGCTGATCTCTAAGGAAAAAAGGTTGTAAAATTTGTGCCATAAGTGATGTTTCAACAGGGTTATACAATTCAAATGGTTTAGATATACCTGACATTTTATCATATATTAACTCAGAATCGAGATTCCCTCTTTTAAAAAATTATAATCTAAAAAAAGATGATGATTTTATTTCAAATAAAGAACTTCTAGAAGCAGATGTTGATGTATTAATCCCAGCTGCTCTCGAAAATCAGATACATATTGAAAATGCTGATGATATCAAAGCAAAAATAATTGTTGAAGGAGCAAATGGACCTGTTTCAAAGAAGGCAGATGGAATACTTGCAGAAAAAGAAGTGCAAATTATTCCAGATATTCTTGCTAACAGTGGTGGTGTTGTTGTCTCCTATTTTGAATGGGTACAAGGGATACAATCCTTTTTTTGGGATATTAATGAAGTAAACGAGAATTTAAAGAAAATTATGCTAAAAAGTTTCGCTGAAGTATGGCATATCTCAAAAAAAGAAAGAATTACATTACGAGAAGCTGCATATAGGTTAGCTATTAAAAAGATAGCCGGTGCTGTTCAATTACGTGGTATATTTCCATGAGAGTAAATAATATAGATAAATATGAAAATCACACGGATAGGAGAATAAGGGAATTACATGAACGAATGCGTAAATTTGCAGGGAAAAAGAGATTATTATGATTTTACTTAACAGGGTGGGAAAAAAAATTACAAAACTTGAAAGAAATATTGAGAAAAAACAAAAACAAATTGAAAAACTTAGAATAGAATGGAAGAAACACAGAGTTACAGTTTATTACTTCATTTCTCAAAAGGAACGCATTGAAGAAAAAATCAATGTTATAAATCTCAAGATAAAGGTTTTGAGAGAAGAAATGGCAGAAATGAAAAAACACATGAAAGAAAAAGCAAAGAAAAGCGAAGAGCGGAAAAGAAGAGAAAAAAATTATTTTGAATGGTCGAAAAAACATGAAATAATATAAAAAAAATGAGGTGAAATAAAATATGCCAGGTGGCGATAAAACAAGATCTACAGGCCGTGGATCTATGACAGGTAGAGCCAGAGGGAGAGGAGGAGGCTTTGCACGTGGTCCTGGAGGTGAATGCCTATGTCCGAAATGCGGGTATCGCGAACCTCATCAGTTAGGAGTTTCGTGTAATACCAAAAAGTGTCCAAAATGTGGAGAAACTATGACAAGGGAATAAAAAAGAGTAATATGATTAAGGAGGTAGAAGGGTTTGATGCCCTTGTTTCCTCTAAGACCCGGTTCTCTATTGAAGACTGTGTTAAGAGTATTAATCTTAGTATTTGGAATTGCAGTTTTAACGTGGATATTTCATAGATTTAGAATGAAGGTTATATAATGAGTAGGTTTGAAGATTGGGCAAAATACAATCAGTTAGAGAAAATTTGGGATTTTATTAAATTCTTAGGATATGAACGTATAAATGATTCATCCTCTCAAAATGAAATATTTTAAAATAATTGAAATGTAATAATAAGAGAAAAAAATTGTAAATAGAAAAAATATGGGAGAAGAAATATGAATTCGAAAACACTTGATAAAATTTTTAAACCGAAAAGTATAGCCGTTATTGGAGCATCTGATAAGATAGGATCTGCAGGGTATAGAATTTTTCGAAACCTTATTGGATCAGGATATAATGGTGTGGTGTACCCTGTGAATCTAAAAAGAGAAAGCGTTCAGGGGGTACAAGCATATTCTAATGTTGACAAACTTCCAAAAATTGTTGATTTGGCAATTGTTGCAACGCCCTCAGCTATAGTTCCAGATGTAGTTGAGGAGTGTGGTAAAAAGGGTATTAAAGGAATTGTAATCGTTTCAGCTGGTTTTAAGGAAATTGGGGAAAAGGGAATAGAATTAGAAGAAAAACTTAGAAGAATTAAAGAAAAATATCGTTTAAGAATTATCGGACCAAATTGTGTTGGGTTCATTCTTCCATATTTAAATCTTAATGCAACATTTGCTGGATCGATGCCTGAACAAGGCAATATTGCCCTTTTCTCTCAGAGCGGAGCAGTTTGTGGAGCAATCCTTGATTGGGCAGCTTCTGCAAAAGTAGGTTTTAGTTCATTTGTGTCAGTTGGGTCAATGTTGGATGTCGATTTTGGTGATCTTATTGATTATTTTGGTATGGACATTCACACACGTAGTATACTCCTATACGTAGAATCAATAACAGATGCTAAAAAATTTATGAGTGCAGCCCGAAGTTTTACTAGAGTAAAGCCTGTAATTGTAATTAAATCAGGACGCTACAAGGAAGGTGCAAAGGCAGCATCATCTCATACAGGGGCACTAGCTGGTGATGATGCAATCTATGATGCTGCTTTTAAGAGAGCAGGGATTGTTCGGGTAAAAGAGATCGGGGATTTATTCAACTGTTCATCAATTTTATCTAAACAACCTAGTCCTACAGGAAGTAATATTGCAATAATTACAAATGCAGGAGGTCCTGGAGTTTTAGCTACAGATGCTATAATTGAAAAGGGAGGAAAATTAGCTAAATTATCTAAAGAAACCTTGGAAAATTTAAATCAAATTCTACCAACATATTGGAGTAAAGATAATCCTATTGATATTATTGGAGATGCAGATGAAGAGCAATACCAAAGCGTAATAGAGGTATGCTTGGAGGATAAAAACATTGATGGTTTAATTATTCTTAGTGTTCCACAGGTGATGGCAAATCCAACGAAATTGGCGGAGAGAATAATAGATATTTCAAAAAATTCAGTAAAACCTATTCTTACATCCTTTATTGGAGAAGAAAGTGTGCATCATGCTAGAAATATTTTGAACAGAAATAGCATTCCAACTTATTCAACACCTGAAGAAGCTGTCGAATCATATATGCATCTTTACAATTATTCCAGAAATCTTGAACTACTCTATGAAACTCCTGCAGAATTAAAAATAAAAACATCAATAAGCTATAGGAAAAAAACAAAGGAAATTATTAAGAATAGTATCAAGGAAAATAGAACATTACTTTCTGAAAAAGAATCTAAAGAATTATTAGAAGTATACGGAATTAATTCAACAAAACCTTTTATTGCTACTTCTGAGAATGAAGCCGTAAAACATGCTGAAAAAATTGGTTATCCTGTTGTTATGAAAATTTTATCTCATGAAATTACACATAAAAGCGATGTAGGTGGAGTTACTTTAGATATACAATGTGAAGATGAAATTAGAAAATCGTTTAAAAAAATGATAAAAAAAGTAGAGGATAAGATACCAGCTGCTAAAATTGAGGGAGTTACTATTCAAAAGATGATAAAAAACGGAGGTCATGAATTAATTTTAGGTTCAAAGAAAGATCCAGTATTTAGATCAATTATTTTATTTGGCATGGGTGGAATATATACCGAACTTTTCAAGGATAGAGCAATAGGTTTTCCTCCTCTAAATCAAGTTTTAGCACAACGTATTATTGAACAGACGAAAGCATATGAGTTGTTAAAAGGATTCCGAGGATTACCAAAAGTTAATATTGAAAAAATTGAAGAAACAATGATGAAATTCTCTCAGTTGATAATTGATAATCCTGAGATAAATGAGATTGATATAAATCCGTTGATAGTAAACAACAATGATATAATTGCGGTAGATGCCAGAGTAATTATTGAAAAAGATATTAAAACAACTCCTAATTATATCATCACTCCTTATCCGACCAAATATATTAAAAAAGTTAATCTCAAAGATGACACAAAAGTAACCTTAAGACCAATTAAACCTGAAGATGAAATGTTATGGTTAGATATGTTTAAAAGTTTCTCAGAAGAAACAGTCAGATATAGATTTTTTAGAATTATTAAAGACACACCACATGAAATGAGAACAAGATATTGTAACATAGACTATGATCGAGAGATTGGAATTGTAGCTGAAATCAAAGACAATAGGAAGAAACGATTTCTTGGAGTAATTCGAATTATAGTTGATCCTAGTAAAAATGATGAGGTTGAATTTGCAATAGTTGTTAGTGATAAATGGCAACGATTGGGACTTGGTTCTGAACTTTTTGATTTTATGATTGAAATAGTTAAAGATAAAAATCTGAAAAAAATCTATGGAACTGTACTTAGAGATAATTACCCGATGATCAAACTTTGTAAAGAGAAAAATTTCAAGATAACGCCTGGAGATCCTGGGGAATATAATGTTGAATATGAAGTTTTGAATAATGGAAATAATATTGTTTTGGAAAGTGGAAAAGTTTTAATTTCTAAATAGTAGAATTTAACGAAATGTAACAAGAATATGTTGATTATAAAAGGAGGTTAAGAAGATGGATTTAAAATTTGTTATTGTTATTATTGGAACATGGTTTCTTTTTATGATTATTGCAATAATCAATGCTGGAATACGGAATAATGTATACAAACCAATAGTTGGTTATTTGACTGCTCATCAAATAAGTACCTTAATCTTTATTATTGTCATTTTCGTCGCAACATATTTAATTCTAAGATTTAGTAACCTTAAATTGAGTGATTCTGAAGCATTGTTAATAGGGACTATATGGCTTATTTTAACAATAACATTCGAATTTATTGCTGGTCATTATGCCTTTGGAAATTCATGGGATAAACTTCTTGCAGATTACAATATAATAAAAGCAAGAATTTGGAGTTTTGTTCTACTAACTACTTTTTTAGCTCCATATATAACAAATAAATTTCTTTAAATGTGTGTTCCCATCTAGATTCTATGCCAATAGTTCAATGCATCCAACTATCAAATCTATCCATCAACATAATAATTACCAAGTAGATTAGAAATAGGATTATTTTGATGATGGAAGATTATATTTAAGAATATCTTTACTATTACGATTTTTGAGGATGTTATTTAAAATTAATTTATTATTATTAACAGCTATATCAGTTTCAATATTATTTTGTGGTTGTATTTTTAATAATATCGATGATAATAACATAAGTCCTTACAAACTTAAAGATTTTGGAAGTAGCATATCAATAGCTTGTTGGAACTTACAAGTTTTTGGATCAAGTAAAGCATCAAACGAAACCCTAATAGCATACTACACTGAAAAACTCTATGATTACGATATATTCGTTGTGCAGGAAATCCGTGATGCTTCTGGAACTGCGATAAAAAAACTTGCTGAGAAATTACCTGAATACCATTATATTATCAGTGCGCGAGCAGGGCAGAGTTCCTCTAAAGAACAATACGCTATTTTCTATAACAATAAGGCAATTTTATTAGATTTCTATGATTACCAAGCAGAATATCAACAGGAAATGCAAAGACCGCCTCTAAAAGCAACATTCATCTCGAATAACTGGTCTTTCACACTTTATACCATTCACGCTCAACCAGATAATGTCAATGGTGAACTTATTGTTTTAGAGACCATCGTTGGTAACCCATTAGATGATACAATAATTCTAGGTGATTTAAATGCTGATGGTAGTTACTATAATGAGGATGATATTGATCATTTCACTGATTGGAACTGGATTGTAACTAATGATATTGATACAACAGTTGCAACAAGTGATAATACCTATGACAGAATAATAATAAATAATGCAACTGAAAATAACTTCATTAGTATAGGTATAATGGATAATGTTACAAAAGAACAATCAGATCACTATATTGTACATGCCACTTTCAATAACGAGAAAGTGTGACAGAAAATAATACTTACACTATACTTACTAAACTATACTTACACTATTAACTTATATTATATTGTTATAGATTTATTTATAGTTATATATTCATTAATAGATTTAAAATATATATTATGTCAAAATATCTGGACTTATATACATTTCATATAGATAGATGGGGGGAGGTATTTTTTTCACCCTCTTATAGTAATGTCCGGTAAAAAAAATATTCATCTATAGTTAATTTAGACAGCTTTTGTGTCTAACTATAAATACACCCTCGGCCTATATTCACTAATTACTATGTTTTATATTTTGAACATTGTTATACCCACAAGATAGACACCTTTGAATATAACAAGATTCAATAGGTTCTGCACTTGTCTCATAAACAACTGAGGAACCTTCTATTTTGTATCCGTTTGTATCTTTAACTACAAAATATAATAACTCTTCAATATACCAAAGAGCACCACAATGAGGACAACTTGTTCTTTCCATTTTCAATATAATATCATATGATATATTATATTAATATATCTCTAGTTTTCTCTATTTTATTATGATTTTTTCATTATAGATAATAATTCTTTACCATGAACCTGTTTTAACTTATTTTTAATTATACAGAGAGATACATATTCAGGGTCAATAGAAAATGTCATTGCTGGTGAAAGATAAGTATCTTTTATAGCACCAATACAAGATGGAAAACGCTGATCCCACTGTTCTTGCCATTCTAAGTGATCTTCAATTCTTAAGAACGTGCTAAATACTACTAGATTATAACCTCCTTTACCTGTAACTCCTTTGATAATCCAGGTTATATGAGGGTCACTTATCATCGCTTTAAATATCTTATCCTGTTGTTTTTTAATTTGAACTAGTGATTTAACCAAGATATATTCAGGTGGAACAATTAAACGAGGAAATCTACATACTGGTCTACTAATTATTCCTGATTTATGTAGAATATTTATTCTCCGTTCAATTGTCCTTCTATGAAAACCTAATTCTTTTGCTAAGAATTGTTCGTTAGTCCTTATCCCTTCTCCTCTTAGGATTCTTTTTATAATTTGAAAAGAAAGCTCATCTAACTGATATCCTCTAATCGATTTTTGTTTTTTATCTTTTATATTTTGTTCAACAACCTTAATCGAAATCGAAGGATTAAATTTTACAAAGCACCCTGTTCCTAAAAGAAGAACCTGAGAAGGATAACCCTCTTCCCTTTTTGGTATTGTTTCATTATCTATGACATTTTCTCGCCATTCATAGTGGGTACAGACATTTTTATGAAATGAAATCATTATAGTATTGTATTCTTCTTCTTTGAAAAAAAACGCAGCGAAAATATGATCATCGTATTCAATAAAATATTTTGTCTTTTCATCTCTCAGAAAATTTACCCTTGAGATAACCATTAGAGGAAACTCTTTGAATAACCAAGGGAAAGGGTATTGTGGTTTGTTTACAATTTTATGTTTAATTATTTTATTAACCCTTTCATTTATTGTATTCCTGTGTCTTCCTAGTTTTTTTGATAATTCACTGACATTTATTTCAACTCCCTTACCTGCTACAATAAGTTTTAGTAATTTTAGGTTTAATTCATCGTTTAGCAAATCAGACATAAAATATAATATAAATTATACATTTTTATACTTTACTCTTATTTTTTATATCATTTTTTATAATAAACACTTGGTAATACATTAACAATTATACATATAATATTTCTTAATAATGATCATTATTGTACAATATATATTGATATTTATGTAAATTATTATAATTTTTCATAATATTTTGTACATATGCTATATTAACTACTTATAACAAAAAATTAAACAAGGTGACATAATATATGAAAAAAGATAACAATAATGCTCAAAAAGCAATTCAAATATATGAAACAGAAGCTATTATAAAAAAATTACAGTCAGTAAATGTACCTGCTTTTTTGGATATGTGGGGACCTGAAATGGTTGTCCAGGTTTACGATCCTGAACTTGGTATGAATGGAGTATTAGTCATTGATAATACATGTCTAGGTCCTGGAAAAGGTGGAATAAGAATTTCCTCTACAGTTACACCATTTGAAGTTTTTAGACTTGCAAGGGCAATGACATGGAAATGTGCACTTGCTGGCATACCTTTTGGTGGTGCTAAATCAGGGATTCGAGTCGATCCTTTTAAAGTAAATAAAATTAAGATGATAAAATCTTTTGCAAAACTTATTGCACCATATGTACCAAATAAATATATCGCTGCTCCCGATATGAACGTAGGAGAAAAAGAAATTGAAGCATTTGTAGAGACAGTCGGTGATCTTCGAGGAGCGACAGGAAAACCAAAAAAACTTGGGGGTATACCCCATGAACTAGGAACAACTGGTTTTGGAGTAGGTGTTGCATTAGAAACTAGTCTTAAAATAATATCGGATAAGATAGGACTTCCTAAAAGTTTATCAGAAATAAAAGTGGCTATACAAGGATTTGGTAATGTTGGTATAGGAATAGCAAAATATCTTGAAAATAAAGGAGCAACAATTGTTGCAATTAGTGATATTTGGGGATGTATATATAATAAACAAGGTATTGATATTAAGGCGGCAGAAAAACATTCTTATGCAACATGCGAAGAACATTCTATAAAGAATTATGAAGATGGTAGGGTAATCCCTCGAGATGATATTTTAAAGGTTGATTGCGATGTTTTTGTACCATGTGCCTGTGGAGATGTTCTAACCTTAGATACAGCTCCTTATTTGAAAGCAAGACTTGTAGTTGAAGGAGCAAACAATTCTGTTACACTAGACGCAGAACACATGCTCTTCAAAAAAGGGATCCTTGTTATACCTGATTTTTTAGCAAATGCTGGTGGTGTTATAGGTTCCTATGCAGAACATAAGGGGAAAAGTATTGAAGAAGCATTTTCTCTAATTGAATCAAAGATAATCGCGAATACTAAGTTTGTTTTTAGAGGTTATGTTGATACGGGTTGCATCCCAAGAAAAATTGCAAAAAGACTCGCTGAAAAGAGAATATTAAAAGCTATGAAAGAAGGAACGGGCTGGGCGGAATCCCAGTATAAATATGGTAGATATGAGGTAAAAAAAAGATGAATAAAAGAGAGCAATTATGGAGAAGCTATTGGGAGAAAATTAGACGAAATGAGGAAGAAATTAGAAAGGAAGGAGCTAGGCGGAAACCTGGCAAAATAGTAGGTAAATTAGAGGTAAAATAATGAAAAAGGATCACAGTAGACTTCGTACTGTATTAGTTAATCAGGAACTTTGCGAGCAAACTTATGAAGGGCTGTGCATGAATTGTAGGCACAGGGTGACATGCGTTTTTCCAAAGGCCAAAGGCGGAATCCTATATTGCAATGAATACGAATAATAAAGGATGATACAATGAGACAAAAACAAGTATTGATGTATAAGAACGCTAATGAAAATCTGGAGACTGAGTTACAATACAGCATTAAACAAAAACCATATGTTTTAGAAATTCAAAAGGAACAATTCATAACAGTTAATATCTGTAATGCTGCTGAAAAAATTGAGGAATATCCTAAGGCAATACAAAAACTTGTATGGAGAGAACTGCAGTATGGATGTGATATAGAAGTTAGACAGTCTATGTTCCCAACAACGACTAAACATTATGAAAAACTCGCAAAATACATTGAAGCATTTTTTCAAACCCAGAAACTTATAGAAAAGATGTGTAAAAGAAAGAATCTACCACCAATAATTATTGAAAATAAAATAGAAAATATATATGGAGGTGAAAAATGAAACAAGTCTTAATAAGTTTAGAAAAAAAAGAGGAATTAAAATTAGACAAGCTTACAACCAAACAAAAAGAACTAATTGCAATAGGTAAGGCAATACTATCAGCAGATGAAGAAGAAATTACTTTAAGAGTTAAAAATGCAATTGACGAAGGGGTTACTCAGGATGAAATATTAATATTATTATCCTGGATGATTAGAGATAAACCCTCTGTATATTCAGTAATACACCTTCTTAAAGCATTAGATTACGAGGAAGCTATAAGAAAGGATCCTATCGACTGGATAAAAGATTGCAAGGAGGAATAAAATCTTAATAGAGGAAATAAAAGAATTAAATGGAGGTTTGTAAAAAAATGAAACAGGTACAAGTTGCAACTTATAAGAATTCAGAAATAAATAATCATGATTTACTAGATCGAGTTATGAATCATTGTTATTTTAATGATTTAACAGGTCAGTTTATATGCAAAAAATGCAACCATGTCGTAAATATTGACTGGTCAAGATCTTATGCATATTGCTACAATCATGGAATTATATGATTATTTTATAAGTATTGCTCTTATGAAATATCTACAGCAAAAAATATAGAGGAAAAAAATGTATAAAAGATATTGTAAATCATGTGGAAGGTATGATGTAGATTTATATCCGTATGATAACAATAATTACGTATACAATCCTATGATGTTTAGTTGTTGTATAATAAGTGAAATAAGCAGATTGAGAAAATTGATATCATACAATCGAGAAGAGTTAAAAATAAAAGGAGTTTGGCGGATTTAAAATGAAAAAGAAGAAAATCTTAGTTAATACAATTGATAATAAAGACACTCATGATTTATTAAATAAGATATTAGAAAATTGCAATATTGATGTTTTAACAGGTAAATTTCTCTAAAAAAAATGTCACGGTGTTATACATATTGATTGGCATAGGAATAAGGCTTATTGCACAAATCATGTTATTTCTCGGTTTGGAATAACTTATTTAGAGGAACCATATGAGATTTATATTTAATAGTTTAATTAAAATTGATAATTATTATATTCTGTAAGTACTGGACGTGAAGATTTATTATGAAGGATATGAAGAAAAAAGTGATAAAATTCAAGGGAAACTGGACAGATGAAGATATAAAACTTTATGCCAAATTTCATCCTAGAAGAATACTGATTAGAAGGGGGGATATTGAAGTTATTGAATGTATAGATTATTATAAAGATGAGTGGAACGCGAAAAAATTGGAAAAATAAGAATTCAGAGCAAATGTTTAAAGAAATAATTTCAAATAAAACTGATGATGGAAATAGAAGATATTGGGAAAATTTTATGAGGAGATATAAAAGGAGTGAAAAATGAAGATAAGCGCAAGAGAGATATTAAAAGAAAGTGAAATAAAAAATAAGCTCAAAGAATGTTTCAAAAAGTGTGCTGCTGGGAGACAACGACTAAGGGAATGTGTTGTAAGTTCGATGAATACAGGGTTATCAAAAGAAGAGATTCTAGCAGTCATCAATGAAATGGGTACTGGAGCTAGCCAGGATGAAGCATCTCTATGTTTTATAGTAGCTATAGGCCAAGCGATGCGATATGAAGAGAAACATGCAATTAGTAGAAAAGTTACATTACCAGAAAATGAAAAAAAATCTATAAAAATTAAGCTTCAAAGGTGTCTTCGAAAGTGTGGTTCAGCTAGAATACAATTGAGGAAATGTGTTGCCAATGCCTTAGATGCTGGGTTATCCAAGGCGGAGATTTTAGCGTTTACAGATGAAATAGTCGGTGGAGTGGGAAGAGAAGATGTATCATTATGTGGTATAATAGCCGTTGATCAAGTATTACGATATGAAGAATCTATTAGAAAGAAGCCAATTGATGTCATTAAAGAACATAAATTAGTAGGTTAGAACGGGGAGATGCTTGAATTTCTTTTATCCTGATTGTGGAATACATATGAGAATAATGATAACTCCACAGGGATACCGGCGTTCCAAGTTTGGTAAAATAATTAAAGTTAAATAATTATTTATTAAAAAATTGGTTAAAAACAAGCATAACTTGCTGAGAAGAATCTTCCCCTAAATATGTCTTCTACCTAATTAGATAAGTCTATCGGTGAAATGTCAAATGGATCAAAAGGAAATAAGAAACAGGCTCAAAGAATGCTTTAAAAAGTGTGCTTCAGGAAGAACACAACTAAGAGATTGCGTCGTCGATATTATGGATGCAGGATTAACCAAACAAGATGTGATAGATGTTGCTGATGAAATGGCTACTGGAAAGTGGAAGGAAGAGGCTTATCTTTGTGCTGTAACTGCGATTGGTCAGGCGCTTCGATACGAAGAGAAACATAAAAGAACTAAATCGATTTCAATAAAGGATGAGACAAAAGAGCTAAAAAAGAACAAATTGAAACAATGCTTTAAAAAATGTGGTCGCGCCAGAAGACAACTTAGAAAATGCGTAATAAATTCACTGAATGCTGGACTGACAAGAGAAGAAGTTTTAGCTATTATAGATGACATAGTTGGTGATTTTGGAAGGGACGAGGTCTCCGTGTGTGCTATTGTTGCTGTAGAGCAAGTTTTGATACATAATGATACTGAAAAGTTGAAAAAAATTGTTAAAATGTATGCACCCTATATGCAATTCCCCGATGAATAATTGGTGTAGAAAAATGTTATATGGTAATTTTTTTAAAGGGATAAACGCGATATAAAATATGACTTTATTGGAGAAAGAATAAAAATGAAACGGAAAGCATCATGCAAACCAACATTACAGAAGAGAGATAGATATGATATAATGTATGAGAATTTTAAATGGAAGGTTCCAGAGTATTATAATTTTGGTTTTGATGTAGTGGATCAATGGGCTGAATACAGAACCAAACTTGCTTTAATTTCAATTGATAGAAGTGGTAAAAGAGACCGTTATCATACATTCTATGATCTTAAAGTTCAATCAAACCAGTTTGCCAGTGTTCTTAGAAAAATAGGTGTAAAAAAGAGAGAAAGAGTTCTAGTAATTCTACAAAGCATTCCAGAATGGTATATTGCTCTTATAGGCATGTTTAAACTTGGTGTTATTCCAATGCCTGGAACCGTCCTTCTCACTTCTAAAGATATTGAGTATCGTGTTAATCGTGCTGAAGCATGTATGGTAATTACTGATATGGATCATGTTAAGGATGTTGAGTTGATACGTAAAAATTGCCCTTCTTTAAGGTATTTAATACTTGTAGATGGTAAAAAAAATGGTTGGATTAACTTCGATGAGGAAATGATTAAGGCATCTAACGAGCTGAGTCAAAGTGACATTAGTAAAACTCGATATAGTGATCCTATGTTGATTTATTTTACATCTGGTACTACAGGTCACCCTAAAATGGTATTGCATACACATAGTTATCCTCTGGGTCATGAAGTTACTGCTCGTTTTGGTCAGGCGCTTACAAAATGCGATCTTCATTGGGCTGTATCTGAGACCGGTTGGGCTAAGGCTGCTTGGGGTAAACTGTTTGGTCAGATGATTGTTGGTGCTACAATCATTCAGTGGGAGACACCCAGTCGTTTTGATCCTGATGGACTTTTACGAACTATGGAACAATATGGGGTCACAACATTTTGTGCGCCCCCAACTGTATATAGGATGCTTATCCAGATGGATCTTTCTAAATATGATCTCAAACTGCGTCATTCTATAAGCGCGGGTGAACCATTGAATCCTGAAGTTATACGAGTATGGAAAGAAGCATTTGGTCTAGAGATTTATGATTTCTATGGACAAACTGAAACAGTATGTGTACTATCTAATTTTCCGTTTATGCCAATTAAACATGGATCTGTTGGGAAGCCAACACCTGGTCATGATGTGCGAATTGTTAATGATTATGGAACGGAGCTTAAACATAATGAAGAGGGCAACATTGCTCTTTATCTTGGCGATGAGCGGCCACCTGGTCTTTTCAAAGAATACTGGAAAGATGAAGAAATCATGAAAAAATCATTCCGTGGTGATTATTACTATACTGGCGATCGGGGCTATAAGGATGAGGATGGATATTTTTGGTTTGTTGGTAGAGATGATGATGTTATCAAATCCTCTGGTTATCGTATTGGTCCTTTTGAGGTGGAATCTGCTCTTTTGGAGCATGATTCAGTGGCTGAATGCGCAGTTGTTGGAGTCCCGGATCCAAAGGGAATCAGAGGGATAATTGTAAAAGCAGTAGTTGTGCTTGCAAAAGGTTATAAAACATCAGATACCCTTACAAAAGAACTGCAAGAATATGTAAAGAAAACAACAGCTCCCTATAAGTATCCTCGCGTAATAGAATATAGGGAAGAACTCCCAAAAACTAACTCAGGGAAGATACTCCGACGTAAACTTAGAAAAAATTAGAATTTATCTGGGTGTAGGAAATTTAAATTAGGGGGGTTTTTAGCAAAACTAACAATTCTTTTGTTAATTATTATCTAAATTAAGATTTT
>Ga0272441_10001404_pt1 | contig 51291 bp, 46 predicted proteins | sample SSMProp6N_FD_193582 | JGI IMG/M metagenome (GOLD analysis project Ga0272441, IMG submission 193582) | Marine sediment archaeal communities from Little Sippewissett salt marsh, Falmouth, MA, United States - SSM-Prop-6N | ecosystem: Environmental > Aquatic > Marine > Wetlands > Sediment ... | reverse complement strand
CCAAAGGGAAGTTCCATCGCCTATCCCCGGCTCGACCTGGACATGGACGTCTTCGAGTTCTGCGAAGGTGCGGTAAGGACAAAGAACGTCATGGTGGTGCCTTCAAAAGCCCTTCTGGATGGATCGAACCATTTCAGGATCGGCCTTGGAAGGGTCAATTTCCCTGAAGCACTGGAAGTCTTCGGGGAATACGTGGAAGAGATCTGAAGAGCGGAATTCTCATGACAAGGGCTCGACTTTAGCGTATCATGGTAAAGTAATGAAATCATGGTGACATGTTCTCTTTTGATCAGAAGGTGGGGATCTCATGCCTAATCCCATATGGAACAACCGCGGTTTCACGGAAAGGACAGAAAAAGAAGGACAGAAGACCATGTCCCTGCAAAGGGTCATTTCAAAGGCATGGCTCTGTTTCGCCCTGCTTGTCATCTCCACGGCTTTTATGTGGGCAAGACATTTTGCGGGGCAGGGCAATCTCTATATCACCGTCATTGCCCTGGCCGGGGGATTGGGGTCTTCCTATGTCTCCTACTCCCTTCCCCACATTTCCTTTATCAGCCTTCCCATTCATGCCATCCTTGAAGGTCTGGCAGTGGGAGGGATCTCGGCCCTGCTGGAGGTCCTTTATCCCGGGGTTCCACTGAACGTGGTGCTCGTTACCTTCTGCGCTGCCATGCTCATCCTTGCTGCCTACCGTTTCACCCTGGTTCTGAAACTTAACCGGATCCTCAAGGTGATCTTCCTGGCCTTTGCCTCCATTGGCATGTTCTACGTACTTACCTTTCTTTTCCGGCTGTTCGCAATTTCGGTCTTTACCTTCAAAAGCCCCCTTGGCATTGGGATATGCATCATCTTTGCCGCCCTGGGTTCCTGGAACCTGGTGAATGACATGGAATTCATCGAAAGATCGGTGGAAGGGCAAGCAAGTAAACGCTACGAATGGACCGCCGTGCTGGGCCTGATGGTTACCATGGGTTGGGTGTACCTCGAATTCTTCAGGCTCCTGAACTTCGTAAAGAGAACCATCTCCGGAGAATTCAGCAGGCATAAGGATAAACTCTCGAACCGGGTAAAAGGGAAAAAAGAAGAACAGATTCCGGAACCGGATGAAATAAAGGAACCACCGGAGGAAAAACCCGAAGAGAAGGAAGACTACTTCCCATACGGATAAAAAAACAGGGGCTCTTTCGAGCCCCTGAACTTTATTCTTTTCCGGGTTCCAGAAGGGTGTTATCTATGAGGCGGGCCTTACCCACCCTGGCGGCAATGGCCAATACTCCATCACTGTCAAGCCTTTGAAGGTCTTCCAGGGTACAGGCATCCTTAAGACTCACATACTCCACTGAAACCGCCGGGTCGGAGCCGAGTATCTCCAGGACCTTTGCCCGGATCTGGGAACAGGACCGTACTCCATCCCTGACCATCTTCCGCGCGTGGACAATTGACTTGCTCAGAAGGAGGGCAGATTCCCTCTCCCGGGGAGACAGGTACATGTTCCGGCTGCTGAGGGCCAGCCCGTCAGGCTCCCTCACTATAGGACATCCCTTTATCTCCACCGGCACATTGAGGTCCCTGGCCATTCTGCAGATAACCCGGTACTGCTGGTAGTCCTTGAGGCCGAAGTAGGCCCTGTCCGGTGCGACTATGTTGAAAAGCTTCAGCACCACAGTGCAGACTCCCCTGAAATGACCTGGGCGTGAAGCTCCGCAGAGCCCTTTGCTGAGGGAGGTTTCCTCCACGAAGGTGGAAAAATTCCCCTCGTACATGTCTCCGGGCTGAGGTGCATATACCAGGTCCACCCCCTCCTGCTCCAGTAGTAAGAGGTCTCTGTCCATATCCCTCGGGTAGTCCGCAAGGTCCTCCCTGGGCCCGAACTGGATGGGGTTCACGAAAATGGACACTACCGTTATGTCGTTCTCTTCCCTGCTGTTCTTGACCAGGGAGAGATGGCCTTCATGAAGAAAGCCCATGGTGGGAACAAGTCCAACCGACTTCCCTTCGAAGGTGTTGATCCTCAGATCCCGGATTTCCTGGGGGGTCCGTACAACCTGCATTCCCGCTCCACCTTCCTTCCGGTCTATTTCAGCTTTTCGGCGTCTTCCCGGGTCATGCCCCCGAAAACGTGTTTTTCTTCAGGGAAGGCCCCTTGCCTTACATCCTTTTTATATTCCTCCAGGGCTTTTACTGCAAGTTGTCCCAGGTCCGCATACTTCTTGACGAACTTGGGCTGAAACTTGTCGAAGAGCCCCAGCATATCGTGATATACCAGCACCTGGCCATCGCAGTATCTTCCGGCACCTATACCTATGGTAGGAATGGAAAGGGTCTCGGTGATCACCCTGGCCACCTCTTCAGGCACACATTCCAGTACGATGGAGAACGCCCCTGCTTCCTCCAGGGACCTGGCTTCGTTCACTATCTTCATGGCGGCATCGAGGTTCCTGCCCTGCACCTTGAAACCTCCAAGGAGAGAGGCTGTCTGGGGTGTAAGCCCTACATGTCCCTGCACCGGAATACCCGCAGTGACCAGGGCCTTTACCACGTCCGGCCTTCCACCTTCAAGCTTAATGGCGTCGCAGCCGCCTTCTTTCATGAGCCTGGTAGCTTCATGCACGGCCTGCTGAAGACTTTCATTGTAGGAACCGAAGACCATGTCACCGATGATCAGAGGCGTTTTTGCCCCGCTCACCACTGCTTTCACGTGATGGATCATCTCATCGGCTGTAAGGGCTACCGTGCCCTCATGCCCGAGCATGGTCATGGCCAGGCTATCACCCACAAGGATCATGTCCATTCCAGCCTTTTCGGCGATCACAGCCCCTGAATGGTCATAGGCTGTCACCATGGTTATCTTCTCGCCCTTTTTCTTCATCTCAAGCAAGTTCGGGATGGTTACTTTCCCCATCTTTTTCCACTCTCCCCAGTAAATAATTTATGTCAAAGAATCAGGATAACATTTCCTGTTTGAAGATCACCCTTTTCACAGTCCGATCCCCATGGTTCATGGAGCGCCTGCCGTAAGGAACCAGATCATATTGTTATCCGAGCGAGTGTATCTATAGGCAGTAGAGAAATTCATTGCTATGGGATTCGCTACAGCGTAGATCCCCATTTCCTGAGCCATTAAATCCATACGCATCCTTACCCCGGCGGAAAGACCCCTGTCAAAAACAACAACCGCGGCTATCACATCACCGGAAGTGATAAGGGACGCATTGTTCATGACACCGAGCCAGTACCTGTCATTCACAGGCAGCTGCCCCACATAGTTGGCCGGAGTGACATCAAGGTGGGCCATATCCATGTTTACATAACTGTCAGCACTCTCTGACCAGGCCCATATGGGCCAGGAATTGTAATCGGAATTATAGAGCATTGCTGCTGCTTTCATGGTCCTTACATCAGAAAGGATCCTGTTGGCCATTGCCTTATCCTCGGCTCCTCCTGCCACGAGAAGAATAGCACTGGCAAGGATCCCGATGAGAATAATTACGATCAGAAGCTCCACGAGGGTAAAGCCTTTCCTCTGGGCCGATGTCAGAGTGCGACGAAAGGTCACTCTTTTTTCCTCCTTTTGCTCTCTATTCAAGAAAAAGAGAAAGGACCGAAAGATCTTTTCCTACTTGCGATCCCTACCCGAATGGACAGAGTTACTTATATTTTTTCCCCGTGAGGGTATCCACTTTAACTTTCCATACCAGCACCCGTGAAAGGGCCTGGGGAGGAAATTCGAAGGACTTTCCCGCATAATGTTCCATGAGGACGTTCAGGGCTTCGGACTTTTCCTCGATCTTATCGAGGAACTCCACCCATCCGGTCCCAATGACGCTCTGGTACCTGCACCCCCACTCACACGGCTCGGGGTCTGAAAAGACTTCCACATCCACATCCACCTCGAAGCAGACCTTGGGATTCTTTCTGGCCATGTCCACTTTCTGTCCCATGGGTGCTGAATGCAGGTAAAGATAGCCATCCCTGTAGCCATAGTTCATGGGCACCACGTAGGGCTGGCCATCCATGCTCAGGCCAAGATGACAGACCTGCCCTTTTTCAAGTATGGACTCCATCTCTTTTACATCTGTGATCTCTCTGTCTTTAAGTCTCATACAGCATGTCCTCCCCCAAAAGGTATTGGCCATCAAAGCCTATCACTATGCTACTTTCATTTCAAGAAGAAAAGGCCGCCCAGGGGGCGGCCTTTTTCTAAAAACAAGGTTTATGAATACAACCAGTACCGGGAAAACTCAGCCCCGCTTCTTACCAGTCAGCGTTTCAATAATGATCTTCCAGACCAGTACTCTTGAAAGGGCCTGGGGAGGAAACTCGAAGGTCTGCCCCGCATAATGTTGCATTATCACATTCAGAGCTTCTGCCTTATCTTCAGGATCTTCCAGGAATTCAACGGACCCGGTACCGATAACGCTCCTGTAATTGCATCCCCAGCCACAGGGTTCGGGATCGGATGTGACCTGCACCTCCACATCCACCTCGAAGCAGACCCTGGGATTCTTCCTGGCCATATCCACCTTCTGTCCTTCGAGAGCTGAATGAAGGTAGAGATATCCTTCCCTGTAACCATAGTTCATGGGCACCACGTAAGGCTGATCCTCCACCGTCAGGCCAAGATGGCAGACCTGACCCTGCTGAAGGATCGATCCTATCTCATTGATATCTGTGATCTCCCTGTCTTTTCGTCTCATAGGCAAGACCTCCCCGAAAAATGTGCTGATCCAGGACTACCACCAGGATAATACTCTTTCAATCAGAAAAGGCCGCTCCAGGGCGGCCTTTTCCTGAAGAATGCCTCTTTTTATCAATAGGGAGGATGATCCCTGACGATCTTTTCAGGCTTCATAAGCATTGCCACATACTGGGCACGTTCATAGGCAAAAAGATCACTCTTGATCTTATCCTTGCTCATGCGTCCCCTGAAATCCTCCAGGGAATCGAAAGACCGGGATTCCATCCATTTTTCCAGGCCCCTTTTCATTATCTGGATGTGATCCACAGTATTTCTGTAAAGGGCACTCACCACCTGGACACAGGAAGCACCGGCCATGACAAGCTTCGCAGCTTCCGTACCCGTGAAGATACCTCCAGATGCACATATATCCCCCTTGATCCTGCCGCTCAGGATACCTGCAAACCTCAGGGGCAGTCGATAATCCCCGGGGTTGCTCAGGTTGAAATCAAGAAGGTGCTCTTCTTTGTCGATATCTATGTCAGGCTGGAAAAACCTGTTGAAAAGGACGAATCCCTCGGCTCCCCCCTTATCAAACTTCCTGATCACGTTCAGCGGATTGGCATAGAAGGGGCTCAACTTCAGGCTCAGAGGTATGGACACCTTTTTTCTGATGGACTTGAGTGTCTCTCTCTGTTCCTTCTCGATATCTTTCCCTTCCTTTTTCATATCCAGGGGGGTAGTGTAAAAATTCAGCTCCAGTCCCCTTATCCCCGTACCCTCCAGCTCTTTGGCATATTCTACCCAGGTCTCGGCATTTACACAGTTCAGGCTTGCAAATACAGGTATTCCCAGGGTTTCCACAGCTTTGCGTACCCAATGGAGATGTTCTTTTGGCCCCCCATGTTCCAGCTGTGGATGGATGCCGATCATCTCGGCATGTCTCTCGTCATATTCTGTAAGTTCCTCTTCCAGGCGAAGCGTCTCAAGCTGTATCTGCTCTTCAAACAAAGACTTGATCACGACCCCTCCAGCACCTGCTGCCTCGATCTTCTTGAGAGATTCCATGTGGGCTGTCATCTCACAGGCACCGACAAGGAAGGGATTTTCCAGTTCCACTCCCATGAAGCTTGTCTTCAGATCAACCATTCAATTTTCCTCCTTTACCCTGAAATTGATCGTCCCTGCTCTGGAAAAAAGAAATGGACCCTTAGGATCCATTCTAATACGTTAGCTGGGTAGAGACTGACTCTACTATACTAACAGGACAAAGTCTGGGTGTAAACTGTCAAACTCCAAAGAAAGGGCCTTGATCCTTTTTAAGAAGCTGGGATCAGAGGTACCAGCCCATAATGGCTATGACCGCGGCAAAAGCGATGTTCGTTATTCCTCTGAAGGATTGTCCAGCCCTTATCCGGCGCAGCCCCAGGAAGAACATGGCTACTGCACAGCAATAGAGGATCACTGAAGGAAGTGCTGCTTTCATTGGGGAAAACCTCCTGACCTGAATGTATGTCTGTCCTATTATAGCCTTTAGTTCCTGGAAGGTTAGCTCTGTACAGAACGGGAAAATATGTTCTTCTTACTGAGATGGCCATTTCCACTTACAAGCTGATAATATAATTTGGATAGAAAAGAACAGAATGGATCCTAAACCAGCTGCGGATCCCTGAACTCAGACCATGGAATTCTGAAAGGAGACGAGTCATATGCAATGGTATCTCAGGTACGGCCAGGACCAGAAAGGTCCTTTCACCCTGGAGCAGGCACAGGCAGAAGCATCGAGGAACCCTGACGGTCATGCATGGAAGCCGGGTATGTCCCAGTGGCTCCCCATAAGAACCATCGCAGAACTGAACAGTGAACCAGGCAGGGACTCTCCACCACCTTTCAGTACCTCTACATGTGATGCGGTAGATTTCAAGGTCTTCGGAACGGAGATGCAGTATGTAGAAGTGGAACTGGATCCCGGAGAGAGTGCCATCGCAGAAGCGGGCGCAATGATGTACAAGGACAGTTCCGTCCATATGGAAAGCATTTTCGGTGACGGTTCAGCCAGGGCTGAACAGGGAGGCTTCATGGGTAAACTCGTGGGAGCAGGGAAAAGGGTACTCACGGGAGAAGGCCTTTTTATGACCCAGTTCCTCAACCAGGGGAACAGGAAGGGCAAAGTGGCCTTTGGCGCCCCCTATCCCGGCAACGTGATCCCCCTGTCCCTTTCTTCCCTTGGAGGCTCCCTGATATGTCAGAAGGATAGTTTTCTCTGTGCTGCCAGGGGTGTTTCGGTGGATCTTTTCTTCCAGAAAAAGATCCTTACAGGCCTTTTCGGTGGAGAAGGTTTCATAATGCAGAAACTTGAAGGTGACGGAATGGTCTTTGTCCATGCAGGTGGAACTGTCATGGAGAGGGAACTGGCATCCGGAGATAACCTTCATGTGGACACGGGATGTATCGTCGCCATGGAACCCTCTGTAAGCTTCGATATCAGACAGGCTGGAAATGTGAAGACCATGCTTTTCGGAGGCGAAGGTTTCTTCTTCGCTGATCTTCGTGGACCTGGAAAGATCTGGCTACAGTCCCTTCCCTTTTCAAGACTTGCAGGAAGGATGCTCAAGGCTGCTCCTCAACATGGAGGAAAGGACAGGGGAGAGGGATCTCTCCTGGGAGGACTTGGAAATCTTCTTGACGGGGATAACCGTTTTTAAGACTTCTGGTAACAGAACAAGGGGCCGGAGATGTTACCCCCGGCCCCTTCGACCCTTTGCTCTAAGGAGTATCCTGTTTCGATAGAGTAAGAACAGCTCCCAGGATCATTTCCGCTCCTTTTGCCACCTGTTCATAATCGGTCCATTCCTCAGGACAGTGGCTTTTCCCGTTTTTGCTGGGTACAAAGACCATTCCCACGGGTGCTATTCGGGCCATCACCATGGCATCATGGCCTGCCCCGCTCGGCATAACATGGGTGGATATGCCCTTCTCCGTCCCCACCTGCCTGAAAACCTCGATAATCGAGGGATCTATTATAACGGGAGGAACCGAGAGCCGTTCCTCCCAGGAAAACTCGAGCCCCAGGGAAGAACATTGTTCCTCAAGGGATACCCTGATCTCCGATCTGGCCTTTTCGATCACTTCCTCATAACTGCAGCGCAGGTCGATACTGAAATGGACCTCCTCTGGAACAATGTTGAAAGCTCCTGGTTTGACCTTTATCATACCCACAGTGGCCACCGCTCCCCGGCCTGCCTTTCGGGCAATGGCATCCACCCCGGAAATGACCCTGCTTGCGCCTACCAGGGCATCCTTGCGAAATTCCATGGGAGTGGTCCCGGCATGATCCGCTTTTCCCCGAACTGTAACAAAGATCGTTCTTATGCCTACGATAGAACTGACTATCCCTACTTCACTGCCGTTGTTCTCCAGGACTGGACCCTGCTCTATGTGGAGTTCCAGGAAGGTCTTGATGCTTCCGGGTTCCCGTTTAGCCTCCATGACCTTATCCGGGTCAAGACCAAAGGTCCTGAGGGCTTCAGCCTTGGTGATACCCTCGGAATCCCGGCCTTCATTGATCTCCTCGGAGGTGACAAGGCCAGCCATGGCCCTGCTTCCCCATACACCTGACCCGAAACGGCCTCCTTCTTCCTCTGTCATGACCACCATTTCGAGGGGATGGTCGGGCACTATTCCCTTCTCTTCTAAAACCCTCATGGTCTCAAGAGCTGAGATCACCCCTGCCGGACCATCAAAAGCACCTCCATGGACCACTGAGTCTATGTGGGATCCGAACATTACCACTGGGGCACCTTCAATCCTGCCTTTCCTTCTTCCAAAAAGATTACCTGCGCTATCGCCATAGACCTCAAGCCCGGCAGCTTTCATCTCTTCCTCCAGGTATTCCTTTGCACGGGCTTCTTCCAATGAGAAAGCAAGCCTGGTTACACCCTCTCCCGGGGTTGAGGTGATCCCGGCCAGGTATTCCAGATCCTTTCTTATTCTCTCCACTCTGATCATTACCGTACCTCCATATCGAAAAGGATGAATTCTCAGTTCTGATGACACTCTCGGGATTTTCATATCAGCATACCAGAAAGAAAAAAACCATCAATAGTGATCCAGGCAGGAGAAATGAAGAAGGGTATGTCTCAGGAGACATACCCTTTGTGATAGCTCATGGTTGATCCATCTGCCGCAAACCCTGTTATCTGGTCCCACAACCCCTGCAGCTGCCGCAGGAGACCGGCAGATGTCTCCTGGCTTTTTCAAGGGTGTAGGGATCATCCTCACGCTCGAGGGCTTTCCAGTACTTGCCTCTCCAGTATTTCTCCCATACCGGGTCATAGATCTCCTTCAGCCTGGCGGCATAGGCATCAAGTCCTTCCGCCACTTCTCCTTCGAGCATAGCCTCAAGTCCCGGGTGGCATGGTTGGGCTCCATATTCCTTTACGAGCTTTCGAAGCACTTCCGGATGGTCGATGATCATACAGGGTCGGAGAAGGTCATCGTCATCGTAGGGCTGCAGATCTCGGATAGCCTTGAAAAAGGGGCTCCTGGCTATATCAACAATGCTCTTGTCCATGATATTATCCACTGCAAAGGGAGCGAATACGCAGGGTTCTACCATCCCGTTGTAGATCACATGCCAGTATCTCCTTCCACCTGCCATGCATCCGTCCACATAGGGTGCATCATTCCAGAAATCACCGAAAAGGATAGGATAGTCCTTGCTTTCCCTCCATGCTGCCACATGCTCTCTAAGGTTGTTCCTCTGTTCCGGAGTAGCCATGTAGGTAAGGTCGGGCTTGGCCCCTATGGGAATGTACTGGAAGATCCAGCCGAAAGTACAGCCGAAGTCCACCATCCGGGATATGAAATCATCACTGGCTATGTAGTCAGCATTAACGTTGGTCAGGGTTGTGCTGAAACCGAAGGCCATACCCTTCTCTTTCATCCTTCCATAGGCATCCACAATCTGGTCATAGATCCCTTTTCCCCTTCTGTCATCCGTGTGCTCCCTGGTTCCCTCCACGGATATCATGGGTGCCACGTTACCAAGCCGTTCAAGGTGTTCCACTACCGGATCGGTCAGGAGGGTACCATTGGTGTAGAACTGGAAGTAGCAGTCATTATGTTTTTCCCATAGATCGAAGATCCTCTCGTGAAGGAGCACCTCTCCTCCGGTAAAGGTATAGAAATACATACCCAGGGACTTGCCTTCCGTGAGCATCCTGTCAAGCACTTCAAAGGGAAGGTCCAGGGTCTGGTCATACTCTCCGGCATAACAGCCCTTGCAGTGAAGGTTGCATTTCATGGTTGGGCTGATGACCATGAAATTTGGAAGGTGGACTCCCAGTTCCCTGGTCTTTCTATCCCTTATGCCCCTCCCTACGACCATGAAATTCACAAAAAGGTTCTGGAGTAATTTCTGGGTGCAATGAGGGCTAAGCTCCCTGAGAAGTCTGAGAAAGGGCTGGGCAAAGGGATCATCGTTCCTGATCTTGTTGGCCAGGAGCCTGAAACTTTCCCTATAGTACCTGGCTGGAGCGAGTCTTGAAAGGTTATCGAAGATGGATGCAGCTCCCTCGATATCCCCCTCTCTTACCCTGCCAGCCACACTGTTAATGAGTTTCAGGGATAGAAATCCCTTGGTCTTGTCGAAAAGGGTCATACTCATTTTTCCCACCTCTTCCATTCAGGGTATCCGTTGCTCTTCCCCTGTAGAGTTTTCGGACAACTCCTTCTGATATATCTCGGAAGTGGTCGTCACGATATTGTCCATATGTTCTTTCATTACCTTTTCTGCTTCTGCAATGTCTCCCTTGATAATAGCGGCCAGGATCCTGCCGTGGTATTCCGCTGTTATGTAGGCCTGGTTAGGTTTTTTGTATTGGTCTATATTGGTTTCCTTGAGCAGTTGTCTTACAGGTTTTATCATGTTGAGAAAAAATGAGTTCTGGCATGCCTCCGTCAGAGTAAAATGGAAAGCCACATCAGCTTCACTGAAGCTATCCATGTCATCCCTGCATTCCAGTTCCCTGGAGTAGATCCTCTTAAGCCTGGCGATATGTTCGGGAGTGGCTCTTTTTGCAGCCAGTGACGCAACTGCCACTTCCATGAACTGTCTTGCTTCGAGGAGCTCCATCAGGGTGAACTGTTTCAGGAGATAAGATGTCCTGAAGTGGTCTGAAAGAAGATTTATCCTGTCGCTGAGGTATGCACCGTCATTAAGGCGGATGTCCAGTATACCCATGTACTGAAGGGCCCTCAGGGCTTCACGGACCGTTGCCCTGCTTACCGAGAACATCTCTGCAAGGGCCCTTTCTGACGGCAGTTTATCTCCTGGATCAAGTTCCCCGGCCAGGATCCGCTTTTGTATCTGATCCACTATCAGTTGAGAAAAGGTTTTTTTGCTGATCTTCTCAAATTTTTCCATGGCCGATATCGATTTATCCCTCTTTAAATGTTAATGGTCTGACCAATGATAAATTAATTGTATACCCAGCCAAATATCTGGTCAAAGCTTTACCAGCATACTTAGATCATATGTGGGGAAATAATTCGGGAAAAATAACTGTGAATTCACTGTAGCTATCAACCACTTCTTGTTATATGCTTATAGAGGTGTATCGTTTATGATGATTCGCTGAAGAGAGAAAGGAGGAAAAGAATGAAAGCTTGTGATGAGGACCTGATCAGGCGAATACGAAACATCCTGGAACACCAGCGACTTGCGGTGCTCGCCACTGAAGGTGATGAAGGTCCCTATGCAAATATCGTTTCTTTCACTCCTTCCAGGGATCTGAAGACCCTGTTATTCGCCACCTCCCGTTCAACCCGTAAATTTTCAAATCTTATGCACAGCACCAAGGTGTCTCTTCTGGTGGATAACCGGTCCAACCGGATAGAGGATTTCTCTGACGCCGTTGCAATCACTGCCATGGGTTCTGCCCGGGAAGTCCAGGAGAAAGAAAAAGAGAGAGCTCTTGAACTTATCCTGGAGATACATCCCCACCTGAAGACTTTCCTGCGGTCTCCCTCCATCGCGGTCATGGAGGTCATGGTCCACAAGTACATCATGGTTTGCCGTTTCCAGGAAGTAAGGGAGGTCATCTTCCATGAAAAGGAGGATAATTCCTCTATCTGAGATCACTGCAGATGACAAGCCTTATACAGGTGGAAAGTCCCTGGCCCTTTCAAGGCTTATCCAGGCAGGAGTTCCAGTACCTCCGGGGCTTGCGGTGACCACATTGATATACCAGGACTTCCTCAGGATCACCGGCCTGAAGGATCAGATCTACATGGAAATATCGAGGAAGGATCTTACAGATATGCGCTGGGAAGAGGTCTGGGACCTGTCATTGAGGATAAGGAACCTTTTCCTGAAAACCCCCCTACCCCAGGAGCTTTACCTTGAACTGAAAGACCCTCTGGAACAGGCCTTTCAAGGAAGAGCTACTGTGGTTCGTTCCTCAGCCCCCTCCGAGGACAGTGCATCCTCTTCCTTTGCCGGCCTTCATGAGTCTTTCGTAAATGTGAGGGAGACAGCAGATATCATCGAGAAGATCAAACTGGTATGGGCTTCGCTGTGGTCTGATGGAGCACTGCTTTACCGAAAGGAACTTGGGCTCGACATCTCCACGAGCACCATGGGAGTTCTTGTCCAGGAGATCGTTCCAGGAGAACGTTCCGGAGTTTTCTTTACAAAAGACCCGGATGGAAGGGACCGATCTGTTCTTGAATCAGTCTGGGGACTTAACCAGGGTCTTGTGGACGGAACAGTTGAACCTGACAGGTGGTTCCTTTCAAGAAAGGACGGAGCTGTTATTTCCCACCAGGAACCATCCTCAAGGGATATTATGATCACACCTTCCGGGAAAGGGACTGACACTTCCCGGGTACCTCCGGAAAAGGCATCAACCCCGCCGCTGGGAAAGGAGGACATTTCCAGGGTCAGGGAACTGGCTATGAAGGCTGAAAAGATCTTCGAATTTCCCCAGGATGTGGAATGGACCTGGAAAGATGACTATCCGCAGCTGGTACAGTCCCGACCCATAACAACCATCGCTACATCTGAAAATGGGCCTGCCTATTTGCAGGAAGACAAGAGGTCGTGGTACCTTTCGCTGAAAAGAAGTTTCGGGGACCTTAACAGGCTGCGACAAAGGATAGAAGAAGAACTTCTCCCTGCCATGGATCAGGATTTCGAAGAACTTGCCAGAAAAGACCTTTCCCGGCTGGAGGACCTGGTTCTGGTGGAAGAACTGGAAAAGAGAAAGAGCCTTCTGGAAAAATGGAAAGGGATATACTGGGAGGAATTCATTCCCTTTGCCCATGGTGCAAGGCTTTTCGGCCAGTTCTATAATGATACGCTGTCACCGGAGGACCCCTATGAATTTGTGGACCTTCTCAGGAACACCGATATGGAAAGTGTACGGAGGAACCGGAAGATCGAGGAACTGGCATCCATGATACGGATCGATCCTGTCCTGAAGGAACAGATTCTGGCGGATAAGAAAGGTCCTGGCCAATTCGAATCAGCTCTCTCCGAACTTCTCAGTGAAGAGCCCCTGGGCATGCAGTGGGTCACCCCTGAAGAAGAAAGAAAGAGACTCATCAGTATCCTTCTGCAGTGGGCAGAATTGCCTCCTAAAGATGTCGGAGAAATTCAGGACAGAAACCGGGAACTCAGGCGATCTTTCCTTGAAAACTTCTCCACCGGCGAGGAAAGGACTTTTGCTGAACAGATGCTTGACCTTGCGAGGGCAAGCTGGAAACTGCGGGATGATGACAATCTTCATCTTGGCAGAATTGAAAGAGAGCTTGCCAGGGCCATAGAAGAAGGAAGGGAAAGACTCTCCCACATTTTCAGAGAGAACACAGATCATTTTGATGTTGACCAGGTAACCCTCTGTCTCAGCGACAGTACCCATATGCCTGATCTTGAAGCCCTCCGGGAAAAGACCCGGAAGGGAACCCAGGAGGATCAGGTTATAGAAACAAGGGCACGACAGGTAAAAGGGCATCCTGCCAATGCCGGTCTGGCATCTGGAAAGGCAAAGGTGATCCGGAAAAACTCGGATCTTTTCTCTTTTCAGAAAGGAGAGGTCCTGGTCTGCGATGCCATAGACCCTAACATGACCTTTATCGTACCCCTGGCCTCTGCAGTAGTTGAAAGAAGAGGAGGGATGCTGATACACGGGGCAATTATCGCAAGAGAATACGGACTTCCCTGTGTAACGGGAGTTACAGATGCGACAGAAGCCATACCTGACGGGGCTTCAGTTACGGTTGACGGTTATCTGGGCATCGTTATCATTGGGCAATGAAAACACATTGTCCCAGAGTATTCCTTCCTTTCTGTTTTGCATTATAGAGCGCCTTATCAACCCGTTTCATAAGGTCATCCACTGTGTCATCCCTGCAGTATTCCACCACCCCGAAACTGGCTGTGACACCACATTCAAGGTTCTCTATCAATAGACGGACCTTCTCAGCAAGTTTCATCGCACTGGGCATTCTAACAGGCGTGAGGATCATGAATTCATCGCCGCCCCATCGGGAAAGGAGGTCAGAAGTCCTGATCGCTCCCTGAACTGCCTGGGCTACCCGCTTGAGGACCCTGTCTCCTGCTATATGCCCCAGGGAATCGTTGATCTCCTTGAAATTATCCAGATCGAACATAATAAGTGATAAGGATGTCTGATATCTCCTGGCCTTGTCAATTTCAAATATCAGGGTTTCCTCGAAATATCGCCTGTTAAAAACTGCAGTAAGCTCATCCAGCCTGGACATCAGAAGAAGTTTATTGTTAAGCCTCCGGGTCTCCTCCTCCGCTTTTCTTCTTTCTGTGATGTCATGGATGATCGAATAGAGATACCTTTTAGATCCCATCTGAATGGGTCCGCTGTATACCTCCACATCCCTTATGTCTCCACTGGCAAGCCTGTGCCTGAAATAGAAGTGTTTCCTTTCCTCCATCCTGGCCCTGTCCATCTCCTGGAAGACCTGGTCCCGGTCCAGGATATTGATCTCATTGATGAACTTTGAAAGAAGTTCATCCATCTCGAAACCATAGTATTTGCAGGCTGCCGGATTGGCATCCTTTATCTTCCCCGTTTCGGGATCGATAAGGAGCATGACAGCATGATTATTCTGAAAAAGAGCAGAGTACCTGTTTTCACTTTCCCATAAAGCCTGCTCTACACTCTTCCTCTCGGAAATGTCCCTGACCACACTCAGAACGGATCTTCTGCCATCCAGGTCAAAGATCCGGCAGTTCAGCTCCACCGGTCGATTTTCTCCATCCCTGGTAACAGCCAGGGTTTCCCATAGGGCATAGCCCTGATCCTGGAGATGTCTGAATTCCCCCATCAGTTTATCCATATCACTGGTATCGATCACATCGAGAGGACTCCGTTCAAGAAGCTCTTCCCTTTCGTATCCAAGGAAAAGACATCCCTGATCGTTCACTTCAACAAAATTCCCGATAGTGCCATCAGCACCCAGAAGATTGACGAACATGGGATCATTACTCTCGTGAAAGATCTGGTAATATCTTTTTTTCTGATTCTCCAGTTCCTGGTCCTTTGTCCTGGAAAGAGTTATATCCTTGACCATTTCAATGACACCGAGAACTTTGGAATCCTCCCCAAATAGAGGATATGCCGTGATCTCGTACCAAATGGATGCATCTTCATCGGAAAGGATATTCCTGTTCATTTTTCCCTCACGAAGGGCTTCTTGAACTGGGCATCCGTCACAGGGTTCAGTTTTTCCACGGAAGATCTCATAACACTTTCTTCCTTCCAGCACTGTGTTTTCCGGAATGATTTCCCTGGCGGCCTGATTGACCCTGATAACGGTCAGATCTGGATCAAGAACTTTCACCTGGTCATCTATCTGATCCAGAACAAGGCTGACTGCCGGATCGCTAAGGCTTTTCAGAGAAGTTAGGGTGCTTTTTTTCATTCATATCATCTCCAAATTTCAGGGGGTCGAGGTAAACCCCTTGATTCCAAAGGAATTATAGAATGGATCTTCTTTGCCCACAGGTAACCCGGGAACCAATGGCAAGACCTCAACTGCCTTATTCCGGTTAGGTCCAGAGAACTAAAAAAGGCGGGACTTCGCAAATACGAAGCCCCGCCTCATCAACAATATCCGGCTAAGAATAAACCATCAGCCCTGGATCACCAGATTCCTGCCCTGCTCCTTGGCCTCATAGAGAAGGTCGTCCACCCGGGTAGTCAGGGTATCCATGTTATCTCCTGCAACAAATTCGGTTACTCCCAGACTGGCAGTTACCCCAAGATCAAGTTCCTCTATCATAGACCTGATCTTCTCAGCAAGTATTATCGCTTCCTGAAGTTTGACCGGGGTAAGGATCATGAATTCATCTCCTCCCCACCTGGCAAGGAAATCCGAACTCCTGATATTGGAACGGCAGGTTTTCGAGATCTCTCTGAGTACAAGATCTCCCCTCTTGTGACCAAAACGGTCATTTATCTCCTTGAACCTGTCCAGGTCGAACATGACCAGGGAAAGGCTATCCTTGTACCTTCTTGCCTTGTCGATCTCCCATCCCAGGATCTCTTCGAAATGCCTTCTGTTGATCACGCCTGTCAGTTTGTCGGTATTGGATATGCGCATAAGTTCCTCATTGAGTTTCTGTACCTTTTTTTCAGCATCGATCTCATCCGAAAGATCATGGATTATCAGAAAGAGAAGCTCTCTACCGCTGACGGTGATATTACTGACATAGACTTCTACCTGTCTTATGATCCCATGGGCAAGTTTGGTCTCAAGGTAAAAATGCTTCTGCTGGTCAGTGGAAGCCAGCTGCATCATACGAAACACTTCTGAAGGATCTGTAGAAAGGATCAGGGAAAAGGGTTCACCGATGAGCTCGTTGCAGGTGTATCCATAGAAGGCACATGCAGCTTCATTGGCATCCTCGATCTTTTCACTCCTGGGGTCTATGAGAAGCATAACTGCCTCACTGTTGTTGAATATACTTGAATAGCGTTTTTCATTCTCTCTCAAGGCATTCTCCACGGCCTTTCTATCAGAGATGTCCCTGGCAACAGTCAGTATTGTTGTTTTGCCTTCCATCTCGAAAAGGTGGGAGTGTACCTCCACAGGGATCCTTCTGCCCTTACTTGACAGGGCGGTCATTTCCCAGAGAGCCTTTTTATCCTCTTTAAGCTTTTTGAAGAAATGGATCATTTCCCCTTTGTTTTCAAATAAGAGCACTTCCTCAGGAATAACTTCAAGCAGATCATCCCTGGAATAATCCAGCCTGCCCAGAGCCGAATCATTTGCCTCGATGAACCTGGCTTTCCGGCTTTCAGGATCAAGCTGTTGAACCAGCACCATATCTGATTCCTTGTCGAAGAGTATCCTGAACCTCTCTTCGCTGGCCTGGAGTTTTTCCTGGAGCTCTCTCATAGCGGATATCTGGGAAAGGTTCCTTCTCTGGATCACGTAAGCCAGGCAAAATGCAATAAAGGCTGCGAAAATACCGAACCAGATGGAGATCTTCGAGGCCATAAGATCACTTTCCCTGTAAAGTTCATCATTGGCCATGTATGACTCCAGGTAAAGGTCAGCCTGGGAAACAGGGAGAAAAATGGAGGATTCCTCCTCGCTCTTTCTCATAATTCCCTCTGACTCTTCAGGGGACACTTCCAGGTCTTCTTTCTTCACCAGCCTGTGAAAACTTGAATCACTGTTCATGTCAGAGAGAAATGCTGCCACACTGTAAGCCACCAAATCATAGCCAAGGAGAAGATCTCCTTCCCTGATAGGAGAACACACCAGGAAAAGATCTCCTTCCGGACCATCCACCATCTCAAGACTGGTTTTTTCACAGGGAAGGACATCATATTTCATCAGATCCAGGGGTGAACCGGAGGATACCACTTCAGCTTCCCTGATATAACGGGCTGCAAAATAAGGCCCCTGGAGGGCATCCAGTCCATCCAGCCATTTGGGTGCAGTAAAGGACTTTAATTCTTCCAGGGATATATCACCCTGGTAATACTTCCAGGCCTCTTCGCGGATCATGGTCCTGCTCGAAAGGCTCTCTGCATTCTCGATACATCTCTCAAGTTGATTTTCAAGAATGAGGAGAGATTTTTCCGCATCCCTTGCAAAATTCTTCTGCAGACTTTGTCTTAACTCATTCTGCAGGGGTCTGTAGACCAGGACCAGAGGGGCCAGGACAAGGGATACGAAGATTATCAGAAGAGTGAAGATGAATGGTAGAGAAAATCTTTTCATGATGTCTCCTCTTTGTTCATTTGTTCAAATGGATCATTGTTTAAGAAAAGGTGCTTACCAACGAAGATCAACTGTATAAAACAAGATTATCACACCTTTTGCCCTGTAGGAAGAAAAAGAGTCCTGCCCTTTGTCGCTTTGAGGTCATGAAAGAGCTGGAAAGTCCATTCTTTCAGAATCTTTAAAGCTGGTGGCCTTTACTGACAAGGACAGCCCTTGCCTTTGCATCCATTTCCGGATAACGCCTCCACAATATAACGCCTGCCAGGAAGCAGAGGCATCCGCAAAAGAAAAATGTCAGGGGAGCACCTATGATTGATGCCAACCAGCCGGTAAAAAGGCTGCCCAGTGGATAGATCCCCATGATGGAAACGATGTAGAGGCTCATGACCCTGCTTCTTTTATCATCATCCACAAGGGACTGGATATAAGTGTTGCAGGACACCAGCGATGATACAAGGGAAAAACCTACCAATCCCATGAGAACCATGGAAAGGACAAAAAATCTCGAAAAGGCAAAAAGTGAAATGACCAGCCCGAAGGATGCTACAGACATGGCCATTATCTTCCCAAGACCCGAGGGTGATCTTCTAGTGGCCAGTCTCAGTGAAGCTGCCAGCGCACCTACTCCACTCGAGGCCATCAGGAATCCGAGGGTACGGGCTCCCCCTGCGAGGATCTCCCTGGCAAAAACGGGAAGAAGCACTATATAGGGTATGCCGGTAAAACTTATCACTCCAAGGACCAGAAGAGTATTCCTTATGGGCAGGAAAGAAGCAGCATATCCAACCCCCTCCTTAAGCCCCTCCAGGAAATTCCCGGACCTCCCGCAGGATCCCTCGCATTGTTTTATCCTCATTAGAAAGAGCGCTGCAAGGGTTGCAAAATAACTGAAACCATTAAGGATAAAACAAAGACCCTCTCCAAAGGCAGCAATGGTAACTCCCCCTATGGAAGGACCTATTAGCCTGGCAGCGTTGAAGAGGGAAGAATTGAGGGCAATAGCGTTTCCCAGGTCTTCATTGCCTTCCACCACGTGAACCACAAAAGCCTGTCTCGCCGGGATCTCAAAAGCATTGACCACTCCCAGGAGAGCACTCAGGACCAGGATATGCCAGTACTGGACATATCCGCTGAAAGTCAGAACAGCCAGTGTAAAGGCATGGAACATGCTGAGGGCTTGACAGAGAAAGATGACCCTTTTCAGGTCCATCTTCTCAAGGAAGACACCCGCAAAGATCCCCAGGAAAAAGACAGGTATCTGCCCGACAAATTCGACAGCACCGAGCATGAGGGCAGAACCGGTCAGTCGATAGATAAGCCAGCTCATGGCGACTCTATGCATCCAGAGACCCGTCAGGGAAACAGACTCTCCTACGAAAAAGATCCTGTAGTTCCTGTGCCTGAATGCACGAAGAAGCTTTGAACTCCTGAGTTTCTCTATATTGAGTATGTCTGCTTCAAATCTGCGGGACCAGGACATTATCTTTTGTTCCTCCGAAAAAAAAGTTCAGGGGGCCCTGGAAAAGAACCCCCTCTGGTAAGCTTAAAATGGTTAAACAGGAATAAGGATATTGTAATAGCTGCTGAACTGTCTAGCTCTTTGTTCCGGGGCCCTTGGGATAAGGCATGTGAATATACTGCACCGAAGGACGCCCCTTGCCTGACTGGGGGTAAAGGCTCATGATATCGCAGATACTGGTATCAAGGTCCGTATTCACCAGAAGCCCCATCTCCTTGGCCTCTTCAGGTGTAATAGGATAATCATGGGTCCATCTGCCCTCGGTAAGTTTCTGGGCTATATCCTTCGCCTTCTCCTCATCCATGTTATCCTTGAGGAGGTGCACTACGAAATCCCTGGTCTGTGATATGGCTTTCCTGCCCACATCTGCGAGGATTAGAGTCTGGTCATCCACTTCGGCTATGGGTTTTTCCGCCACTACCTTAAGTAAAGATGCTGCCGGATATTGGCCTATCTGAGGGTCCACCGGCCCAAGGACTGCATTTTTATCCATGAGGATCTCATCTGCGGCAAGGGCTACCAGGGTACCACCCGACATGGCATAATGAGGGACCACGACCGTAACCTTCGCAGGATGGTCATTGAGAGCGTTGGCGATCTGTTCGGCCGCAAGAAGAAGCCCTCCCGGAGTATGTATTATCAGGTCTATGGGTGTATCATCCGATGTCATTCTTATAGCCCTTAAAACTTCCTCCGAATCCTCGATATTGATGAAATTCCTCGAGAACATCCCCAGGAAGCCCACGCTTTCCTGTCTGTGTATAAGGGTAATGATCCTGCTTTTACGCTTAACCTCGCAAGACCTCAGGGCGGATACCCTTCTAAACCTGAGTATCCACTGATTTATCTGTGGATAAAGGATGAAGATGAAGAAAAGTAGCGGCCACAAACTGAATCCCTGCATGGTAACACCTCTCTCGATGTTCAGAAATGGACTTGCATAACTTCAGACAAATTATACACTACACTGAAATTATAGAATTACCGGTAATGCATCCTTTATGATGTATTAAGGCCTCAGGATTGTCGAAATGTTATAATCTGAGCATAAGGGTAATTCGTTAAAGCATTTAATACGACAAAGTTTCTTATCCCGGAAAACGAGGTAAAGTTCACGATGGCAGACAAGGGGAAAAAAATACTGCTCCGGGCAATTAAATTCCTTCTATTAGCACTGGTCCTTCTGATAGCTATTGCAGGAGGAACTCTTTTTTTAATGAGAGACCGGAATATGGCCACTGGGCTTATAAGGGATCTGGTCCTTAAAACCACAAGGGATTCGGGGCTTGAAGCAGAGCTTGGGCAGGTATCGGGCAATCCTTTGAAGGGTTACACTTTTCAGGATCTCATGGTCAGGAGTGAGGATATTTTCCAGGTGGACCTGGAAACCCTGGTGGTGGAAGTTTCCTTCAGGGACATTTTCCGGGGCAGACCGCTTAAGAGGGTCTATCTGAAAGATGGAAAGATACAGATCCCGGACACGAAAAGGCTTTCCGAACTGGGAAACGGAAAACCCCGGGATCAGGAGGAAAAGAAGGGGCTCCCCCACATTCCACTGGAAGTGGAAAACCTGGTCCTTGAAATTATGGACAAAAGGGCAGTCATTGCCAGTTCAGATATCCTGTTATCCTCTACAATGGCGGACCTGTCATTATCCGGCTCTATCCAGGAGATATCCCTCTCCGCTGACCTGATGCTCCAGATGGACGGGAACAAAAGTCAAATAACCCATGGAGAACTGCTATTTGGAGAAAAGGGCAGGATCATCCTTTCAGGAGATCTGTCTCCAGGCCTTACCCTGCAGGGAGAAGTAAAAGACCTTGAACTGGAGGACCTGCTGGAGATCATCCCTGGAGAGACGCCTGCAGGGAAAGGCACCCTGAACCTGGACATGAAGGGGGGAGGAACCCTCTCTGAACCCGAAATAAAGGGTATCCTGGAGATGTCGCAACTGGCCCTTGAAGGGATGAACTTCCAAAGCCTGAGGGCCGACTGGGGGTTAAGGGACAAGACATTCTATATCCACCCCCTGGTTGTAGACCTGCTGGGATCCTATGTCTCCATGGATCTTGAAGCAGGTATGGACAGGAGCCTCGATATCCGCATGTCCGGGGATGACCTTGATATGTCCCAACTGGGGGACTTCCTGGGTAAGGAAATGGATTCTTCAGGAAGGGTGGAAACGCTGAAGGGACATTTCTCCGGGATCCTCCCGGAAATATCCGGAGATATCCTTGCCCGGTCAGGAAAACTGACCATAGGGGGAGAAGAAATTAGGGAACTGGAATTCAGGGGCTCCATTGATCCTGAAAAGATCTCCTTTTCTTCCAGTCTCAGGTTCCTGGAATCCATGTTCCAGGCAAAGGGGACAATGGGACTTACGGGAAAAAAGGAACTCGACATGGACGTTTCTTTTAAAGAAGCAGATCTTGCCAGGATGTCTAAAAAGAGTCCCTTACTGGCTTCCCTTGATCCAAAGGGGAAGGTGACCCTGCTGGGGAAAGTCGGAGGTGATATTGCAGATCCGTTTGCAAAGGTATCCCTTTCATCTCCACAACTGGACCTTATGGGGGAAAACTTCCAGGATCTCCAGGCATCGCTTATCTACCGGGAAAAGGAAATTGATATTGAAAAGGCAGGTTTTTCCACCCTGGGAGGAGAGGTCAAAGCTTCCGGGAAGATCACAAATATCGGGTCAGACCCATCTCTTGATATGGACCTTTCTGCCCTGGGGGTGGATCTTTCCCGTTCCACAGGGGTGATCCTGGAACGCTTCCCCTCAGCCAGGGGAATAACCGACCTTGACATATCCATCACCGGGGATCTGGCCAACCCTGTCATCGATGGTTCCCTGCAAAGCAGACAACTGGAACTGGATGACCTCTTTTCCGCAGAGGAGGTCTATGGGCAGATCATGTACAAAAATGATGGCCTTCATGCCAACCTGGAGTCCCCTCTTGCCATCTTGAGGGGATTGATCACCCAAGACCTTGCCATGGTCCTTAAATGGGTTCCAGGAGAATTGACCATCGAGAAGGCCGACCTGTCTCTCCTTGGCGGTAATTTCAATTCCTCTGGAAAGATCCTTATGGACAAGGACCTGGAAATGGACCTGAAGGGAACCTTTGACGAGCTGGCTATAGAAAAACTGCCCTTCAAGATCCCCCTGGATCTGTCTGCCCAGACCTATGGGGCCTTTTCCCTGAAAGGCCCCCCTACTGATCCTGACTACACTTTCAAGATCATGACACCTGCAGTGGAAGGAGGCCCCTTCACTATTGAAAGTATCCGGCTGGAAGGTTTTGGCGATCTGGACAGGGTCATCCTCGAGGAGGGCAGTGCTTTCCTCGGGCAGGGGAACCTTCAGGTAAAAGGGACTATTGAACTTCCTCCAGGCGATCTGAAGGCAGATTTCTCCATTTCCGGGGAGAAACTGGATCTCAAGTACCTGTCTCCGAAAACAGAAAAAAGACAGGCCCTTCTACAGGGCCTTATGGACCTTGAAGGTTCGCTGGACATAACAGGCAGCAGTGACATTAATATGGCTCTCGACATTTCTTCAGAGGAAATATCCCTTTCAGGATTCACCATAAAGGAGATCTCCATCCCTGTTCGTTTGTCCAGGGAAAAGATCGAGGTTCCCTCGTGGAAGGCTTCACCTTACGGAGGAGAGATGAAAGGGGCTTTAACCATGTCCCTGCCAGGTCAGGAATGGAATACATGGCTGGAACTTGCGAGCATGGACCTGGCTCCTGCCATGGATGACCTGGGCACTTTCCCCGGTTCCCTGTCGGGAAAAGCCTTCGGATCTGTAAAGGTTCGCGGCAGGGGAAGCGAAAGATTCAACCTTTTCGGGAATGGGGATCTAACCGTCACTGAAGGACAGATCAAAGGACTTCCAGCCATTAAGGCTGCAGCAGCCACTGCGGGGAGAGACTACCTGGCCTACAGTAAGATCAGGAGCAACTATCTCATCGATGGTTTCGGCCTGACCCTTCTGGCCGGGACAAGAATAATGGCTCCCTCCAGGGACCCCATTTACAAGTATCTTAACATTGACGGCGTCATTGAATATGACGGCAAGATAGACCTGAAAGGAAATTCGGAGGTCAATCTCCAGGCCTTTAACGCTTTCATGGGAGGGCTTAAGATCGCTCTCCAGGCTGCACTCTCACCCGAAGCCCTTACACAAGGTCTTCTCGGAGGACTTACCGGGAGCCTTGGGAAAAAAGATTTCAAAGAGGTAACCTTCCATATTTCAGGTACAAGAGAAAAACCGGAAATCCAGGAGCTGAAAATAGAAGGTGGGGAAGAATATCTCAGCGATATAATCAACCCCGAGGACTTTTCCGAGGAAAAAGAAGATGAGCAGCAATTCCAGATAAAGCTTAATATCCCCGTAGGACCTGGAGGAGATTCAGAACAGGACACAGGAGAAGATCTGAAAGAACAGCTTCTGAAGAACATCTTCAAGAGTATTCAGGGATCAGACTGATAACACCTGCCTGACCTGATCTACCACGCATAAAAAAAGGGGGGCTTCATGCCCCCCTTTGAACTACACTTAAGAGCCTTCTTTGACTCTCCTTGAATCTGCCGGCACACTGGCAGGATTCCCTTACTCTCCTTCGAAGAACAGATCCACCTGTTCCTCCGGGCTGTGCTGGGTCATCTTGGAAACCACTACCAGGACAGCAAAGGATATGGCCCATCCGATGTAGGAACCGGAAAAACCTCCCGGGTTGCCCATGAGAGACCATATCAGCGCAGAACCGCCACCCAGAAGAATACTCCAGAAAGCTCCTGCCGCAGTGGCACCTCTCCAGAACAGAAGGGCAAGCATGGGGAAGAAAAGCCCCGCAGCCCCAAAGGTATAGGCATACATGACCAGGTCTATTATCCTGGGTATCTTGTAGGCAAGCCCTATCGCAAAAGCTCCCATGACAAGGACGGCTATTCGGTTAACTGTCATGAGCTGCTTGTCCGTGGCGTCGGGATTTATCCGTTTCCTGTAAATATCATTAGTGAATATGGCAACAGAACCCATGAGGCAGGAATCCGCTGTTGAAAGAACCGCTGCCATGTAGGCCGCTACAACCAGTCCGGAAAGACCCACTGGGAGAAGGGTAACTATCATGGTTGGAGTGGCCAGCTCCGGATCATCAAGCCCTGGGACTATCAGGTGGGCCAGAAGACCAACAAGGGTCATTCCTATGGCAAAGATGGGCCACTCTATGGGACAGCCGGTAAGGAAGATACCCCATTTTGCGGTTTTAACATCCTTGGCAGCGATGACCCTCTGGAAGGTGGCAATAGAAATGAACCAGACCGGGAAGATGGAAAGGAACCAGCCTATTGCTGTTTTCCAACCAACCGCACCCCACTTGGTCAGTCCCGCGGTATCAGGGTTGGCACTGAGCTGCTGGAAAAGGGCAGAAGGGCCACCCACCTTTGAAAGCCCTATGGGAAGCATGATGAATAATACGCCCACACACAGGATCACCAGCTGATATACATCGAGAGTTATGACGGCCTTCAAACCTCCCATGGAGGTGTAGGCAAGGATTATGGCACCAGCAATTATTATGGTTGTAGTAACGCTGAGCCCTATGGTTCCTGAGACGAGCTTTGCACCGGCGATCACCTGTCCTCCTACAAAGGTCCACCAGGCGAGACCTATCAGGAGGGCGGCCATCAATCCGGTCTTTTTATCGAACCTGGATTCGAAAAGGTCCCCTGTAGTGAGTCCCTTAGCCTTTACAGACCATCTTTTGAGCTTGGGGGCCAGCAACATGGCAGCCAGCATGGCACTGAGTCCGGATACCCCGATGAGCCATGAACCGGAGATCCCTATGCTGAAACCCAGCCCGCCCATGGCGATACTGAACCCACCTCCCAGGTCAGTTGCCGCAGAGGAACCCATGGTCCGTATAAGACCCATGTTCCTGTCCGCAGCCAGGAATGATTCGTTCTCCTTCCCCGTTTTAGCCTGTTTCATTATGTAATATCCTATAGTAATGAGAGAAGCAAAATAGATGATTACGACGATCATATCAAGCATCTGAAGCTTCAAAATTCTCATCCTCCTTTTACCTGGAATTACATCCCGATCTTTCAGGGATCACCAGTTATCCTATTTCCACACTCCACCTGTCAGAATCGATCTCTTTCATAAAAAAGGAAGACCCCGAAAAATCCCCGCCTCCCGTACTCGATCCTGGACAGATCTTCAGATAGTTATCCCCCCTTCTTCACTGGATTATCAGGACGTGAGCAAGGTTCCAAGATAGTTAAATACTACCTGTGCAGTACTGACCACCGTATCGATACGGACATATTCGTCAGCGGAATGAAAATTTCCCCCTTCAGGACCAAAGACAAGGGTGGGTATGCCAAGTCTTCCGCCTGTATAACAGAAATCACCCACACTGCTGAAATAATCTATTGTTGGATACTCCCCGGTCACATTCCTTACACATTCTTTCATCATCTTCACGTGGGGATCCTCTTCATCCACCACATATGCCGGGAACCCATCACAATCGGGATGAGGAGCATCCCTGAAATGGTAGGAAGCCTCCCCCCTGATATCTGCACGTTCGATCGCTTCTTTGATCTCTTTCCTTATAAGTTCCTTATCTTCTCCAATGGTCACATGCCTGAAAACGGAGAATCCCGCAAGGTCAGGAACGGAAAGTGCCGCTCCACCACCCTGGAAATCGATACAGCATATGGAACCAGGTCCAAGTTTTTCATGTGACCTCAACTCTGTCTTTTCTATCTCCAGGAGGATCTTTGCTGCCTCATTGATGGCATTGATCCCCAATTCAGGCTGAGCCCCGTGGCTGGACCTGCCTTTGACCTCGACCCTGTAATTCCATCCTCCCCTGGCACCAAGACTCAAACTGGGAAAGGGACTATCGGAGAAGGAGCTGCTTGGTTCTGTTATAACAGCCACATCCATGTCCTTATGGATAAGGCCGTCCAGTATGAGTGCATCTGTTCCAAGTCCGAAAGGACCTTCTTCATCAGACACAAAGCTGTACACTATCTCTCCCGCAAAGTCCGGGACAAAATGAACGAAAGCCTCAAGCGCAAGCATGATCGCAGCGCATCCTGACTTCATATCGCAGGTACCGAGACCATACATACGGTCTCCCTCGATCTCGCAACCAAAGGGGTCCCTGGTCCATCCCTCACAAAGCTTGACAGTATCGAGATGTCCGTTAAGACAGATAGTGGGGCCCTCCCTGCTGCCCTGGAGGTGCCCCACTACGTTGGTACCCTTGAAATCAAAGATCCTTTTCTCGTGGAAATGGTGATATTCTACCGGTATACCTCTCGAACCGAGCCAGTCATGGGTAAATTCCATGATCTTTTCTTCGTGAAAATAGGCGCTCGGGATCTTTACGAGGCTGGATAACAGTTCTATTACCTTTTCCCTGTTTATATGATGCGCTACATCCCCTGATCCATCTTTTTTCAACAGGATCTCCTTTCAAGGTCTATATGTCGATCTCCTCTTCTACTTCTTGTTCCTTTCATGCCTGTCCAGCAATGAAGGTTCCAGAGAAAGTTCCTGTCCGGAAAGGAGCTTGATAAGCCCTTCATTGGAAAGCATTTTCTGTCTTTCCACATATTCCTCGTGATGATAGAGCTCTTCCGGCCTGCTCTGGTTATCATCCGGTTCCGTATAGGTGGTCAGGACTCCTTCATAGTTCCTGAGGATCACCCTTCGGTCTCCCCTTGATACGATGTAGTTGGGCATTACGGGGATCTTTCCTCCGCCACCGGGAGCATCCACGATGAAATAAGGAACTGCCAGGCCAGTGGTGTGACCTCTGAGGAACTCGATTATCTCGATACCCTTTCCGATGGACGTCCTGAAATGCTCGATCCCCTCGGAAAGATCACACTGGTAGATGTAATAAGGCCTCACACGTATCTTGAGAAGCTGCTGGTTCAACTCCCTGAAGATCAGCGGGCAGTCGTTCACACCCTTGAGAAGGACGGACTGGTTGCCCAGGGGAATTCCGGCATCTGCAAGCATATTGCATGCCCTGGTGGATTCCGGAGTTATCTCCTTGGGATGGTTGAAATGGGTGTTAAGCCAGATGGGGTGATATTTCCTGAGCATGTTGCACAGCTTTTCCGTCACCCTCTGGGGACAGACCACTGGTGTCCTGGTACCAATACGCACGAAATCCACGTGAGGTATGGAGGAAAGCTCCGCTATGGTCCATTCCAGCAGATCCTCGTTAATGGTTAAAGGATCTCCTCCTGAAAGCAGGACGTCCCTTAAGGTGGGAGTGTTCCTGATATATTCTATGCACCTGGCTATCTGATCCTGGGAATAGGCCTTGTCGGTCTCCCCGGCATGCCTCCTCCTCGTACAGTGTCGACAGTACATGGAACACTGGTCGGTTACCAGAAGAAGACCTCTGTCAGGATAGCGGTGGGTCAGACCCGGTACGGGGGAATCCACATCCTCGTGCAGAGGATCGAGAATATCAACGTCAGCAATGTGGGTTTCCTTGACATTAGGAACTGCCTGCATCCGGACGGGACAGGTGGGATCATCCGGGTCCATCAATGATGCGTAGTAGGGAGTGATAGCCATTCTGAGCTTGTTAAGGCTCTTTCCGATTACATCAGCTTCCTCATCAGTGATATTGATAACCTCTCTGAGCTTGTCCACAGTGGTAATACGGTTTGCTATCTGCCACTTCCAGTCGTTCCATTTATCATCGGGTACATCTTTCCAGACAGGTATGTCTTTCCTGCTCCTATATGCCACCATCTTCAAACCTCCCCTAAATCAACTACTCTCTGTAGGCTGAATAATGCGCCTAATCAGAATTATCACAAATTATCAAACTATTTGTCAAGTAAAAAAATTGTTTTCCTATATGGAAAATATAGTTTCCCCTTCTCCATCACCACCTTTTGAAAAATATAATGTTATTCCTCTGATCTCTCTGTATGTTAAACCTCTCCGAACAGCACCTGGAAAGCCTCGACAGGGGCCCGGTGAATGCGGAGGAGGGTAATTTTCGGAGTAACAAAAGGACCTTCCGGGAAAAGGAACGAATTGAAGAGCGCGCTTAGCGGTCTCCACAGAAGATCAATATCTGAACTGCATCTTGTAGGAAATATCCTCTGCCCCATTCTGGAGTTTCCTTATCCAGAATGGTATCTTTTCAAGATTTTCCGGAGTCTTGGTAGCGTTCATGGAAAGGCAGAAATCAACCTGGTTGTTCCTGTAAATGATGGGTACGGAAAGTCCTATCACTCCCATGTCAAAGGTCTCGTCCTCGAAGGAATAACCCTTTTCCCTTATCTCATCATATTCCTTTAACAGCATTCCCTTATCCACAACCGTATTAGGTGTCCTTTTTGGAAGGTTTATAGAATCGATCAACACCCTGGTTTTGTCGTAACCCCTGTAGGCAAAAAGAAGCTTTCCTGAAGATCCGCAATTTACCGGAAGGGTCTTTCCAATAAAATCCTCGAGATTGTAGAGACCTCCGGGTCTTGTCTCCTTATCCAGAACTACCACCCTGTCTACTTCCCAGATACAGGTATATACGGTCTCTCCGATGATACTGAGGAGGTTTATCAGGATGGGCTTTGCCACCTCGCTGAATCCGACAAGATTGCTGTAGACCCTTCCGAGCCTTAGATTGATGGGACCAATATGATATTTTTTCGAAGAACTGTCCTTGACAACAAAATACTGCTCTTCAAGATCTTTCAATATCTTGAATATGTTGCTTCTTGTCAATCCAAGCTCTCTGGATAATTCCGTAAGTGAGTATTCAAAGGGGGGTTCGCCAAGTTTTTTGAGTATTTCAAGAGCTTTCCGGACACTGGACAATGGAGTACCTCCTTAAGCAGGAAAGGGTTCTTTAATTTTTTCTGAGGCAGTTATTATCTTATGTCAGATAACCTTTTCCACATAGAATAAAATAATAGTATCATGAAGATAGTGGTTCAAACATTTTTCCGTGGTACAACTTTTTCTTCTATAGGGGGGTCTGTTATGAAAGAGAAAGATCTGCTTATTTCAGGGGGTTCCATCTATACAGGTGATCCTGAACAGCCGAATGCAGAAGCGATCCTCATATCAGGCAACAGGATAGTAAGTGTCGGCTCCAGAGAAGAAGTGGAAAATGAACCAGGGAGCAGGGATGCCTTAAGACTGGACCTGGATGGCCAGACTGTACTTCCAGGGTTCAGCGATTCCCACCTTCACCTGCGTTCAGTTGCCAGACAGGCCATGGCATTGGACCTTAATCCCTCAAAGAGTCTTCGGGAAATGCTTTCCATGATAGAGGACAGGGCAAGGCAAATCCCGCCTGAAAACTGGGTATACGGCGTAAGATTCGATGACTCCAGGTGGCCCGAAGGGAAAATGCCTTCAAGGTCCGATCTGGATTCTCTTGATATACCCAATCCGGTGGTCCTGGTAAGGGTCTGTTCCCATATCCACGTAGCCAACACCAGGGCTTTACAGAAAGCAGGAACATCCCTGGAACAGAACCTTCTTTATGAAGACCAGGCCTCGCCTGTAATGAACCTTATGGAAAAGGAAATGTCCTCCCCATCCGTGGAAATGGAAATGCTTGCGAAAACATGCAGGAAACTTGCAGGTGAAGGAATTACATCAGCCCATACCTGCGGAACTAAATCCTACGGTCTTGAGGAGAATATTCCGGCTTACCTTGATATGCACAGCAAGGGCAAGTTGCCGATGAGGATATTCCACTATAGCGATGAAATGCCGGAAAAGGGCATTATGAGCGGGAACGGGGATGAATGGATACGATACGGCGGGTACAAGATGTTCCTTGACGGATCCCTCGGAGGAAGGACTGCGGCTCTTACTACATCCTATGAGGATCAGTGGGACAACATGGGGATCCTTAATCTTTCCCAGGAGGAAGTAACCTTACGGATGCGGGAGGCCCATGAAAGAGGGATCCAGATACAGGCCCATGCAATAGGAGATGCAGCTATCGATCAATTTCTAAGAGGATCGAGATCTTTAAGGGGAACAAGTTCACCAAGAGGCGATATGAGACACAGGATAGTTCATCTCCAGGTCTGCCGTCCTGATCAGATAGCCGAACTCGCCAAGCTGAAGGTCTTTTGCGATATCCAGCCGGTTTTCGTTCCCAGCGATATCAGCATAGCCACCACAAGGCTCGGACGCTGGAGATCAAAATGGGCCTATCCCTGGAAAGACCTCGTGAGCGCAGGCCTCCACGTGAATGGATCAAGCGATGCGCCTGTGGAACCCACCTCTCCCATCAGGGGAATATGGGCTGCCATGAACAGGACAGATGATTCAGGTGAACCGTCTAATGGATGGCTACCCGAGCAATGTCTCAGCCTTGATGAAGCCATTACCATCTTTACGGTCAATCCGCCTGTTGCTGTAGGTATGGGGGATCAGCTTGGAAAGATACACAAAGGTTTCCTTGCAGACATGGTGATCCTTGACAGGAATCTCTGGAAATCCCATGCCTGGGATATCAGGCAAGCAAAGCCCCTTTTCACCTTTATAGACGGCAAACTGAGCTACGGAAATATGGAGGGATGGCCTTCTATCTCATAGGGACAGATCTCCTGACTTAATAAGCCCTTTCTTTCTCATGTACTCTGAAAATAACAAAGTCAGCAGGGCTGGCAAAATGAAATGAAGCGTTATGATCCCCGGCCAGGCACCAGACCCCATTTCCGCCAGGGTCCCGAACTGGCCGACCAGGCCGCTTGTGCCCATACCTGCACCGATCTTGTTGTTCTCCATCTTGAAGATTACCGTCGCAACAGGTCCGAGAATGGCAGAACTGAGGATCGGGGGGATCCATATAAGGGGATTTCTGACGATATTGGGGATCTGGATCATGGATGTACCAAGACCCTGAGAGATGAGACCTCCCATTCCGTTCTCCCTGTAACTCTGCACGGCAAAACCTATCATCTGGCAGCAGCAGCCCACAGTGGCGGCTCCGGCAGCAAGGCCGTTAAGTCCAAGGGATATGGCCAGGGCTGCACTGCTTATGGGCAGCGTCAGAATAATGCCCATCATTGCGGATACCAGGATACCCATGGGGAAGGGGTGAAGCCTGGTGGCCATGTTGATCATATTACCCAGCAGATACATCATGGATGCGATCCAGGGACCTGCATAGACACCGGCAAAACCGCCTGCGACGATAGTCCCTGCGGGAACAACCACGATATCCACCTTTGTCTTTCCCTGAATAAGCTTTGAAAATTCGGCCCCTGCCAGGGACGCTATGAGAGCACCCATGGGTTCTCCTATATGAAGGACCGGAAGAGACCCGTCGAAGGTCACCGTACCAGCCCCTATAGCTCCTGCTATCATGGATGCGAAGATCCCGAGAGGCGACGCCTTAACACTGTAGGCAACTCCCGCCCCAATGGCCGGTCCCATCATGAACTGAGCTATCCTCCCGAAATCCGACAGTACTACCAGGTCCATCAGCCCGGCAAGCTGTTTGATGATCAGACCGATAATCAGCGAGGCGAACAATCCCAGGGCCATTCCGTTAAGGACCCTGATAATGTAATCCCTTAAGATCTCTCCGGAAAAAGGTTTCGTCTTCATTAACTGTACTCCCCCAATGTGTGTTTACAGGTGTCTTGTCACCACAAGTTAAAAAAATATATCACTTCATCCATCTTTCAGCAAGTAGCCATGCCTTTCCAGTCGATCCACGATTCTGAGATAGGTGTCCTCATCGGGAACCTCTATGGTATGAAGATGGACTCCCTCCGTAAGAACGGAGAGGGGCTCCGCATGCTCTTCCACTATCCTCTTCATGAACTCCTCCACGTCATGCCTGGTGGATATCATGAGATTACCCCTTATCTCACCATAGATGGGATGCTCTACGATCACATCTATCAACCTTCCTCCCTCATCGACGATCAGCTTCAGTTCTTCGTCTATAGCTTCAGTGCCGAGGTGACGGGAAACAATGGTCTTTCTTATCCTGGATGATCCGGCCCTTTCAGGAATAAGATAACCCTGGGGAGTAGCCAGGATCCCCTCTCCTGCTGCCCTGAGAATGGCAATATCCTGGACTATGACCTGCCTGCTGACACCCATTCTTTCAGCAAGTTCCGAACCTTTTACAGGCCCGGGGCTTTTCCCGAGAATATCCCTGATCATTTCTCTTCTTCTTTCAGACAAAATCCATGCCTCCAGCAAAAGGATCAATGAAAATAATAATCTCTTTCAGAAAATCATACCACTATCGTGTCCTTCTTATCCCTTCTCGCTTATGAAAAAAGGAAATGTTCTTCCGGGTATTTCTGGTCCTGTCTGCCTCGATAGAACAGGATAATAACTATCAGTGTATGAAATGTTATAGTTATTGGGTCACCGGGGAAGGAGCATGAAGAGCTCTCCCTTCTTTCCGGGATAATGGAGATTGGTCCGCTTTGCCCGGCGAGAGGGGAAGGGAGGTTGAAATGATCAGAGTCGTAATGATGAACCAGGGAAACTACAGTTACAAAGAACTGAGAGCGAAGCTGGAGGAAACAATCTCTCTCCTTGGAGGAATGAACAGCTTTGTGCGACGGGGAGACAGGGTGCTTATCAAACCCAACCTCCTTTCCGCTTCAGACCCGGAAAGACGTATCACCACCGATCCTGCCATTGTCAAGGCTGTTGCTTCAATGGTTCTTGATTCTGGAGCAAAACCCTTTATCGGGGACAGCCCTGCTCTCGAACCTTTCTCAAGGGTAGCCCGTATCACAGGAATGGAAGAAGTGGGAAAGGAACTTGGAATTCCAGTTGAAGACCTGACAGAACCTCAACAAGTGCAAACGGATGAAAGCTACCGGTTCAGGAATATAGAGATCTCTTCCAAGGTCCTGAATGCGGATGCAGTGATCAACATACCCAAACTCAAGACCCATTGCCAGATGCTTCTGACCCTTGGTGTCAAGAATCTTTTCGGGACAGTGGTGGCCCAGCGTAAAGCCGAATGGCACTACAGGGTCGGCCTTGACAGGGATCTTTTCGCATCCCTGCATCTCGATATATACAGGGCAGTCAATCCTGTGCTTACGATCCTGGATGGGATATGGGGAATGGAAGGACATGGTCCCGGTAATGGAACACCCAGGAAGTTCGGGTTGCTGGCTGCTTCAGGAAATGCCCTGGCCCTGGATATTGCCGTATGCAGATATCTGGGGGTCGATCTTGAGGACTTCCCTCTTTACAGGGCCGCAAAGGACAGGAACCTGGCCATACCTCCTGAAAAGATCCAGCTGATCGATGAAATGGAAGAACACCTCCACCCTGGTCAGGTGGAAATCCCTAAACTTGATTCCCTCCACGTTCTGCCTGGCTTCCTTAAACCCCTGGCTCCCTGGCTTGTATCAAGACCCTATCAGGACAGGGACAAATGTATAGGTTGCGGGCGCTGCGTGGATATTTGTGCAGCAGAAGCTATAACACTTGCACCGGACAGGACCCTTCATTACGATTATAAAAAGTGTATAAGGTGTTTCTGCTGCCAGGAAGTATGTCCCCAGGACGCTATAAGGTTCAGGAAGGGGCTTCTCCAGAAGATACTGGAACATTTCCACCGTTAGAAAGAAACAGAACCACTGATCTCTATGGGGATCGAGGATCATGCAATGCTTGCGGAAGGGACTGAAGGCATGTACTACCCGAACCTGATCTGCCGTATTCTCCATATGGTCCATATACCTGAGGAAGTCAGGCAATATAAGGGTCATCTGATCCTTCATATTTCTGATACCCCTTCATCATGCTTTTCCTGCCTGGCAAGGCTTGTTCGAGAACTTGAGCCTGCATGGATAATCCACACTGGAGACCTGGTGGATGAGGTCAAGATAGGTCTTCACAGAAGAGATCTTGATCTATACAGGAGGAAACTGATCAGGCTGAAGAGGCTGCTTGAAACGCAACATCCTTCCAGAAAAGCAAAGGTTTTCATAACCCTCGGAAATCATGATAATGAAGAGATCGTAAGGGAAACCTTTTCGGAAGAAACAGGAATATCCGACTCCCTTTCACTTGTTATAGATGGATTATCTGTCAATTGTAACCATTATCTTGAAAATCTTCCGGGGGGATCATCAACCATCAATCTTTTCGGCCACGATGATTCTCTCCCTGAAGAAAACGAAAAAAAAGGGATCTTTCTCAACGGGGTCAGGAACATCAACATAATTACCCTTCCTGAAGGCATTATCTTCATGCTGCCCTATCCTGGATACGTAGATGATCATCGACAGTTGAAACATAAAAGTGGACTTTAGCTAACTATCTGATCCCGGGATACATCGTGCCTGAAGATCGATCCAGGGGCCTGGGGATCTATTCTGTTTTCCCCACCATATCTGTTATTCTGTTGTTGATAAAGGGGGTATCTCTCGATGGGAAACCAAAAAGAACTCGTGGTGCTCTGGACAAGCGCAGACAGGGAAGTGGCCCTTCAGATGGTCTTCATGTACGTTCTGAATTCAAAGCTCCGCAACTGGTGGGAAAATCTCACCCTTATCGTCTGGGGACCCGCAGAAGAACTTCTCAGCTATGATGTGCAGCTTCAGATGGAAATGGAAAAGATAATCGGGTCAGGAGTAAAAGTCCAGGCCTGCAAAAAATGCTCGGACAATTACGGGGTTTCGGAAAAACTTGAAGAACTGGGTATCGAAGTAGTTTATATGGGAGATCCTTTAACTGAGTATTTAAAGGAAGAACGCTACATCCTTACGTTCTAACGAACAAGTGGAAGCCCTGGCAGGTAAGACCAGGGCTTCCACTGCGTTTAGGCTGTAAAAGATCCCATCACCCTGCCAAGGATCTCTATACCCTGCCGGATCTTTTCGGGAGGCATGTTGGAAAAATTGAGTCTCAGGGTATTCTCATGGCCTCCATTAGGGTAGAAGGCCCCACCGGGTACAAAGGCCACCTTCTTTTCGATAGCCTCTATAAGGACATCCCTGGCGCTAACCTCTTCGGGCATTTCCGCCCATGTGAAAAGACCTCCTTCGGGCCTGTTATAGCAAACATTTTCCGGAAGGAACTGATCCATGGATGAAAGCATTACATCCCGCCTGTGACGATATACTTCTACCAGGGTGGAAATATGTTCATCAAGATCGAACATCTCCAGAAAAGCATTGATCTGGTACTGGCTTAATGTGGAAGTGTGGAGATCGGAAGCCTGTTTGACAAAAACAAATCTTTCAAGCAGTTCCTTTTCGCCGCACATCCAGGCCACTCTCATGCCGGGAGAGAGGATCTTGGAAAAGGTACCGAGAAGCAGTACATTACCCTTTTCATCAAAGGACTGCAATGAACGGGGAGTGTCACCCTGGAAGCGCAGTTCTCCATAGGGATTGTCCTCAAGGACCGGGATGTCATAACGGTTGATCACTTCCATGAAGGATCTTCTACGGCTTTCAGACCAGGTCACCCCTGTAGGATTCTGGAATTCCGGTGTCACATAGACCATCCTTACCCTGTCGTTTGATTCTATCTGCCTGGCCAGGTCTTCTGAGACCATCCCTTCTCCATCAGTTTCAACTTCTACGAAATTCGGGCCATAGGCTTTGAAGGCATCAATTGCTCCCAGGTAGGTGGGACTCTCACAAAGGATGACATCTCCTTCATCTATGAAAACCTTGCCCGCCATGTCAAGGGCCTGCTGGGAGCCGGTCACTATAAGGACATTTTCTGTTCCCAGGGAAGTGCCTGACCTCTTGTTGGTACGCTTCGCGATCTTCTCTCTTAAAGGGACAAGTCCCTCTGTGGTCGAATACTGCAGAGCCTTACTTCCAGTTTCGTCCAGAACCTTTTCCATGGCTCTTTTCATTCCTTCTACCGGGAAAAGCTCAGGTGCAGGGAGACCCCCTCCAAAGGAAATGATATCTGGTCTGGCGGTAACTTTCAGAATTTCCTGGATATCGGACCCCTCGAACTCTGACATTCTGCTGGCAAACTTCATGGATAACACTCCAATCCTTAGAATAGAAAAAGGCCGCACCCACATTGGGCCGGCCCTGAATACACTTCAGATCTTTTCCTCTCTTTCAGGGCTATAATAGGCGCGAAGGTTTCTCATGAAAATGAGAAACCTTCAGATCATCGATTATCCCTGTTTCCCCCGAAAGAGATATTCAGATCAAAATATTATGAATATATTGAAAATCATCTTAAGATGGTTTCCGCTCTATGTCAACATTTCCCCTTATCTTATGGTAAAACTGTGAGGAAAGATAACAATAACTTACAATTCTTAACACAGGCCAGGTGCCGGTTAGTATAGAATAATCCTTGAAGGACCAGGACGGGACGGGGGAAGAGAAAATGAATAAAATACTCATAATCGACGATGACCGTGAGCTGTGTCTTCTCCTTGCGGAATATCTTGAAAGCGAGGGATTCCAGACAGAAACAGCTCATAACGGGAAGAACGGTCTGGAGAAAGCCCTCAAAGGGGAATATGACCTGGTGGTCCTGGATGTGATGCTGCCGGGAAAGAACGGATTCGAAGTCCTTCGGTCGCTCCGTTCGGAATCCCGGATCCCGGTGATAATGCTCACTGCCAGGGGTGAAGAGGTGGACAGGATCGTGGGGCTGGAGATCGGAGCCGATGATTACCTGCCTAAACCCTTTAACACGAGGGAACTTGTTGCAAGGATAAAGGCTGTTCTTAGACGCTTTGCACAACCTCCTGAAACCCTGAAAGAGAAACTGGTAAGGATAGAACAGGTCACCCTTGACCTGGGATCCCACGATCTTTTCATCGATGGAGAAAAAGTGGAACTCACTTCTGCGGAATACAAGCTCCTGGAAACCCTCATGCTCTCAGCGGGTGAGGTTATCCCCAGGGAAAAACTGGTAAGGATGGTTCTTGAAAGAGCCTATTCTCCCTTTGACAGGAGCATTGACGTACATATCAGCAACCTGAGAAAGAAACTTGGCACCCATGAATCAGGAAGCGAAAGGATCAAGACCATAAGAGGGGAAGGTTACCTCTATACCCTACCCTCCGATCTGGAAGAAAAGCTGTAATTCGAAGAATATGAGGAGTAATACCATGAAGAAAAGGAGTCTCTTCCAAAAGATCTTTCTATGGTTCCTCGCAGCCATGGCCATCATTTTCGTCCTGGCTGTCTTTTCTGCGTATTTTACTCACCAGGGAATGACCAGGGGAAATCTCCGTAATGACATGACCAATGTCCTGGATGAATATGCGCCCCTGGTAATGGAGGTGCTTGAGGATCAGGGGAAATCCGGTCTTGAGACATTCCTGAGGACTACCCAGCGGGAGATACCAGGCAGGATAATGCTTTTCTATCCCAACGGCAGGTCTGTAACGGCAAAACCCAGGAAAGAACCTCCTGGAGCTGTCCCCGAGGAAAATATCCGGCGAATGGAAAAATTCATTGCCCGGGCAGCCGATGAAGATAAAGACCTGTTCAGAGTAGTCAGAAAGGTCGGGTTCCTGGCAAGAAAGCTGACCTCGCCATCAGGAGAGATATATGTATTAGCCCTTGTGAGATTTATTCCTCCACCCCTTCCATCGGAGAATATAACTTTTTTCTTCCTGATCCTGTTCCTGATAATGGGGGCCGGGGCAGGAGCATGCTACTGGCTGGCAAACCATATTTCCATACCGGTCAGAAAACTGAGGTCTGCAGCCCTTGGCCTCGCTGGAGGGGATCTTTCAAGAAGGGTTGACCCGGGATTGCTTGATCGAAAGGATGAACTGGGCGAACTGGCCCAGAGCTTTAACAGTATGGCCGAAAAACTGGAGGAACTTGTGACATCCCAGAAAAGACTGATAAGGGATATATCCCATGAACTCCGTTCCCCCCTGACACGGCTTAATATTGCTCTTGAACTGACCCGGAAAAAGACCCATCCCGATTGTGAAGAACACCTTAAACGCATCGAGAAGGAGGCTGAAGAGCTCAATGTCATGATCTCCAGTCTTCTTTCATTATCAAGACTTGAAACGTGCTGGCAGGAAATGAAGATAACCAGATTCGACCTGGCAGAGATGCTCAGGGAAGTTGCAGAAGACGGGAACTTCGAGGCGGCGGCAAAAGATGCCATGGTGGAACTGGACAAGCTGGAAGATGCCTTTATCGAGGGCGATCCGGACATTCTGCGAAGGGCCCTGCAGAATGTCATCAGAAATGCCGTGAGGCATACCGCTCCAGGAACCGGAGTGGAAGTTTCACTTAAGGATGACCTTGCCGGTGGATACCTGGATATCACAATAAGAGATCATGGTCCGGGCTTGCCTGAAGAGGAACTGGAAAAGATCTTCCAGCCCTTTTACAGGTTCGAGGAAGCCCGGGACCGGCAAAGTGGCGGAGCAGGTATCGGACTGGCCATAGCCAGGAGAAGCATAGACCTTCACAAGGGAACCATAACAGCAGCCAATGCCGTTGATGGAGGACTGATCCTATCCATCCGTCTGCCTTCAAGTAATTGAAGAAAGGTGACCCTATCCCCTTGCTTCTTTGACAGCTTCAATCAGTCTGTCGATATCTTCCCGGGTATTGAAATAGTGCGTTGATATCCTGGCTTTACCTCCACCCAGGTTTATCTGAATGTTCTCCTTTTGAAGTATTTCTCCCAGTTTTCCCTCATAGGGGAAACTGGCATAGAGTATCCCTGACCGATTACATTCCGGACAGGGGCCCATCACGTCAATACCTGCTTCCAGGAGCTTATTGAGAAGATAGCCATTCAGTGCAAGTATCCTCTCTTCTATGGCTGAAGGATCCATGTCTCTGTAGACCCTCGCTGCCTCTCGCATGGCAAATATCCCGGCAAAATTGGGGCTTCCTGTTTCAAAACACCTGGCGGAGGGCGCGAGGGACATCCTTTCGGGTGGATGAGGCATCTCGAAACGGTCCAACATCCCAAACCAGCCCACGCTTTCAGGAGAAATATGATCAAAAAGGTCTTTTGAACAATAGAAGAAGCCCACACCAAGGGGACAGCAGGGCCACTTATATACAGCAGAGGACATCATGGAGATTCTGCTTTTTTTCACATCTATCTTCAGGGCCATGATGGACTGGGTGCAGTCCACATGCAGAATGATACCTCTTTCAGAACAGAATTGACCTATCTGGTCAAGATCATGGGCAAAACCGCTGGCGTATTCCACATGAGAGACCGATATGGCCCTGGTCCTTTCATCCACGTAGCCAAGCATTTCCTCCACGGGGATAAGACCATTCTTTGAAGGAACCCATTTGACAGCCACTCCTTTTTGATGGAGGTTCATGAAAGCATAGGAACTGGAAGGGAAAGATATATCCGGTATTACCACGTTGTCACCCGGCTTGAAGGGGATCAGCCTTGCTGCGAAGTTGGTTCCTTCTGAAGCATTCTTGGTGTAGGCTATCTCATCAGGTTCAGCATTGAAAACTGCAGCGATATCTCTTCTCGCCTTATCAGCAGCCTCAACCCAGCCCTGATAGGAAGATATGCTGAGCCCGTCTTCCAGTCTCTGGTCATAGGCTCTTCTGGCAGCAGCATAGATCTTCCTGTTAAATGGGCCTGTAGAAGCCGTATCAAGATATACCTTTTTGGCCAGTACGGGAAAATCCCTTCGGATATCCTGGATCTTTGTATCGATCATGACCTTTATCCTCCTTTATCGGGATAGGGAAACTTTAATCGGCAAGACGGGATAGTTCCGAATAGACCCTGTTATAGAGCGGTGCCTGTATCCCTTCTTCCCTGCATTGTCTCACCACATATCCTATGAAGGTATCCAACTCATTCTTTTTGTTTTTCTCGAAATCAAGCTGCATGGATGACTTGGTTTCGGAAGGGAACTTTCTGCCAGTCTCCAGGGAAAGGGAAACAATATCCCCTGGAAGGTCCACACCTGTCTTCCTGCCCAGCTGTTCAAGCTCCATCATCATCCCTTTCAATAGCTTGAAAGACTCTTCCGAGCCAAGGACTTCACCAAAAGTCTGCCCCTTCAATGCTGTCACTCCCGCAAAGGGGCTCATGAACATGAACTTTCTCCATACCTCCAGGCCTATCCTGTCTGTAAGTTCCGCCTTTATGGAGGCATCCGTCAGGACCTTTTCAATACTTCCATAAAGCCCGGTATCACCTTTTTCAGGTCCGAAGAATATCTTTCCGGGTCCTCCCACGTGACGTACTATCCCCGGACTCTCGATCCGGGAGGAAATATATACACATCCATTGAGTATCCGTGCATGGGGCAGTATCCCTGAAAGGATCTCGGCATTATTGACACCGTTAAGGAGAGTTATCACCACAGTCTCCTCATTTACAACAGATTTAATGGACAAAGCAGCATCCTCAAGGTCATATCCCTTGACCGCAAAGATGACCAGGTCGGTCGGACCTGCCTCTGATGGATCGCTGCAAACCTGCTGGGGACGGGCATTAAAGGTTCCACTTTCCCTGCTTATGACTTCAAGGCCCTTCTCTTTAACAGCATCACCATGAGCCCCTCTGGACAAAAATATGACCTGGTGCTGGTCACCGGGGAAATATTGCCTGGCCAGGAGACCACCAAAATATCCACCCACTCCACCGAGCCCGACGATCAGGATCTTCAATTCCATCACTCCTTAAAAGTTTCTCGAATTCTTTTGCTGTATATCATATATCCTGCAAAAATCATTGACCAGAGGGGGAAGTACTGTTTATAAGACTCTGACTCGAATCTCTCAGATTCGACAAAGACAGTTTCGAAAACACAAAAAAACCGGGGTATACCCCGGTCAACGATCATATGGAACAGATATGCACATTTAGCTGCCTTCTCAGGGAACCATAAGAGATGCTCAGTCTGAGAGGATCCACACCGACATTGCCTCCTTGATGGAAAGGGCCGCCTTCTCTCCATTCAGCTCAACCTCGACTATCCTTTCATGACAGTCACTTGAGATGAACTTCACCTCGGCACCCTGGCTGAAACCCGAATCATGAAGCCTTTTCCTTACCAGTTCATGGGCTGTAAGGCGAAGCACTTTGCCAGTTTCGCCTGGCTCCATCATGAGCAAAGGTTTCGAAAGTTCGAGGGGATGGTCAAGTCCTTCGTTCATTCTCTCTATCCACTGTCTTCTCTCCTTAAGGGAACGACAGTAGAAATCAACAAAGGCAGCCAGCCTTTTCTCGCTTTCCGTATCCAGGGCATGTTCCATAACACAGGCAATATCATTTGCCGAAGATGGTTCAAGACCTATGATATCCCGCAAAAGAAAAGTAAGATGCTGGTGCCTGCGGAAGATCTTCATAGCTCTTTCCCTGCCTTCGGCAGTGAGCCTGGGGGTACCGTATTTCTCCTGATCCAGAAGTCTTTCATCATTAAGTCTTCTCAGTGCGGAAACCACAGAAGCCTTGGAAACATCAAGCTTTTTCGCAAGGGCAGTAACGGAAGGCTCTTCTCCTTCCATTTCAAGGGATATTATCTCTTCCAGGTAATCTTCGATCCTGCAGGAAAGGGCCATATCTTCCACTTCCTTGTTAGATTTATCAAACATTATTATAACATAAATTAATTGTAGCTGTATGACCTACCAGGCAATGAACATCCTCCTTCTCTGCCCTGAATCTATGAATAAAGATCTCTTCCAATGAAAGCTCTTTTCAAGTATAATTAAACAAATATATTGTTATATTATTCTAACTATAATATCCCGAGGTTTTCCTGATATTGAACATTTGACACCATGCGGTTCAGGAAGAACTATCTAAGTAAAATTGCCTATAAACAAAACAGCATTTCTTACATAGCTCCTTATGTATTTGCGGTTTATCATCAGATCAAAAGGAGGTGTTTGCTTGAAAATACATGCTTTTTTCCTGTTCCTGCTTGCATCCCTGGTGGTGCTTGTTTTTCTTTCCTCATCAGCCATAGCCGCAGAAAGCATCTACATCTGCCGCCCCTGCAGCAGGGCATTTATCCCTGAAATGAACGAAGTAATATCAAAACTGGGTCTTGAAGACAAGGCGCACATAAAAGCCACATCATGTCTTGGCTATTGCGATGAACCCTATGTACTCAAATTTCGGGACCAGATATATCGAAATATGAACAGGGAACTTTTTGAAGCAATGCTTAAGGACGCTTTCAATATCAAATAAATGAACCTGGAAAAGGAGTTGGTTAAATGAAAAGATTCGCTGCAGTTCTTATGACAACTGCAATTATTATGAACTTTCAGGCCCTGGCACTGATAGCCCAGGAACATACAGACATATCGGATCTTCCCAGACAAGCACTTTCCGAAGAGGAAAAAAATGGGATCATCCTTATGAGGGAAGAAGAAAAGCTCGCCAGGGATGTTTATCTCGCTCTTGGAGATAAATGGAACGTAAAGACCTTTTTCAATATCGCTAAGAGCGAACAGAAACATATGGATGAAATGGGAAAACTGGTAGAAAAGTACGAACTTCAGGATCCCGTAAAGGATGATGCCAGAGGCGTATTCACAGACCCTGAAATGCAAAAGCTATATACTGAACTGGTTGAGCAAGGTTCAGGATCGAAAATGGATGCTCTCAAGGTAGGTGCTCTCATAGAAGACCTGGATATAGCGGATCTGGAGTCCCTTCTAAAGGAAACAGATAATATTGATATCCGTCTGGTTTACCTTAACCTGGTGAAAGGCTCGAGAAATCACATGCGTTCCTTCAACCGCCAGATAGAGAGATCTGGAGGGAACTATGAACCGGAATACATAAGCCGGGATATGTTCAACAGTATCATAGGATCTCCACAAGAACAGTACGAAATATCTGACCCGAATTACAAGTACCCCTACTAATAAAGAGAAAGAATGGAGCGCCCCAGACTGAGGCGCTCCACTTTGTATAACTGCTTTTCCCGCAGATAGGCGAAAAGGGGTCAATAACCTGCCAGGAACATCTTCATGATCAGGGTTGCAGAAAACAACGTCGATATCTCTCCGATCTCACAGATAGCTCCCCAGGAAATTTCATCGACCTTTCCAATGGTCTTCTTTATTCCCCAGGAACATGCCACCATTGTCATCCCGGAGACCACGAGGAAAAAGAAGGCGTAGATACCTGAAAGGAGCAACGTCAGAATGAAGGTCGTTACAGTCCCAATAATTAGCTCCCTATTGATGAATCTTTCTTTCCAGGTTGTCTTCTCTGTTCCCTCCTGCTTTTCAGAAAAAAAACTTGCTGCTATTACCATACCCCAGCGACCCAGGATAGGTGCCAGTATAAGGGTTTTGGAAAAGAACTGCCATTTCAGTTCCTGCAAGGCAGCAAGCTTGACGAGCAGCACAAGGATCATGACAATAACAGCCATATCCGCATACCTGTGCCCTTTTTCCTGGTCCTCTTCAGAGGATCTGTCCCTGGTCTTCATTATCCGGCAAAAGGATTCTTTAAAACCCGTAAGGCTAACTCCCTTCGTCAGGGAGATCCAGAGTAAAAGAAGCAGTACTGTCGTCAACATAGGCTGAAAGAAAAACCCGATGAAGCTGTGGAGGAAAAGAAGCAATCCTCCGATAACCGCACCAGCAAGAGGGAACCATGCCAGGGACCTCTCAGAATATGAGATCGGGTTGTTTCCCTCTCCCGGAACCGGAATGACTGTAAGATAACACAGAGCTTTCATGAACTCCACAGGACATCACCCCTTAATCTCCGCATAAACACAGGAACTTTCATCATCCCTGCTTTCCATATTAACAGAAAGTTTTCCGGATCCGGAACATCTCCTCCCGGGATGACCTGATGATACAGCACGTTACTTCCTGCGATCCCGTCTTATCTCCAATATCAAAACGATAACATCACAGACAGGAAGAACTATCTCCACCCTATTTGACCATCGGAGCAATATGCCCTCCTACAGGACCATCTCTTATGGCCCTGGGTTTATCCTTCAGAATACAACCGGGAGGGTTAATCAACTTGACGTTCAGGCTGACCTCGTTTTTAGTTATAATTTGACAGGTTTCCTTTATCCGGACCTGACCCACCCGGGAAATTGCTGATATGGAAAGGGCTGATCTTTTAAATGGAAAGGACCATATTTCTTATACGGCACGGAAGGCCGGACCTTCCTGACCGGCGGATGAGATTCCTGGGAAGTACGGACTTGCCTCTTTCATTCGAAGGTATCAACCAGGCAAAGGAACTGAAGAAGATATTTCAGAACCATCCTGTGGAAAAAGTGTTCCATAGTGGAATGAAGAGAACAGCTCAGACCGCAGAGATCATCTTTGGGGAAATGCCCGTAGAGATGGAGATCCTTCCGGACCTCAGAGAGATAACTTTTGGAGACTGGGAAAACCTTGCAATGGAAGAGATATCTTCAGAACAGCCTCAGGCTTTCGCTGCCAGGGGTCTTGATTTTGCAGGGTTTCGTCCCCCTGGAGGGGAGAGTTTCCTCGATCTCCGGAAAAGAGTTTATCCAGCCTTTGAAAAGATCCTTGACACCACAAGGGGTGATGTGGTGATAGTAGGTCATGCAGGGGTCTTCAAAAGTATTATCATTACCATGCTGGGCCTTTCCTTTCAAAAGCTTTTCTCCTTCAGCCTTGATTATTGCGGGGTCACTATGATGTGTCAGAAAGAAGGATTCCTCTCTCTGAAGAAGCTCAACTGGACCCCCCATATTCAGGAGATAGGCCAGAGAAAGGGATCATCGGGACTGAAATTTCTGGATCAGACTACAGGAGGTCTTGATATTGAATGAAGGAATGACGCATGTCTACACGGGAGATGGTTCAAGCCTTATCACCCTTGGATTATCAGCGAGAGCTCTGGGGGCCGGATGGAGAGTCCATTTTGTCCGGTTCTCTGAAAATTCAATGAGCACAGAGGATCTCTCTATTTTCATGAAAGGAGAGCGGTTTTCATATCTGGTCTTCAGGGAAACCCCTTCTATGGATAAGTTGAGAAAACTTCTCCTTTCAGTAAGAGAAGGCACAGAGATCGACCTGCTGGTACTCGAGGGGATCCTGGATCTTACCGAATTGAGTGACCAGGATCTGGCCCAGCTTATCGAAGAAAAACCCTCTTCTCTTGAACTTGTCCTGACAGGAACCGGTCATAGAATCTTTCTTGCTGAAAAAGTGGACCTTGCTTCAAGGATCCTTGAAAGGGAGGTGCAGGCCGGAAAGGGGGGAAATCCGTAGGTTCACCAAAAACGCCCCTCACCGCCACGTCTTCCAGATGTATCATTATCCTTCTGTTTCCAATGGCAGGCATAGTATGGATCCTGGTTCTTTCTTCCAGTATCGACCCGGGAGGAACACCTCTCAAAACCTTGAGTATAGTATTCTTCAGCCTTACATGTGGTATTATTTCACCTTAATGACCCACAGGGAGCATTAGTTATTCCTGTCCCTTATCAGCCCTGGAAAAGATGGATCCAGAGGAGGCGATCTGCCCATGTGCCGAATAGTACTTTCCAACAGGCAGGGAATTTCAGCACTTGTAACAGAGCTTGATTCTTTCCGCCAATGCCATACCCTTTCCAGCTACCTTCGGAACCTTGAATTGTGGAATGGGGGCAGCGGCAATGGTCTGGCCCTGGTAAAGAACAGAAAACTGGTCTTTCTTGAAAAGGGTGTAGACTATCCAGTTGCAGAAATCGCGGAAGCGCTTATTTCCAGAGACTATGACTGGGCACTTTTTCATACGAGACAGGCAACAAGCATTGAATCTGTAAATGACGAGAACTGCCACCCTTTCCTGGCGGAGGGGGAGCATGCACTCCTTATGGCCATGAACGGCAATGAAAACGGTTTCGATGATCTGAGAAGGGTTTTCGGGAGAATAACGGACACCGAATTCATCACCCGGATGATAGCCCGGATGGATCTTCCCATTCCTCACATCCTTTCATGTTTCCAATCGAACACCGCAGGTTTTTACGATGGCAGACCTTTTGTCAGCAAGGGCGACCGGCAGCTTCTGAAATACAGGAACAAGGAGGCTCTCGTCTTCGCAAGCGATTTCCCCTTTGGGGTACAAGGAGTCGAAAGATTACCGGAAAAATACAGCTGGTTTGATGGAGAAGAAACACTCTATTGACCTTCCAGGACCAAGGAAAAGGCCGGGAAACCCGGGCTTGCATGTGAACTTGTCCTGGTTACCCGACCACCCTTTTGGCACTACCTGCAATGATCTTTCAAGATAAAACTGGGACTTACTTGCTCTTTCTTATCCCCGTTCCACCTATCACACTTTTCAGGTCAAGCAGAAAGACAAATCCGTTGTGTTTTTCAGCTTCATGAAGGATCTGGTCGTAATCCCTGCGATCACATACTATCTTAAGCACAAGCCTCTCTCCATCTTTGCCCTCACCATGCAGGACTGTGGTCCCATATCCCTTTTCTCTCAGTGATGCTGCCAATTCTATCCCTGCTCCACGATCAGACATGATCACTTCCACGAGCACATGTCCCTTCATTATCTTTTCATCGAAATAAGACCCTACAAAGTTCCCCGATGCAAAACCCGCAGCATAGGCTATGATGTTGAAGATATTGTCCAAACCACCAGCCTTCAGGACGTATGTCAACGAAAACATGTAGATCATTATCTCGAAAAAACCCACAAGGGTAGCATGCAGCCTCCTGCCTTTTACCAGCAACAGAACCCTGAAAGTTGCCATGGATACATCACAGACCCTTGCAAAGAAAATCAACCCCAGGGATATCAACAATTGAGCAGTCAATCTGAACCTCCATCGTACACACTAAAGATTTGGAAACAAAAATCATATATATTACATTTAATCTTCTCCGTCAAAGGGCTTGATGTCATCTGGTACAACATAGATAATACCCAGAGATGAAAAGAACCTATTTCCTGTTCTTTTCGAGTATTTCCACCAATATCCTTTATGATTGGGAAAGACAAATGTGCGAAAAACAGATCGAGACAGGAACATTATCCGGACCTGTATTACTCGCTGCTCTTCAGCCGGGTTTTGGTTCGGAAGGGCTTAAACTTGTGGCGGAAAAATGGAGATCTTCAGGCTATCAGGTCCAATTGGCAGAAGGACCGGTGAACAAAGAATATATCAGTTCCACTATTGTGGAACTGAGGCCAATGGTTGTGGCTCTTTCCTGTAATTCCAAAGGCTCGCTGGAGGAATTGAAAAGACTTTTTGCTGAAAATGGTATCCCCGGGCATATTCCCGTCGTACTGGGAGGGATATACGCCACACCATTTCTCGCGATGGAAATTTCACAGAGATATCACGATCTTACATATTACGCCAGAGGTCTTGAAGATACTGAAGCTGTTCTTAGAAAGGCACTGAACAGGGAATCTCCGAAACCTCCGGTCAAGGGCCAGGGGACTCTATTCTTTCCCCGGGGCAACCTGGAAAGGATAGCCCAGGCAAATGATCTTGTCTTTTTCTCTGCTCCAATTTCCCTGATCATGCTTACCGGGCAACCTCGCCGGGGCTGCAGGGACTGTCCTGGGAGCAAAGACCTTACATGTCCTCTCGCCCAGGGCTATTCCAGGGAAAGGGGGCTCAACAAAAGCCGTTTATTTCTTCAGGGCTTTTCTGAGGCTCTTCTCGTAGGTGCTCCCGTAATTCCAGAGAATCATCTACCTGAACAAAGGCCTCAATGTATAAGGTTATGGTCATGTCTCCTGGAAATTGAAGAAGAGCTCAAAAAAGATTGGTCAAGGGTGTTCTCTTTCAAATTTCCGGTGAAATGCCCTTTGTGTCTTCCGGAAGATTGCCTTATGCCCCAGGGAATATGCAGACATCCCGACCTTTTGAGACCTTTACACGAGGAATTCAACATGGACATGGGTGCTACCATAAGAAATATTGCAGGTGACAGGAAAAGGATAGAAATGTATTCCCTTATCCTGCTGAGGAAATGAAACGTTCAGATCCTGCCTGGCTTATCAGAGAGAACCTCTCATCTTCCACTTTGAGGTCCTCAGGTACAGCCTGGGGGCTTTGATAAAACACTTTCCGGCTCACCTTGATACCCTGACCCGATCCGGGGAGTTGGGAACAACTCTGTCGATCTTCCACGGAGAGGATTCGAAAAGATCGAACCTCGGGTCCAGTCATAGACATACTCTCCATTAGCCCTGACAATTCTGCCTTCCTTATCGAAATGGATCATGAGATCCTCCAGATCCTTCCTGGAGATCTTTTCTTCGGACTGACCCATATGAACCCTGACCACACCGAGAGGGAGAATCTCTCCCTCCAGCCGGGCTCATGTGAATTCTCCCTTATAGACAGAAAAGATCCCCCGGGAAGTTGAAAAAGCCTCATAAAGAACCCTGCCTCTGTCCTTCCCCACTTTGTTGATAAAAAAACTGAATTCCGGGTTCTTCCAGAGTCCCTTCACAATATCCTGGGCAACCCCGAGAGATTCGGGGGTTTTGACCTCACAAAGGAGGCTCAGTGATGCAAGGGATGCCTGAATGATCAGAAGCTGACGGGGAATGATCAGTTCATCTCCTGCATTGCCAATTGTGGAGAAACCATCCACCATTGCCAGATCTTCATAAAGATACGTCTCCGGGTCCGGGTTTATCAGAGACAATCCATGGGATACTCTTTCAAAACTATCCCCGCCACTCCACAGGGAAATCCACTTCTGGGGTTCATTCATTTCGGATCTATTCTGTAAAATCCGTGCCTTCCATTGATCACGCATTTCAGATCTCATAAGAAAGGAGATGTAAGTCTCCTGATCTGCGGATAAAGGGGAGACAAATATCCCGAGTGAAAGGATCATCATAAGAATGCCGTACATGATAATTCCTTTTTTATTCAGCATGATCTTTTAAGCCCCTTTCCATTGCTCTTTGCTGCTTTATTATACTACACAGATAAGCACTGCCCTGCCTTCAGTATGGGAAAGCTGGAAAGACCTCTTCCTGGAGTAACCTGATCGATCAGGGAAACTAAACTGGAAGCCCTTCTTTTGGTCCCGTCGATTTCCAGAGGTCATTCCGGAGGAAAGACAAATCATCATGACCCGGAAGATCGAGAAGAATCTGATACTCAGTTGAAGGGGTATCGTTTTCATGCAGGGATCAAGATATCCTCCATTTTCTGGAAAGAAATGATCCTGGAAAAGTGATCTAAAAAAGACAAGGGTTCAGTATCAGGGATGAACTGAAAAAGGATCCTGTTGATATTTATCTCTTCTTGTATCAGATAATAGGGGAATCGCCATCTTGCAGCCTGAGGGGTAAATCCGGCAGGTAAATATCAGGACCTGTACCAATTCAGCAAAATAAGGAGAAAACGGATCAATGACGTGGAGAGAGACAATGTTGGGATAAAAGCGTATTACCCTGAAATTTACCTGCCAGGGGTATAATACAACTATTTTCTTTCCTTGTGTTACCAACTGTATAACGTATTAGAACAAGAACTTGAAACCTTTGTTGAATATCAGCGAAGATCCTTTCTGAACAATACCACTCCAAGAGAAAAGACCGGAACTATAGCTATTACAAGCATGGTCAACTGAAGACCCCACATATCTGCCAAAGCACCCAGGGGAGATGTAAAAAGAGCACCGAAGCCAAAGGCAAACCCGAGCACTATGGAACTTGCCATACTCCTGCTTTCAGGACAGATCTTCTGGGCCATGGCATTGGTAATGGGTTCAGTAGCAGTTAAAAGAGCATAACCAATAAAATAGAGGACGACAAAGCCTATACCTCGGGCAAAAACAGCAGGCACCAGGAAAAAGGGCAAAATTGCCAGGATACCCGTGAGCACTTTCCTGTTACCAAAAACATCAGCCAGCCTTCCACAAATGATAGGGGAAATAGCTGCACCTGCCGTTATAAGGAACAGTACTCCGCCGATCTCCACAAGACTTCCTCCCCGAGATGCAATAACAAGGGGGAGAAAAAATCTCAGCCCCTGTCCCGAGAAAGCCCGTAGGAATGCCACTACCCATATGGCGTAGACCTTCCTGAAAACCATGCTGAAGTTATGAAGGAGACCTCCCGGGTGTCTTATCACTTCATGGTCCTCCTGAAGCCTCGGGATAGCGAAGTAAACCAGCACGACCCCTATTATTACAGGTACAAGGGCTACGAAAGGGATCAGCTTCAATGAAAGGTTATTGACCAGGAAAACACCATAGAGTGGGCTTAAAGAACCCGCGAGAATACCCCCCAGGCCGAAAAACGAGAGGTAGGAGGAAAGATTCCTACCCTGGCACAGATGCCCGATACCCCCGCTTCCCTGGGGGTGATAGATGGCAGTGCCTGTAGCCCACAGGGAAACGTATAAAAGAGCAACCATATAACTGGTTGAGGACGGTATGAGGGTAGCACCTATACACGCAAGAACAGGACCAGCCATAAGATACCATGGATAGGGTGTCCTATCCGAAAAATATGCTGCCAGGGGTTGTCCGAACATGAGAATGAGACCTGACACAGAATTCAATAATCCTGCCATCGCAAGAGATATTCCCAGCTTTGTAACCAGCATTGGAACAAAGGTCGGCAAAAATGCCAGATGAATATCGGTAAGAAAGTGCATCAGGCAGACAATGGCTATCTGGATAGAAGTGTCCCTCAAAAAGGATCCCTTTCTCAAATCAAACCTCCCGGAAATAAAGGAATCTTGCAAAGGTCTCAATTCTATCATCACTTCATGGATTTTTACAGAAACTGAAAACATTGAACCTGTTCCTCTATCTACCTATAATCATTAATGGAGATTGTCAAAACAATACAAGGGAGAGAACATGATGTCAGACAAAACCATGAAAG
>Ga0272441_10001403_pt1 | contig 51305 bp, 43 predicted proteins | sample SSMProp6N_FD_193582 | JGI IMG/M metagenome (GOLD analysis project Ga0272441, IMG submission 193582) | Marine sediment archaeal communities from Little Sippewissett salt marsh, Falmouth, MA, United States - SSM-Prop-6N | ecosystem: Environmental > Aquatic > Marine > Wetlands > Sediment ... | reverse complement strand
CCCACGCGCCCGTCGTGCCGCGGCACGCCGCCGGTCTCGTCGGGCCCGACGGGCGCGACCGTGAATTCCTCAATGCGCGCGCCCGAGGCCTCGGCGCCGGCCGCGGCCGCGCGGATGAGCTCCTCCTCGATCACGTGCTCGCCCGAGACGCTCAGCGTGAGCTTCGTGCGCCCGGCGAACCTGATGAGCGGCGGCGAGACGTTCTCCACCCGCACGAGGTCGCCCACGCGGTAGGCCCAGATCCCCGCGTCCGTCGAGAGCGCGAGCTCGTAGACGCACCCCGGCTCGACCTCGCCGATCGAGAGCCGCCGCGGCTCGGGCGCGTCCGCCTCCTCCATCGGAATGAATTCGTAAAACGCGCCGCCGTCGACGAGGAGGCGCATCGCCCCGCCGGAGTCCGCCCACTGGATCGCGCTCATCCCGCCCTCGCTCGAGGAGTAGGTGTCGATGAACGCGGGCGGACGGCCCGCCGCGGGCGCGCCCGCCGCCGCGCCGACGAGCGCCTCGAGCGAGGCGCGGTACGGCGCCGGGTCCATGCCGTAGGTCACGATCGCGCGCAGCCCGGGCCAGAGCTCGGCCATGCACGCGGCGCCGGACGCCGCGAGAAGGCGGCGGAAGAGCGCCGCGATCCACACCGGGCACCCGGAGAGGAGCTTCACGCGGCGGTAATCGTCGCACGTGCACCGTTCGACGATGGCCTCGAGCCGCTCGGACCACGACTCGACCGCCGCGACCTCGGGCTCGGGCAGGCGGAAGCGCAGCGCCGCGCGCGGGGTCTCGCGCAGCATGATCCCGCTCGCGTCGCCCTCGAGGCACGCGCCCTTCGGGCGGAGCCTCGCGCTCCCGCCCAGGTAGAAAAACCGCCCCCTCGCCAGCTCCCGGTCGCCGGTGAGGTCGCCGTAGGCGGCGGCGATGGCGAGGGCGCCGCGCCGGTTCGATTGGATTGTGTCTCGCGAGACGGGCAGGTACTTGTTGCCCGCGGTCGTGCCGCTCGACATGGCGAAGTACCTCACGTGGCCCGGCCAGGCGAGGTCGCGCTCTCCGGCGAACGCGCGGTGCCACACGGGCGACTGCAAGGCGTAGTCCCCGAGCGGCACGCGCCGGCGGAAGTCGTCGTAATTGCGAATCGAGTCGTACCCGTAGCGGCGGCCCCACTCGGTGCGAGCCGCGCGCGCCAGGAGCGCGCGCAGCACGCGCGCCTGCGCCGCGGCCGGGTCGCGGCCGGAGGCGTCGATCCCGGCGCGGCGGCGCCGCACGCGCTTGCGCAGAAGGAGCGAGAGCGCCCGTTCGAGCACGGAGCTCAGCCCCCGCGCAGCCGGTCGTAGAGGGGCTTGAGCACGACCGCGAGGCCCATGCCCACCATCATCACGCCGAAGGCGCGCATGAGAAAGCCCACCCATTGCTGCCGGATGTACCGCCGGTAACGCGCAACCGTAAAGAGGAGCGCGCCCAGCCAGATCAGCGTGCCGACGAAGGAGCCCGCGCAGAAGAGGAACTTCGACGCGGCCGAATCCACCACGCGGTGCGTCAGGAGCACCGCCGTCATCACGACCCAGCTCCCCAGGAGCCCGGGGTTGAAGATCGTGATCGTGAGGCCGTTGAGGAAGGCGTTCTGGATGTGGAAGTAGTCTTGCGGCTTGCGCCGGCCCGGCTTGGCGAGGTTCCCCGGGCCGCGCCAGATGAAGTACGCGCCGTAGGCCATGATGATCGCGGCCATGAACGCGCGCACGGTCTGGTCGTCGATGTACCGGCCGAGGATCTCGGGCAGGCCGAAGAGGCACAATCCGCAGAAGATCGTGTCGATGATCGTCCCGCCCACGGCCGTCGCGAGCCCCGCGTAGCGGCGGCCCTCGAAGCCGCGCCGGATCACGAGGAAGTTCAGGGGCCCGGTGGGCATGGAGGCAAAAAGCCCGACCGCGAGTCCGATCAGTCCGGCGACCGGCAGCGAGAGGATGTCGCCGACCGGCGCCTCGGCGGCGACCTCGGCCGCGCCGGCCGCGCCGGCGGCGGCGGCGAGAAGCATCGGGCTCCAGAAGGCGCAGGATATCGGCAAGGGCCGCCCCCGGTCGCGCGCGCGGAGCCGGGCCCGCGCCCCGCTCCATTGGAGTGGCCATTGTACCGGCGCGCCGCGGCGGGGCAAGGTGAGATGTTGACCGGGGTTTTCTCGTCCATAGATGATTGTGCACGGAAGAGCATTACAGACGTTCTCAGGAATTATAATTGCCCTCTCCTTGAGATGCGTTACCATGGGCGGAGAGATTCGAACCGCGGGGGATGGATATGGCACGAGTGGAGACGGGCTACCCGGACGAGATGGTGTTTCGGTCCGGCGGCGGTTGCGCCGCAATTTTCGGAGTTCCCATACTTCTGATTGGGCTCGGCATCCTGTCCCTGCCCTTCTGGGCGCAAGAGGAGAAAGAGAAGGGTGAATTGCCGCCCGTCGCCGTCCTGTTCTTCGGTCTCCCGTTCACGCTTGGCGGCTTCGCGCTTACATTCGGACGGAAGGGCGTGATTATCGACCGCCGAACCCGGAGAGTGACGGAATGGAAGGGAGCGCTCGGTCTGAACCGCAAGAAGGCCCACCGGATCGATGCGTTCGATTCAGTGTCGCTCACGCGGAAAGTGCGCATGGGCAACAACAATCGCAGAGAGACCTTCTATCCTGTAGGCTTGGCGGGAAGCGGAAAGACCGCGGCCATCGAGATCGAAAAGGTTGCCGCTTACGAAGCCGGCCAGAAGCTCGCCGAAGAGTTGGCCAAGTTCCTCGACTTCAAGATCATCGACACGGCAACCAGCACACGGATTGTGCGTGAAGCCGGGACGATGGACGAGTCCCTCCGAGACCGCATACAACGGGAGGGAACGGAGGTCGAGCTTTCAGAACAACCTGCAGACGCCCGCTTGCAGTACGAGGTCCGCGGCAAGGAGATTCAGTTCGAGATTCCCCCGACCGGCTACAACAAGGCCCACTATACTATGATCGTTGTAGGACTCATCCTGCCTCTGGCTGCGGGGGCGTTTCTAACCGCGATGCTTCTCGGCAAAGACGCGCCTGAGGGTGTGACGCGTTGGCTTGTCAGCGCATTTCTGGCAGGAGCCTTTATTCTGCTGGCGCCCGCAGCGCTGGTGGGTGGAGCGATCCGTACTGCAACGAAGCGGGTCACAGTCACGGTCTCTCCGGAAACGCTGCGCGTGGCCGAGAAAGCGTTCCTCCTCGATCGGGAGTATCGCATTCCCGCCGATGAACTCGAAGAGTTGCGAATAGGCAGCGCATCCGCGATTGCCGGCGACAACGCGTTCACTGTCCACGACCAACGGGGCCGCATCACGACCAGCCTGGCTCAAGGAAAAGTGATCCTTGCCCGTTCCGACAGGGTCATGGTAACTTTCGGCCAGGGCCTGTCCGACGAGGAGCTCCGTTGGCTCAAGGCCGTGATTGAGAAGACGTTGACGGTCTAGAGGGGGGGCAAGTGATGAGATGCGTCAGAGAGTTGAGGAGAACTTGGGCTTCGCGGGCGCTCGCGGCGCTCATGACCTGCCTGGCGCTGTGTTCGGTTCTTCCGTCCGAAGCCCGGAGCGCGGAGGACGCGGACCCCGCGGCCGAGGCGCAGACGGGAGCAGAGGAGAAGCTCACCACCGAGAAGGTCACCGAGACCCTTCCCGGCAACTGGTGGGGCGTGTACTCCGGCCACCCGGAGGCCATTATCGAGACGACGATCGCGAGAAAGGGGAACTTGCTCGTCGCCGAGGCCAGGTGGCGCCACTACATGAGTGGCGAACAAATGCGACTTGCGATGACCGCAGAAGGCAGGAAGAAGTTGAAGAAGAATGAGCCCGACGACAGCGCCTGGGCCAGCCTGTGCATATCCACAGTGACTGTGGACGGTGCCAAGGTGAGGCTGCATCCGACCGCGTTGCAGTTTCTCTATCCGAAACATAAGAAGGCCGACAAGATGCCCGTGGACGCAACCTTCGAATACGAGAGGCCCGGCATTCTCATCGGCCGTAACGAGGACGGGAAGAGACGACTGTATTTCAGGGAAGGAATAGAAGACCGCCTGCCGCCCATGGAGCTGGAGAAGGGAAAGACGCACCATCTGGCGTGCCTGCACAGTGACGAATGGCACTACCGGATCTACATCCCCGAAAAATACGACCACAAGACGCCGGTACCGGTGCTGATCAACAGCGCGCCGGGAGGGAATGCTAGACCCTTGTCCACCAAGATGGCCGACGAGCTCGGATGGATCATGGTAGGACTCACCGAGAGGCGAAACAGAAAGCCCAAGCTCGAACGCAGAAATCGGAGTTCGGTGATCTTTGACCTGCGCCGCCGGTTCCGAGTGGACTGGAAGCGCGTTTACGCGTCGGGATTCTCCGGAGGCGCGCGGTGCGCATCGCTCGTGGCTATGAAGTACCCGGACATCTGCGGCGGGCTGATCTGCATGGGCGCGGCCTATGCCTACAGCAAGACAAACTATTGCATTCCGCCCTACAACATTCCCGTCGCGTTCATCGTCGGCGAGAAGGACAAGGCGTGCTACAAGGAGGTCACGGGGTTCTACGAGAAGGAAAAGAATCTCCGCCCGTGCAAGCTGATCGTCCACCCCGGCGGGCACGGCTGGGGGCCCAAGGAGGACCAGGAAGCTGCAATTCGATGGCTGGAAGAGTTGCACAGGAAGAAGACCCGGTAAAGCGAACGGCCCGAGACATACGTCGACGGTGAGGACGCCGGCGCCGAGAGCCCGCCTCCCGTTGACATGCGCGGCGCTCGGCCTTATATATAAAGGACCGCTCCGCAGTGCGGGCGAGCGGAGGGAAACGCCTCATGGCCGACGTCTTCGACCGGTGCCGGGACCTGCGCGCGCTGCGCCGGTTCATGAAGGAGGCGGACTACCACGTCGGGCGCGAGATCATCAGCGCGCTCTCGCCGATCCGCAACGCCGGGCCCTGGATGGAGTTCCAGGGCCGCCGCATGCTCCAGTTCTCGACCAACGACTACCTGGGCCTGAGCGTGCACCCGGACGTGCTCGCGGTCGCGCGCAAGTACGCCAAGGAGTACGGCATCGGCGCGCCCATGGGCGCGCGCCCGCTCACCGGCACGACCGAGCTCCACATTGAGCTCGAGGAGGCCGTCGCGCGGTTCAAGCGCACCGAGGGCGCGTGCGTCTTCTCGACGGGCGCGAACGCCATGATCGGCACGATCATGGCGCTCGTGGGGCCGAAGGACCTCGTCGTCCACGACCAGTACGCGCACGCGAGCCTCGTCATCGGCATCCGCACCTGCGGGTGCGAGGCGAAGGTCTTCCCGCACAACGACATGGCCGAGCTCGAGCGGCGGCTCGCCGAGGCGCCCGCCGAGCAGGCCAAGGTCGTCGTCGTCGACGGCGTCTACAGCATGCAGGGCACGCTCGCGCCGCTGGCCGAGGCGGCGCGCCTCGCGCACCGCCACGGCGCGCGCATCTTCGTGGACGACGCGCACGGCACCGGCGTCTGCGGGGCGAACGGGCGCGGCGCGGCCGAGCACTTCGGCGTCGAGGGCGAGGTGGATCTGCACCTCGGCACCTTCAGCAAGGCCGTGGGCACGACCGGCGGCTTCGCCGCGGGCGAGAAGGCGGTCGTGGACTACATCCGCTACTACGCGCCGACCATGCTCTTCACCAAGTCCGCGCCCGCGGCCGTGGTCGCCGCGACCACCAAGGCGCTCGAGATCATCGAGGGCGCGAACGACCGCCGCGAGAAGCTCTGGCGCAACGCGCGCGAGTTTCAGGACGGCCTGCGCGCGCGCGGCTTCGGCGTCGGCAAGACTCAGACCCCCATCACGCCGATCCCCTTCAAGGGGATGAAGGCGCTGCACATGGCCTACTACCTGCGGCGCAACTACGGGATCTGGGTCGCGCCGGTGATCTACCCGGCCGTGGGCCCGCGCAACGCGATCCTGCGCGCGATCCCGACCGCGCTCCACTCGCCGAAGGACATCGCCTACTTCATCGACGCGATCGAGGCGGTGGCCGCCGAGATGACCGGCACCGGCGCCTCGGCGCGGCGCAAGGCGGTCATCAAGAAGGACCTGCCCTTCTGGAAGCGGTGGGGCATCGACGCGCCGGCCGCGCCGGCGAAGCTCCCGGTCACCGGGCAGGTCGACGTCCGGCGCGTGGAGTCGGGGAAGGACCTGGACGTCTTCCTCCACCTGCCCGAGCGGCTCTACCAGGGCGACCCGTGCTGGGTGCCTCCGCTGCTGGGCGCGCTCAAGGACGAGCTCGACCCGAAGAAGAACCCCTTCTACGAGCGCGCTGAGCGCGAGCTCTTCCTCGCCTGGCGCGGCAAGGAGCCGGTCGGGCGCGTCGCCGCGATCGAGAACCGCGCGCACAACAAGCTCTACGGCGAGAAGATCGCCTTCTTTGGCTACTTCGAGTCGGCCGACGACGGCGCGGTCTCGACGCGACTCCTCGACGCGGTCCGCCACTGGGCGCGGCCGCGCGGGCTGACCGAGCTGCGCGGACCGGTCTCGCCCTCGATGCACGGAACCTGCGGCACGCTCATCGAAGGCTTCGACTCCCCGCCCGTGCTCCTCATGCCCTACAACCCGCCCTTCCACCCGCGGCTCCTCGAGGGCGCGGGCCTGCGCAAGCTCAAGGACATGTACGCCTACCTCTTCACGAGCGAGGCGGTCGCGGGCGGCGGGATGGACTGGTCGCGGCTCGAGCGCGCGAAGAAACTCATCTCGCGCAAGGCCGGCGGCGAGTTCCGGCTTCGCACGCTCGACATGTCGCGCTACGAGGAGGAGGTCAAGCGCCTCTGGGACGTCTTCGAGGAGGCGCGGCGCGAGAACTGGGGCTACGTGCCCATGACCGACGCCGAGTTCCAGAAGACGGTCGAGGGGCTCAAGCGCGCGATCGACCCGCGCATGGTGATCGTGGCCGAGGTGGCGGGCGAGCCGGTCGGCTGCCTCATCGCGTTGCCGGATCTGAACGAGGTCATCCGCAAGATCAAGGGCGAGCTCTGGCCGTTCGGCTGGATCACGCTCCTCAGGGAGCGCAAGAAGGTCAAGGGCCTGCGCGTCTTCGCGATGGGGACGCTTAAGCAATATCGGCACCTCGGCGTCACCGGCGCCCTGCTGCTCGAGTTTCTCAGGAACGGGCTCGAGGCCGGGTACACGCGGGCCGAGGCCTCGTGGGTGCTCGAGGACAACCTCGCCTCGATCCAGACGATCGAGAAGACCGCCTCGCCCGAGCGCTACAAGCGCTACCGCCTCTACTCGGGCACGGTGTAGAGCCTACCCCGCCAGCTTCTCGTAGACCCTCTCGTATCCCCGCGCCATGACCGGCGCGCTGAAGCGCGTCTCGATATTGCGGCGGCACACGGCCGGGTCGATCCGGTCGAGCCTCTTCACGGCCTCGGCGGCCTCGTCGACCGAGTCGACGAGCCAGCCGGTCTCGCCGTCGCGGATGATCTCTGGCAGGTACCCGAAGCGCGTGCCGACGAGCGGCGTGCCCGAGGCGCCCGCCTCGATGCCGACCATGCTGCACGGCTCGCACCAACTGATCATAAAAAGCACGGCCGCGGAGCGCGCATAAATGGGCGCGAGTTCGGCCTGCGAGAGGAGCCCCAGGTATTTGATATTTTTTCCGTCGATGTGCGGCCTCACCTTCGCGTCGAAATAATCCTGATGCTGCGGCTCGATCATGCCCGCGATGAGGAGCCGCCGGCCCGCGCGGCGCGCGACCTCGATCGCCTCGGCCGCGCCCTTCTCCGGCGCGAGCCGGCCGGCGAAGAGGAGGGTGTCGTCCTTTTTCGGCTCGAAGGCGAAGTCCTCCATGCGGACGCCGTTGTGCACCGTCGCGACGTAGTTGAGCTCCGGGAGGAGCGTGCGCTCGGCGTCCGAGAGCGAGACGAAGGGGAGATCGCGGTAGGCCCTGAAGACCGGGTGCGCCGCGCGCACCCACGCCGCGCCGTGAAGCGAAGAGACCAAAGGGCACGGAATCAGCCGCCCGTAGACAAGCGCGTGGACGTGCAGGTGCGAGTGGACAATATCAAACTCGCCGGCGGCCGCGCGATTCATGCATTGCGCGACGTGGAGCTCCTCGAGCACGCGGCCGTCGGGCGGCCCCTCGAGGAGTCCGCTTGCGGGGTCAAAAGCGCGCGCGCGCGTGCGCTCGGCCTCCGGCCAGGTCGAGAGCGCGTGCGGCACCGTCTCGACGAGTCGCGCGGAGGTCTTCGAGCCGGCGGCCGCGAAGAGCGTCACCTCGTGGCCGAGCTTCACGAGCTCCTCGATCAGGTTGTGCGCGACCTGCTCCCACGGGCCGTAGCCCGCCGGCGGAATCGGCCAGCTGATGGGCGCGAGCATCGCGACGCGCATCAGGCATCCCCCGTCACCGCGTCGAGGATGTCTACAAGCTGCTTCGCCTGATACGCGCGCGTGAACTCGGCGGGCACCTCGGGCGCGGGCAAATCAAAAAGCTCGCCGCGCTCCCACCGGCCGAAGAGATCGAGGAGCTTCCCGGCGGCGTCCTCGGGATTATTGGGATCGGCGAGGACGGTCATCACGCCGCGCGAGAGCACGCGCTCAGCCTCGCCGGGGCGCGGCGCGAGCGCGAGGATCGGGCGGCCTGCAGCGAGGTAGGCGTAACTCTTCGAGGCGGGAGCGACCGGCGATTGCACGACGAGCACGAGCGCGCCCGCGGTCCGCTGGAGGCGCGTCGCCTCGGCGTGGGGGAGGTACCCTCTCTCCTCGACCGCGCCGGCGAGATCGAGCTCCGCGATGAGCTCGCGCACCGGGCACGCGAACTTCTCGGTCACGCCGAAGGAGCCGGCCAGGACGAAGCGCGCGCGCGCGCGGAAGGCCTAGGACCGCTCCCGCGCGAGTGCGAGCGCGCGAAGGAAGCTCTCGGGCGAGCTCACCGAGTAGAAGAGCCCGGTGTAGACGAGCTCGAAGCGGTCGCGCGAAGGGCGGGCCGGCTCGGCCCGTTCGGGCTCCTCGAGATCCACGCCGTTCTCGATGAGGTGGAAGCGCGAGGCAAGCTCGGGGTAGGCGCGCGCGTAGAGCTCCACCATCGCCGGCGTGACGAAGACGGCGGCCGCCGCGGTCCGGAGCACGGTCCGCTCCCATCGCCGTGCGCGCGGCCCCGCGCGCCAGCCCGGCGGCCAGCCGCGCCGGCACCACGGGTCGCGGAAGTCCGCGACGAGGGGCACGCGAAGCGTGCGTGCAAGGCGTCGCCCGAGGAGGAGGTTCGAGTTCGATGGCGCGGTCGCGAAAACGGCCGTGAAGGACGTCTCCTTCGCGCGCGCGAGCGCGGCCGGAAGCGCGCTCTTGTGCCAGAGCGTCCCCCGGTCCGGGCCGAGACGGAAGCGCCAGATCTCCCTCCGAAGCGCGTCGAGACCCGGGACGCCGACGCGTCGCGGCGGGCTTCTCTCGAGCTCGTCGCTAAAGGTGCGGAGCACCTCGACCTCGGGCGGGATCTCCGCCAGGAGCGTCCGGTCCTCGATGCCGAAGGCCTCGCGACAGAGCTCCGCCTGGGGCGTGAGCACGGTGACCTGCCACCCGTGCCGGGGAAGGAACTTCGCGAATTTCAGGGACCGCTGCGTGGCCCCGCCCGAGTGCGGGGGGAAGCTGCGCGCGACGAGGAGGAGGCGTTTCTCATCCGTGCTCACGCAGCACCTCCTCGTAGAGCCGGGCGAGCCGCGCGGCGACGCGCTCGCGCGCGTAGCGCTCGCGCGCGTAGTCCGCCAGGCGCGCGGGCGGAAAGCCCACGCGCTTCTCCCAGACCTCCCGGATCGCGCGGGCAAGCGCGCCTGCATCACCCGGCGGCACGAGTCGGCCGACGTCGTTCGTGATCGTCTCCTCCGGGCCGCCGCAGCGCGTCGCCACGACCGGCACGCCCGAGGCGAGCGCCTCGATCGCGACGATGCCGAAGGTCTCGACCCGGCTCGGGAGAACGAGCACGTCCGTTCTCTCGCCGAGGAGCGTGGCCGCCTCTTTGCGTCCAAGGGGTCCGGTGAACCGGGCGCGTTCGCCGAGATCGCGTGCCGCGTTCTCGAGCGCGCTCCGCAGGGGTCCGTCTCCGGCGATCGCAAGCTTGAAGGCGAAGCCCTCCGCGGCGAGCCGGCGCGCCGCTTCGAGGAGAAGCGGCACGTTCTTTACTTCGACGAGGTTTCCGACGAACGATATCCGCGCATCGCCTTCCGTACGAATGTTCGCGCGCGGCGTGAAGCGAGAAACGTCCACGCCGTTCGGCACGACGACCGTCTTCGGTTCGAGCGCGGGGAAGGCGTCGAGGATGCGCCGCCGCTGGAAGTCGCTGACCGCGACGACGCGCGCGGCGTGCGCCAGCGCGCGCCCGATCCCGCGGCGCAGGTGCGGCCAGCGCACGGTCGCCTCGAGTTGGCTCTCGTGCACCGTGACGAGGTAGGGCAGTCCCCGCGCGGCCGCGACGCGCGCGGCCGCGCACCCGGTCGGGAGGGCGAAGTGCGCGTGAAGAAGATCAAGCGGGCCAGCCGCGTCGAGAAGAGACCCGAGCGCCCGCGCCTCGCGCCGCGCCGCGAGCAGTGCCAGCGGCGCGCGCCGGAGAAGCGGGTGGTACGGCCAAAATGCAAAACGTTCGGTGAATCCGTCCTCATTCGCGCGCGTGACGATCTCCGCATCGCGCTGCGGCGCGAGGAGGCCGAGGAGTCCCACGCGCTCGGGCAGCGGCACGAGGAGCTCGACCTCGACGCCGGCCGCGGCGAGCGAGGCGGCCTCTTCTCGCACGAAGGTCTTGGCGAGCGCCCGCTGCGTCGCGCGCACGCGCGCGGGCAGCGCCTCCGGGAGCGCCGCGGCGCTGTAGGCGTCGACCGCGACGGCGATCCTCACGGCGCCCCCGCCAGGACGCGCGCGTAGAGCGCGAGGAGCTTCTCCGCCTCGATCGACCAGTTGTGCCGCTCCCGCGCGGCCGTGCGCGCCCGCTCGCGCATGGCCGCGTGGTCCGGGGCATCGAGCACCTCGCGGATCGCGCGCGCGATGGCCTCGGGCGTCAGCTCATGCACGAGCCCGCCCACGCGTTCGGTCTCGATCACGCGCCGCATCTCGGGCATGGCGCTCGCCACGACCGGCACACCCGAACGCATGTACTCGAAGATCTTGTTCGGCAATGCGACGCGCTGATTGATCTGCACGTCCTCGAGAAGCGCCAGCCCCACGTCCGCACCCGCGGTATGCTCGGCAAGCGTTTCCTGCGGGACCGGATCGAGGAAGCGGATGCGCGCGCGCGCGGGACTCTGAGCGGCCATCTCCTTCAAGAGGGCGATGCGCGCCTCGCTCCCGGTGCAGCGCAGGGCGAGAAGACAGTTCTCGGGCAGGAGCTCGGCGGCCTCGACGATCTTTCCCAGCGCGCGTTTGAACAGCGCCACGCCATGGTACAGGACGACCCGGGCGCCCTCGGGCGCGCCGAGCTCCTCCCGGAGCCGGCCCTCCCCGCTCTCACGGAACGGCGGGCAGTTGCGGACCACGACGGGGCGAGGAATGCCGTAGCGCCCGACGAGGTGGTCGGCCATGGCGTCGGAGACGACGATGGTCTCGTCCGGCCGCCGGATGAATTTCCGCTCGACCCGATGCCAGAGCCATCCGAGGAGGCGCGGGGTGATAGGCGTCCCGAGTCTCCAGGGCTCGGGCGACGTGTAGAACTCGGCCCAGAGATCGTGGCAGTCGTAGACGAGGCGGGCGCGCAGCCGGCGCGCGAGGCGCACCCCCAGGGCGAGCGTCCGCAGGTCGCAGGCGTGGACCACGTCCGCAGTCAGCGACCGGGCCCGGCGCTCCATCGCGCCCGTGCCGCCGTCCCGGGCGAGGCGCAGGAGGTACCACGCCAGCTGGAAGCCGGGCGGCAGGAATCGCGGCATCTGGAGGCGCGGCACGCGGAGGACCCGGACCCCATCGCGTTCTTCTTCGCGCGGCAGGCCGGGGCCCTCGAAGCAGAGCACCGTGACCCGGTGCCCGGCGCCGGCGAGCGCGCGCCCCTCGCGCTCGACGCGCGCGTCCCTCGAGAAATCGTTGTCGAGAAGAATCAGGACGCGCGCATTCACCGGTCGGCCGCCCGGGACTCGTGCCAGCAGTGCTTCGCCTGCACAGGGCCGACGACCGTCGAGCGCCCGGCGGCGCGCTCGGGCGGGACCTCGCCGAACCCCTCGCTCGTGATCGAGAAGAGCGAGAAGGTCGTCCAGCGCAGGAGCGTGACGTTCCCGCCGTCGCCGTAGGCGCAGCCGCAGAACTGGTAGCGGCCGGGCAGGAGCGGCAGGCCCTTCTCGAAGACGCAGTCGATATGGCCCGTGCCCTCGATGGCCTCGGGTCCCTCGCCGTCGACGACCTGGCTCGCGGTCAGGATCGGCGGGCCGTCGCCGGTCGAGACCGAGACGTTGAACCGCGGCCGCTCGATGCGCTCGGGCGCCTCGTAGTGGAGGCGCACGGTCACGCGCTCGTCCGCGCGGAAGGCCTCGCGCGGCTCTTCGTCCCCGCCGAGGAGCTCGGTCCGCGGAATGTTCAGAAAGACCTCGGCCGTCCGGGTGCCCCCCTTCAGGATCAGGCGCTCGACCTGCACCCGGGCCGACTCGAGGTAGCGGCCCACGATCTCGCCCGGTTCGCCCGACTCGCGCACCCGCCCCTCCTCGAGCCAGATCACCCGGTCGCAGAAGTTGCGCACCGCGAGCATGTCGTGCGAGACGAAGACGACCGCGCCGGCGCGGTCGCGCAGCGCGCGCGCGCGCTCGTAGCACTTCATCCGGAAGGCGGCGTCGCCGACCGAGAGGACCTCGTCGATGAGGAGGATCTCCGGGTCCACGTGCACGGCCACGCTGAAGCCCAGGCGCACGACCATGCCCGAGCTGTAGCGCTTGAGCGGCATCTCGAGGAACTCGCCCAATTCGCTGAACTCGACAATATCATCAAACCGGCGCTCGATCTCGCGCCGCGGGATCCCCAGGATCGCGCCGTTGAGGAAGATGTTCTCGCGGCCGGTGAGCTCCCCGTGGAAGCCCGCGCCCACCTCGAGCAGCGCCGAGACCTTGCCGCTCACCGCCAGGCGCCCCCGCGTCGGCACGGTGATGCCCGAGAGCAGTTTCAGGAGCGTCGTCTTGCCCGCCCCGTTCGGGCCGATCACGCCGAGCGCCTCGCCGTAGGGCACCTCGAAGGAGACCCCGCCCAGGGCCCAGACCTCGTTCTCCGGCCGGCCGCGGCCGAGCATGCGGCGGAAGCCCTCGGCGAGGCCCGAGCCCGCGCCGCGGAAGTAGCGCTTGGCGACGTCCTCGACCCGGATCGCCGCCTCGCTCATCAGATCACGTCCGCGAACACGGGCTCGGTCTTCCGGAAGACCGCGTAGCCCAGGGCGAGGGTCACGAGCGCGGTGCCCGCGGCCCACGCGAGCGTCGCCGGGTCCACGGCCGCCGAGACCCACTCCCCGGTCTTGAGGTCCATGTGCCCGCCGAGGACCGCGGCCTTGAACGACTCGACGATCGGCACCAGCGGGTTGAGGTTGACGAGCCACACCTGCGACTCGCCCAGCAGCCGCGTCACGAGAGAGCGCAGCCGCTCGGTCTCGTAGATGATCGGCGTCGCAATGTAGAGGAGCATCGTCAGGAACGGCACGGTGTGCCGGATGTCCCGCAGGAAGACGTTGAGCGACGCGAGGCCCAGCACGACTCCCACGACGAAGACGAGCTCGATCGCGAGGATGGCCGGCACCCAGAGCGCGGCGATCGGCGGCAGGTGTCCTCGCAGGACGCAGAGAAGCGCGAAGATCACGAATGCTGCGAAGAAGTTCACCAGCGAGGAGAACACCACCGAGAGCGGCAGTACCACGCGCGGAAACGCGATCTTGCGCACGAGGCCCGCGTTGTCCGCGACGGACGAAACACCGCCCGCGAACGCCGCGGAGAAGAGCGTCCAGGGCACCAGTGCCGCCATCGCCTCGAGCGAGTACCCCCGCCCGCCCCCGAGCAGGACCGCGCGCAGGAAGACCGTCGCGGCCAGGAGCCCCAGCGGCTGGATCACGACCCAGAACGCGCCGAGGATCGACTGCTTGCGCTGGCCCTTGATGTTGCGCAGCGTGAGCTGCCACAACAGCTCCCGCCGCGCCGTCAGCCGCGCGAGGTATTCGCTCAAGCGCCGCCCTCCCGGCCGGGATTCTAACACGCGCTCCGGCGGCGCGTCAACGGTTTCGCCGGCGAGCTCGGAGTGCTCCGGACGCGCGGGGCTAGGGCTCCGGGGCGCGGATCTTCGTCAGGGCGGCGGCGGCGGCACGGCGGACAAACCCGTACTCATCTTTTCGCATCCCCTCAAGCGCAGGGATTGCCACTCTTGCGGCCGGGCCAATATCTCCGAGCGTCTTGGCCGCTGCCCCACGGACAGACTCGTCCTTGTCCTCAAGCGCCCTGACCAGAGCGGGTACGACTGCCGTTGACGCCGGGCCGATCTTCCCCAGTGCTTCGGCAGCGTTTTCCCTAACCCATCGATTTTCGTCCGTGAGCGCCTTGGCAAGCGCAGACACGGCTCCCCTGGCCTGGGGACCGATCCTGCCCAGCGCGCTGGCTGCACCGTGCCGGACCGCGAAGTGCTTGTCCGTGAGCGCGCGAACCAGACCGGGCATAGCGTCCTTCGCCGCCGGACCCATCTCGCCCAGCGTGTTGGCCGCGGTGTAGCGAACCTGCTCATTCCCGTCCTTGAGCGCCTGCTCCAATGCGAAGACCACCCTCGCCATGTCCGGGCCGATCCGCCATAGCGCCTTGGCCGCGGCCTTGCGCACTACGAAATCCTCGTCCTCAAGCGCGTTCTCCAAGGCGGGAATGACAGGCTTGGCCACCGGCCCGATGCAGCCCAGCGCTTGCGCAGCGTCCCGGCGGACGAACCCGTGTGCATCCTTGAGCAAGCCCGCGAGCGCAGGAATGGCCTCCTGGGCGTCGGGGCCAATCTTCCCCAACTCGTCGGCAGCCCTGCTGCGCACCCGTTCACTCCCGTCCTTCAACGCCTTGGTGAGCCCCGGCACCGAGTCCTTGTCCCCTGGACCGATCCGGTCGAGTGCCTTCCAGGCGCCTCCACGCGCAACGGCGTCCGCGAACCATCTCACCAAGTCTGGAATAGCCGCCTTGGCCTCCGGCCCGATGCGGCCCAGTGCCTCAAATACGGCAGGGCGCATGTCGTAGTCCTTCAGGGCCCTGACGAGCGCGGGCACGGCCGATTTGGCCTGGGGACCGAGCCTGCCCAGCGCCCCGGCCGCTCCCCGGCTTCCCATGTCGAGAGCGCTGATGAGAATCGGGAGGGATTTCTCTGAGTTTCCCGTGACGAGCCAGAGCGCCTCGGCCGCATTCACGCGGACCTCCGTGCTCTCGTCGTCGAGCGATTCCTCCAGCCGACCCGCCGCCTCCCGGGCCTCGGGCCCGATCCGGCCCAGTGCCCAGGCGGCGTTCATTCGGACTCGGTCCCCTTCATCGTCGAGCGCCTGGATGAGCACGGGCACAGCCGCCTTTGCCTTGGGGCCGATGCGTCCCAAGCGGTATGCCGTCGCGTAACGCCCATCCGCGCGCGGGTCGCCCAGCGTGCCGATCAGGACCGGGACCGCCTGATGCGCTTTACCGTTGATGATCCACACCGCGAATGCCGCCTCCCGGCGCACATCAAAATCCTCGTCCTTGAGCGCGTCTCTCAATCCGGGGATGTCTATCCCGGTTTCTTCACAGACTCGGCCCAGCGAGGAGGCTGCCTGGGATCGCACCCGCGCGTCCCCATCCTTCAAGGCGGTTTCAAGCGCGTCAATGGTGCCCTCAGCCAGCCGAGTGTAGCCAAGGGCCCAGACAGCCTGCAGGCGGACCTCGGGATCGCCGTCCTTGAGGAGCTCGATGAACAAGGGATCCCGATCGCGGGTCCACTCACAATGGTAGGCCAGCAACTCAACCGCTGCGGGCCTGCGGGTTGCGATGAACCGCGGATGGCGGATGTACCACTTGAGCAGCCTAGCGGCCTTGGGATGCGAGCACTGCGGCTCCCCTTCAACGATATCATCAAGCGTCAGGTCTGCGTCCTGCTCTCCGTACCCCGGGCCGCCGGCCAGCGCTGAATGGACCCTCCTGAAGTCATGGAGCCAAGGCAGGAAGACCGCCGCCACAAACAGCGCCACCCCGAGAATGACCACGATCCCGACGGTGACGAGCACGGCCCCGCGCGTGGAAAGGCCGACCTTATCTTCAGGCTTCTTTCCGCTCATGCCTTCAGCCTAGCCCGGCCGCTCCGCAGAGTCAAGAACCCGCGCCCCCGACCGGCCGTTGACGGCGGGGCCGCGCCCGGATATGCTTCCCGCCCGGAAGGAGGGGACGATGGCGGCGGTCTACGAGACGGACCTGGAAGGGCTCACCCTGGCGCGGCGCGGCAAGGTGCGGGACATTTACGACCTGGGCGCGGAACTCCTCATCGTCGCCTCCGACCGCATCAGCGCGTATGATTCCATTCTGCCCACGCCGATCCCGGACAAGGGGAAGATCCTCACGGCGCTCTCCGGCTTCTGGTTCGAGTTCACGCGAGACCAGGCGGCGAGCCACCTTCTCACCGCGAACGTAGAAGAAATGCCCGGGGCCGTGCGCGCGCACGCCGACGTCCTCGCCGGGCGGAGCATGCTCGTTCGCAAGTGCGAGGTCGTGCCGGTCGAGTGCGTCGCGCGCGGGTACCTCGCCGGCTCGGGCTGGCGCGAGTACAAGGCCAGCGGCACGGTCTGCGGGCAGACGCTCCGCGCCGGCTACGTGCAGGGCGACCAATTGGACGAGGTCCTCTTCACGCCCGCGACCAAGGCCGAGAGCGGCCACGACGAGAACGTCTCGTTCGAGGCGGTCGCCGAGCAGGTCGGCGCCGACCTCGCCACCGCGCTGCGCGACCGCACGGTCGGCATCTACCGGGCCGCGGCCGAGTACGCGCGCGAGCGCGGTGTCATCATCGCCGACACCAAGTTCGAGTTCGGCCTCTCCGGCGGGGAGATCATCCTGATCGACGAAGTGCTCACGCCCGACTCCTCGCGCTTCTGGCCGGCGGACGCCTACACGCCCGGCCGCGAGCAGGCCTCGTTCGACAAGCAGTACGTGCGCGACCACCTCGACTCGGTCGGCTGGGACCACTCGCCGCCGGCGCCGCCGCTCCCCGACGAGGTCGCGGCGAAGACGCGCGAGAAGTACATGGAGGCCTACCGCCTCCTCACCGGCCGCGACGAACTGCCGTAGGGGGCAGGAGAACCGTCGAGACGCGCGGGCACGCGCCGCGCGAAACCCGGCGCGTCCCACGGCGGGGTGAACCGTTCCACCATTAGGTGTCGAAGAGTGACCGGTCGCGGCGCGCGCGCGACCGCGGAGGAGGGCGGCCGCGGGGAACGGGTGGAGATATCGGTCGCCGATACCGGCTGCGGCATCCCGGCGAGCGAGGTCCACCGGGTCTGGAGCCCCTTCGAACAGGTCGAATCGACCCGCCACCACACGCGCGGGACCGGTCTGGGCATGCCCATCTGCCGGCAGATTGTCGAGGAGGGACACGCCGGCCGCATCTGGCTCCGGAGCGAGCCGGACGCGGGGACGACGGTTTATTTTTCATTGCCAGTCTGATATCCCGCCGCGCAAGATCATCTTCAACACGGAGACTCGGAGCACACGGAGAGAACCGAGGCCACGGAGGGGGTTGGGGGTAAATAATTAACCCGGAAGAAACAGATCTTCCTCCGTGTGCTCTGTGCCTCCGTGTTTTGAGTGCAGCCCCGCGCGCCCAGGTGCGCAGCCGCGGCTCGGACACGTTCAACATCGAGGCCAGCGACGGCAGCCGCGGCGCGACGCGAATCCGCCACACCGGCCGCCAAAGGGTTGTTGCAAAGATATTATCCCAATCGATCGCGGGATCTAATCCGTATCCTGCGACTTTACTTTGGCTGCGTGCGAGATACGTTCAAACAGGAATGCAAAGACCCAGACAAGTATGTCATTTTTGCGAATCGTGGCATATCGGCCTTTCTCAAACTGCTCAAGAGCATTCTCAAGCATTCAAAGAAACGTCTCACTGAGACTCGTATAAGGAAGTATCTTTCCGCGCTCAAGTCCAATTGGAAGAAGCCCTGGGAGACTAAGAAACTTGTGAATTCATATGTCGGGTCGCAAGGATGGTCCGATTTTCATCACGACCTCGTGAAAACAATTCGGAGAAAGATTAAGGATTTTAAGCCCTAAGCCCACCCCTCCCTCACCCGCATGTCGATGAAGTCGCCCAGGAGGAGCTTCACCACCTGGACGACCTCCTCGTTGCCGAGGACGACGAGGTGCTGGCCCTCGGCGTGCGCGTCGGTGTTCGCGCGCGCGAGCTACGCGATCGTGGAGCTCGGCACGTGCGCGACCTGCGTCAGGTCGATGAAGAGCCTCGGCTGGCCCGTCGCGACGAGGCGGCGGCACCCGGCCTCGAGGACCGGCGTGTCGCCGGTCGTGAGCCGGCCCGACTTGACCCGGAGCGTCGCCGACTCCTCGGCCGGGGAGGTCGTGACGACGAAGCGCTCCCTGGCGCGTTTGTCCCCGCGCCCGACCGCGGCGAGGACCTGGCTCTCGCCGGAGGGCGCGCGCTTCTTCATCGGCTTGGGCTCGGGCTCGAGGCCCGGCGCGGCGGGGGGCTTCTCGCCCTCCTCGGCGGCGACCTTGTTGCGCACCGCCTGCTCGACGGCCTGGGCCGCGCGCGGCGCGAGGTAGCCTTTTTCGATCAGCACGCTCGCGAGCGAGTGCCGCGTGCGGCCCGCCGCGATCTCGTCCGCGAGCTGGCGCGTGCACTCCGTGAGCTGGCCGAGGGTCACCAGCTTGTTGAAGAGGGCGATCCGCCCGAAGAGGTCGTCCTCGCTGGTCAGGGCGTCGCGGTCATCCATTTGCAGCCCCTTTCATCGGCCGTTGCCGCGGCGTGAGGCGGCCTTACCCTTCTTTTTTCTCTTCCTTCGGCGCCGCCGGCGCCGGCCCGGTCGAGCGGCGCACGACGGGGGTCAATGGCACGAGCGCGGCCTCGGGGCGCGCGTCCGCCGGCCCGAAGAGGAGCTCCGCCGCGCGCTCGCCCATGAGCGCCGGGTCGAGGTGGAGCGAGGTGAGGAACCGGCTCTCGCCGTCGCGGAAGGCCACGTCCCCGAAGCCGGTGACCGAGAGGTCGCGCGGCACGGCGAGGCCCAGCGCCTCGGCCGCCTCGACCGCGAGGAGCGCGCGCACGTCGTCGCAGCAGACGATCGCCGTGGGCCGCGGGTCGAGAGACAGGAACCACTCGAGCGCGGCGTAGACGTCGGTCCGGTGGACCTCGGCGGGCGCGTCCCGCGGGCGGGTGTACCGGCACCCGGCGACGTAGCCCTTGGGGAGCTCGAGAGAGTGCGCCTCGAGGCCCGCGCGCAGGCCGTCGCGCTTCCAGGGGTTCATCTCGGGCCTGTGGTTGTCCATGTAGGCGAAATGCTCGTGCCCGAGCCCCGCGAGATGGTCCACGATGCGGCGCATCCCCTCGCCCGCGTCCTCGCGCACGCTGTGGATGGCGAGCCCCTCGTAGTGGTGGTCGAGCGCGACCCTGGGCACGTCGCGGTAGCGGCGCGCGACCTCGCCCACGAAGGCGTCGACCTGGTAGAGGCCCACGAAGGCGACCCCCGCGAACTCGCGCGTCCGGCGCTCGAGGAACGCGCCCTGCTGGTAGTCGAAGCGCGTCTGGATCGGCCGGATGCAGAGCCCGCCGGCGAGGAGCCGGTCCGAGAGGCCGCGGAGCATCGGCCCGTAGTAGCGGTCGTCCGTCGCGAGCGCGGGCGGGTCCGGCATCAGCACCGCGACGAAGCGCGCCGCGCGCGTAGGGGGGCGGGGGCGGGGGCCGTCCACGATCAAGGGCCCGTCGTCGGGCATGGCTTCTCCTCTACAGGTCCTCGACGAGGTAGCGCACCGAGGCGCGCGCGCGTCCGCCCGGGGGCACGACGACCAGGCCCGAGGGATCGAGCGCGCCGCCGCCGCGGAAGATATTCGGCGCGTTCGGCGCGCCGACCGTGTTCTCGACGCAGACGTAGGGGAGATCCGGCGGCGAGTAGCCGACCATGTGCGTCATCTCGGCGCTCGCCTCGAGGACGAGGCGCTCCCGAATCTCGCGGAACTCGATGGCGGCGTTGCGCGACCCCTCGCGGCCCCAGAAGACGTTGTCGATTTGGATCTCGCTCAGGGGCTTCGGCGCGCGGAAGTCGTGCCCGGTCTCGGTGACGGAGACGACGCGCCCGTTGGGGACCGAGTCCACGAGCTCGAGCTCCTTCGCGAAGGGGATCGAGACGAAGATGCTCTCGCGCGCGCCGTAGAGCCGCCAGAAGGGGTGCACGCCGTAGGCGAAGGGCGCGTCGGCCTCGCCGCGGTTCTCGAACGCGACCGCGAGCTCGAGCCCGCGGTCGAGCGCGGTGAACGTCAAGCTGAATGCGTGCTCGAAGGGATAGCCCTCGTAGACCGGGTGGCCTTCGGCGACCTCGAGCGTGCAGGTGATCGCGTCCTCCGCGCGCGTGACCGCGAAAACCTCGTCGCGCACGAGCCCGTGGAGGAAGACGTCTTCACCATACTTTTTTTGGCGGACCTCGCGCCCGCCGAACTCGTAGCGGCAGCCGGCGAGCCGGCACGGCACCGGGAACATGTGGAAGCACCCGGTCATGTAGTCGTTCCCGAGGAGCTCGTCCCTGGAGAAAAAGAGCCGCTCGCGGCCGTCCACTTTAAAGGAGACGAGGTTCGCCCCGAGCCTCGGCAGCACCTCGAACTCGACCGTGTGCCCGCCACCTTCGCGGCGGAGCGTCTCCGATTCAAAGGACGCGTCCGTGATCTTGAAGCCCATGCGTCACCTCCGAGGGTGAAGGATAGCGCGAGCGCGAGCGCGTGTCAATGGCGGAGGAGGGGGGCTGCCTCGTTCTTTTCGGGGCCGTTACCGGTGCTCGCGTTCCTCTTTCGGCCCGCCCTTCCGATAGACGGGAAGGAGGAAGTCCACGTCCAGCCGGCCCTTGTTGAGTTTTCCGGTCACGTTGAGCTCCCAGTACTGCGGCGGGTCGTCGAGCAGACGATTGGCGAAGTCCGCGTTGAGGGGGAAGGAGACCGCGAGGTCCGGAGTACGGACACGCAGCCGGACGGGTTCGCCGAACCGCTGCACGTCCTCGTAGAGTCGCACGGCCTGGATGAGATGCTTCATGCTCCAGCGCGAATCAGAACCCCCCGAGTAGTACTGCCTTATGACCACCCGCTCTCTTACGCAGCGCAGCGCGAACGTGAGATCGCGGATCTCGCCGACATCCTTGATGACGCCGAAGCGCACGTCGAGCGTCTCGCCGGTGAAGTACGGGAACCGGTCGAACGTGATGAACGCCAGATTGGTGCCGCGTCCGCCGTGGAAGAGTCGCACGAAGCCATAGTGGAGCGCGAGGAAGAGCACCGCAACCTTGTCAACGGTCGAGAGAAAATGAGGGATGATTCCGATGCGGATAAGCGCGTAGACATGCAGCGGCACCAGAAGGAGGCCGCAGAAAAGCGCCATGCCGCGGAAACCGCCCATCGCGCGCTTCAGCCCGTCGTCCCTCGCGCCGACCTCTTCCCACGCGTGATCCGTTTCCCAGGGGGACTGCCCGCTGCGTCGCACCGATTCGGCCAGCTTCTCCCTCCGAAGTCTTCGGATTCTCCTCATGATGAGAATGATGCCGGCGAGCGCGAAGAAGTACGCAACCGAGAACCCGAGAAACGGGGCCAGCCTGTCGTCCGGATGCTTCGCTGCGGATATCGCGCGCAGCGCGAAGAACATCCCCACGATGCCGCCGCCCACCAGAAACGCCCCGATGATGATGTGCACCCAATGGACGGGCTGAGGAAGGCCGCGGTTGCGATGGCCCTGGATGACCTTGGGATCGTCGGATTCAACGCCTCTTGTCTCGATGAAAGCGATCTTCCGGAGCACGTCGATGAGGTTCGTCCGCCAGTCTTTGGGCGGTTTTGCGCCCGTGGAGGCGCGGCGTTCCCGGCAGGGCCCGGTTGCCTTATCCCTCTTCTTCAATACTCGCCCACCTTGTCCTCGGCACCGCCGCCGCCCGCGGGCGGCTCGGACGGCTTCATCTTTTCGAGCTTCGCCTTGAGCGCTGCGGCTTCGTCGAGGAGCTTCTTCGCCTCGGCCGCCTTGCCGGCATCCTTGAGCTTCTTGGCCTCGGCTTCGAGCTTGGCGATGCGTTCTTGAAGTTCTTTCGGCCATTCGAGCGCCCAGAGACGGACGGTCCCTCCATAGGTCGTAACGAGGTATCGGCCGTCAGGAGACACGTCCAGGCTCACGGGGCGATTGCGGAACGGAAGCCTCCAAGCAAGGCGCCCGTCGCTCGCGTGCAAAGCATGCAGCCAGCCGCCGCGCGCGAGAAGCACTTGGTCTGTGCCGCACGGCAGGACCCCAATCTCTTCTTGCCGCCGCCCGCGACGCTGGATGGACAGGGGTATCTCCTTGCCCTTCTCCATGTTCCACAGGCGCGTCCGCCCCCGACCGTCCGAGAGCCCGTGTCGGCCATCGGCAGAGAGAAAGAAATGCCGGATGATGTCGTCCTCAGGCAGTTCGAGCTTGCCAGCCTTCGTGCCGCGCTCCATGTTCCAGAGGGTGACGAGGCGGGAAAAGCCCGTGAGTTCGGCCAGGAGACGCCCATCGCCGGACCACGCGAGGTCCTGGACGTTGCGGCGCTTCCCTCTCAGACGAAGAACCTCGCGGCCGGTTGCGGGCTCCCACACGTGGAGATCGCCGGATGCCGGGGGATGGTATGCCAGGAACCGTCCATCCGGCGAGAACGCGGCGTCGTTCTCGTCCTCGATCTCTCGGAGAGCACGCCCGCGCACCGCATCGACGAGCGCTACCGTGCTCTGCATGCCGACCGCAAGCAGCTTTCCGTCGGGAGAGAACTCGAGACTCCACCCAGAGTCCCGCAGAGGCAGTTCAAGGCGTTGGCCCTTCTCTTTCGTCTCGGCAAGGAAGAGCTTCTTCGAGGAAATCGCGGCCACGCGCTGGCCATCGGGCGAGACCGCGACCGCGCGAAAATGCACGTTGGTTTCCTTGAAAGCCAGAGTCCTCAGGAGCTGGAGCGGCGGGGCCTCGCCTACAGGGCCGGTCGTTGGGGGCTTGACGGCGGCGGGTGCGGGCTTCGGCTCGAAGGCCCACAGGTGTACCTCGCCCATTCCACCGGTCACGAGGCGTCGCCCGCAGACCGCAACCGCGACCGGGACGATCCGCATACCCTCGTGCTTGGTCTTGTGAAGCACTTTTCCATTGCGCGTGTCGATCACGACGAGATAGCCGGTGCGAGGCGTCTTAATTTCTCTGCCCCCGTAGAGCCTCGATCCCGAGGTGCTCTGTGTCGCGATCAGGTGCCGTCCGTCCGGCGTGAGGACCATATCCCGCGGCCTGCCGAATTGCTCCAGTTGGACGGGTTTTCCCGTCGCGCCGTTCCAGAGATAGACGTCTTCCGTATCACGGCCCCGCACACGTGCGACAACCACGCGCGCGGCAACCCGTGAGCCGTCCCGGCTGGCGCCAAGGCTGGGGACGCTTCCCCTCTTCCCAATCGCCATCCGTGTCCTGAGCACGCCCTTCTTCACGTCCCAGACGCAAATATTCTCCAAATCCGTCACCGCTATCAAGAACCGGCCACCGTGAGACCAGCCCAAGCGGGACACCGACTTCTCGTGGCCCGTGAGAACAGGTCCGTCCTTCCATGTGAGAAAGTCATAGAGGCGGATCTCGGGCTTCCCCTCCTCGGGACGCCGGTACGGCACGTACGCGAGGAAGCGCCCGTCGGGAGAGAGTACGGCGCCTGGACTGCCCCCAAACCTCAGCAACGTCTTTCCGGTATCCCCGTCAAGGAGGCGGGCCTCGTCTCGATACGTCAGCATGATTCGCCGGGCGCCGGGCGAGAGGGTCAGAGTTCTCACATAGCGCTCCACCGAGACCTCGATAGCCTTCTTCCCGGTCTCGGCGTCCCAAAGGAAGAGGGTACCGTCGCTCTTGTACTCCGCAACCGCGGCCACGTACCGGGCATCGGGCGTAATCGCAACCTGTCGCACATACCACTTCTCTTTGCAGGGGAATTTGCGGAGAAGCCGCACCAGCCCCTTGCGCGCGGCGGCCTCTTCTTTCTTCTCCTCGCCCGCATGGACGAGCCGTCCTGCTGTGAGGACGACCAGACCCGCGACAAGCCAACGCAGCGTGCGCGCGTTCCGCATAGGATGCCTCCCTTGCACTGGACCGCTATCAGCCCCTTGGCCTCCGCCGGTTTATTATACCGCCCCATCCGCGCGCGGCGCCATTACAATCCAACCGGATGTTTGTACCCCCCCGCCCCCCGCCTCCCCGCGCACTGGACAGCCCCCGCCGGGCCCGATAGCATACGCGGCGCGAGAAGAAAAGGGGAGGCATCGGGTGAAGACATCAAGGAAGCTCGCCGTGCGCGCTGACAAGAGCGGCGTGAGCCTCGTCCTCGGGAAGAGGGCTGTTGCCTCTGGTCTAGCCGCACGCCTGGGCGCGTCTATCGAAAAAAGACCGCGCGGACGCGCTCGCGCGACGCGCGGGCGCGACGCGATCGGCGCGTTCTCGGAGAAGGCGTTTAATCTCACTGGCGGCGGCGCGCTTTCCGTCCGCACGTGGACGGGCCGCGCCGCCGCGGTCGTCTACGTGACGCCGCCGCGCGGGGCAAAGCTCCCGGGCCGCGAGACCGCGCGCGTCGAGCTCGGGAGGCTGCACGACTTCAAGCGCGGGCTCGCCCTGCGGCGCTGGTGCCTCTGGTGGCTCGACCCCTCCTTCCCGGCGGAACCGTCCGAGACGCCGGACAAGGTGCAGCTCTTCCTCTGGGAGCGGGTGGGCCCGGGGCCGCGCTACGCGGCCGCCGCGCCGGTCGGCTCGCCCGAGTCGGGCGCGGTCGCCTTTCTCGAGGGCTGCCGCTCGGGCGTCGCCGCGCGGCTCGACACCTGGTGCGACTCGCGCGCACCCGGGCGCATGCCCGCCGTCGCGCTCGCGCTGGGGAACGACCCGTACGCGCTCGCCGAAGGGGTCATCGCGCTCGCGATCCGCGCCGGCGGCTGGCCCGGCCGCATGCGGCGCGAGAAGACGTACCCCGCCGTCTTCGAGCAGCTCGGCTGGTGCACGTGGGACGCGATGTACAAGGACCTCACGGACGCCAAGGTCCGCAGGGGCGCGGCCGGGCTGCGGGCGGGCTTCCCCCTCGGCTGGGTCCTTCTCGACGACGGGTGGCAGCGCGCGCGGGGCCGGAGCCTCGTCTCGTTCGAACCGGACCGGAAGAAGTTCCCGCGCGGGTTCCGCCCGCTCGTGCGGCACCTCAAGCGGACGCTGCGCGTCCGCTGGGTCGGCATCTGGCACGCGTTTCAGGGTCACTGGGAGGGCGTGGCGACGAAATCCAAACTCGCGCGCCGCTTCGGCAAGGACCTCGTTCCGTGCCGGTTCGGGGGCGAGAGGAAGACGCGCGCGCTTCTTGCCAATCCCATCACGGGCGGCGCGGACCGTTTTTACGATGCGTTTCATGCGCGCCTCGCCGAGCAGGGATTCGACTTCATCAAGGTCGATAACCAGGGCCGCGTCGCGGGGCCTCTCGAGAACCGCATTCCGGCCGCGCGCGCGATGAGCGGGATGCAGCTCGCGCTCCAGCGCGCCGCCGGGAGGCACTTCGATCAAAACCTCATCAACTGCATGGCCATGACGCGCGAGGCGGCGTACTCGTGGGCGGACTCGAACGTCGTGCGTAACTCGGACGACGTGAAGTTCCCGGGCCGGCTCTCGTTCTTCGGCCGCCACCTGCGGCAAAACGCGTACAACGCGGTCTGGACGAGCGCGGTGGGGTGGCCCGACTGGGACATGTTCCAGTCGACCGACCGCAACGCCGAGGCGCACGCGGCCGCGCGCGCGATCTCGGGCGGCCCGGTCTACGTCTCGGACAAGGTCGGCGAGCACGACTTCGACGTCATCTGGAAGCTGATCGACGCGACCGGCGCCGTCCTCCGGCCGGACGAGCCGGCCGTGCCCACGCGCGGCACGCTCTTCAGCGACCCGCGCGAGACGCGCGGCCTTCTGAAGGTGTTCACGCGCGCCGGGAGCGCGGGGCTCCTCGCCGCGTTTAACGTTAAATTAGACAACCTCGCGTCCGGCGGATGTATGGAGCCGACCAATGTGGATGGGCTGCGCGGCACGCGCTTCGCCGTCTACGAGCACCACACTCATGAACTGCGCGTGATGCGGCGCAATGAATCGTGGGCGTTCGACCTCGCCGCCGGCGAGTACCGGCTCTGGTCGCTCGTGCCGCTCGCGAACGGCTTCGCGGCCGTGGGGCTCGCAGAGAAGTTCATCAGCCCGCGGACCGTGCTCTGCGCCTCGCGCCGCGGGCGGACGCACGCGATCGCGCTCGGCGAGGGCGGCACGCTCGTCTGCGCGAGCACGCGGCGCGTGAGGCGCGTGGTGCTCGACGGGAAGCCGCTCGCCCGCTCGCGCTGGAAGCAGTCGGGCGCGAAGCTCACGGTCCGCACGGGCCGCAGCCGAACGCCTCGCATGCACCGCGTGAGTATCGAGACGTAGGGATGAATCCATTCGAGATTATTGGCAAATGGTTCTGGGCGGTTTCTATTGTGTTTACATTCGCAAATGCTGCGTCCTTTCGTCGGCGGGCTGCTAAGCACATTGAGGCAAACCCCGAACTTGCAGACGGGTATCGGAGAATCATTCGAGGATTCGTAATATGGAGCAATATCCCGTGGATCATCATGGGAATCGGGTGCCTCTCGGGAGGAGCGCCTTCCATATTTCATTTCTTCCGTCCTCGTGACGGCAATCCTTTCGTGCTAGCGTTCTTTGCGTCGATCTTCCTGATCTGGGTTCTTGGGACATACTGGCTGTTCGTCCGCGGCGGAGCAGAGATGTTGATTAAACACCCCGGCTTGATCAACTGCAAGAACGCCGCCATGCTGAAACTATTCTGGCTCTTGGCGCTTGCAGGCGGCATTCTTGCTGTTGTCATGATGTTAACGCACGATACACCCGTAACCTGGCCACCGCCGAAGTCTTGAAAAGGGTAGCCCGAAGAAATCTAACAACCAGGGGCTGGACACGGCCCCTCCGCGGCGGTAGAATCCGCGCCCGTCAGGGGGGATGCGTTTCGTGCCGGATATCGGACCGGTCAAGGGTCCACTCACGCCGCCGGAGAGCGCGCACGGGGGGCCGTCCGCGCCCGCGGACGCGGCCCGTCCCTCCACCGCCCGCCGCACCTTCCAGGACATCTTCAAGACGCATCTCGCGCGCGCCGAGGGCGTGCCGGCCGAGCGCGAACGCGAGCTCGCCGCCTTCGTCCGCGAGCGGGGCGGGGTCGAGGCGCGCGCGGTGCATCTCGTGCGCACCTACTCGGCGACCGAGAGGGACGAGGCGCTCTACGCGGTCGAGACCGACGATGGCACGCTGCGCGTCATCCGCGGCCGCGACGGCTCGCTGACGTTGTTCGAATAACCCGGCTTACTCCGTAAAGCACAAAAAAAGCCCCGACCGGAGGCCGGGGCCCGTGATTCTCCCGATGGGGCGCGTGCTACTCGACGCCGCGCACCTTGGTCGCCTCGGGGCCCTTCTTCCCCTCGGCCGGCTCGAACTCGACCTTCTGCCCCTCTTGCAGGGTCTTGAAGCCGTCGCCGTCGATGTTCGAGAAGTGTACGAACAGGTCCTTCCCGCCCTCGTCCGGAACCACGAAACCGTAGCCCTTCTGATCGCTGAACCACTTCACCGTACCCGTAGCCACTGGTCTTTCCTCCTAGCTCTTCCCCCCTCTTCTCCAATCGGGAGCGGGCCCCGGAGGGACAGAGACCCACCCCGCACAGACCAGCAGTAGACCGCATGGGGGGGGCGAAGTCAAGGGAACATTTGCGCCCGCCCAGCGCGCGCACCGCCCTGACGCCGGAGCGTTCGAGGCGTAGAATGGCGACATGAGGGGCGGGCGGCGAGGGCGGCGGAAGCGGCAGCTGCGCCCTCATGGCCGGGACGGGATCGCCCGCGGACGCGCTCGGCTGGGCCGTCCCGTACCTCGCGATCGCGTTCCTCTGCCTCGCCGGGCGCATCGCGGCGCGCCGGCGCGCCCCCGTCTAGCACAGAGAGCCGGCCGTCGGGGGCCGGCTTCTGGGAGAGAAGAGGAACGGGAAACCGCGGCCGTCAGGCGAGCGAGGCCATCATCTCGTCCAGCGTGGTCTCGGCTGCGCAGGTATATTCGTCCGCCGCGCCGTAGTAGATGACGACCCGCCCGTCCGGCCGCACGTCCTGCCCGCAGGAGAAAACCACGTTCCCGAAGAAGCCCGCGGTCTCGCAAGCGGCCTCGGGCGCGAGCACCGGTTCCTCGGAACGCGCGAGGACGCGCGCGGGATCGTCCGCCGCAAAGAGCGCGGCGCCGAGAGAGTAGCGGTTCGACCCGTCCGCGCCGTGATAGAGCGCGAGCCAGCCCTCCGGCGTGCGCATCGGCGGGCCGGCCGCGCCCACGCGCGCGGAGTCCCACGCGCCGGGGCGCGGCGCGAGCACGGGCCGGTGGCCGCCCCAGTGGACGAGGTCCGGCGAGCGCGCCGTCCAGATGGACTGCGGCCCCGCGCTCCGGCCCGAAGGCCGCGTCCAGGCGACGTAGGCGCCGGCAATCCGCTCGGGGAAGACCGCCACGTTCGTGGTCTCCGGCGGCAGGATGACGCCGCGGCGCGTGAAGCTCTTGAAGTCAGGCGTCTCGGCGAGCGCGCTCACGATGCCGTGCGGGCTCACGGTCTTGTAGGCGACAATGTAGCGGCCGTCCGCAAGCGTGACGCGCGGGTCCTCGATGCCGAAGCTCTCGGTCGCGCTCTCGGGAAAAATCGCGGGCGCGGGCGCGACCGAGAAGCGCACGCCGTCGGCGCTGCGCGCGAGGCGCAGGTGAGAGAGGCTCGTGAGGTAGAGCGTGCCCCGGTGGCGGAAGACGCGCGGGTCGCCGGCCTCGAGCTCCGGGTCGTCGAGGCGGAACGCGAGCGTCTCGATCTCGCCGCGCTCCGGGTTCCAGACGGGCGCGACGACGGCGTCCCGCGGGCGCTCGCGCGGCCGCTCGGCCACGCGCAGGAGGAGGAGGACTTCGTCCCCGGCGCGCGCGACGCCCGCGTTGAAGGCGCCGGCGACCTCGAAATCGGGCTGCGAGGGGGGCACGTCCGCCGGCCGGAGGACCGGGTTTTCCGGGAGCCGCCTCACGGCCGGCGCTCCGCGTGCGCGCGCATCTCCAGGACGCTGAGGAGGTAGGCGAGCGTGGACTCGGCGCCCTGGTTTCGGTTGACCTCGTCCGGGGTGAGCCCGTCGCAGCAACCGCCGGTCGTCTCGTCGTAGAGCGGGAGGGAGAGGTCGTTCCCCCCGAGGAACCAGTCGAAGGCGCGGCGCGCCTCGCCGAGCCAGGCTGCCTCGCCGGTCGCGCGCGCGGCCGCGAGGCACGCGTGCACGAGGCCGAAGGCCTCGAGCGGCTGCTGGTCGAACCGCGCGCGCGCGCCCCCGCGCGTCATCCACCCGCGGTTGCCGATAAAAGAAAAGTGCCCGGCCGGCGCCGTCTGCACCTCGACGAGCCAGCGCAAGCTCGCGAGCCCGGTCTCGCGCATCGCTTTATCGTCAAGCGCCGCGCCCGACGCGACCAGCGCGTGCGGCAGTTTCGCGTTGTCGTAGGTGACCGTGTCCTCGGGCCAGGGCCAGTCGCCTGAAGCGTTCGCGCGCCAACCCTCGAGGAGGCGCGTAGCGAGGCGCGCGCGCAGCCCGGCGCGGCCTTCGTCGGCGGGCTCGCTCCTGAGGTAGGCGTCGAGGCCGACGAGGGCGAACGCATGCGCGCGGGGCGAGGTGAAGGCCCCGACCGCGGGCAGCGCGCCCCGGAAGAGGCGCAGGGCGAGCTCCCGCACGCCCGGGTCCGGCGCGTGGCGCACCGCCAGGCCCAGCGCCCAGAGCGCGCGGCCGTGGCTGTCCTCGCTGCCGGTCGCCTCGCGCCAGCGGCGGTCGAAGCCCATGAAGTTGCGGAACCGGCCGGTACCCGGGTCGAAGGCGTAGGCGAGGAAGGCGAGGTACCGCGAGAGCGGCACGAGCTTCTCGTCGCGGCCGCGGAGGAGCGCGTGCTCGGTCGCGGCGATGAGCGCGCGCGCGTTGTCGTCGGTGCAGTAGCCGTGCGCGAGGTCCGGCACGCCGAAGGCGGCGTGCTGGAAGAGGCCCGTGTCGTCGGTGAGACGCGCGAGGTGCCGCAGGTCGATCTCGGGGAGGGGGTCGAGAGGGTTCATACGCTCGCCCTCGTCCGGGCCGGCGAGGAGGGCGCTACCCCTCCCGCCCGCACGCGCTCGCGAGGCGCGCGACGCGCTCGCCGAGTTCATGACACTGCCCCAGCGCGCGCGCGTCCGGCGCGCCGACCGCGATCGGGCCGTAGTGGTCGCCCGAGTGCGTACCCTGCACGACCATGCCGTGGATGAGCAGGGCCTGGAGGATCGAGAGGACGGTCGTCTCGTTGCCGCCGCCGGGGTTCGCGCTCGAGCTGAACGCGCCGCCGGCCCGGCCCTCGAGCTCGCCGTGGAGCGAGACGCTCTCGTCGAGGAGCTTCTTGACCTCCGCGGCCATGAGGCCGTAATACGTCGGACTGCCTAGGATCAGGCCGTCGTACTTCACGAGGTCCCCCGCCTTCACCTTATCAACCGGCGCGAGCGTGACGTCCCCGCCGGCGGACTTGGCGCCCTCGGCCACGGCCTCGGCCATCTTCTTCGTGTTCCCGGTGCGGGAGTAGTAGACGACGAGAATGCGCGCCACGGCGGTTCCCTTCCTTCCTGCGAGAGCAGGCCGCGCGCCCTAGCCCTTCCCCTCCAGGATCGCGGAAATCGAGGCGAAGACCTCGGCCGGGGACGCGGACGCGTCGATCGGATGGAGCCGGTCGCGGTAGTGGAAGAGGAGCGGCCGCGTCTTCTCGCGGTACTCCGCGAGGCGCGTGCGCGCGTTCTCGGGGCGGTCGTCCTCGCGGCGGTAGAGCTTGTACCCGCACGCGTCGCAGAGGCCCGGGTGCTTCGGCGGGCGCGCGGGGCCGTAGTCCGCGCCGCAGTCGCAGACGAGATGGCTCGTCAGCCGCTCGAGGAGGACCTCCTCGGGCGCGTTGAGGTAGAAGACGGTGTCCACGGGCGCGAAGGAGTCGAGCGCCTCGGCCTGCGCGGCCGTGCGCGGGTAGCCATCGAAGACGCGGCCGCCGGGCTCGCGCTCGAGATCCGCGCGCACGAGCTGCGTCGCGCGCTCGTCCGAGACGAGCCGCCCGTGGGCGATCTGGTCGCGGATCTCCAGGGCGGATTTGTCCTCGCGCTTGGCCGCCTCGGCAAGGAGCTCGCGCGTCGCGAGGCGCGCGAGACCGTAGCGGTCGGCCAGGCGCCTGGCGATCGAGCTCTTGCCCGCACCCGGCGGGCCCAGGAGCACGATGCGTTGCTCCCCCACGCGCGCGTGCGCCGCCGGGGAGACCGGCGTCGGCTCGGCCTCCGGCTCGGGCTTTCTCTCCGCGGCGTCGGCGAGCGTCCGGATGACCTCCTGCGTCGACTCCATCCCCGCGCCGCTCACGGCGTCGTCGATCCAGGCCAGGTACGCCTCGCTGCCCGACTCCACCGGCAGCACCAGGAGCTCCGGCACGTCGTAGGAGTGGATCTCATGCACGCGCGCGGTCACGGCCTCGACCATCGCGTCAGCCGTCTTGATGACGAGCTGGCACTCGGTCTCGCGCTGGAGGCGGCCCTCCCAGCGGTAGTGGCTCTCCGTGCCGCTGAGCACACTCACGCATGCGGCCAGGCGCTCGCGCACGAGCGTCTCGGCGAGGTGGTCGGCCTCGCTCGAAGGAACTGTCACGAGAATAACGCGTGCCATGGCCCGTAGTCTACCGTCCCGGGGGGGAATCGTCAAGATGGTCTCCGGGCGCCGACGGCGGGGGCTCCCCGGGCTCGAAGTCGTCCTGCCAGCGGCCGCCGGGATGCCGGTCGAGAAACCGGCCCGAACCCATGCGCTCGGAGACGCGCCCGCCCACGAAGAGGAAAAAGTTGAGGAAAGCGCGCATCGGATTGCGCGTGACGAAGAGGCGCAGGACCTCGTCCGAGGGCGGCCGGCGGGCGGGGACCTTGAGCCCCATCGCCGCGCCGAAGGCCGCCAGGCGCAGCACGACGCCCACGCCGATAATGACGTGCACGTCGTGGAGCCGATGGCCGAGCACGATCCAGCTCTGGCGCAACAGGGGCGCGCCGCCCACGGGTACGTTCAGGATTTGATTCGCCAGGTTCGGCGCGACGAATTGCACCAACGCGAGCACGAACGCCGCCACCGCGAGCGGCACCGCGCCGCGCCGGCCCTTCGAATAGTGGAGCAGCATGTGTTGCTGGGAGAGGAAGACCCCCGACCAGCCGAGGCCGAAAAGAACGTAGGCCAGGGCCACGGGCGTGACGAGGTCCGCCCGCGCGAGGAAGAGCGGCAGCGGCCAGAGGAGTTCGACGCCCATGGCCGCCAGGAGCGCGGTGCGCAATCCGTACCGGTCGCGGAACGCGCCCCAAAGGCCCAGGAAGGCCATCTGCGTTGCGACCGAGAGGGTCACGAAGACGCTCACGTGCGTGAGCGGAAGATGCAGCCGCTTCAGGAGCAGGATGCCCACGAACGCGTTCGTGAAACCAGAAGCGGCGAACCACAGCGCGAAGACGCGGACCACCCGCCGGAACGACGGGTCGCCCGCGACCTCGCGCGTCGTCCGCCAGAAGTGTCCGTCGGACGGACTCCGCGCGGCCGGCACATGCTCGACGAAGGCCATGAAGAGCCACTGGACCACGCCCGCCCCCACCGCGAGGAGAAAGACGTTCCGGAAGGCCTCCCAGGACCGGCCGTGGCCATCGAGGTACATCGAGCAGAGGATCGCCACGACCACCTTCGCCGCGAGCCCGACCGCGCGCCGCCGACCCAGGTAACGCGCGCGGATCTCGTTCGGCACGATCTCCGCGACCCAGCCGAGCCACGCGGTCGCGCAGATCGTCTGCGCCAGGCCGAAGACCACGAGCGCCCCGGTCAGGAGCGCGAAGCGGAGGTCGTGACGCGCCGCGCTCGCGAGGAAGGGCGCGAAGGCGACGGGGATCCAGACGAGCCGGCTGACGAGGTGCGCCGCGAGGTAGATCCCGCGCCGGCGCTCGGGCCACCGCTCGAGCCACCAGACCACGGCCGGCCGCAGCATGATGCACATCGGCAGGATCGAGAGCAGGAAGACCAGGCGCTTGTCCCAGAGCCCGCCCGCGGCCTCGTCCTCGCCCATCGAGAGGACGAAGTCGTTGAAGATCGCGCCGATGATGAGGCCCCAGAAGATCATCCCCGGCACGAGGGCGGTGAAGAGGAGCGTGAGGCTCCGCCGCCGCCGTGGCGGCAGCTCGCCCCAGACCTCGCCGAAGGCGCGGGGGATCGCTTCCGGAGGTTTGGCCCCTTCCGCGCGACCTCTCTCGGGTGTCCCGCCGGCGGACTCCGCGCCCATGGTGCTCCCCTCGCGCGCATTCTAGACCGGCGGGCGCCGCGCGTCGAGAGCGCTTTTCCCCCGCGCGCCGGCGCGGGCGGCGAAACGACTTGCGGAAAGTCCGCGCGCGCGCTAAGGTCGGCCCTCCGGCTGAGGGCGAACGATGGGCACGATCCTTGTCACGGGCGCGGCCGGCTTCCTCGGAAGCCATCTGGTGGAGCGTCTCCTCGACGAGGGCGACGCGGTCACGGGCCTCGACAGCTTCGACGACTACTACGATCCGGCCGTCAAGCGCCGCAACCTCGCGCCCGCGCTCGCGCGCGGGTGCGCGCTCGTCGAGGGCGACGTCCGCGACGAGGCGCTCGTCGCGCGCGTCCTCGAGGGGAACGATTTCGACGCGGTCGCGCACCTCGCCGCGCGCCCGGGCACCCGGCCGAGCCTCGCGAAGGCCGCGCTCTACGACGACGTGAACGCGCGCGGCACGCTCGTCGTGCTTGATGCGGCGCGCGCCGCGGGCGTGAGGCGCTTCGTCCTTGCGAGCTCCTCGTCGGTGTACGGCGCGAGCAAAGAGACCCCCTTCCGCGAGGACGCGCCGTGCCTCGCGCCGGTAAGTCCCTACGCGGCCTCGAAGCGCGCGGCCGAGCTCTACGCCGAGGTCTGGGCGCGGCTCCACGGGATGGCCGTGACCGTGCTGCGCTACTTCACGGCCTACGGCCCGCGCCAGCGGCCCGAGATGGCGATTCATAAGTTCGCGCGCCTCATCGAGACGGGCGAGCCGCTTCCGTTCTTTGGCGACGGCACGAGCGCGCGCGACTACACCTACGTCGATGACATCGTCGCGGGCACGGTCGCGGCGCTGCGTCGCTCGGGCGACTTCCGGACCTGCAACCTCGGCGAGGGCGCGATGACCACGCTTGCCGAACTCGTTGCGCTCCTCGAGAAGGCGCTCGGCAAGCGTGCAAAGCTCAATCGCCTGCCCGACCAGCCCGGCGACGTGTCGGTCACCTGCGCCGACGTGACGCGCGCGAAGGAGGATCTCGGCTACCGCCCCTCGACGCCGCTCGCCGAGGGGCTCGAGCGCTTCGTCGAATGGTTCCGGAAGGGGGGCGCGTAGATGGCCGTCGACGTCTTCATCCACCCGACCGCGGTCGTGGACGAGGGGGCGGTTCTCGGCGCGGGGGCCAAGGTCTGGCACTTCACGCACGTCTGTGGCGGCGCCGAGATCGGCGAGGGCTCGAACCTCGGCCAGAACGTCTACGTCGCGCCGACCGCGAGACTCGGCCGAAACGTCAAGGTGCAGAACAACGTCGCGATTTACGACGGCGTCGAGATCGGCGACGATGCCTTCTGCGGGCCGAGCATGGTCTTCACGAACGTGATGACCCCACGCAGCCACGTCTCGCGCAGGCACGAATACCTGAAGACGCGCGTGGGCCGCGGCGCCACGATCGGAGCGAACGCGACGGTCGTCTGCGGACACGACCTCGGCGAGTACGCGTTCGTTGGCGCGGGCGCGGTCGTGACCAAGGACGTCCCCGCCTACGCGCTCGTCGTGGGCGTGCCCGCGCGGCAGATCGGGTGGGCCTGCGCGTGCGGCGTGCGGCTCGACCTCGACGCGGACGGCCCGCGTGCCGAAATCGCGTGCACGAGCTGCGGCGCGAAGTACATCCGGGAAGACGGACAGCTCAGGCCGAAGGAGTAAACCATGAAGGTTCCGCTGCTGGACCTCGTGACGCAGTGCGCCGCGATCAAGCCCGAGCTCGTCGCCGCTTTCGGGGAGGTCGTGGACTCCGCGCGCTTCATCCTCGGGCCGAAGGTCGAGGAGCTGGAGAAGCAAATATGCAAATACACCGGCGCCGCGTGCGGCATCGGCGTGACGAGCGGAACGGACGCGCTGCTCGTGAGCCTCATGGCGCTCGAGGTCGGGGCGGGCGACGAGGTCGTGACCACGCCCTATACGTTTTTCGCGACCGCGGGCGTGGTGCACCGGCTCGGTGCGAAGCCGGTCTTCGTGGACATCGACCCGGCCACGTGCAACATCGACGCGGGCGCGCTCGCCGGGGCGATCACGAAGAAGACCAAGGCCGTGATCCCCGTCCATCTCTACGGCCAGTGCGCGGACATGGACGCGGTGCTCGCCGCGGCCGACGGGGTCCCGGTCGTGGAGGACGCGGCCCAGTCGCTCGGGGGCATATATAAAGGAAAGCACGCGGGCACGATGGGCGCGCTCGGGTGCTACTCGTTCTTCCCGTCCAAGAACCTCGGCGGGTTCGGCGACGGCGGCATGGTCGTCACGAACGACAAAACACTCGGCGACAAGGTGCGCAAGCTCCGCGTGCACGGCTCGGCGCCCAAGTACTACCACGCGATGGTCGGGATGAACGCGCGCCTGGACGCATTGCAGGCGGCGCTGCTGCTCGTCAAGCTGCCGCATTTAGATAATTGGGCGGCTGGCCGCGCGAAGAACGCGGACGCCTACCGCGCCAAGTTCGAGGCCGCGGGCCTCTCGGGCAAGGTCACGCCCCCGACGGACGCCGGTTTCGGGAGGCACGTCTACAACCAGTTTGTGATCCGCGTGCCTTCGGCCGACCGCGACAAGCTGCGCGAGCATCTCAAGGCGCGCGACATCGGCAACGAGGTCTATTACCCGCTCGCGCTGCACATGCAGGAATGCTTCGGCTACCTCGGCTACTCCGAGGGCGACTTCCCGCACTCCGAGGCCGCCGCGCGCGAGACGATCGCGCTGCCCGTGTACCCGGAGCTCACGGACGAGATGATGGACTACGTCGTGGGGGCGATCGCGGAGTATTTCGGGAAGTAGAAGGAGCGGCTGTGGCCAATCCCCAGGCTCCCGAGAAGCCGGCCGCGCCGGGGCGGTGGAGACGCCGCCGCGTTTGGCGTGTGCTGGGCGCGATTCTGCTTCTTCTCGTCTTGGCCACGGTCCTTGGGGTACAGCTTATGCGAGCGCCAAGGCGAGAGGTCGAAGTCTCGCTGAACCACTATCAGCTGGGCGAACGTCAGATTTTCTTTGTTACGGTCGCTACGAGGCTCAAGGAGGGAGAGCCCCACGGTGAAAAAGCTTTCCTGAGATATATTCCTGAGATCCTGAACGACGAGGTTTTGGCCTTCTGGGAAAAACATTCCACCAACAGCGATCAGCCGCTTGACATCCTAATTTGGTTTGCCACATCTCCGCGCGGCGATGTTCCGGTGGAAATAAGTCCCCCGCTTGGGCCGACTCCGGTTCGCATTCCCGGCAAGACGGTTTCCGCCTTCGCTACCGCGCCGCCTGAGAAGCGCCTTGAGATTGTGAAGAGGCCCGGCGCGGTGATTGTCGGAGGGAGAGGTCGACCTCCCGACCATTTGTTCCTCAGGTGACCCCATGTGCGGCATTGCCGGCATCGCGAACTTCGCCTCGGGTGCGCCGGTCGAGCCCGAGGTGCTCCTCGCGATGGCCGGGCGCCTCGCGCACCGCGGGCCAGACGGCGAGGGCGTCTGGGGCGCGGGATGCGTGGGCCTCGCGCACCGGCGCCTGGCGGTGATCGACCTCTCCGACGACGCGCGCCAGCCCATGACGGGCGAGGACGGGCAGGTCCACCTCGTCGCGAACGGCGAGATCTATAACCATAAAGCCCTGCGCGCGGAGCTCGAAAGCCGCGGGCACCGGTTCCGGTCGCGCTCGGACAGCGAGGCCGCGCTCCACGCGTACGAGGAGTGGGGCCTCGACTTCGCCGCGCGGCTCGAGGGATTTTTCGCGCTCGCGATTTACGATATGCGCGAAGAACGGCTCGTCCTCGCGCGCGACCGGCTCGGCGTCGCGCCGCTTTATATTGCGGATGTGGGCGGCGACCTCATCTTCGCTTCTGAACTCAAGGCCATCCTCGCCGAGGGGCGGCTCGACCTCGAGATCGACGACGGGGCGCTCGACGCGTATCTCGCCTACCTGTGCGTGCCCGAGTCGCGCGCGATCTGGCGCGGCGCGCGGAAGCTCCCGCCGGGGCATCTCTTCGTCGCGACGCGCGGGCGGTCCGAGCAGCGGCCGTACTGGACGCCGCCCCCGGGCGGGGGCCGGCGGCCCCCGGGCGGGGGCCGGCGGCCCCCGGGCGAGACGAACGCGATCTCCTTCCGCGACGCGGTGAAGGAGACCGGGCGGCTCCTCGACGCCGCGGTCGCGCGGCGGATCGAGAGCGACGTGCCGCTCGGGGTGTTTCTCTCGGGCGGCGTGGACTCCGCGCTCGTCGCCGAGAGTGCCGCGCGCGCGCTCGGCGGATCCCTTCGCACCTTCACCGCCGGCTTCGCCGAGTCAGGCTACGACGAGCGGCCCCGCGCGCGGCTCGTCGCCGGGCGCATCGGCAGCGCGCACACCGAGTTCGAGGTCTCGCCCGAGGCCGCGGGGCTCCTCCCGCGCCTCGCGTGGCACTACGACGAGCCCTTCGCCGACTCCTCGGCGATGCCCTTCTTCGAGCTCGCACGCTGCGCGAGGAGCCACGTCACCGTCGCGCTCACCGGCGACGGCGGGGACGAGAGCTTCCTCGGTTACGAGCGCTACCGGATGCTGCGCGTCGCGAGCGCGTGGCGGCGGCTCTCCTTCGGCGCGCTGCGGCGCGCGCTCGGGCGCACGCTCAAGGCGCTCGGGCCGCCAGCGCGCAACTCGATTCTTCGCGCCGTCCGCTGGCTCAACGACTGCGCCTCGTGCGAGCCTCGCCTCGCCTACGCGGCTATGATGACCTGCTTCCGCGCGGCCGAGCGCGCCGCGCTCTACACCGACGGCTTCGCCGCGCGGCTCGCCCCGGCCGCGCCCGAGGAGGAGGTCGCGCGGCTCATGGAGGCGGCGGGAAAGGGTTCGGCCGCCGCGGCCGCCGCGGACCGGGGGCACTACCTTCCCTCGGACCTTCTCGTGAAGGCCGACCGCGCGGCCTTCGCGCACGGTCTCGAGCTGCGCGGCCCCTTCCTCGACCGGGAGCTCGTGGAGTTCGCCGCCGCGCTGCCCGCCTCGGTGCGCCTCCGGCGCGGGCGGCCCAAGGCCGTGCTGCGCGCGCTCGCGGCCGAGCGCCTCGGCGCGCGCGTCGCGCGCGCGCCCAAGCGCGGGTTCGGCGTGCCCGTCTCGCAATGGCTGCGCTCGACGCTCGCCGAGCACGCGCGGACGCTGCTCGCCGGAAGCCGTTTCGTGCACGGGGGGTACTTCCGCCGCAAGACCGTGGACCGGCTCCTGGCCGAGCACGCGGCGCGGCGCGAGGACCACGGCGCGCGGCTGTGGTCGCTCATGTCGCTCGAGACCTGGGCGCGGACCTTCCTGGGCCCGGGCGCGCCGGAGGGCCCGCCCCCCGCCGGGGCGGTCGGCTGAGCGGAAAGGCGCTTGACCGGGCCGCGAGCGGCCGGGAAAATCCTCAACGGGGCATGGATGCTGGATGATCCTGACATCCTGATCGGGAGCGTGGTGCTCGTGCTCTCGCTCGCGACGCTCGTCGGCTTCATCCTCTGGAGCCGCCGCGTGATCAACCGCCTCGCGCGGCACGGGGCGCGCACGCTCCGCGAGATCACAAAGGACCGCGATGGCGTCTGACCGGTCGCCCGTCTCCTCGGAGCTCTCCCGCGAGCTGGGCCTCTTCCAGATCACGATGATGGGCCTCGGCATGATGATCGGCGCAGGCCTTTTCATCGGCATCGGGAAGAGCATCCACGAGGCGGGCAGTGGCGGGCTGCTGCTCACCTTCGCGCTGAACGGTGTGATCGCGATCATGACCGCGATGGGGTACGCCGAGCTGAGCTCGGCCATCCCGCGCGCGGGCGGCGCGTACAACTTCGCGCGCCTCGCCTTCGGACGCGGCACGAGCTTCACGGCCGGCTGGATGGAATGGTTCGCCTCGTCCGTTGCCGGGAGCATGTACGCGGTCGTCTTCTCCATTTACGCGATCGAGTACCTTGGGGGGCTCGGCTGGATCGGCTGGCTGCCGGGCGAGAGGGTTGTGCAGGAGAGGATTCTCGCCGCGCTCGTGGCGAGCCTCTTTCTGTATGTCAACTACCGCGGGGCGTCCGAGACCGGCAGGATCGGCGCGCTCTTCACGATCGGCCAGACGCTCTTCGTCGTTCTCATCGGCATTGTGGGATTGGTGACCGTGGCGCGCGACCCCGCGCGCCTGGAGAACTTCAAACCGTTCATGCCGAACGGGTGGTGGAAGATTCTCGCCACGATGGGCTTCACCTTCGTCGCGTTCGAGGGGTACGAGGTCATCGCACAGGCCGGCGACGAGACGATCGAGCCGCGCAAGAACCTGCCCAAGGCGATGCTCTACTCGGTCGGGATCGTGACCGTGACGTACGTGCTCGTCGCCTTCGCCACGGTCGTGTGCGTGAGGGCTGGCACGGAGATCGTCGAGAACGGAAAGGTCGTCGCGGTCGTCGACGAGCCCTGGCGGTGGATCGGTAGCTTCGGGGCGACCGGCTTCGCCGCGGCGGTCGGCCAGCTGATGAGGCGCGCGGGTCCGTTCCTCGTCACGCTGGCCGTGATCTTCGCCTCGACCTCGGCGCTCAACGCGACGATCTTCTCGGCGACGCGCACGGCCTACGCGCTCGGGCGCGACCGGATGCTGCCGGGGGCCTTCGCGCGCATCTCGCAGAAACGCAAGACGCCGTGGGTGGCGCTCCTCGCGACCGCGGCCATCGTGCTCCTCGTGGCGACGGCGCTCCCGGTCATGGACGTGGCCTCGAGCGCGAGCATCATGTTCATCTTCCTCTTCCTGCTGGTAAACCTGTGCGTGATCCGGATCCGGCGGAACATGGGGGACGAGCTCGCCTACGGCTACGTCATGCCCCTCTTCCCGCTGCCGCCCCTGCTGGCCGTGCTCTGCCTGGGGCTGCTCGCGCTGCACCTCTTCGAGCTGAGCTGGCTCGCGTGGGTTACGGCGCCCGCGTGGATCGTCGCGGGGCTCGTCGTTTATCGCCTCTACTCGCGCTCGCACGCGGTCGCGACCGAGGACGAGATCGCAATCCTCGAGGAGGAACGCGCCCCCGAGGACCGGGGCGCGGGGTACCGCATCACGGTCGCGGTGGCGAACCCGGCGAACGCGCTCGACCTCGTGCGCAACACCTACCGGCTCGCGCGCTCGAAGGACGCGCGGGTGGAACTGCTGCACATGGTCCCGGTGCCGCCGCTCGCCCCCCTCGCCGACGCGGAGCGCTACATGCTCGAGGGAAAGGAGGGCGTCGTCGAGGCGATGCTGTATCTCGCGCCGATGTTCCCACTCTCGACGACCCTGCGCTACTGCCGAAACCCCGCGCGCGGGATCGTGAGCGCGGTCCGCGAGAGGCGGGCGGACCTGCTGATCCTCGGCTGGCACGGCGCCGTGCGCGGCGGGGTCTTCCAACTGGGCAGCACGGTGGACCCGGTCATAGAGCGCGCGCCGTGCGACGTCGTGGTGATGAAGGACTGCGGCGGGGACCGCTCGTTCCGCCGCGTCCTCGTGCCGCTCGCCGGCGGCCCGAACGGGGCGCTCGCCCTCGAGATCGCCAGCATCCTCGCCGAGGGCGAGGCCAGCGAGATCGTCGCCTTCACCGTGAACACGGGGCGCGCGCGTTTCGACGTCGACGCGTTCGTCCGCGAGAACGAGGGGCGCCTCGCCGGGGGCGCGGGGCGCGTCTCGACCGCGGCCGTCCGCGCGCGCGACGTGGTCGGCTCGATCCTCCGGGAGGCGGAGAGCTACGACCTCGTCGTGCTCGGGAGCACGCGCGTGCCGGTGCTCCGGCGCCTCTCCTCGCCGCCCGTGCCCGAGACGGTCGCGCGCACCTGCGCCAAGCCCCTGGTGATGGTAAAGGCCGCCGGCGGGCTCACCGGCTGGCTGAGCCGCTGGATTTAGCCCCGCGGCCGACCCCGCCTCGCTCCTCGCTTGACCGCTCCTCCGGAGGGGCCTATACTGCCTCAAGCGCTACACATGCTTCGGTCCGGAGAGATCGCTATGGGAGACCCCAGGAAACGGAGCCGCCGCAAGAAGCCGCCTCCACCGCCGCCCCCGCCGGTCGCGCCGGCCGCGCTCGACACGGTCCGCGTGCCCGAGCCCATGCGCGAGGTCTTCCTCCGGGCGCAGGAGTACGTCCGGCGCTACTTCGCCGGCCGCGTCGAGAACCCGCAGCAGGCCAGGGTGGAGATCTCGGGCGAGCGGTACATCCTCGTGCGTGCGGCCTCCATGTCGGTCGAGTTCTTCGACCTGGTGATGGGCCTCTACCGGGACCGCGGGGAGGAGGAGGCGCGGCGCGTCGCCAACGGTTTCCTCTTCGACATCGCCCACGCGCTCGGCAAGGCGGACGCGAAGGCCTTCCACGAGAAGATGGGCGTCTCCGACCCCATCGAGCGGCTCTCGGCCGGCCCAATCCACTTCGCCCACGCGGGCTGGGCCTTCGTGGACATCCTCCCTGAGTCGAAGCCGTCCCCGGACGAGGACTACTTCCTCATCTACGACCACCCCTTCTCCTTCGAGGCCGAGTCCTGGCTCAAGCGCGGGCAGAGGACGGAGTTCCCCGTCTGCGTCATGAACGCGGGCTATTCGTCCGGCTGGTGCGAGGAAAGCTTCGGCGTCCCGCTCGTGGCGGTCGAGATCGAGTGCCGGGTACGCGGCGACGAGCGCTGCCGCTTCATTATGGCCCCGCCCTCGCGCATCGGCGCGCACCTCGCGCGCTACGGTGCGGGCGACGCGGCGCGCGCCGACGGCGCGGCCGCGGCCGTGCCCGAGTTCTTCCAGCGCAAGCGGATCGAGGAGGTGCTGCACCGGGCCCGCGACGATCTGGAGACGCGGGTCGAGGAGCGGACCCGGGCACTGCGAGAGAGCGAGGAGAAGTGGCGCTCGCTGGTCCAGAACATTCCCGATGTTGTCATCACCGTCGCGCGCAACGGCACCATTCTCGCCATCAACCGCGTCATCATCAGCAAGTCCATCGAAGAGGTGATCGGCAGGAGCATCTACGGCTACCTCGTGCCCGAGGACCACGAAGGCGTGCGGGCGTGCATGGAGCGGGTCTTCCGGACGGGAGAGCCCGGCCGCTTCGAGGCGTTCGGCGACGGGGTGCAGGGTCCCCGCACCGCGTGGTACGAGACCCGCGTCGTGCCCGTCGAGCGCGAGGGCGAGGTCGCGGCCTTGACGTTCATCAGCAGGGACATCACCGAGCGGCGGCGGGCCGAGAACGCACTGCGCGAGAGCGAGGAGGCGTTCCGGCTGGCCTTCGAGAACGCGCAGGACGCGATCTTCTGGGCGGACCCCGAGGCGGGCGTGATCGTCAACTGCAACCGGGCGGCGGAGCGCCTCCTAGAGAGGGAAAAGGGGGAGATCGTCGGGTGCAAGTCGACCACGCTCCACCCGCCGGAGAAGGTCGATCGCTACGTCGAGCAGTTCAGGAGACATGCGGCCCAGGGGGGGGCCGTCGCCGACGAAGCGGAGGTCATCACGAAATCGGGAAGGATCGTCCCCGTCCTCATCAGCGCCGCCACGACCCGGCTGGGCGAGAAGCCCGTCATGCAGGGCATCTTTCGCGACGTGACGGACCAGAAGCGCGCCGAGAAGGAGATCCAAGCGCGTAACGCGGCGCTCGCCCGGGCCAACCGCGAGCTCGAGCGCCTCCACCGGGCCAAGGACGAGTTCATCGCCATGGTGAGCCACGAGCTGCGCACGCCGCTGGTGACGGGGCTCGGGTACACCGAGCTGCTGCTCGACGGCCGCCTCGGGGCAGTGACCGGCGAGGCGGCCACCGCCATGGGCGTGGCGCTCAAGAACCTGAAGCGCCTCTCCACTCTGATCGACGGGATCCTCGAGTACCACACCCTGATCGACAAGGACCGGTCGACGGACCTCGCCCGGGCGGTCTTTGACCTCGCGCCCCTCCTGCACGAGTGCGTCGCCGCCCTTCTCGTGCGGACCGGCAAGCGCCCCGAGGACGTGACGGTCGCGGGGGCCGACGCGCCGGTCCTCGCCCTCGCCGACGAGGAGACGATCCGGCAGGTGATCGGGAACCTGCTCGACAACGCGGTCCGGCACGCCGGCGAGGGCGCGCGGGTTCGCCTCTCCGTCGAGCCGGCCGCGGGCGGGCGCCTCCGCGTCGCGGTGGGCGACGATGGCGTCGGCATGGACGAGGCGCTCCGGGCGAAGGTCTTCGAGCCCTTCGTCAAGGCCGACGAGTCGACGGAGGGGTCCGGGCTCGGGCTGGCCATCGTGCGCCGCATCCTCGAGGCGCACGAAGCGCCCCTCTCGTTCGAGAGCGCGAAGGGGCGGGGCACGACGGTCTCGTTCACGCTCCCGGCGGGCGGCCCTGCGGCCGAGGCGGGCGACGCGCCGCCGAGCCCCCTGCGCCGCGCCGAGGAGACCCCGGCCTGCGGGTCGAGCGGCGTGATCTCACGCATCCTCGTCGTGGAGGACGACGAGGACTCGGCCGGGTTCCTGAAGCTGACCCTGGCCGGCCGGGGCTACGCGGTCCGCACGGTCCGCACGGCCGAGGAGGCCCTCGCGGCGCTCGACGCCGAGCGCTTCGGCCTGGCCCTCGTGGACCTCTCGCTGCCGGGGATGAACGGGGCGGACCTGTGCCGCCGGCTCCGGGCGAAGCGCGCCACCGCGCAGATGCCGCTCTGCATCCTCACGGCCCGCTCGGAGGAGAGAGCGCGCGCCGATGCCGCGCGCGCCGGATGCGACTGCTTCCTCCGGAAGCCCATCGCCGTGAAGGATCTCCTGCGCGCCGTGCGCGAGAGGCTCGCCGCGAGCGAAAAATAGAACGGGCGGTCCCGTGCCCGGGCTCAGAACGCCGGCGACTCGAGCGGGGCCGGGCAGGCGTCGGTGTCCTTGAGGCGGCAGGCCGGGCACGCGCGGCCGTGCCAAACGGCCTCAAAGAGGTCCATGACCCGGTCGCGGACCGCGTCGAGCCCGGTCCAGAGGCCCAGCTCGAAGTTGCGGCGGTCCGCCCCCTTGGCGCCGAGGCCCGCGCCGGTGAGGTTCGCGCTGCCGAGGTAGAGCCCCTTCCCGTCCACGACCACGGCCTTGAGGTGCACACGCGGGCAGCGCCGCATGTCGAAGCGCTCCGAGCGGGCGAGTTCCACGCGCCTGAGGTCCGCGAGGAAGGGACCGCTCGGCACGGACGCGTGCAGCAGCCGCACCCGTACGCCGCGGAAGCAGAGGTCCGCGAGCACGTCGGCGAGGCCGCGGAACGCGCCCGGCGAGACCTCGACGAGCATCTTCTTGAGCGTCGCGGTCGCGAGGTCCACGGTGCGCTCGGCCCCGAGAAGCGCCTCCTTCACCACGCGCTCGTAGAGTTCTTCGTTGGCGAGGAACTCGAAAGTGCCGTCCATGCGCCCTCCGGGCGGCCAGCCTATCGCGCCGCGCGCCGCGGCGCAAGCGCCGCCGTGCCTCGACAGGGGAACGCGCCGCGCGTAGAATCCCGACCGGGAGGAGAAGGTCATCACGCGCGCCCCGAGCACCGCCCGAATCGACCGGCCGCTCCGGCCCGCCGACTTCGCGCCCATCTTCATCGCCACCTTCCTGTGGGGGTGGCCGGTCATCTTCGTCAAGCTCATGCAGCTCGAGCGCGTGACCGGGCTCGAGACCGAGTTCCCCCGCCACGCGCTCAACCTCTACCGGTACCTCGCGGCGACGGCGGTGCTTCTCGCGCTCTCGATCTCGGCGCGGCGGGCCGAGTTCGTGGAGGCGATGCGCCGGCCGTGGCGGCTCCTCCTGCCGGGCGCGCTCCTCGCGGCGTTCCAGTGTGTCTGGGTGCTCGGGGTCTATACGATCGACGGCGCGGGCTACGCGGGGCTCATCATCCGGTCTTCTATCATCTTCAGCATCGTGCTCGCGTTTGTTTTTTACCGTGAAGAACGGCGGCGGATCCGCTCGGCGTGGTTCCTCGCGGCGGTGGGCGCGGGGCTCGCGGCCGTCGCGGGCGTGGCGCTCACGGGGCGCGAGGGGTTCGGTATCCTGCGCGTGAAGGGAAGCGTGGGCGTCGGGACGGCGCTCCTCCTCGCGAGCTCCTTCGGCTGGGGCATCTACGCGCAGGTGGTGAAGCGCACGATGCGCCGGGGCGGGCCGCTCGTCGCCTTCACGGTGACGTGCGCGTGGGCGACGCTCCTCCTCGTGCCGCCGGCCGTGGCCGAGGGCAAGTTCGGCGCGATCGGGCGCGTGAACGCGTGGGGCTTCGCGATCATCGTCGCCTCGGGCGCGCTCTGCGTCGCCTCGACGCAGGCGCTCTACTTCTGGAGCGTGCGGCGGATCGGCCTCGCCTACACCACGCAGGTGGACGTGGCCGGGCCGGTGGTGACGGTCCTCTTCTCGTTCCTGATCTTCGGCGAGCGGCTCACGGCCGGGCAGCTCGCCTTCGGCGCGCTGCTCCTCGCGAGCGTCTTCCTGCTCGTGCGGCAGGCCTCGGGCCGGAGCGGGGCCGCGCGCGCGCCGTATGCAGCGGCGGAGCCGGGCGGCGAGGACGGCACGCCGGCGTCTTGACGCGGCCGGGGAATCAATCAACGGGTTATTGGTCGCCTGGAGGCGTTCTTTCGGATGGCGCAACGCCGCCCGGCGCCAAGGGAAGTTTCTTCAAAAGACTTCTTGAATGGAAGTAATCGCGATCGGTCGCGGGCGGGCTGTAGACACCCCCTGACTCCCACAGGTATTCCTTCGGCTCCACGAACTTCACCTCTCCCGTCGGATAGAGCTTGCGAATCTGGCCGGGCCCCGTGTCCGTCTTCTTCCTCGGAACAGCGCGCCACTCCTTGATCGGGATTTCGAGTCGTATCTGGCCGGAGGGCTCTCGGTTCCAGCGCCCCCTCTTGACGGTAGGCATGGATGTCATGTCCAGTTTTCCGCGAACGAACAGCGCGAACTCATAGTAGTCGCCGTCCTCGCACACCCAGACCTCGAAAAAATTATGGCCTCCGTGTTTTATTCCATACTCCAAACGACGCGCACCCAGACCCCAGACCTCGAGGACCTTCTGTCTGGACATGTAGTTATCGAACTGCTGCGCGATCTCCCGCCTAGTCCGCCCTGTCGGACGCCATTCCTCTTTCTCCGGCGGGGGAGCACAGGACGAGGCGGAGACCGCGAAAAGCGCGAGGCTGGAGGAAAGAAGCGTAAAGAGCACGAGGTAAAGCGTCCTTTTCATAACGTGCTCCTCCGAATACGGATCGGCCAGCGGGACTTATGTCCCCCTACCGCAGCGTCCTCGCCATGAGGACGTGGAGCTTTCCGGGCGCGAGGTCCACCGTGCCGAAGTCGGTCGCTTCCCCGCCGCCGCCATCGGGCGCGAGGAAGCGCACGACGACCGGCCGCTGGCCGGCCGGGACCCAGGCGCGCGCGATCTGGAGCTCCTTCGGCAGCGTGAGCCAGCTCCGCAGGTCGGCCTTGTCGGAGAGGTGAAGGATGATGCGCGCGAGGTTCGCGACGTTCTTGTCGTCCGCGGCCTCGCCCACGCCGTAGGCGATGCCCTCCTTGACGGCGAAGCGCGCGAGCGCCTTGGCGATGAGCGGGCCGGTGCGCTCCTTGAGGTTCCGGATCGCGGTCGCCTCGATGTCCTCGAGGACGTGCGTGCGCGCGAGGCGCCGGCCGCCGACCTCGAGCGCCGCGCCCGCGTAGGCGCTCGGCCGCCGCACGAAAATCGGAATGTCGCTCACCTCGTCGTGCGAGACCTTCTCGGGCGAGCGGCCGTTCTCGAAGAAGACGACGACCTGCGCCTGGGCCTCGTGCGTCGCCTCGGTCCCGACCTCGGGGAACTCCTTCCGCCAGCGACGGTGCTGGTCCTTGAAGCCGAGCGCGCGGGAGAGCCGCACGAGGGGCTCGCGCGCGGGCGGGAAGCCGGGCGCGAGCTCGTGCACGATCTTGTAGTCGATGTACGCCTCCTCGATCTCGCCCGAGCGCTCGTAGATCACGCCCGAGAGGTACCGCGCGAAGGCGTTCTGCTTGTACGGCCGCTTGCGGAAGTGCTCGAGCGCGCGGAGCCGGTCGTCGATGCGGCGCGCCTCGATCTGCGCGTGCTCGAGGTCCCCGAGCGCGAGGAAGTTGAGGGCCACGTAGGTGCTCAGGAGGACGAGCTCGTGGTCTTCGCCCGGGTAGGGCGCGGCGCGCTCGTCGAAGAGGATGGTCGCCGCGGCCACGGCGGCCTTGTTGAAGTACATCTTCTCGGCGAGGCGGTCGGCGTCGAGGAGGTCGGCGTTGCTTCCTGCGTGGTCGCCGGCCGCGCGGCGGACGAGCCCGCGCTCCATGAGGTAGAGGATCTGCGTCTTGCCCTCGGTCTCCGCGCCGCTCGAGTAGTGCCCCGCGGCCGCCTCGAAGTCGCCGGCATAGAAGGCCTCGCGCGCGGCGGCGGTCCGGCGCTTGTAGTCGCCCCCGCAGCCGCAGGCGAGCATCGCCGCGGCCAGCGCCGCCGTCGCCGCAAGAAGGGTTCGCATTCGCATCGGCATCGAGGTCGCGCGTGCCTCAGCGCACGCGCTTCTTGATCTCCTTGTTGTCCTTCCAGACCGTCTCGCCGCGCTCGAGGTCGGTGAGCTTGAGCGACACGTAGTAGTAGAGGATCTTGTCGCCGCGCTCGCGCATGCGCTTCTCCTCGATGTCGCCGACGAGGACAAGGTCCGCGCCGACCTGCTTGCCCGGCGACTTGCGCGTCTTCGGGTCGACGAGGCCGCCGGCGTGGTACTCGTACTCCTTCATGAGCTTCTCGCGGACGTCCTCCTCGACGAGGCGGATGCGGCCCGTGCGCAACACGGCGGTCGTGATCTGGTCCATGATGACCGCGGGGTTGATGTCGTGCCGCAGGGTCTTGTTGCGCAGGCTCCACGGGAGCACGACCGGCGTCTTGGTCGCGTTCTTGATGACCGCCGCTCCGATCATGCTCTCGGTGAAGTACTCGCTGAGCATCCGGATGTCCGTGTCGCTGAAGGTCTCGCTGAGCGTCATCGACTTGGGGTCAACGTACGCGACGTTATCCCTCGGGCCGCCGCAGCCCGCCGCGGCCGCCGCGAACACCGCCCCCGCCAGAACCGGAACCGCCAGGCGCATCTTCATCGCTCTCTCTCCTTTTCGTGCGTCCGTCACCACTTGAACCGTTTCCACCTGCGCAGAGACGTATGCGAGGTCACCGCGCCCTGCGCGCGCGCGGTCGAGGTGAGCGTCACGCTCTCGCCCTCGCTGATGGCCACCGGCTTCCAGGTCGACTTGCTCGCCGCGACCTCGCGCCCCTCGGCGTCGTAGAACCAGGTCCGGTACTCGAGGCCGACCTTGCCCCGGCGCGTGTCGTTGTGCACCCGGATCTCGACCTGCAGGACCCCGCCCGGCGCCGAGCGAAAGACGCGCCCGATGGTCACGTCGTCGGCGATGTCGAGGATCGAGACCTCGTCGCGCGGCACCTCGGGCGTCACGGTGACGAGGCGGACCTGTTTCTTCGCGCTCGAGCGCCACGAGACGCGCTGCCCGGCCGCCGAGTCGAGCCGCGAGCGGGTCTTGCCGCCCTCGGTCACCGTCACGGCCGAGGCGCCCGCCTCCCTCGGGAACTGGACCACGACCTTGCGCGCGGACGCGCACCCGCACGCGACGAGCGCCGCACATGCGGCGACAGCGATGCGTCCCATCTTCCGCTCCTCCATCCTCGGGGCCCGGGCCGGGGCGGGAGAGCCGCTCCCGCCGAACCGACGGACGGGAGCTTAGCGCCCTTCTTCAGAAAAATCAAGCCCATCGGGAAAGGAAGGACTCGGCGGAATAGGAGCGCCCCGGTCGCGGTTGAGGAGTGGAAGACCCGCGGGAGAGGGCCGAGAGGAAACGCAGGGCTCGAGAGGGGGTGCGGTCATGAAGGTCAAGGTCGTCTTCTACAGCATGTACGGACACGTCCGGCGCCTCGCCGAGGCCGTGGCCGAGGGCGCGCGCGAGGTCGAGGGCGCAGAGGTCGAACTCCTTCAGGTGCCGGAGCTCGTGCCCGAGGAAGTCCTGGAGGAGAGCGGGGCGAAGGCGGCGCGCGCCGCGTTTGCACACGTGCCCGTGGCGAGGCCCGAGGACCTCGAGGGCGCCGACGCGATCCTCTTCGGCACACCCACGCGCTTCGGGAACATGGCGGCCCAGATGCGCAGCTTCCTCGACCGGACGGGCCCGCTCTGGATGAAGGGTGCGCTCGTGGGCAAGGTCGGGAGCGTCTTCGCCTCGACCGCGAGCCAGCACGGCGGCCAGGAGACCACGATCACGAGCTTTCACTCGACGCTCCTGCACCACGGCATGATCGTGGTCGGCGTGCCCTACAGCGAGCCGCGGCTTCTGGAGATGGGCGAGGTCACGGGCGGCACGCCCTACGGCGCGACGACGCTCGCGGGGGCCGACGGCTCGCGCGAGCCGAGCGGGAACGAGCTGGCCATCGCGCACTTCCAGGGGCGGCACGTCGCCCGAATCGCGCGCGCTCTCGTGCGGGGCCGGGAGCCCTAGCGCGCGGCGGGGCGGTTTGTCACTTGACGCGCCCGCGCGCGCGGATTATCATCGCTTCCGGTCGACCTATCCTGGAGGCTCCATTGCGCAGGCCTCTCGCGTCCCTCCTCGTCCTCGTCGCGGTGGCGCTCGCGTGCGCCGGTTGCGGAGCGCGCCGCGCCCGCGACTTTAGGCCGCCCGAGGACGTGGCGCGCCCGGTCCGGCCCGCGGGCGTGGACGAGATGCATCCGGTCTTCGGGGCGGACATGCGCCAGATCGAGCACCTGATGGCGGCGGACCCGCCGCCCTTCGAGCGGCTGCTCGAGCCGGCGCACCGGCTCCACCAGGCCGCGTCGAAGCTCGTGTGGCTCGCGGAGGTCGGTTGCGAGACCCCGGAGGACCGCTTCCTCCGGGACGCGCGCATGGTCCGGACCAATGCCGCGGGGCTGTGGGACGCGGCCATGACGCGGAGGCTCGAGCGGGCCCGCACCTCGTGGAGAAAGTTCAAGATCAGCTTTGGCTATTGCTACCCTATTGCCGAGGAAGCGTCCGCACCCTAGGGTAGGCAGCCGGGTTCTGACAACGGGAAAGGAGACATCACCATGGAGCAGTCGGAGAGCGTCGGTCACCGCTCGCGTGCGCCGGAGGAGCGCGTGCGGACCCACGCGCGCCCGGTCCCGGGCGAGACCTTTAACGGCCAGCGGGTGGCCGCACTGATCGACGTGCAGAACATGTTCTACAGCGCGAAGAGCCTCTTCCAGTCGAAGATCAACTACCGGCGGCTCCTTGAGGAGGTCGCCGGCAAGCGGCAGCTCATCCGCGCGGTCGCGTACGTGGTCCAGCGGCCGGACGTGGACCAGACCAGCTTCATCGACGTGCTCACGCGGCTGGGGTACGAGGTCCGGGTGAAGATCCTGAAGGTCCGGCCCGACGGCAGCGCGCGCGGCGACTGGGACACGGGCCTCACCATCGACGCGATCCGCCTCGCGGAGAAGGTCGATACCGTCGTGCTCGTCTCGGGCGACGGGGACTTCGTGGACCTGGCCACGTACCTCGCCGGCCGCGGCGTGCGAGTCGAGGTGATGGGCTTCCTGCGGAACACCGCGAACGAGCTGATCGAGGCGGCGCACGCTTTCATCCCCATCGAGGAGCACCTTCTCTTCAAGGAGAAGAAGTTCGTCGAGCAGGCCGAACGCGCGGCCGCGGGCGAGGGCTCGCGCCCGGCCGCGGCGCGCTCGGCCCCCGCGGCGAACCGCGAGCAGCCCGGCTTCGCGCCCGGCTTCTGGGACGACGTGGAGGACGAGGAGGGCGAGGCCAAGACCGAGCGCGCCAAGACCGAGAACTGACAGGGACTTACAGCGGATACCCGAGGCGGCGCGGGGGCGACCCCCGCGCCGCCTCTTCT
>Ga0272441_10001401_pt1 | contig 51359 bp, 49 predicted proteins | sample SSMProp6N_FD_193582 | JGI IMG/M metagenome (GOLD analysis project Ga0272441, IMG submission 193582) | Marine sediment archaeal communities from Little Sippewissett salt marsh, Falmouth, MA, United States - SSM-Prop-6N | ecosystem: Environmental > Aquatic > Marine > Wetlands > Sediment ... | reverse complement strand
GTGCTTGCGCCGAACCCAAGCATCTACACCGGCCCGGGCACGAACACCTATCTCGTAGCCGACGGCCTCGAAGTCGCCGTGATCGACCCCGGGCCGGTGATCGAGGTGCACCTTCTCGCGATCGTTGAGGCCATCGGAGATCGAGCCGCCGTTGCGGTGATTGCGACCCATACCCATCCCGACCATGCACCCCTTTCGAATCCGCTCGCGGAACGCCTCCGGGTTCCGGTTCTCGGCTATGGGCCCGGCCCGGAGTTCGAACCCGACGTCCGGCTTTCGGATGGTGACGAGGTCCGGGTTGGGGAGCTTCACCTCCGGGCGGTGCACACACCTGGTCATTCGGCCGACCACCTCTGTTTCCGTCTGTCAGAACGGCTTTTCACCGGTGACCACATCATGGGCGGATCGACCGTCGTCATGGAGGACGCGTCGGCATACCTCGAGTCGCTCTATCGCGTGCAGGATCTGGGGGTCTCACGAATCGAGCCGGGACACGGAGATTCGATGGGTGACGCCGGGGACGTGATCGCCGGATACATCGAGCATCGGCTGGCGCGAGAAAACGAGATACTCGAGGTGATCGGGGCCGGTGCCGGGACCGTGGCCGACATCGTCGACGCCGTCTACTCCTTCGTCCCCGCCGACCTCAGAGCGGCGGCTACACATCAGGTGATCGTTCAGTTGAACAAGCTGTTGGCCGATGAGAGGGTAAGGTTCTCGGCGGGCGCAGCGGGGCCATCCACGATGGTCGAATTGATCGCGAGACAATGACAACACGCATCGCCCTCATCCTGTTCTTGCTGCTGGGCTTGGCCGCGCCCGCGCTCGCAGCCGATGATGAGGCCGTCACACCCGATGATCTCGAGGCTGCGCGGCAGCGAAACGCAGAGGTTTCTGCGGGTCTCGAGGAAACCGACATTCGGTACGCGGCGGCCATTGCCGACGAGATTGTGATCCGCGAGAGCCTGCACGGCTTGGCCAGTCAGGTCACCGAAACGGAGCAAGAGTTGGCGATCCTGCGCCTCGGCGCCGAAGACGTCGTGCGCGAGACGTACATGACGGCCGGTTCCGACGGAGGGGTCACCACGATCCTCGGATCTACCAGCTTCGTCGACATCCCGGTGCGAGCGACCTACCTCAGCGCCGCCAACGACCGCGACCTCCGCGTCATCGATGAGATGCTCGCCGTCGAGGCGGAGTACCGCGCTCAGGTACAAGAGCTCGATGATGCGCTCGCACGACAGAAGAGCCTGGTCGTCGAGATCGAGGCCCTCGCGCAGCAGCTCCTCGCCGAACTCGATGCCGCCAACGCCGAATATCGGGAGCTCGAGGCCACCTGGCAGCGCCAGGAAGAAGAACGCAAGCAACGCGAGGAAGAGGAACGACGCCGGCGGGAGGCAGAAGAGGCGAAGAAGCGTGCGGAAGCCGAGGCAGCGCGTGCTGCGGCCGCCGCTGCCTTGTCGACGACGACCACCACCGCGGCGCCGGAGGTGGCTGCGGCTACCACCACAACGACAACGGTCGCTCCGACCACCACCGCCGCCCCGACCACTACGACGACAACCACGGTCGCCGCGTCCACCACAAGCACCACGATCGCAGAGTCGTCCGAATCCGAACCCTCATCGACCACGACCACAACCGAGCCGGCGCCGACCACGACGACCACGGTGCCGACGCCGACGCCGGCGAATCGGGTGTGTCCCGTCAACGGAGCTTCGTCCTTCTCGAACAGCTGGGGTGCGCCGCGATCTGGAGGCAGGACACACAAGGGTGTGGACATGTCGGCTTCCCGTGGCACACCTCTCGTCGCGATGGAGAGCGGAGCTATCTACCGCCTGTCGAACAGCTCACTCGGCGGCATCTCGATCTACCTGATCGGAAACTCCGGCGACCTCTACTACTACGCCCACCTGGATGCCTGGGCCGAAGGTCTCGCCGGCGGACAAAAGGTCGCGGCAGGTGATCCAGTCGGCATCGTTGGGACGACGGGGAACTCACCATCGTGGGCACCACATCTCCACCTCGGCTGGAAACCCGGAAACGGAGACTGGGCGAATCCCTACCCGATGGTGAATGACCTCTGTCGGTAGCGGCGCCCGGCTTCGCCGGGCGGTAGTCAGTACTCAGTAGTCAGTAGCAAGAGCAAAGAACAAAGAACAAAGAACAAAGAGGCCGAGATGTCTTTGCTCTTTTGTCTTTGTTCTTTGCTCTTTCGTCTCCTACATCGTCGCTAGTTGTTCTTCTAGGACGGCAATTCTCGCAGTGCAGGTGTCTTCGGCGGCTGGGGGGATTAGCTCGACGAGGCGGGCGGCGACTGCGCGGATCGATGTACCCGCCGGTCCGTCTGGGTCGTCGGTGACGACCGGCCGGCCTTCGTCACCGCCGTTCACGACGCTCGGGTCGAGCGGGATCTGGCCGAGGAGGGGCACTCCCAGTTCGTCGGCGAGTTCGGATCCTCCGCCGGATCCGAAGAGCGCGTAGTGGCGGCCGTCTTCGGTCGTGAATCCCGACATGTTCTCGACAACGCCGACGACCGGCATGTGAGAGCGGCGGGCCATGTCTGCGACGCGTGCCGCCACCTTTTGGGCGGCACGTTGCGGGGTGGTCACAACCACCATCTCGGCTTGGGGGAGCATTCGCGACAGCGCCATTTGTACGTCGCCGGTGCCGGGAGGCATGTCGATGACGAGATACCCCAGACTGGAGCTCCAGGCCACATCGGTGAGGAATTGTTCGAGCGCTTTCGAGAGCATCAGCCCGCGCCACATCAACGCGGTGTCCTCGTCATCGAGGAGGAGGCCGGTCGAGACCACTTCGAGTCCTGCAGCCTGGAGGGGCTGGATCTTCCGATCTTCTCCGGCCTCGAGGCGATCGTCGATCGACGCCAGCATCCGCGGCACGGAGAACCCCCAGATGTCGGCGTCGAGGAGGCCCGTCCGATGTCCGAGGGCCGAAATGGCGAGTGCCAGGTTGACGCTCAGCGAGGACTTCCCGACGCCTCCCTTGCCGCTCGACACCGCGATGACGCGAGTCTGTGGGCTAATCATCGTGGGAGTTGCGGTCTCCCTGGCACGGAGGCGCACCTTCCCCATCAGCTCGGAACGCTGGCTGGATGTCATAGCGGTCACATCAACCGCCACGGTATCGATGCCGGGAATGGCCTTCACCTTCCGAACGACATCGTTCTCGATCTGGTCGCGCATGGGGCAGGCAGCAACGGTGAGTGCAATACCGATCGAGGCGTGTGCGCCGTCGAGGTTGATGCCGCTCACCATGCCGAGTTCAACGATGTCGGCGTTGAGCTCAGGGTCGATCACCCCACGAAGGGCCGCCTCGATGTCATCTCTCATCGTCACCCGGCCGATCCTATCTGCGCGAGATACGTATTACACACACGGCCGTAGTTGATAGAATCGCTGGGCGACGTGCGGAGGAGGCAACGTTCAATGACGCTTGAAATGACCCCGGTGGCTCTCACCGATGCGGCAACTGAGAAGGTTCGGGAACTGCTCGCTGCCGAGGGTGACGAGTCCCTCGCCCTCCGGCTCGGTGCTCGACCGGGTGGCTGTTCCGGTTTCCGATATGACATGTACTTCGACGCCGGGGTGGCGGACACCGACGCGGTCGTCGATGCCGGCGCCTTCAAGGTTGTAATCGACCAGGAAAGTGTCGAACGGCTCAACGGTGCCACCGTCGATTTCCGAGACGAAGGCTCCGCCGGATCCGGATTTGCGATCGACAACCCCAACGAGACCGGACACTCCTGCACCTGCGGAAAACGCGGCTAGCCGACCTCCGTAGACTGTCTTCCGAACGAATCGGGGGGCGCAATGCCGAAACAGATCCACGAGGTTCCGAGTGGCCCGAAGCCGCTCGGCCCCTACAGCGTCGTAACCGAAGCCCACGGGCTGGTGTTCGTGTCCGGCATGGTCGCCATCGAACCTGCGACCGGCGAACCCGTCCCTGGCGGAGTTGCACCTCAGACTGAACAGGTCATGCGCAACATCGGTGCGGTCCTCGGCGACGTCGGCCTCGGCTATGACGATATTGTCAAGACGACGATCTTCGTGACCGACATGAACACCTTCGCGATCGTGAACGACGTGTACGGCCGCTACATTGGCGAGTCGCCTCCCGCACGGTCAACCGTCGAGGTCCACGCGCTTCCCGGAGGATTTGCCGTCGAGATCGAGACGATTGCGGCGCGCTGACGCCAACGTCAGCTGACGGCCCGCCACCCGCCAGGGACTACCGTTCACGTATCGAGCGTCCCCGCTAGGAGGTCCGACCGTGAACCGCGACTCAATCTTCTCTGCCCTCGATCTCGACGACGTCAGCTCCGGTGCCTACGCCGGTGAATGGCTCGACACCGGTGGCCCCGAACTCCAAGTCGAGAATCCGGCTACAGGTGAACGTATTGGCGCAGTGAAACGCGCCGACGGTGCCGACTATGAGAAGGTCGTATCGACCGCCACCGACACTTTCGAATCGTGGCGGATGGTGCCCGCTCCGGAGCGCGGGAAGTACGTCCGCGTCATCGGAGACCTCCTGCGCGAGTACCGGGAGCCGCTCGGTGCCCTCGTCGCTCTCGAAATGGGAAAGATCAAGGCGGAGGGTGAGGGTGAAGTCCAGGAGATGATCGACATCACCGACTTCGCGGTCGGCTTGTCGCGACAGCTCTATGGTCTCACGATCGCTTCGGAGCGGCCGCGGCACCGCATGTACGAGCAGTGGCATCCCCTGGGGCCGGTCGGGGTCATCACGTCGTTCAACTTCCCCGTCGCCGTGTGGTCGTGGAACTCGATGATTGCCGCCGTTTGCGGCGACACGATGATTTGGAAGCCGTCGTCAAAGACACCGCTCACCGCCGTCGCCACGAGCAAACTCGCCGCGCGGGCCATGGACGGATCGGGCTTCGAAGGTGTGTTCAACCTTGTGGTCGGCTCGGGCGCCGAAGTCGGAGACACGATGATCAACGATCGCCGAGTTCCGCTCATCTCGGCGACGGGTTCGTGCGGCATGGGAGAGAAGGTCGGGACGGCCGTCGCCAAACGCCTCGGTCGGTCATTGCTCGAACTCGGCGGGAACAACGCCATGGTTGTCATGGACGACGCCGACCTCGATCTCGCAACGCGTGCCGCGGTGTTTGCCGCTGTCGGAACCGCCGGACAACGCTGCACGTCGCTGCGCAGGCTCATCGTGCAGCGGGGTGTGTCGCATGAGATCGCACGCCGACTCGTCGCGGCATACGCCACCGTCCAGATCGGGGATCCGCTCGACGACGCGAACCTCATGGGCCCACTCGTCGACGAAATCGCCGTCTCCAACTTCTCTGCGGCGGTCGGAATCGCCCAGGAACAGGGCGGAGAGTTGCTCTACGGGGGTGGGGTCATCGACGGTCCCGGCTACTACGTCGAGCCGACCATCATCAAGATGCCGGTCGACGCTCCAATCCTGCAGATCGAGACCTTCGCTCCGATCCTGTACCTCATTGAATTCGGCTCGGTGGAGGAAGCGATCAAGATCAACAACGGTGTGACCCAAGGCCTGTCGTCGGCGATCTTCACGGACTCGGTTTCCTCGGGAGAGACGTTCCTGTCGGCCGCCGGTTCGGACTGCGGCATCGCGAACATCAACATCGGGACCTCGGGTGCGGAGATCGGTGGTGCGTTCGGAGGCGAGAAGGAGACCGGAGGCGGACGTGAATCGGGTTCGGATGCATGGAAGGCCTACATGCGCCGCCAGACCGTCACCATTAACTGGTCGGGCGAACTTCCCCTGGCGCAAGGTATCGAGTTCGGATGAACGGATTCTCGGCGCTTGCCGAGGATGATTCGAGGCTGGCGCGGCTCTTCACGATCCTCGGAGTCGGCGGCCTCATCGCCGCCGTGCTCGCGGGGGTTCTTGGCATCGCGGTTGTGCTGACCGCTGCCAACTCGATGGATCGCTCCCTCGAGGTGACGGCTCAAGCGGTCACGTCCGCAGACGAGACCGTTGCCCTCGCCGCAGACACGATCGGGATTGTCAGCGAATCGTTTGACACGCTTGTTCCGTCCGCCGACGTGGCCGCCGACGCATTCGGGGACGCAGCCGCGGTGATCGCCGAGACGACGACGGTGGTGACCGTCGATGTACCGGATGCCCTCGATGCGGTCCTCGATGCAATGCCGGCGATCGAAAGCGCTGCAGCTGTCGTGGACGGTGCACTGAGGGTGCTCAGCTTCGTAGGCGTTGACTACGACCCTGAGGTGCCCTTCGGAGAAGCGGTCGCGGAACTCGAGACAGCACTTGCCGACCTGCCCGATCAGCTTCGGGCTCAGGAGGAACCACTCGATGCACTTGCCGACGACTTCGACGAGTTCGGAGAAGCAACGGCGGAGATCGGCGATGATCTCGTGGCACTCCAACTTCAACTGGGCGAAGCCGAACGGCTCCTCGGGGCCTACTCGTCGACTGCGGAGGAAGCGACAATGGTGGTTGCGGACATCCAGAGCGACCTGGAGTGGCAGCGATGGTTGATGGTTGCGGTGGTATTGCTCGTGGCTCTCGGGTTCGGCGCGATCCAGGTTGTTCCGTTGGCTATTGCCGAGCGGCTGAAGGATTCAGTAGAACGTAGCAAGTAGGAAGAGACTTGATACACGAGACTCGAGACTTGATACGCTCGGCGGCCGGCCTCATCTTGGCGATTCGGGCTCCCAGAGCCCCCTCCCGCCCTCGCTGGGCTCGGGCACCCTCCCGCGGCGGGCCTCATCTTGGTGATTCGGGCTCCCAGAGCCCCCTCCCGCCTTCGCTGGGCTCGGGCACCCTCCCCCACTTCGTGGGGGAGGGGAGAAATGGAGAGGTCGCGAGCACCGGCCGGTGCCGGTCCTAGCCGAAGCGGTAGCCGACGCTTCTTACGGTGGCGATCCAGTTTGATCTCTCTTCGCCGAGCTTTGCGCGGAGGCGGCGCACGTGCACGTCGACGGTTCGGGAGCCGCCGTAGTAGTCGTAGCCCCACACCTTGGAGAGGATCTGCTCTCGCGACCACACACGCTGCGGGTGCTCGACGAAAAACCGAAGCAGTTCGTACTCCATGAAGGTGAGGTCACGGGGATGTCCGGCAATAGTCGCCTGGTATGTCGCGGTGTTGAGTTCAAGGTCGTGGTGTTTGAGGATCGGGTCGGTGTGTTCGACCGCCTCGATCCGATCGAGTTTGCCGATTCGAATGGCCAATTCGGCCTGATCAACGGGGGTGAGCACGAAATCGTCGAACCCGTCCTCGGTTGCGAGGTCTGAAGTCAGAGTGCGATCCACGACCAGCAGCACCGGGATGCCGTGCTCGTCGCGAAGCTTCCGCCCGACCGTGATCGCCAGGCCGGCGTCTTCGGAGAGCTCGATGACCGCCGCAGACCAGCCGCGTTCGGGCTCGCGCCGCGCAGCGTCCGCGACGTCGGCGATCGGCACCGGGCTGTACCCGACCGCGAGGAGCGCGGTCGTCAGGGCGGCAGACGGCGTGGGAGGGAAGATCGCGACGTACATCACAGCACCGGGAGGTATTCCTCCAACTCGAAGCGGGAGACGTGTTCCTCATACCTCGACCACTCTGCACGTTTGTTCTTCAGGAACCACTCGAAGACGTGTTCGCCGAGGGTCGAGCGGACGAGCTCGGAATCTTCCATGATCCGCAACGCTGCGTTGAGGTTCGAGGGGAGCCTCTCGATGCCGGATGACCTCAGCTCTGAGCGTGACATGCCGAGGACGTCGTGGCCCATCTCGGGCGGAAGCTCGTAGTTGTTCTCGATTCCCGCGAGTCCCGCGGCAAGGATCACCGAGAACGCCAGGTACGGGTTCGTCGCAGGATCAGGAGACCGGTACTCGATTCGAGTCGAGTCGATCTTCCCGCGTTTCGCAGCAGGGATGCGGACAAGGGCTGTCTGATCGTTGCGTGCCCACGTCTCGAACACGGGAGCGTCGAATCCGCCGACGAGGCGTTTGTAGGAATTCACCCACTGGTTCGTGACGGCGGTGATTTCGTTGGCATGGCGCAACAGGCCGGCAATGAAGCCGTGGGCGACCTTCGACAGGCCGTACTCGGCGCCTTCCTCGTGGAAGGCGTTGGTCTCACCTTGGTAGAGCGAGAGGTGCAGATGCAGTCCGGATCCGTCGTATTCGGCGAGCGGCTTCGGCATGAATGTGGCGTAGAGGCCGTGTTCCATCGCAACTTCCTTCACCACAAGGCGAGTGGTCACGATGCTGTCGGCCATCGTGAGTGCATCGGTGTGGCGCAGGTCGAGTTCGTGCTGAGAAGGTGACACCTCGTGGTGGGAGAACTCCACCGGAATGCCGAGCTCCTCGAGTGCGACGATGGTTGACCGCCGGTACTCCTGTGCGACGTCGAGCGGTGTCAGGTCGAAGTAGCCGCCGCGATCGAGCACCTGTGGTTCGGGCCCGGAGTCCGCGAAGTAGAAGTACTCGACCTCGGGGGCGACATAGAACGTGAATCCGAGATCGGAAGCGCGCTTCATGGTGCGTCGCAGCACCTGGCGCGGGTCACCGTCAAATGGATCGCCGTCCGGTGTCACGATGTCGCAGAACATGCGGGCTACGCCGGCGTCGCCAGACTTCCACGGGAGGGTCTGGAAGGTTGTCGGGTCCGGTTTGGCGAGCATGTCCGCTTCGTACGTGCGTGAGAAGCCGTCGATCGATGACCCGTCGAAGCTCAAGCCATCTTCGAGCGCAACGCGCAGTTCAGCGGGGGTTATGGCGAACGACTTGAGCAATCCGAGGACGTCGGTGAACCAGAGGCGGATGAAGTGAATGCCCCGCTCCTCGACGGTTCTGAGGACGTATTCGTGTTGTCTGTCCATGGATGTTGGCCTCCGAGAGCCACCATCGTACGGCGTTCGAGGTATGGCGCCAGTGGACAATGGAGCTGTAACAGAGCGTTCACACAGCGGTTACCGCCGGGTAACGGCGGGCTGGCATGCTTGTCTGGACTCGACCGGTGGCGCGCGCCTGTGTCACCGAAACCCATCACACAACATCGGAGGCAGGTATGGCGTATCGGGCGGAATACATCTGGATCGACGGTCAGAAGCCGACGGCCAAGCTTCGTTCCAAAACCAAGATCGTGGAGACGGGCGAAGAACCGCCGGTCTGGGGATTCGACGGTTCGAGCACCGAACAGGCACCGGGGAACCTCTCCGACTGTGTGCTGAACCCGGTGTTCGTCCGTCCGGATCCCATCCGTGGCGGCGACGACGTGCTCGTGTTGTGCGAGGTGCTCACGCCCGACCTGGAGCCGCATCCCTCGAATACGAGGGCTGCCGCGGTAGCTGCAAACGAGAAGTACCAGGACCAGGATCCGTGGTTCGGCCTCGAACAGGAGTACACGTTCTTCAAGGACGGGCGTCCGCACGGCTGGCCGGTCGGCGGTTATCCCGCGCCTCAGGGCGGGTACTACTGCGGCGTCGGCGCAGACGAGATCTGGGGACGCGACGTCGTCGAGGAGCACACGTCCGCCTGCATGGAAGCAGGGATCTCCATCTCGGGCACGAACGCCGAGGTGATGATCGGCCAGTGGGAGTTCCAGATCGGGCCACTCGGACCGGTTGAAGTGGGTGACCATCTGTGGATGGCACGCTGGCTGCTCTATCGCATTGCCGAGGATTACGACATCTCCGCACACCTGAACCCGAAGCCGGTCGACGGCGACTGGAACGGCGCAGGCATGCACACGAACTTCTCGACAATCGCGATGCGCGAGTCGTACGAGCCGGTCATCGCTGCGTGTGAAGCTTTGGCCGTCGACGCCGAGGAGCATATCAAGGTCTACGGAGCGGGCATCGAGCGTCGCTTGACCGGTCTCCACGAGACGGCGCCGTGGACCGAGTATTCCTACGGGGTGTCCGACCGTGGCGCGTCGGTGCGGATCCCATGGCAGGTCGCCAAGGACGGGAAGGGCTACATCGAAGACCGTCGCCCGAACGCAAACGCCGATCCCTACACCGTTGCCGCACTCATCACGAACAAGATCTGCGGGGCGCTGGCGGAGTAGCTGAGCGACAGATCGTCAAGCACGAGAAGCCCGTCTTGCCCTCCACCACGGAGTGGTGGAGGGGTGGTCTGGGAGCCCGAAGCGCGGAGATGAGGTCTGTTGCGGCGTGCCCCCTCCGCTGCGGTCCGGCCTGTCCGGCAAAGGCAGCCCCCTCCGCGTCCGAGCTCCGCTCGGCCGCGCCTCCCCCACTGCGTGGGAGAGGCGAAGACCCTCTCTCTTCTCCCCTCCACCACCGAAGGTGGGGGAGGGTGCCCGAGCACAGCTCGGGCGGGAGGGGGCGGCCTGGGAGCCTGAATCACCAAGATCGGGTCAGTCCGCGGGTGCCCGAGCACAGCTCGGGTGGGAGGGGGCGGTCTGGGAGCCTGAATCACCAAGATCCGGTCAGTCCGCGGGTGCCCGAGCACAGCTCGGGTGGGAGGGGGCGGTCTCGGAGCCCGAAGCGCGGAGATGAGGTCTGAAATAGATCTTGTGTTGCCGTCGCCGGGCTATGGGGTTGCGGCGGTGACGGTGTCGAGGGCGGAGAGGAAGTCGTCGGTCAGGACGGCGTAGGCCGCGACGGCTTCGCGTCGGCCTGTGCCGTCATCCGGTGCGCGCAGCCCCTCGATCACTGCGTCGGCGCCGGTCGGGAGTTCCGCGGCGGTCGACACGGCATCCGGCCAGACGGCTGCGTAGATGTCGGGTGGATTGGTCGCGGCCACGTTGTCGCTCAGCGTCTGTGCCTCGACCGCCGACGCCTCGAACGCCGCGAGCGTTTCGGCGAACTCCGTTTCACCGTTCTCCCGCGCTGTGTTCGCGGCGTCGATGTCAGTGTTGATCTTCGTTGCGTCGCTCGCATACCCATTGACCAGCGAAAGGAACGCTGCGATGTCGGCCGGGAGTGTGGTTGTTGTCACGGCCGCCGCGCTCGTTGTTGTCGTGGTCTCCGCAGCGACGACCGTGGTGGTTGTCCCGACAGGGATCTCCGCCGGTGGCAGCGCGTTCACGAAGAGGTAGGTGAACCCGATCAACGCGGCAACCACAACCGGCAGGATCCAACGTCCGTGTTTGGGGTCTTCCTTGCTCACGGCGGCCAGGATAGGCGGTCATGGAGCAAGGCAGCGGTTACCAGCGAAACAGGAAGGGCAGGAACCGTCGAGTGGTTACGCTGACTGCAATGGAGCTACATGGGAGAGTCGGGATCGTGACGGGGGGCGGAGTTCGCGTCGGGCGCGCCATCGCGCTGGGCCTCGCCCGGGCGGGCGCCGACGTCTTCATTCACTACAACCGATCGGCTGGACCCGCCGAGGAGACGGCAGAGGAAGCCCGAGGCCTCGGGGTACGCGCCGAGATCGGCTCGGTTGACCTCTCCGACCCGTCCCAAGCTCACGGACTCGTCGATCTCACCGCGCAATCACTCGGAGTTCCCTCGATCCTCGTCAACAGTGCGTCCGGTTTCCCTACGGACACGGTTGGAGACGTGACACTCAAGCAGTGGCGACGCACGTTCGACCTGACGCTCGCGTCCCCGGTGTTCGCCACGCAGGCTCTGGCGAACGCACTTCCGGAGGACCTCGACGGTGCGGTGGTGAACATCACCGACGTCCGTACCCAGAGTCCCTACCGGGAGCATTTCAGCTACATCGTGGCGAAAGGCGGCATCGACACGTTCACCAAAACCGCCGCACTTCAGCTCGCCCCCAGGATTCGTGTCAACGCCGTCGCGCTGGGCGTGATCCTGCCCCCTCCGCAGGAAGACGAGGATTACGCCCAGCGTCTGGCCGCTCAACTCCCGCTCGAACGAACCGGAGGTACGGCTCCGGTGGTCGCTGCGGTCCTGAGCCTGATCGCGAATGACTTCGTGACGGGAGAGATCGTCCGCGTCGACGGTGGAGGGCACCTGTTGTGAGCCACGAATCACTTGACCAGATCCACATCAAGGACCTGCTTGTTTCGGGGATCTTGGGGATCAATCCCGACGAACGGGTCAATCCACAAGACATCCTCGTGAACGCGACCCTATGGGCGGACACCCGCCCGTCTGCGCTCAGCGACGACATCGACGACGCGGTCAACTACCGGACGATCACAAAACGCCTGATCGCTCACATCGAACAGGGCGAGCCGATGCTGGTCGAGCGGCTGGTCGCCGAGCTCGTCGATATCTGTTTCGATTCGGACGATCGCGTGGCAGCCGTGGAGATGACCGTCGAGAAACCGGGCGCGTTGCGCCACGCACGATCGGTTGGCATCACGATCAATCGGACCAGGGGAGAGGGAGGTGCCCATGCGTGAGGGAACCGCCAAGGCCATCGTGGCGATGGGCTCGAACATCGAGAAGGAACGCAACCTGCCCGAGGCAATCCGGCTCCTGCGTCGCGCCCCGCACATCACCGTCGAACGGGTGAGCCGCTTCTATGAGAGCCCGTCGGTTGGCGGACCCGAGGATGCCCCCTACTTCTTCAACGCAGCCGCCCTGATTTGCACGGAACTCGGTCCCGTCGAGTTGCGCACGGCGCTGCGCCACATTGAGGACGAACTCGGGCGCGAACGGACCGACGATCCCGACGCACCGCGCACCATCGATCTCGACGTCGCCTACTTTGGTGAGACCGAGCTGGATGTCGACGGATGGGTTCTCCCGGACCCCATGGCAGGAACGACTCCTCACGTCGCGATACCCATCGCGGAGGTCGCTCCGGATTGGGTACATCCAAGCGACGGCCGCACTACGAAAGAAATAGCAGAACAAATCGGCCCAGGAAACGTTGGAGTTGCCATGGCTATTCATCTGAGTGCCCCATATTCGCCTAGAGCGCCCGAGGATTTCGACGACGTATCCGACGTGTACGCCCCCAAATTCGAGGGCCTCGTTCGCGAGCAACTGCTCGAAATCGGGGAGGATCCGGACCGTGAGGGTCTCCAGCGCACGCCGTTGCGCGTCGCAAAGGCGATGGACTTCCTGACAAGCGGATACTCGACATCCCTTGAGGAAGTCGTCAACAACGCCGTTTTCGACGCGGAAGGTGCGGAGGAGATGGTGTTGGTGAAAGACATCGAGTTCTACTCGATGTGCGAGCACCACATGCTCCCGTTCTTCGGCAAGGCTGCCGTTGCATATCTTCCCAAGGGCAAGATCATCGGGCTTTCGAAGGTCGCTCGAATTGTGGATGTGTTCGCCCGCCGGCTCCAGGTGCAGGAGCGCCTCACGAACCAGGTTGGCGATGCGCTCACGGAGATCCTCGAACCCCACGGCGTCGCTGTGGTGATGGAGGGACGGCACCTCTGCATGATGATGCGCGGTGTTCAGAAGCAGGAGAGTGCGATGATTACCAGTGCCATGCGTGGCACGTTCAAGGAGGACCCGCGCACCCGCAACGAGTTCCTCGATCTCGTCGTCTAGCCGTCACCGCAGCTCCGAACGTTCGGTAGCCTCAGGGCGATGATTCTCGACACTCTCGGAAGACCGCTGCGAGATCTGCGCGTGTCCGTTACGGACCGCTGCAACTTCCGCTGTGCATATTGCATGCCGCGTGACGTGTACGACCGGGACCACGTATTCCTGCCCCGCGAGGAGATCCTGACGTTCGAGGAGATCGAGCGGCTGGTCGCACTCTTCGCAGGTCTCGGGGTTGAGAAGATTCGACTCACGGGGGGTGAACCGTTGATGCGCCATGGGGTGGCCGACCTCGTGGAGCGGATCTCAGCGGTCGACGGAATCCGGGACGTCGCCATGACAACCAACGGGAGCACGCTGGCTCGCCACGCACAGGCACTTGCGGACGCCGGCCTCGGTCGGATCACCGTGAGCCTGGATGCCGTCGATGATGCCCGCTTCCGGCACGCTGCCGACGTGGACTTTCCGGTGGCGCGCGTTCTCGAGGGCATCGACGCCGCGAAGAACGCGGGCCTTGCTCCGGTCAAGATCAACACCGTGGTTCGCAAAGGCCTGAACAATGACGCTCTCCTCGATATTGCCGGCAGATTCCGCGGCACGGGTCACATCGTTCGATTCATCGAGTACATGGACGTCGGCTCCTCCAACGGATGGGAGATGGACCATGTGGTCGCTGCCGAAGAGATACTGTCGAAGATCAACGAGGCGTGGCCGCTCGATCCCGTCGAACCCAACTACGTTGGCGAAGTCGTGAACCGGTGGCAATACCGGGACGGAGGAGGGGAGATCGGCGTCATTGCCTCGGTCACGAATCCGTTTTGCGGCGAATGCACCCGATTACGCCTTTCGGCGGACGGTTCGATCTACACGTGTCTGTTCGCTCACGCCGGCACCGACCTCCGCGACGCCTTGCGGTCGGGTGCCGCCGACGATGAGCTTGTGGAGATCGTGTCCGGGGTGTGGGAGTCACGGACCGACCGGTACAGTGAAGAGCGGTCGGGGGTATCGATCGGATTCCCGAAGGTCGAGATGTCCTACATCGGCGGCTGAGTCGGACAAACCCGGTAGTTCCACCCCTCACCCGCCGCGTCGAGGAAGCAGCTTGATGATGATGTCGGTTGTGAGCACAACGCTGAGTCCGATGAGGATGGTCAGCGCCGGGACGAACCACACGGAGGTCAGCCGCTCGGTCCCGAGCACGTCGTCCCACCCGCCGACCGCGTCGAACGCCCAACGACCCTGAGGAACACAACCATCGGTCGGTAGGAACCTCACCGCCTCGGAGCTGAAGCCACCGCCCAGGCGCAGCCCGTAACACATGCCGGCGTCGGTCGGCTGGGCGTGCGTGAGCACCGAGATCGTCCGCTCACCGGTCGGGAATTCGTACACGAGCAGGCCTTCGGCGCTTGCAGCAGTCTCGATCGAGACATCGCCGCCCCAGACCGATCGGTAGGCGGCATCCAGTCGATCCGCTTGTGCTCGCGCCTCCGGGTAGTCGTCGTTCGGCACGTCGCTGAACGGAACCAGCAACAGCGCCGCCACAAGGACGGCGCCGAGAAGCACGAGGTCTCGAACGATGAGGCGCTTCGGCGGCGGCGGCGCCTCCGGAGCTCTGTGCGTCCCGAGGCGACGGACGCGATGCTCAACCGAGAAATGGCCGAGATCGTCGTTGTGGGACGAGTCGCTCACGTCAGCACCGACCACCCGTCCGGCAGGCGCGGCCGACGCTGTTGCCGGCCCTGGTGTGCCGAGAGAATGGCCGTTTGTCCGAGGCTGAATTGCATCAGAGGCGTACCTGCTCGATCTCGTTCTGCCACGAACCAACTCTACGCCTGAGGAGCCGTTCGCACGACCGCGATGGCAACAGGCCCACCGTGCCCGCCTCACAGCAGGACTGCCCAGCCCGGTGTTCGGCCCGCCTCTCACGGATGCTGCTCGTGCCCCGAAGGACCGCCCGATCGAACCCCTGTCACATAGCGTGAATCAACCTTATTGATGTCAAGTGGGGTTTGCGATACGTTCGAACCATGGAACCTGCCATGGCCCTGTGTGCCGGAGTTGCGACGATCACGCTGACGCTCGGCGTGATCGGATCGCTTCCGGCAGCCACGCGTCGAATCGCCGCTGTTCACATCCCGATCCCGGTGAGACCAATTGCCGCGTTCCTCTTGATGACAAGTGCCGTGGTTCTCCCGGCGCGGGCCCGTCCTGCTGACGCGACGATCCCACCGCCGATTGTCCGCTTGACCGACGGCGCCGAAGTTGGTGATGGCGACGCCGAATCTCCGGACATCGACGTGGTCTCCTCGGAGGCGGCGGCGCCGGGCGGAGCGACATCGCCGACACGTTCGGCTGGAACCGAGCCGCCGGGCCACACCTATGTCGTGCGTTCCGGTGACAGCCTGTGGCGCATCGCCGAGCGGACCCTCTCCGATCGGGGCGACGGCACGGTCACCAGCGCCGACATCGCGCGTTTTTGGCCCGTTGTCTACGAGGCCAACCGGGCTCTCATCGGCAACGATCCGAATCTGATCTTCCCAGGCCAAACACTCCAGTTGCCGGAGGCATGACGTGGACGAATACGAAGAGATCCCGTGGAGCACGCTGATGTCGGAGCATCGGCAGGGACGGGCGAAGACGCTGTATCTGGCTGCCTCGGTCGTTGTTGCTGTGGTCGTCGGTTTTGTGGGCATCCGTTGGCTCACCTCTCCCGGGCACGGAGACGGAGGCGCGATCGCGGCCCCAACGGAGACATCGACCGTGGCCTCCGACGAAGCCGTTGAGTCCACGACCACCACCACAACAACCATCACCACAACCGCCGTGCTCTCGGAGGCCGACCTCATGGCCGCTCAGCCGTCGATTGCCGAGCTCTCCGCCGTTGCTCGCGCCGAGTGGTTTGTCACCGACTACTTCACCGTCGACGGACCGTTGCCCGAAGAGCTGATTTCCGCATTCGTGAACGATGCGGCGCTCCCGGACATGCCTGACCCCACCCAAGCAGACATCTCGTACGTTGAGTGGGCTCGAGCCTTCGATGTCCGGCCATCGGCCAGTGGATACGTGGTCTCTGTGGTGTTTCGTTCCCTCACTGAAGAGCCGGACGGAGCGTTTGTCCGCAGCCCCGTGCGAGCAGTGGATGTGCTGGTGGCCGTCGATCACGGTGAGACAGCGATTGCTGATCTTCCGATACCGATTCTGCCGCCTGTGTATCACACGATCGATGGGTGGATGGAGACTGAGGGTGAGGCGCACGAGGAGGCGATCACCGCAACGCTCGACTACGCCGGGATGTTCGACGAGAACGCCGTCGTCGTTCAGAGCGGCGCCTCCGGACCCGAGTGGCGTGTGGTATTCACGATTGGTGACCGATCGGGCAACCGCTGGCCGGTTGTCATGCGGTCTGACGCGATACCGGGCACCTAGGGCCCGAACGGCGACGGGGCCGGTCTGCGCCTCACTACTCTGGCGTTCATGCCACAGCAGCGAAACCTCCAGGATGCCTGGATCTCGACACTCACCGACCTTGGTGCCGCCGACGGTGTCGACACGCTTCTCATCGGGCCGTATGCCGAGAGCCTCGCCGATCAGCTTCCTGGACCGACGGGCGACACAACTCCGAACGTCGCCACGCTGCGCGTAACACCGGTTCCCGATGGTGCGATCCCCACAGCCACCGGGTTTGCGGATGGGTCATTCGACTCCGCCGTCGCACTCTCGGCCTGGGAGACACCAGCCGAGGTGTTCGGGGTCGTCGAAGAGGCCGTCCGCGTCGTCGGCCCCGGTGGCAGGGTCTGGCTGGGTGAGGTCGACGCCGGGGCTCTCACGCGGTCGATGCCGGCCGCCCGTCGGTATGGGCTCTTCTACCGATCGGAGCCGGACGTGGCCGCCCGAGCTCGATTCCGATTCCGGGCCGCCGATGGTCTCGGTGTGGAGGCTGTTCGCTCCGGTCTTCGCGACGTCGTCGAGATGCGCGCCGACCTGCCGGTTGCCGTAGTCGAATCACCAGCCGAAGGGGTAGAGGCTGTGCGGTCGGGGATCTGGCCGGAGTCGGCCATGCTGGATGCGGCGGCTTTCGATCAGCTGCTGAGCCGCGTGAACGTTTCGCTCCAGCCGCCGACGCGATTCCCGGTCGTCTTCACCCTGCCTTTCAGCATCGTGCGGGGTTTGCGCCCCTAGGACACTGAGGGTTCATCGGATTCCGAATCGCTCCTCGAGGAGCCCGGCCGCCAGCGGGGCGATGATCTCCCACGAAGAGTCCGGTGTCTTCGACAGTGTCACGAAGTCGGCCGTCATGAAGATGCTCGTGACGCCGTCGATTGCCAACAGTGCCGCTGCGTTGGCATCGTCGGTCTCCTGGCTCGCAACAAACGTGACGGGGCCGCCGACGTCCACGCCGACCGTGAACTTGAGGGCGTTCGGATTCGGGGTGTTGGATATCTGCACAGGCATATCGGTGACCGAGGCTAGCGTCCTCGTCCTGTGCCCGGGCCGCTCACTACGCTGCTTCCATGGACGCTGCGGCTGAGCTGATCGAGCTTCTCGGAGCGGCGCGCGTCCATACCCACCCGATCGACCGGCAGATCTTTGCCAAGGATGCGGGGGTGAGCGTCGGGGATCCCGCCATCATCGTGCTACCTGAGACAACCGAGGAAGTAGCGGCGATCATGCGCATCGCCGTGCGAGCAGGTTCGGCGGTTGTCGCTCGAGGTGCCGGCACGGGTCTTGCTGGTGGCGCAGTGCCCGCCGCCGGCTCGATCCTCGTTGTGCTCACGCGGATGAACGATATCTACGAGGTTGACGAGATCGGACGCACGGCGTGGGTCGGCCCCGGTGTGATCAACCTCGATCTGTCGGATGCGCTTACCGAGGTAGGCCTGCACTTCGCTCCCGACCCGTCATCCCAGCAGTCGTCGACGGTTGGAGGCAATACCGCCACGAACGCCGGCGGCCCCCATTGTCTCGCCGAGGGTTCGACGATCGCCCACGTTCTCGGTGTCGAGGTGGTCACGTCCGACGGTGAGGTTGTCATGCTCGGTGGGGCGGCGCCCGATCTGCCCGGATACGACTTGCGGGGTTTGATCGTGGGTTCAGAAGGCACACTCGGCCTCGTCACGCGGGTGCTCGTCAGCCTTGCCGAGAACCCGCCGGTTGTGGCGACGATGTTGATCGCATTCGATGACATCAACGATGCCGCCCGCACGGTCTCGGACATCATCGCGAGTGGTCTCGTACCTGCAGCTCTCGAGATAATGGACAACTCGATGGTCCAGGCAATCGAGAACTTCGTGAAAGCTGATCTTCCGCTTGGCGCCGCCGCCGTTCTCCTTGCGGAGGTGGTCGGTCACGCCGATGGCGTCGCGGCCGAGGCCGAGGTCATTCGAGGCGTCGCCGACCAGAATCGGGCGACCGAGATCCGCACGGCAACGGACGGCGCTGAGCGGGCACTGCTGTGGAAGGGTCGCAAGTCGGCTTTCGGGGCGGTCGCTCAGGCTGCTCCTGACTACTACCTCAACGACGCTGTGGTACCCCGAACCCGGTTCGTTGAGGTGCTCGAGGAGATCTACGAAATCGCGGATCGGCACGGGCTCCGGCTCATGAGTGTGTTTCACGCCGGTGATGGCAACCTCCATCCGCTCGTTTCCTACGATGCGGCTGAGCCCGGAATGACGGAGAAGGTCATCACGGCATCTCGGGAAATGGTGCGTGTCGCGGTGGCCGCCGGCGGCACGCTGAGTGGCGAGCACGGCATCGGACTTGAGAAGCGGGACATGATGTCGCAGGTGTTCACCGCGGACGACCTCGATGCTCAGGCCCGGATTCGGGAAGCGTTCGACCCCGACCAGCGCCTCAACCCGGGGAAGGTGCTTCCCGAGGGTTCCCGCTGTTTCGATCGGCCGCCCCGATGACAAGCCTCCGTTCCGTCACGCTGCAGCTGCTTGAACGGCTTCGGGACGACTCGGTGGATGTCGACGCCGAGTACGTCGTAGCCCCTTCTTCTATCGAGGAGGCGGCCGGGATCCTCGCTGCCGCTGCTGAGGCAGGAATAGCCACTACGTTCCGGGGAAGCGGCACCCACCAGGGGTATGGGAACCCCGTTTCAGCCGACCTCGTCGTCACATCGACCCGCTTGGACGCGATCGTCGACTGGCAGCCCGACGACCTCACGGTCGTGGTGCAGGCGGGTGTGCCGATCGGAGTTCTCGAAGCCGAAATCGCGACGCGCCGGCAGACGGCCGTGCTTCCTGAGGGAATACCGGGGTCCACCGTGGGTGGTGCCGTCGCCATGGGTCTGTCCGGGTATCGACGGCTCCGGTACGGGCCAACGCGTGATCGCGTCCTGCAGGTCCGCATGGCCAGCGGGTACGGCAAAGTCGTCATGGGCGGCAGTCCCGTCGTGAAGTCATCGACCGGCTACGGGTTGCCGCGCCTCGTCACCGGATCATTCGGCAGCCTGGGGATGATCGGGGAGGTGACCCTGAAGCTCTGGACGGAGCCGATGGCGCTGGCGACCGTCGAAGTTGTCGATGCCGCTGCTGCGCTCAACAGCGTGTACCGACCGCTCGCCGTGATCGAATCCTCCGAAGGCTCGTTCGTGTACCTCGGGGGTCCGGAAGCGCAGATCTCCGACCAATCCGATCGTCTTGGCGCCGTCGCCCGCCGAGGACTCTCCTGGCCGGAACCGCTCTCTGAGCCGATCCTCCTCGAGCTCCGGGTGCCGGCCCTGCATCTCGGAACGGCGGTTAAGTGGATCCAACGCCTCGGAGCGCCCCGCTGGATCGCTCATCACGGAGTCGGGATCGTCTCGGGAGGATTCGAGGAGTTCCACTCCAAAGGATTCAGTGCAGCCCGGGCGTGGGCCGAATCGGTCGCAGGTGCTCTTGTGGTCACTTCGGGAACCAGTGAGTCCTTCGATCCATGGGGTTCACCTCCTCCTTCGGTCGAGATTCAGCGAAGGATCAAGCACGTGTTCGATCCGGCCGGCATCTGCAATCCGTCCGTCCTTGCGGGGGACATCTAATGGCCTGGGTTACGGAATGGGCACCGACGGCTGAAGAGCTGAATACCTGTATCGACTGCGGACTCTGCCTCCCCGCCTGTCCCACGTTCCGGCTCACCGGGGACGAGTCGGCATCACCGCGGGGGAGGATCGCTGCGATGCGCGCCGTCGATCGTGGTGTATTTCCGATCGACGAACGATTCAGTGACGTGATGGATCTGTGTCTCCAGTGCCGCGCCTGCGAAACGGCATGTCCATCCCTCGTACCCTTCGGCAGGATGATGGAGGGTGCTCGGGCCGAAGTCGCCGCCTACAAGCCCGACGCTGCAACCGTCGGCAAACGAGTCCTCTTCGGACGCGTCATCGAATCCCGAGCAATGGTCGCTCTCGGCTCGTCGCTCCTCGGCCTCGGTCAGCGAGCGGGTCTGCCGGGAGTGATGACCGGCGCGCTGGGCAGGGTCGACGCGCTCAGAAGTGTTCCGATTCCCGCTCCGAGCACGGCGGGGCACGAGTGGCATCCCGACGGCGAACCGGCCGGCACCGTGGCATTCCTTTCTGGGTGCGTGATGGATCCGTGGTACTCGGCAACACACGTCGCGGTGATCCAGGTGCTGCGAACCGCCGGCTACCGCGTGGTAGCCCCCAAGCAGCAGACGTGCTGCGGGGCACTTGCCGGTCATGAAGGCGCCGCATACGACGCGGCGCGCATGGCGATGCAGAATGTAGAAGCCTTCGAGGGATTCGACCACGTCATTGTCGACTCCGCTGGGTGCAGCGCCCACATGAAGAGCTACAGGCACTGGACCGATGGCGGGGATGATCTCGCTCAGCGCGTCATCGACGCCAACGAATTCATCGCCGGCCTCATCGAGAGTGGATCACTCCCGGCCTTCGACGGTGAGCTTCCGATTGCGGTCCAGGATCCCTGCCACCTCCGGCACGCGCAACGGATCGTCGAGGAGCCGCGGACGATTCTGCGCGCCGCCGGCTGCAAACCGGTTGAGATCGACGCTTTCGGCATGTGTTGCGGCGCTGCCGGCGCCTACCAACTCTCCCACCCGGAGGTCTCTGAGCAACTCGGCCTGCAAAAGGCCGAGCAGATCACCGCGACCGGTCTCACCCGGGTCGCCTCGGCCAACCCCGGTTGTGAGATGCAATTGAAGACGTATCTGGGCCCCGAGTATGAGGTCGTTCACCCGATTGAGGTGTATTGGGAAGCAATTGAGAATCAAGAACCAACAATCAAGATCCAAGACTGGACCATCGAACGCTGAGGAGTGAGCCTTCTTTGCTCTTGGCTCTTGGCTCTTGGCCTATATCTCTCGCGCGTACACGTGCATCAGGGTTGTCTCGAAGCCGCGGCGCCGAGCGGCTTGGATCATCCAGTCGATGGCGGGGACCCAGATTGAGATCGTCTCGGCGCCGGACCCTATTGCGAGATCGATGAGCGACCGAAAGAGGTCGTCGGCGTCCTCCTCGCGGGTCTCGAGCCATGCGACTTCGAAGCGAGCCTCGGGAGCCGGGGCGGCGAGCGCCCACCCTGCGCCGATCTCCCAGAAAGAGCCGGCGCGTGCTGCCACTTCGAGATCGGTGGGTGTGAGGCGCCGGAACGCCCAGCCGATACCGATGAGGCCCCGCGACGCTCGCCCCAACTCGCCAACCGACCACGAGGCGTAGGCAGGCTGAGCTTCGGCGGATCCGGCCGGACGTGCCCTGAGCTTCGATGGGAGGCGCCTTCCCCCGTTGCCGTCCGGAGAAGGTGACGCATCTCCAACCGGTTTGGTGCACCGAACAACCGATGCGGCTCTTCGGGGCCCGGTCTTTTCGATGTGGCGGATCGCGACCTCGTTCCAGTCTTCGACAAGCAGTCGGCCGACGACCGCGCCCTGTTCACGAGCCCATGTGCGCAAGGCCCCGAAGACGCGGGCGGCGATTCCGCGGCCGCGCAAACGCGGGTGAACGCGAGCCGCGGAGTACCACGCCTCCGTGGGCGAGAGCATTCGGACGGCGCCCAATGCAATCGGTCGAGCGTCGCCGCTCTCCGCGACGGCGACATACGTGTCTTCCCGCTCGAGCCACTCATCGAAGACATCGGTGACGTAGTCACCCCACTCGAACGTGTTCGTCGTGAACTCGGCGATCGCTCCGCGGTCACCTGGCAGTGCCGGTCGGATGAAGATCTCGGGAGCCATGAGGCCAGAATACGGCACACGGCAGGGCTGGCGGCTGTCAACGTCCCGTCCGTCGGTACGACAGTTGGAGCCGTCGGGGCCCTCGGCTGCTGATATTCTCAGAGGAGAGAGGAGCTGTCGGTGGAGATCGTCGATCTCTCAGCCACGTACGAGGATTCCTACTTCCGCTGTCTCGAGGACTGGTCCGATGAGATGGCCGAGGCGGGTGATCACAAGGCCCGCTGGTACGCATTGATGCGCGACCATGGGCTCCGTGTCAAGCTCGCGCTCGACGACCGAGACGTCCCGATCGGAATGATCCAATACCTGCCGATCGAGCACTCGATGGCGCTTGGATCAGATCTGCACATGATCCTGTGTGTTTGGGTCCACGGCCACAAGGAGGGGGTCGGCAACCGGCAGGGCAGCGGTGTCGGTACGGCGCTTCTCGCTGCCGCCGAACGCGATGCTGCCGACTTGGGTGCCAAAGGGATGGCGGCGTGGGGTGTCGCGATGCCCGTGTGGATGAAGGCCTCGTGGTTCAAGAAGCACGGCTACCGGAAGGCCGATCGTCGGGGGATGCGGGCGCTCATGTGGAAGCCATTCGCCGACGACGCGGTTGCTCCCCGATGGATCGGCAAGGGCCCGAAGCCCAAGCCGGTCGGCGGTCAGGTCACCGTCTCGGCGTACATCAGCGGCTGGTGTCCGGCACAGAACCTGGTCTATGAACGAGCGAAACGGGCCGCCGCGGAATTCGGTGACGATGTGGTGTTCGAGAGCTACGACACGAGCGAGCAGTCGGCGATGATTGCATGCGGGCAGAGTGATTGTGTCTACCTCGATGGCACGCCGCTGCAAAAAGGCCCGCCGCCAACCTACGACCGCATCCGCAAGAAGATGGCCAAACGCGTGAAACGCTTGAGGCAGTCCTCCCCCTGAGGGAAGGCTTCACTAGAAGGCGGCGAGGGCGCGGGCGCGGTCGACGATGCCTTCCACGTTCGGGATCACCTGCTCTTCGAGCGATGCTGCGTAGGGGAAGGTCGGTACCTCCGGGGAGGCGTAGCGGCGAACAGGGGCATCGAGCCAGTCGAAGGCGCGCTCCGAGATCTGTGCCGACACCTCGGCGCCGTAGCCGAGGAATTCGTTGTCTTCGTAGACGATCAGGACCTTGCTTGTCCGTTTGACCGCGGCTTCGACGGTTGGCCAGTCGAGGGGTCGGAGCGAACGAAGATCAACGACGGTTGCCTCGATCCCTTCGTTTTGCAGAATGTCGGCGGCCTCGATGGAGAATTGTGCCATCGTCCCGTACGAGATGATCGTCAGGTCGTCACCGATCCGGCGGAGGGCGGCGCTGCCAATCGGAACGCGGTGGTCGCCTTCCGGCATGGGTCCCACGGCCATCCGGTAGAGCTTCTTCGGCTCGAGGAACATGACCGGATCGGGATCGTCGATCGCCGAAAGCAGTAGCCCCTTGGCGTCGGCGGGTGTCGACGGTGTCACAATCTTCAGGCCCGGCACGTGTGCGTAGAACGCCTCGATGGATTGCGAGTGGTAGAGCGCACCGTGGATCCCTCCGCCGTACGGGGTGCGGATCACCATCGGGCAGGCCCAACGACCATTCGAGCGATAGCGGATCCGCGCAACCTCCGACACGATCTGGTCGAACGCAGGATGGATGAAGTCGGCGAACTGGATCTCGGCGATCGTCTTCGTCCCGGTGGCAGCGATTCCAACACCGAGGCCGATGATCACCGACTCGGCGAGTGGGGCGTTGAATGCCCGATCGCTCCCGTAGGCGTCGGTGAGCCCGGCGGTTGCCTTGAACACGCCACCCTTCGGATCGGCGACATCTTCACCGAACGTCACCGTCAGCGGATCGCGGCCCATCGCGTAGTGGAGCGTGCGATTGATCGCGGTGATGAGGTTGACCTCCTCACCTACAGGCACCGGCTCGATGGTCACGGCGGCGACTGAGGGAACGATGGGTTCTGCGTACACATGGCCGGTTGCGTCGGTCGGGTCGGGTGAGCTCTCAGCGGCAGCGACGGCATTGTTGATGAGCGACGTGACCTCGGATTCGAGCCTGGCTTCGGCGGCTTCGGTGAGCACGCGCTGCTCAACGAGGTACTGCCGGAAGTTGGGGAGCGGATCCTTCCTGCGCCAGAGTTCGACCTCTTCGCGGGTCCGGTAGAGCTTGTCGTCGTCATCGGAGGTGTGGGCGTAGTAGCGGTAGGTCTTCGCTTCGATGAGCGTTGGCCCTTCACCGGAGCGTGCCCGTTCGACGGCGGCGGAAGCGACGCCGTACATCTCGAGGATGTTGTTGCCGTCGACGACAACACCCTTCATCCCATACCCCTCGGCCCGATCCGCGACCTGGCCCGCGACCTCTTCGGCAGCGGGGACGGAGATCGCATAGAGGTTGTTCTGAATCAGGAACACGACCGGCAGCTTGTGGATGCCGGCGAAGTTCATGGCTTCGTGCCAATCACCTTCAGACGTCGAACCCTCGCCCCCGGACACGTAGACGACGGCGTCCGTCCCACGCCGCTTCAGTTCGTACGCGATGCCCACGGCATGTGGGTACTGGGTGGCGATGACCGATGAGTGGGTGAACAGGTTCAGATCGGGTTCGGACCAGTGGTTCGGCATTTGCCGGCCGCCGGATGCAGGGTCGGCAGCCTTCGCGAAAACACCCATGAAGACATCCTCGGGCGTGACGCCGAGGCCGATGTTGAAGGCGATGTCTCGGTAGTACGGCAGCGACCAGTCCTTCGACGAATCGAGCGCGGCGGCGATTCCGATCTGGGTCGCTTCGTGACCAGAGACCGACACGACAAACGGGACGCGGCCTTGCCGGTTCAAGGCCCACATCTTGTCGTCCAAACGACGCGAGATCAGCATCCTGCGATACAGATCGACGAGGTCGTCGTCTGTCAGCCCAAGGGCGGTGTGGTCGATGACTTGGTCGAGTCCCAGGGTCACGTCGCTCCTCTCACGTTTGGTCCGATCGGGTTCTGAATCGCCGGCCCCCCGCCTCGTCGATCCGCCGTTTGGCGAACTGCATCGCTGCGGTGTGTGGGTCCACACGTTCGGCGTCGGCCGTCTTGAACACTGCAGTGAGGTTGTTGTAGATGCGGTCGACCATCACAGCGGCACGCTCGAGCGTGTAGCCATCCGTCTCGACCGAGATGTTGATGACGCCGCCTGCGTTCACCACGAAGTCCGGTGCGTAGAGAATCCCTCGATCAACGATGCGTTCGATGTCCCGATCGACGGCGAGCTGGTTGTTGGCCGATCCTGCGATTGCGACGCACCCCAACCGCGGGATGGTCTCGTCGTTGAGCACTGCTCCGAGAGCACACGGAGAGAAGACGTCACACTCGATGTCGTAGATCTCATCGGGCAGGACGGCCTTTGAGCCATATGTTTCGACGGCGAACGCGACGGCGGCCGCGTTCGGGTCGGCAACGATGGTCTCGGTGCCAACGTCGGTGAGGCGCCGGACGAGATCCATGCCGACCTTTCCGATGCCTTGCACGGCTACACGACGGCCAGCCATGTTGTCCGACCCCCACAGCCGTTCTCCGATAGCGCGGAGGGCCGCCATCACGCCGCGTGCGGTGGCGGGGGACGGATCTCCGGAGCCGCCTTCTTCAAGCGGAAGCCCCGAGACCCATGGGGTCTCCTTCGATATGAGGACCATGTCCTCGACCGTTGTGCCCACATCCTCGGCTGTGACGTAGCGACCACCAAGGGAGTCGATCACGCGCCCGTAGGCACGAATGAGGCCGTCGCTCCACAAGGTGGCGGGATCGCCGATGATGACAGCCTTGCCACCCCCCAGGTTGAGGCCGGCCGCAGCAGACTTGAGCGTCATCCCCTTGGCGAGTCGTAGTACGTCGCGGAGCGCGGCCGCCTCGTCGACGTAGGGATAGAAGCGGGTTCCACCGAGCGCCGGACCGAGAGATGTGTCGTGGATGGCAATGATCGTTCGGAGGCCGCTCTCACGGTCTGCACCGAACAGAACCTCTTCATGCGTTTCGGTGCCGATCGCTTCGAAAACTCCCAACAGGAATCCTTTCGATGGGGCAGAGAATCTGCCGCTCGAGGAGCGCAACGCATTCTAGTTCGACGCCTCCGCGTCCGTACACAGACTCTCGCCGGTACCATCGCACGATGATCAGCACCGCCTACCTCCGGGTCTATGTCTACGCCGACGGCGCCGAGGACATGCCGCGGGCAGAATCCGTTGCAGGTGCAGATCCCATCAAATCCGACGGCCGGTTCATATGGAATGAGTCCCTGAGGGAAGACGCCTTCTCGACGACCTGGAACGGGATCGACTACGTGTGTCCTCGAAACACCCGGCTCCGGATGGTCGAAGGTGTGTTGGCTTTCTCGGCGACGTATCCGCGTATCCCTCTCATCGATGATGACGAACGCGAGTCCTTCAAGAGCGAGCTCGCCGGTCTACGTTCCTCGGATCGTCGGAGCTACATCCTCACGTCCCCGTGGCACGTGCCGCTGCGCTGGTTCGGAGCCTTCAGCCCCACCGAACGGGAGATCTACGACCGGTCCGCCGGGCTCGGCATCCGGTATCGCACCGACCTTGGCGAGGCGATCGACCGGATCGATTGGGCCGTGCGCGTGCTCGGTGGAGCCGGCTTCTCGGATCCGGTGATCGATCAGGTACGTGACCTGGAGCGTTGGCTTGCAGCCTTCCCTGCCGGGTCGATGCTGGAACTTGACTACAGCACGGTGGCCGACGCCTTCTCAGACGGGGACCTGACGTTCGACGAGTCGGCCTCAGACGTCCGAGAGAGTCTCGAGGCGCTCGAACGCGGCGATGGCGAAGCCTCCAGGAGTGCGTACACGCGCGTTGCCCAACGATGGGCCGCTCGTCAGGCTCTCACCTTCGCAAACTGAGCTGTGCGCGGCCGGCACGAGGGTCGAAGTCGGTAACCTGTGAGAGCCGTCGAAAGGATCACAATGACCAATGACTATCCAGTCGTACCCGAGCCCGTGCCAGGAGAGTCGCGAGGGTGGGCAGCCGCGGCGCATCTCATCCCACTCATCGGGTTGAGCTTCGTCGCTCCACTGGTGATCTGGCTCATCAAGCGAGATGAGGACGCCTTCGTGGAGTATCACAGCCGGGAGGCGCTGAACTTCCAACTGACGCTCATCATCTACTTCATCGCGTCGGTGCTGTTGATGCTCGTGCTCATCGGTTTCATCCTGATCGTCGTGGTGGGGATCTTCGCGTTCGTGGTCATCATCATCGCCGGTGTGAAAGCCGCCGGCGGCGAGTTCTATCGCTACCCGCTGAACATCAGATTCATCAAAGGCTGATGAACCCCGATGCCGCCGGTTGGAAGCTGCTGATTGCCTACTTGGCGTGGCTGCTCGCTTCGATCGCAATTGCGCTGATCCTCGCGCTGCTCGTCGGCTCGATTGTCTCGTTCCTCGGCGTGAGCGCCCGGTCGGACGCGCACCAACGAGTGGTCGAGGTGACCGGAGTGCTGATCTTCGCAGCGCTTGCCGCGGCCCCATTCATCATGCGCTATCGGGAGCGCCGATCGAATCCGGACTCGCCAGCCTGACCAGGATGGCACTGCGGATTGCCTTGTTGTATGGGCCTACGATGGCGCGATGACCACCGGACAACTCCCCGATCTTGCCGACGTCGTGTGGCGGCCGCTTCGCGTCGCCGACGCCGAGGTCATGTCGGCGCTCCAGCAGCGGTGTTTTGTTGTCGACGGCGGCCACCGAATCACACCCGTTGAGATGCGCGAGGAGTTCGATCGGCATGGTGAGCATGCTGATTCCGATTCAATCGGAGCCTTTGGCCCGGGCGGCCGACTGCTGGCGCTCGGGTGGGCCCAGGTCCCCAAGGGTGGCAAGACCGAACATCGGGGGTTCGTCTGGATGGAGATCGATCCGGAACTTCGCGGTCTCGTCGACGACAGCCTGCTCGAGGTTGTGGAAAGTGCCGGCACCAATCGGCTACGGACCTTTGACGACGGTGTCCCGCTCCGTCTGTACCGATACGGGGTGTACGACAAGATGACCGACGCCATCGATCTCATGAAACGCCACGGGTATGAGATCGCCCGCTACTTCACCGACAACCTTCGCGATCTTTCACTCCCGATCGACGACTACCCACTCGACCCGACGCTCGTTGCCAGACCGTGGTCGCCCGAAGTTGAAGCCGACGCACTCATTGTCCACAACGAGGCGTTCGCCGACCATTGGGGTTCACAACCGATCGAGCCTCACATTTGGGCCTCGTTCAACGCCGGCGAGTTCTTCGAGCCCAACACCTCGTGGGTTGCTTACGACGGCGCACTGCCGGTCTCGTATGTGATGTCCGCCAAGTATCCGCACGACTTCGTAGACCGCGGACGAACGGAGGCGTGGGTCGAAGGAGTCGGGACGCTGAGGAGCCATCGGGGCCGAGGCATCGCTTCGGCGCTCATCACGATGGCGATTTGCGGCTTTCGCGACCAGGGTCTGCAGTTCGCTCGCCTCGGGGTTGACTCCGAGAACCCGACCGGTGCCAACGCGATCTACGAACGCCTCGGCTTCTCTCCCGAAGAACGAACAATGACGTTTACAAAGCCCGTTGAGCGGGTGGGGTGAGTCGAGCCCAGGCCGCCGCCCCCTTCCGCCCTCGCTGGCTTGGGCACCCTCCCCCACTTCGTGGTGGAGGGGAGAGAGAGGGTCTTCGCCTCTCCCACGCAGTGGGGGAGGCGCGGCCGAGCGGAGCTCGGCCGCGGAGGGGGCTGTCTTTGCCGGACAGGCTGGAGGGCAGCGGAGGGGGCAGGCCGCGGCGGATCTCATCTTCGCGGTTCGGGCTCCCAGGCCGCCCCCTCCCGCCCTCGCTGACGCTCGGGCATTCTCCCCCACTTCGTGGTGGAGGGGAGAAGAGAAGGCGCTTCAGGTTGCAGCGCTCTCCGGAAGCCCCGACTCGGCCTGTCTCCGTTCCCGGTACCCTGTGGCAGCGCGATTTCCCGGGAGACCAAGTGGCTGAATACCCAAGCGAATTCGAGTTCGATGTTCTGCTCCGCGACGGGCGGGCGATCCACCTGCGGCCGATCAAGCCGGAGGACGCTCCGCGAGAGCATGCGTTCTTCCAGCGTGTCGGACCGGAGAGTGTGTATCGACGGTTCTTCCAGGTGAAGACCGATCTCACGCCCGATGAACTGCGTCACTTCACCAATGTGGACTACGTCGATCGAATGGCCTTCGTCGCGATGCGAGACGACGACATGGTCGCCGTCGGACGCTACGACGTCCTGCTGGACAAGAGTGATGACGAGAAGCGTGTTGCCGAGGTTGCCTTCCTCGTGGAGGACGACTTCCAGGGCCGCGGGGTCGGTTCGCTCCTCCTCCAGCACCTCACGGTGTATGCGCGCCTCCAGGGCATCACCGAGTTCGAGGCGTTTGTGCTCGATGAAAACCGCGGCATGATGCGCATCTTCCGCAATTCCGGATACAAACTCGTACGGCAACTCGGCGAAGGTGTGTACCGAGTCGAGTATCCGATCGAGTACTCCCTCGAGGCTCGAGAGGCCGAATGGGAGCACGAGAAGCGATCCGTGACGGCCTCGCTATTGCCGATTCTCGGCCCGAAGTCGATTGCCGTGATCGGAGCGAGCCGAAACGATCGCTCCATCGGAGGCCGGCTCTTCGGCAACCTGCTCGCCGGCGGCTTCACCGGACCGGTGTTTCCGGTGAACCCGAACGCGGCATTCGTGCACGCCGTGAAGGCGTACCCATCGGTGTTGGACATCGAGGAGTCGGTGGATCTGGCAATCATCACCGTCCCCGCACCGCTTGTGCACAACGCGATCGACGAGTGTGGGCGCAAGGGTGTGCGGGGTGTCGTCATCATCACGGCCGGCTTCGGCGAAGTGAGTGATAGCGGAGACTCCGCCGAGCGCGAGCTTGTCCAAACGGCTCGCCGATATGGGATGCGCATGATCGGCCCGAACTGCATGGGCATCGTCAACACCGACGAGGCCGTTCGCCTCGACGGTCAGTTTGGGCCAACGTTTCCGCCGCACGGCAACGTCGCCATGGCCAGTCAGAGCGGTGCGCTCGGCCTCGCCATCTTGAAGCAGGCGACGCAACTGAAGATCGGCCTCTCGTCGTTCGTCTCCCTCGGCAATCAGGCGGATGTCAGCAACAACGACCTGATGCTGTACTGGGAGGACGACCCGGATACCGACGTGATCGTTATGTACACCGAGTCGTTCGGCAATCCGCGCCGTTTCGGCCGGATCGCTCGTCGTGTCGGAAGGGACAAGCCGATCGTGGTGGTCAAGTCCGGTCGTTCGCGGTCGGGCGCTCGGGCGGCCAGCAGCCACACCGGATCGATGGCGAGCCTGGATGTTGCGGTCGACGCTCTCTTCGAGCAGTCGGGCACCATCCGCACCGACACGATGGTCGAGCTATTCAATGTCACGGCGCTGCTCGCGAATCAGCCACTGCCGACCGGTCCACGGATTGCCGTCATGACGAACGCCGGTGGACCAGCGATCCTCGCAGCCGATGCACTCGAGGCGAACGGCCTCGAACTCCCGGAGTTCTCGGGAGAACTCCAGGCTGCGCTCCGTGAGCACCTGCCGGATGAGGCCGCCGTTCAGAACCCGGTTGACATGATTGCCGCCGCACAACCAGAGAACTACGCGCAGACGATCGAAACCATCCTGAGCTTCAACGAGGTTGATGCGCTGATGGTGATCCAGATCCCGACCGGACCCGACACGTCGGAGGACGTCGCCGCGGCCGTCCATACGGCTGTGGCAACGAGCGGACAGTCGGTTCCCGTCGTGGCGGTGTTCATGGCGGCAGAGGATGCATCGACGGCCCCACTCGCCACCGACGACCTGAAGATCCCGCTCTACGCCTACCCGGAGTCGGCCGCACGCGCCCTCGGGGCGGCGTACGGGTACACCAAGTGGCGCGACCAGCCGCCCGGTGAGTATCCGAAGTTCGACGACGTGGACCGTCCAACCGCCGAACAAGTCGTTCGGCGCGCTGTGGCTCGTTTCGGCCCCGATGGAGGGTGGCTCGAACCCGAAGAGATCGGCGAGGTCCTCTCGGCCTACGGGATCAGAAGTGCACGGATGGCGGTGGCGGCAACCGAAGACGAGGCAGCAGCGATTGCTGCGGACTTCAGCGGACCGATCGCGATGAAGGTGATTGCCCCCTCCGTGCTCCACAAGAGCGATGTTGGCGGCGTTGCTCTTGACCTCTCCGGCGAGGAGGCCGTCCGCGAGGCGTACCGCAGCGTGATGGGCGTGAGCGACGACGCTGAGGGTGTCCTCATCCAGGACTTCGTCGGGGGCGGACGTGAGGTGCTCGTGGGCATGGTCGAAGATCCTCTTTTCGGACCGCTTGTCGTGTTCGGTCTCGGCGGCGTCTACGTTGAGTTGATGCAGGACGTCGCGTTCCGGATCAACCCACTCACCGACGTCGACGTAAATTCGATGATCGCCGACGTGAAGACCGCGAAGCTGCTCGAGGGCTACCGGGGTTCCGAGCCGGGGGATATCCCCGCACTCAAGGAACTGTTGCTGCGCCTGTCGGTGCTCATCGACAACATCCCCGAGATTGCCGAGATGGACCTCAACCCGGTCAAGGTCCTCGCGCCGGGGGACGGAGCAATCGTGGTGGACTCCCGCGTGCGGGTTCGCAAAGTCGAAGGGGCCATGCTCCCGAGCCGGAAGGACGTCCCGGGGCGCCTCCTCTAGGAAGGTCGAAGTTCGAATCGGGACGAGTGGACCCCAGCCGGGAGTTCTATCCTGCCGCGGCGGATGACCCGTGGACGTGCTCTGGCGACCGGAGATAGAGGAGTGGGATGAAGAAGTCAGTTGTGTTCTTTGAAGTCGAGGGTGGGAACGACAAAGGGCCAGACGGGCATCGAAGAGACACGATGCCGATGGTTGAGGCGTTGCGTGCGCAGGGGTGGGATGCAGACGCGGTCTTCTACGACGACGCGGAGTTCGGTGCCCTTCTCGAGCGAATCCCGCAGCAGTACGACGCCTACGTCTCCCGAATCAACCCCGGCCACATCCCAGGCGGCGAAGCGAAGTACTTCGACCTGCTGGACCAACTCACGAAGCGAGGCGTGGTCGGCATGCCCCATCCGGACGCGATGGTCGCCTACGGGGCGAAGGACGCCTTGGTGAAACTCCGAGACACGCACATGGTCCCGACTGACACCTACGCCTACTACGACGCACCTTCGTTCCGGGACGAGTTCCCGAAGGCCCTATCAACCGGCATCCGGGTCCTCAAGCAGAACCGAGGATCCACCGGCTCGGGGATTTGGCGAGTGGAGTTGATCGACGACCGGCCCGTGGAACCAGGCCAGGCGGTCCCCGAAGATGCCACGGTTCTCTGCACCGAGGCGCTCGACAACCACGTCGAAGAGCAGACGCTCGGCGAGTTCATCACCTTCTGCGGCCAGTATCTCGAGGGTGACGGCGGGATGATCGTCGACATGCCGTATCTGCCGAGGATTGTGGAGGGAGAGGTTCGCATCCTCTTCGTTGGTGAGTCACCGATCTCTGTCGTCCACAAGAAGCCGGCCGAGGGAGGGTTCTCCGCCACGCTCTTCTCCGGTGCGTTGTACACCTACGACGATCCTTCGCGGTGGCAGGGGCTCGTCGATGAGTTTCTGGCGGACTTCCCGTTGATCCAGGATCGACTGGGCGGTCACGATACGCCACTCATCTGGACCGCGGACTTCATGCTCGACACGAATGATGATGGTTCAGACAGATACGTCCTGGGCGAGATCAATTGCTCGTGTGTCGGCTTCACCAGCCACCTCGACTCGGGGATCCAGGAGACGGTCGCAAACGAGATCATCCGCGCGACATCAGCTGCAGCGGAGTAGCTCGCTCTGTCCAGGTGTTGCGCAACTAGGGCGGCCCCTTTCCACTGTCTACGCAAAAGCGAAGGAGATCGGCCGCGAGCCCCGTTCCTCGGCGTCGGTACACTTGGTGCATGATCTCCTGGCTCCGTGCGCACGGCACGATCGCGAGTGCGGTCCTCATCGCATCCGGCCTCACGCTTGCGTTCGGGTACGTCGCGGTTGACTCGCTGCTCGGAGCGTTCGACCCGGGGCGTCTCGACAGCGACTTCACGAGGAGTGCGCTGGGTATGGGGGGCGCGAACAGTGCGCAGGGTGTCGGCGGAGCCGCTTCGAACGCTTCCGCGATCATCGGAATCGTCATCGGTGCTGTTGTCGTCCTCAGCAGCATCATCATCGTCGGGTTGACCTTCCGGCGTGACTGGGCGCGTGAGGCAGGCGTCGTGATCTACGGATTGCTCGGGTTGATGTCGATTGCCGTGTCGCTCGGTGGGTTGAGCGCCGATCCCCCGGCGCCGTCAGCTTGGGTCGGCATGCTCACCGGCCTTGCCAACGTCGCGATCGTCGTCCTGCTGCTGGTGCCGCCAACGTCGCGAGACTTCCGCAACAGCGGGAGGACTCGGCCAGCGCCAGTGGCGTAGTCGACCACTGCCGACGCGACCTCTGGCCTGATCCGAGGCGGCTCGCTGTGTGGACTACGGTTGGCGACGTGAGTGAAGACAGACCCGCTGTGCGTCTCACCGAAGTTGACGCGACGAATTGGTCGATCCTCGCCGAGGTAGAGCCGAGACCGGACCAGTTGGGCTTTGTCGCTCCGGTCACGCGCTACCTGTGTTTGGCGCACTACGGAGGAGAGTGGCGCCCGTTGGCGATCGAGGCAAACGACACCATCGTCGGGCATGTGATGTGGGCCGTTGACGAGGAGGACGGATCAACCTGGCTCGGCGGCTTGGTCATCAACGCTACCCAGCAGGGTCGTGGCATCGGCAGGGCGACGGTCGAGGCGTTCCTGGAACGGTTCGCCGAGGATGGGAAGACAAACGTGGCCCTCTCCTACTCACCGGAGAACAAGGCGGCGCGTGCGTTGTACCTCTCAATCGGGTTTGTTGAGACGGGCGAAATGGTGGACGACGAGATCGTCGCCCGGTACCGGCGGGGCTGATGCTGCGGTCCATCGCCAGGAGAACGCTGGCCACGCGTGACGGCTCCGCATGGCGCTGGGAGCGCGTGAGGTGAGGTGTTGATGGCACCTGTTGTTTACGTGCGAAATCTCGAGAAGCGGTATGGCAGTTTCGTCGCGGTCGAGGACGTCACTTTCTCGGTGGAGGCAGGTGAGATCTTCGGGATTCTGGGTCCGAACGGCGCCGGGAAGACAACCACTGTCGAGTGCCTGCAGGGTCTCCGGCGAGCCGACGGCGGTGATCTCCACGTGCTCGGGTACGACCCCCGCGTTGATGCCAAGCTGTTGAGGCGTCAGATCGGTTCCCAACTCCAAGAGTCGGCGCTGCCGGACCGGATCAAGGTGTGGGAGGCACTGGACCTGTTCTCCTCTCTGGCTCCGAGCGGACAGCCGTGGGAGACCGTGATGGATCAGTGGGGTCTGTCGCCGAAACGAGATGCGAAGTTCGGCAATCTCTCGGGAGGCCAACAGCAGCGGCTCTTCGTTGCGCTCGCCGTGGTGAACGCTCCGCGCCTCGTGTTCTTCGACGAGATGACGACCGGCCTCGATCCGATGTCCAGACGGGTCACGTGGGGTCTTGTCAGGCAGGTGCGGGAACAGGGGACGACAGTCGTCCTCGTCACACACTTCATGGATGAGGCGGAGGAGTTGTGCGACCGGATAGCCGTGATCAATGAGAAGCGTGTTGTCGCCATCGACACTCCCGACGGTCTCGTCGAACAGTTCGGCGGTGGGGCGAGGGTAACGTTCTCGACCGACGCCGCCGACCTCGCCTTCCTCGACCGCGTCGAAGAAGTGGATGGTGTGAGCCGGCAGGGCTGGCGCGTCACGGTCACCGGGCATGGAGCGCTCCTGGTGAGTGTCGCCGCGGAGCTCGTGAACCACGGCCTGAAGCCCATCGATCTCGCTTCGCACAAGGCCAGCCTCGAAGACGTGTTCCTGACCATCACCGGCGAGGAGCACTGATATGGGGACGTTCGTGAAGCTGTCGTGGGTGAACCTCAAGCTCTTCCTCAGGGAACCGCTGACTGTGGTGTTCTCGCTGGCCCTGCCCCTCATCATTCTGTTCGTGCTCGGCGGAGTGTTCGGCAACGAGACGTCCCAGCCGGGAGAGCAAGTCGTCTTTCGCAACATCGGTGCGATGAGCTACTACGTTCCCGCGTACGTGGCACTCGTCATCGCGTCGGTCTGCGTCATCAGCATCCCGACGCATCTCGCATCGGACCGCGAGCGAGGAGTGCTGAAACGCCTGCACGCCTCGTCGGTGAGCGTGTGGGCGGTAGCTGGCGCGGAGGTCGCCGTGGCCTGTGTGCTCTCGGTTGTGAGCGCGGTGATCCTCTTGGTCGCCGCATGGCTGGTCTACGACTTCGAACCGGCGAGGTCGGTTGTGGCAGTCGTCGGCGTCTTCATCCTGCTGATCCTCGGGTTTGCTTCGTTCGGGATCTTCCTGGGTTCGATCCTTCCCACGGCTCGAGCGGCGCAGGCAGTCGGCATGCTGGTCTGGTTCGTGATGCTGTTCCTCGGCGGAGCAGGGCCACCTCCAGAGGTGCTCACCGGTGCCATGCAGACAATGTCCGATTTCACGCCGCTGTGGCATGCCGTTCTCATGATGCAAGACGCCTGGTTGGAACTGGACGCTGGGTTGTCATGGGTTATCTTCAGCGCGATTGGTGTCGTCAGCGCGGTGCTTGGCTTGCGCTTCTTCCGATGGGAGTAGCGGCCCACTGGCTCTACACCGGCGCCGAGATGACTCGGATATGCTCTGACGGCAGGGAACAGTATCCCGATCAGAGCGGATCGATGTGAACGAACCGGCGCCGCCTCAATCAATGAGCCAACAGCTTCAGGCGGCGCTCCGCGACACGCTGGCCGAACTGACTCCCACACTGACGCCGCCGAGCCCAGGCCGCCCTTGGTGCGGTCGACCGTCTACGTGCTTCGCGCCCTGATCGGTCTGGTCCTGGTGCTGTTCGGAATGCTGCTGCTGCTGGTGTTTGACAACGCTTTGCTTGGAGTCAGGGAGGATTTCGCGACCATCCAGCAAGCGTGGCCCGACTGGCTGGCGAGCGGCATTGAGGCGGTCATCGTCCTCTTCATCTCAATTGCCATCATTGGCACCAACGTCTTTCTGCTGTACCGGAGGAAGTTCCGCCGGTGGATCATGATCAACCTCGCTGCGCTGTCGGCGTTGGCGCTCGGGGCGCTGGGGAGCCGGACCGTGCTGGCGGTTGCGACGTCCGACGCACTCGAGAATGCCATCGAAAGCACGGCGAGCGACGGGCTTGGCAACGGTGGTTTGGCGGCGGTGGTCGCAGTGCTGACAGTGGGCAGCGTGTGGATTGGACCGCGACTCCGACCGTGGGCGGTCGGGTTGGTCGCGGCCGCGGCATCGCTGGCATTCGTGGGCGCATCGACGTCAGTCCTGACGCTTCCGTTCGATATTGGAATCGGCGTCCTCGCCGGCGCCCTCGTGGCACTCATCCTGAAGACCCGAGACAGGGCTGCGACGGCGACCGAAGTGGGTCGTGCCCTCGAGGGGGATCGACTCCCTATTACTGAAGTGGAACGAGCGCCGGTTGCTGCGCGCGGATCGATTCCGTGGTACGTCGCGATGCCCGACGGGGACATGCTCTTCGTCAAGACCCTCGACTCGGACAACCGGGCCGCCGACCTGATGTCTCGGGCATACCGCACGCTCCGCCTCAAAAGGGCCGGCGATCGGCGGCCTTTCCCGTCGCTGCGGCGTTCCGTGGAACACGAAGCGTTCCTCTCCCTCGCTTCGACCGCACGCGGGATCCGGACGCCCCAGCTCGTAACAGTCGCCGAGGTCGGTAGCGACGGGATGCTCCTCGCCTACCGAAAACTCGAGGGTCGGTCGCTCGACGCCGTGGACCCGGAGGAGATAACCGACGGCATGCTCGCCGATGTTTGGCGGCTCGTCGTCACACTGCACGATGCTGCGATCGCACACAGGGACTTGCGATTGGCGAATGTCTTCATCGCCGAGGACGGTGTTCCGTGGATCATCGGCCTTGGATCGGCGGAGCTTGTCGCCAGTGAGTCGCTGTTGGCGCGTGACTACGCGCAGCTCCTCGCATCAACCACGGTCGCGGTTGGTGCCGATCGGGCGGTGGCCGCGGCAGCGACGGTGGTGGGGAAGGAGGGCATTGCCGAGGCACTGCCCTGGATCCAACCGCTCGCCCTCAGTTCGGCGACTCGGGCCCAACTCGGGAAGTCCGACGGGTATGCCAAGCTCCGGTCGGTCGCGGCAGCTGCCGCCGGCGTCGAGGTCACCTACGAGCGAATCGAGCGGGTGAAGCCTCGGACGCTGTTCGTGCTCGCGAGCGTGGCGATTGCTCTCTACGTGCTGATTCCGCAATTGACGGCAGCAACGAGATTCCTCGACGAGCTTCGTAGCGCCCACCTCGGCTGGGTCGTGGTTGTTGCCGTGATGTCGGCGGTGACGTATCTCGGGGCGGGCCTCGGCATGGTGGGGGCGGTTCCCGTCCGACTCCCGTTTTGGTCCGTCACGATGGCGCAGCTGGCCTCGTCGTTCTCCAACCGGGTGACTCCCGCCAAGGTGGGAGGAATGGCTACGAACGTGCGGTTTCTGCAGAAGCAGGACCTCACGTTGCCGATGGCCGCTTCAGCAGTCGGTTTGAACACAGTGGCCGGCCTCCTCGTGCACATTTCGCTGCTCGTGCTGGCCGGCCTCGTTGCGTCGCAAGACGTGGCCCTGCCGGTCCCAGACGTGGAGACAACGGCGATCGTGGTCACGGTTCTCATTCTGGTGTCCGGACTCATCATGATGTTGCCCGCCGGGCGGAAGCTCTTGACGAAGTACCTTCTGCCCGCCGTGCGCGCCGGGGCTTCCGCTGTCGCGGCGATTGCCAAGACCCCCACGAAACTCCTGGCGCTCTTTGCCGGGTCGGCGATCATCACCGTGAGCTATACGATCGCGATGATCGCCTCGCTGAACGCGTTCGGGGCCGATGTGGCGGTGGCGACGGCCGCCGTCGTCTATCTCGCCGGGGCTGCCGTCGCAACCGCGGCGCCAACACCTGGTGGCGTCGGCGCCACTGAGGCGGCCCTCATCGCCGGGTACACGGTGGTCGGCGTTGATGCATCAACAGCGTTCGCTGCCGTGTTGCTGTTCAGGCTCATGACGTTCTGGCTACCGATCCTTCCCGGGTGGATTGCCCTGGTCTGGCTCAACCGCAGCGGTCGCCTCTGATTGACTGCCGGACCAACCCGGAGCCATGCTGGTGCCTGCATCCTCTTTGAGGCGAGGCCACACCGCGTTTCGCACAGCGCAATTTCGAGCCGGCGCGGTCTGCGAATGTAGGATCACGGAGAGGAGGGAACGATCTCACACGACGCTGAATCACCTGATGTGGTCGACGACGCCGGGAGCGGTTCGGCCGGTCCAAGCTCTGACCTTGGTCAGATCGGGGAGCGCCGCGTCGTGAAGATCGGCGGTGTCCGTTTCGCCGGGCGCCGGAGACGGCCCTCGGGCGAGAAGGAACCGCTCCCCCGCGAGTTTCGAGGGACGGGCACCTTCTGGGCGGTGGTTGCTCTCTCGGGCCTTGTCATTTGGATCTTGCTCTTCGTGCTCGCCGGGTCGCCGGACTGGTGGACGCGACAGGATCTGCGGTTGTTGCTCCGGCTGGAGGACATGCGGACGGACGGCGCTACGGCGTTGTTCAAGGGGTTCAACTTCCTTACAACCGAACCCGTCATTCGCGTGGTGAGATGGGGGACCATTCTTGCCCTGGTCTTCTACAAGCGGTGGCGCCACCTCGTGGCCGGGATGGCGGTCTTCCTCATCGTCGACTTGGTGTCGACGGGGATGGCGGCAGCGGTTGCTCGACCGCGACCGCTCGTCGAGATCCTGGTGCCCTGGGAGGGCTATTCGCACCCTTCAGCGCCGCTGGCGTCGCTCGCGGCCACCCTCGGTGTGATCGGCTACACCCTTCTGCCGCAAGGCAAATGGCGGAACTGGTGGTTCTTCGGGAGTGGGGTGTTGCTCCTGGTGGAGATCTTCTCCCGGATCTACCTCGGTGTCGACCACCCGTCGGATGCCGCGGTCGCCGTCATGTTCTCGATTGGGGTGACGGTGGTGATCTTCAAGCTGTTCGTGCCCGATACGGTGTTCCCGGTCCAGTACTCGCATGGGAAGTCAGCGCATCTCGATGTGAGCGGCAAACGAGGGGAGGCCATCAAACGGGCGGTTCAAGATCAGTTGGGCCTCGAAGTGACCTACTTGGGGTATGTCGGACTCGCGGGCAGTGCTGGGTCGACGCCCCTGCAGATGAACGTGCGTCGCAGCCCGGACTCGCCCGAAGCAACCATGATCTTCGCCAAGCTCTACGCACAGAGTCATCTCCGGGCTGATCGCTGGTACAAGTGGGGTCGCACGGTGGTGTACGGCACGCTGGAGGACGAAGTCCGGTTCACGTCGGTCCGGCGGCTTGTTGAATACGAGGACTACATGATGCGCGTGATGCGTGATGCGGGCATTCCCTGTGCCCTTCCGTACGGTTTCGTTGAGATCACTCCCGAGCGGGAGTACCTGATCGTCACTGAGTTTCTCGACGGCGCAGTGGAGATCAGCGAGGTGGAACTCACTGACGCGCAGATCGACGAGGGGTTGGAGGTCATCCGCAATCTGTGGGACGCTGGTCTCGCCCATCGCGACGTCAAGCCGGCCAACATCATGGTGCGCGACGGGCACGTGGTACTGATCGACGTCGCCTTCGGGCAGGTCCGGCCAACGCCGTGGCGTCAGGCGGTCGATCTCGCCAATATGATGCTCGTCTTGGCGTTGAGTTCCGATCCCGAGCGGGTCTACAACCGGGCGCTTGAGTATTTCTCGCCGGATGATGTCGCCGAGGCGTTCGCCGCCACGCGGAGCGTGAGCGTCCCGTCGCAGTCCCGCAGCATGTTGCGGTCCGTCAAGAAGGACAAACGGATTGATCTTGTCCAGTCCTTCCGAGACCTGGCACCGCCACGAGAGCGAATCTCGATCCAGCGGTGGTCTCACCGCCGGATCGCCATGACGGTGGTCACAGTCATCGCCATCCTGATCCTCATTTCGTTCATCATCGACAACATTCGCGGACAGGGATTCATCTGATGCGGCGTCTTGCATTTGCAGCATGCGTTCTTGCACTTCTCTCGGTTGGCTGTGGGGAGCAACAGCTGGGTCGAAAGATCGTGGAGTGTGAAGGCCCGTCCCCCGTTATCAACCCCAGCAGCATCCTCATCGCTCAGGCGGTCCCCGGCACGGAGTACATCCCGTGTGTCGACGCGCTTCGACCGGGGTGGCAATTCGAGCACGTGGAGGCGCGCAGCGGCCAGGCCTACTTCACCCTCGATTCCGACCGAATGGGGATGGAGTTCCTGAGGGTGACGCTGCTGCCGTCGTGTGATATCGGGTCGGCAACTGAGGTCACGTCGGATGAGGGAGATGTGACCCTCTCGATTGAGGTTCTGGAAGAGAACGACGACTTTGCGGTTGTGGTCATCCCGGTGGCCAACCGCCATCACAACTACTCGGTGTCGGTGGTTGCGCACTTCATGAGTGAGTCGGTCAACGGGCGCGAAATCACCGCGATACTCGACGAATCGGATGCTCCCATCTCGGAGAAGATCTCCTCCGCCCACGCTGCCGGAACACCGGTGATCATCATTGATGACGCGGAGGTGGACACGGAGACTGTGAGCCTGCGCCGCGTCGGCGACGAAGAGGAGTCGGGCCTCGACTTCGACGAGGCGCTCGAGGAGATCGGTGAGGATGTTGATGACCCGGTCTACGAAGCTCGTTGGTTCTACACCTTCCAGGGCGGGTGTGTCCGCTATGACATCGACGCCGAAGGTGAGGGGGCGCAGTCCGTGAAGTCCGATGTGGCTCGCGCAATCGGGCTGTATCCCATGGAGGAGATCTACGAACTGGCCCGCCAGGCCGGGTATCGAGGATTCGAGTGACCGGCGAGCCACGTTACGCGGCCGGCGTTTCCGGTGCAGACTCCGGTCAGGACGACGAGCCGGGGGGATTTCCGTGGAAGCGGATCGTCCAGGCGCTGATCTCTCTCGCAATCGTTGCCGGCATCTTCCTCGGAGTTATGCCGCTGATCGCCGACTACGGCGATGTGTTCGACACGATCCGAGCGATGACGGGGATGGAGCTCGGATCTCTCGTCGCGTTCGGACTGTGGAATCTGATGACCTACTGGTTTGTCTTGACCGCGGCCCTGCCCGGCCTCCGGCTTCGGGAAGCCGCGGTCGTGAACCAAGCCTCGACAGCGGTTTCGAATACGCTGCCCGGCGGTGGGGTGATCGGCGTCGGCGTGTCGATCGCCATGCTCACGTCGTGGGGTTTCACGATCGGGTCTATCGGGCGTTCGGCGGTCGTGACGGGGATCTGGAACAACTTCGTGAAGCTCGGGATGCCGGTGTTGGCCCTCGCGCTGCTCGCTCTCGACGGCGAACTGACTCCCGCCCGAGTAACGGCGGCCGCTATCGGAATCATCGTCCTCATCTCGGCGGTCGTGCTCTTTGGACTGCTGTTGCGGAGCGACCGGCTTGCGCGCGCAATCGGCCAGGGCGTCGGAAGTGTTGTCAACCGAGGCCGCAAGCTCCTCCGCAAGGAACCGATCGAAGAATGGGGGGAGCGGTCTTCCGACTTCCGCACCGACACCATCGGACTCCTGCGGCACCGATGGATGTGGCTCACGGTCGCGACGCTGCTCAGCCACATCTCGCTCTACCTGGTCCTGCTCGTTGCTCTTCGGCATGTAGGCGTATCACAAGAGGAGTTGAGCTGGATAGCGGTTCTGGCGGCCTTCGCATTCGTGCGGCTGATCTCCGCCCTTCCGTTGACGCCTGGCGGGGTGGGGGTCGTCGAACTCGGGTACGCTGCCGTGCTGACGATCGGCCTGGATGACATTACGAGCGCCCAGGTCGTTGCCGCAATCCTCGTCTTCCGAGCCGTCACGTATCTCCTGCCGATCCCACTCGGACTCATTTCGTACGTGGTTTGGCGGTTGAACAAGACGTGGAAGATGAGCGAGGAACAACGGGCCGAGCTGGCCGGAGATGCCTACGACTACGGGTCGGAACCGATCGCAGAGGCCGGCGGGTCGTAGCAGTGGTGTGGTGGATGAGGCGGGGCCAGGATTGAGTGGAGCGAAGATGAGCGCGAAACAACCGAACGCCGCATCCGACGGCCGGCTGCAGTCGGACCCGTTGTTGCACGACCATCCGCTTGCGTGGCGCGTTGCGCTCGGCCTGTGGATGCTGAGCGCTTTCCTGTTCTTGGCACTTGCCGTTCCTGCGACCGCCGACCTGGTGCAGTCGTTCGACGATGTTGTGTATCGCTGGGCGGTCTCCGCTGAGTGGGCTCCGGCGGTCACGGCCGCGAAGGTCCTCGACTTTGTTGGCAGCACATGGGTCACTCTGCCGCTCATCCTTGCGGTCGCCGGATGGTTGGCGTGGCGGCGCCGTTGGGAGGCGTTCGCCACCTGGGTATCGGCGATCGCACTGTCGCAGGTTCTCATCGGACCGGTCAAAAACGTCTACGAGCGGGTCCGTCCCCCGCTGCCGCTCGTCGAGACGACGAGTTGGTCATTCCCATCGGGGCATGCGGTTGCCGTGGCTGCTATCGCCATCGCTGCGGTGATTGTGCTCGTCAAGGCTGGCCCGAAACGTCGGAATCTGGAGATGCTCGCGGCTGCCTTCGTGGTTCTGATGGCGTTCAGCCGCGTGTATCTCCGTGCTCACTGGCTGACGGATGTGGCAGCCGGCGCGGCACTCGGTGCGGCTGTCGCGATCTTGTGCGCTGCGATTATGCACCGTATCGATGATCGCCGTAGGGGGATCGAACGGCCGTAGCGGATGTGGAGGGCCGATGGGATAGCGCCGCCTCGGCGGCAGTCGCGGTCGAGCAGCCGTCTGCCCATCAAGGGTGTCCCGGTTCGGTACTGTTGGCAGAGGCTTTCGCAACCCGGCAATCCGAAGGGGGTCACCATCAGAGCGTTTGTACGGTCCGAATACGGCCCACCCGATGTCCTCCGGCTTGAAGAGGTAGCCACACCCGTTCCGAAGGGCGACGAAGTATTGGTGCGCACGCGCGCGTCGTCGATAAACATGGCCGACGTCGACTACCTCCTGGGCCGGCCGAAGTTCGCTCGCCTCGGCACCGGATTGCGCGTGCCGAAGAATCGAGGTATTGGGCTGGACGTGGCCGGTGTGGTCGATGAGGTCGGTGAGAACGTGACGCGATTCCGGCCGGGCGACGAGGTCTTCGGAGACCTGAGCGAACACGGCTTCGGCGCCTTTGCCGAATACGCGTGCGCACCCGAGGCCGCATTCGCCCCGAAACCGAAGGGGCTGACGTTCGAGGCCGCTGCGGCCGCACCCCAAGCGGGTGTTTTGGCACTGCAAGGTCTCCGCGGCAAGCGACCGGTCCGGGCGGGACAGCGCGTGTTGATCAACGGTGCGGGTGGGAATGTCGGTCCATTCGCCGTGCAGATAGCGAAGTCGTTTGATGCCGAGGTGACCGGCGTGGACGGCACCGAGAAGCTCGACTTCCTCCGCTCGATCGGAGCAGACCACGTGATCGACTACACCGAGGTCGACTACACAGCGACGGGCCAGCAGTACGACCGGATCCTCGATGTTGCGGCCTCTCGCCCGATTCGCGAGTCCAGACGGGCGCTGCGCCCGAAGGGTGTCTACGTCGCAGTCCCGGGATCCATCGCCGGGGTGTTCCAAGCAGCGGTTGTTGGACCGCTGACCTCGATGGCGGGTAGTCGCTCAATGGGCATGCACCAGTGGAAGCCGTTCAATCAGCCGGACGTGGCGTTCCTGACACAGCTTCTCGAGTCGGGAGATGTTGTACCGGTCATCGACCGGACCTACCCGTTGAGCGAGGTCCCCGAAGCCCTCGCGTATCAGAACGAGGGTCGTGCCCGAGGGAAGGTTTCCATCACCATGGCTGACGACGAGTGAGGCTCCGTAGGACCTCCGAGATCGTGATCGGCGTGTTGTACGCCATCGGCGCGGTCCATCAAGCGTTCTTCGTCCTGCCGGAAAGCCGGGAGTTCTATGTCGCGATGGCCGCCCAAGCGTGGATTCGTCCTGCTCAGATCTTCGTCGAAGAGGTGCTTGTGCCGAACAGCGCCGCCGTCACAGTTCTTGTGGCGGTCTTTGAGGCCACGCTCGCTGTCGCCATTTTCTCTCGAGGTGTCGCGGTCCGCTGGGCGCTGGTGGCCGGCGGGGTTTTCTCGATTGTCGGTGCGTTGACCGGCAGCCCGGCGGAGACCATCGGCTTCGGACTACTCGCAGCCATCCATTTCTGGCTTGCGCGAGAGCGATGGGAGACGCCGGTCCCGGCCGAGCCGGATTCCTAGCCGCGATGAAGGACGAGTCCAGGCTCCCCCAGAGTGTCAGAACGACGTGCGGCCTTGAACGCACCATCGAATCCCGAGAGGATGATCCTCACATCCGCCACTGCGCAATCGCCTCGTTACTGGAGGTGCGTCACGGTGGGCAGCCGAATGCGACCTTGATGGCTTGTTTCATGTCCGGTGGAACCCATGGGACGTCTTCCAAGGACTCGCGCCCTGCCGTGGCGTCGAATTCATCCTGGCTGGCCCTGCAGAATGCGTATACGTCTTCGAGCACCGCTTCTGCCGCCTGACCCTCGGGGGTGTCGACCCACTGCCAATGTTCGGTCACGCTGTCGAACGTGGCAGCACGAGCCGCGAGGGCTTCATCCGCCGCCGTGATTCTCTCGAACACGTCGAGGGCTGCCTCATGCTGAGCTGCCACCCCCTCTGATGCCTTGAGATCCCGGACACCCTCCAGGAATTCGGTACGTATCTCCAGCCGCCGCTCCCAGTAGTCCCGAGCACCATCAACGGTGGGGACCTGCGATTCCCATTCGGCATCCAGCGACGCAAACTGTGACGTCATCTCCGCGACAAGACGTTCGGCCTGCTCGGCGTACTCAGACGGGGTGAGGGTTCCCCCGCCGCAGGCCGCGAGGACCACCGTCAGAAATGTCCACGCCCACACTCGACGCACAGCTGTTCCTTGGGGAGTCACCACCAGCTTTGCCGAGCTCCTCACCACTGGCTAGAGCCAATCGTCCCCAGAACCCCCGCCGGTCGGCCCCAAAGCGTGGGCCACAGAGCCGTCGGGCCCTAGCGGCTTTGGATCAGGCGAGCAATGATGAGGGGTGCACTTCGTGATGCGGCGTCGAGGATGAGCGAGGAGTCCTTGATGGAGACGATCCATTTCCACGGCCACTGCTCTGGTGATGCCAGTTTGGAAGTCACGATGCTGGCTTTCTCCGTCGTTTCCGGCGATCGGATGCTCGCATGAAGAACCATCGCGTTGTTGTGTCTCAACACGGCGGGCCGGAGGTGTTGCAGGTGGTGGAGGAGGATCTCCCCGAACCTGGGGACGGCGAAGTCCGGTTGAAGGTCCTGGCCGCCGGCGTATCCGGCTACGACCTCATGCACCGACGTTCGGGTCGCCTCCCGGGGACCCCGAAGGTGCCCTTCACGCTTGGGCTAGATGCCGTGGGCACAGTTGACGAGATTGGCCGAGGGGTCTTAGGCGTCGAGTTGGGGGACAGGGTGGCCGCCGGGCCACTCGAGGATTTCGGCGGCTACAGCGAGTTCATGTGCGTCCCGGCTGGCATATTGGTGCCCGTTCCCGACGGTGTGGATTCTGCCGAGGCCGTCTGCGTTGTGGTCGACTACCTCACGGCGGATGTCATGTTGCACCAGGCAGCCAAGGTCCGGAGTGGCGAGAGCGCGCTAGTCCAGGGCGCCGCGGGAGGAGTCGGGACGGCGCTGCTCGAGCTTGGGGGCCTGGCCGATCTCGATATGTACGGGACGGCATCTCAACACAACCATGAGCTCGTATCGGCGCTTGGCGCCACGCCAATCGACTACCAGACCGACGACTTCGTCGCGCGGATCCGCGAGTTGACTGGCGAGGGGGTGGACGTCGTGTTTGATCCGATCGGCGGTGCTCGGCAACTCTGGCGTTCCTACCAAGCCCTCCGAAAGGGCGGCCGGTTGGTGTGGTTCGGCGTGGCAGCGACTTCCAGGTACGGACTCCGGGTGATTCCGGCCAGCTTGGCGACGCGCCTCTTCCTGGCACTCATACCGGATGGCAAACGGGCGCCGATGCCGCCGGACGCAGGGAAGATCGATCAGCGGGAGCGTTTGGCCGCCCTGCTCGACCTCTTGAAGGCGGGCGACATCAAGCCGGTTGTGACGGAACGTGTTCCGCTGGCCGAGGCAGCTCGCGCCCACGAAATCGTCGAGAGCGGCGGGCACGCCGGCAAGGTGGTTCTCGTCACCAGCACCTAGTTGGATGTCCGGCCGGCATCGGCGCCGAGGGCTCGGTTCCGTCCGGTGAACGCGACGCTCCTGGGGTCAGTCCTCGGCGACTGTGATCGCGACCTTCCCTTCCGCGTGGCCACCAGCGACAGTCCTCAGAGCTTTGGCTGCATCGTCCAACGAGTAGGTGCTTCCGATGACCGGAGCGACCTTCCCCGAGGCCACGAGTTCGACGAGAGCGTTGAGATCCTCCTCGTTTGGTGTCGAGAGGAACGTTCGGAGGTTCTGGCTCACGAAGGGGGATGTCACCCACGCTTGACCCATGGGGACCAGCGGACCGATCCACCTTCCCCCAGCTGTCCCACTGTTCGGGATCAGAGTGCCGTTTGGGCTCAGCGCGCGCCTGCAGTCGGACAGTGACCGATTGCCGACGTTGTCCAGGATGAAGTCGTACTGATTGTCACCTTGGGTGAAGTCCTCCTCGGCGTAGTCGATCACATGATCTGCGCCGAGACTGCGGACCAGATCTGCTTTTCCCGCGCTGCACACTGCGGTGACTTCGGCTCCCATCGCTTTGGCGATCTGGATGGCGTATACGCCGATACCCCCAGCGGCTCCGTTGATGAGGACCGTCTGGCCCGGTTGGACCTTGCCGACGTCACGAACGGCCTTGAGGGCCGTCAAACCGGACATCGTCAGCACCGCGGCCTCCTCGAAAGAGAGGCCGGGTGGTTTCGCAACGAGCTGGCTCTCCTTGGCGGCGGCATACTCGGCGAGCGTGCCCTTACCGTTTCCGAAGACCTCATCACCGGGCTTGAGGCGCGAGACCCTAGATCCCACAGCCTCCACCGTGCCTGCCACGTCGTATCCGGGCGTGGGATTCCGAGGCCGGCTCAGGCCGAGTGCCGCCCTCATCACGTAGGGAGTTCCTTGCATGAGAAGAACGTCACCAGCATGGACCGAGGCGGCGCGCACGCGAACCAGCACTTCGTCGTCGCGGATATCAGGCTTGTCTACCTCGGCAAGCTCGAGGACGTCGGCTCCTCCGTATTCGCGCTGAACGATCGCCTTCATCGGATTACCTCTCGTATGGGTCGATTGATTCCTCCGAGCGTACCCGTTGGGGGTGGACTTCGCGATGAGGCGGGTGCGACTCGCTGGTCGCCAAAGGAGCTCAAGAAGCAGCGATCGAAGCGCCGCTTCCTGCGGGCCTGTGGCAGCGAAGGTCGTTCCTACGAGTCGTCCGGCTGTTGTTGCTTCTCTTCGGCCAGCGCTTGCTGGTACTTGCGCTGCTCGATACCGCTGTCGCCGACCAGATAAGCCACCACGTGGAATGCCAGGGCGACCCCCCAGAAGATCGTGATCCAGTAGGCCCACTGGATGCCGTCTTGACCCGTGGTGAGGTCGAGGATCCAGAAGAACCCGTTGATGACGATGAACACTCCAATGTGCCACAACAAACTGGTGTAGCTTTTGGCCCGTCTGCGCGCTCTTTCTTCGGGGGTGCTCTCGTTGGCCTTTGCCACTCCATCTCCTGTCGAAGCCTCTGTCACACTGATTGTTCAGCACGTGGACAACCAGAGGCTTTGCACCTCAAAGCTCCTCACACCAAAGTTGTCCATCTCAGGGTCCGTTGGCTGCGGCGGGAACAGGCACCTCCATGGTGTTGCTTCCCGACGGTTGCGTTCGGAACCGTCGCCTAGATCAGGATCCAGAGAGCTAGGCCGATGACCATTGCAATCGGTACCAGCAGCCACAACCAGCGCAAGCCCTTCGGAGCCGACGTGTCCGTCGAAGGTGGTGGACTGGGTTCGTACACAAGGTCGTCGCCACGATCCATCGGAGTCTCGTCCATAGTGTTCACAACTTATCAGGCGGTCCGATTGGGAAAAGAGGACAAAGTCACCGGGGTGCCCGTCCGGATTGGCAACCCAGTGCCGCTCGCGGATTGTCTGTTGTTCGTGGCGATTCGAACGAGCGCAGATGCCCATTCCTGGCCTGCATGTTCGTGTGACCACGTGCCCTACCGGCTCGGCATGGAACACGGCGATACTGGAGTCTGGTTGTCGATGACTACGACCCGACTCCTTCCGCTGCTGTTGTGCCTTGCCCTGCTGCTCAGCGGCTGTGGTGGCGGCGCGATGTCACTGACCGAGTACACCGAACGCATCAACGCCGTCGAGACTCGTGCAAGTGAGCAGGGCGAACGAATCGCCGATGAGGCAGAAGACATCGTTGACTTCACCCCGCAGGACCTGGAGGCCGTTCTCGAAAAGGCGAGGGTGATCCGGATCGAGGTCAAGGACGCCACCGACGACATCGAACCCCCCGAACAGGTGGCCGACATCCACAAACTCGTGTTCGATTGGCACAGCGCGTTTATCGCCACCGAGGAGGCGTTGGCTGCCCGAGCTGCGACCACTCCGCATACCGATCAGGGTTGGACCGAGCTGTCCGACAGTCCCGAGATGGCCGCGTACCGGGCTGCGATCGCAGAGGGCAAGCAGGTGTGTAACGACTTCCAGAGCCGGCTCGACGCCACCGAGCAACGCGGCGTCTTCGCCGACACGCCCTGGATTCCGGGGGAGATGAAGGAGGTGGTTGAGCGGGTGCTCGGCTGTGTGTGGTTCCCCGAGAATCCCGAGGACGTGTACCGCTACCCGCCTCCAGATTCCACTTCCTAGGTGTACGCCGCCATGTCGCGGCTCGTCTTGGCCATGATGACGGTGTCTGCTGCGGACGCGCGCAGAACCCAGGCTACGATCGGCACTCAACCCACCCCGCGAAGGGCACTGTGTACGACCTATCTCGCATCCGCGCTCGACTGAAGATCAACTCGTGAGGTACTGAGATGCTCCCATTGGGCTCGGACTGGTATCGGCGCCTTCTCGGCGTGGCAGGCATCCTCGGAGTCGCTGGGGGCATCCTTGGCTTGGTGTATCTCGGGCTAACCGGGGAGGCCATCGATCTCTTCTTCGGCGAGGCGGGAACGGCTTGGTGGTCCGGTGAGTGGTGGTGGATACCTCTCATCGCGGCGGGCGGGTTGACCGTTGCGGCCCTGCGTCAGATGTGGCGGGTACCGGAGAAGGTGCCCGGGGGTGTGGCCATCATCGAATCGGGCCATGTCGACGAGACGACCGCTCCCCAGTGGGCGGTCATCGCGGCGGTGTCCGCCGTCGCCGGTGCCAGCCTCGGTCCGTCGTTCGCCCTGGTGATCATGGGTGGAGGCCTCGCTTCGTGGATCGCTAACCGTCGATGGGCGGAGGGCCAGGCAGACCAGGACTACACCCTGACGGGTATCTCCGGTGCGTTCGGCGCAGCGTTCACGTCTCCGATTCTTGGCGCGTTCCTCGTGTCCGAGATCGGACCCACGCGCAAGGAGCGCTACGTGGTCGCGATCATCCCGCAGCTCATCGCGGCTGTGATTGGTTTCGCCATCTTCTATGCCGTGTTGGGGCGGACCTTTCTCGGGTCGTATGAGCTCCCTGCCTACGAATTCGAGCTCGCCGACCTCGTGGTAGCGGTCGCGTTGGGCCTCTTCGCTGCGATTGTGATGGCGGGCTTCGTTGTGATCGTCCTCGGCGTGAAGTGGATCGGTGCCCTTGTGCCGAATCCCTACGTGCGGGGCCTGGGTGGCGGCGCGTTGGTTGGTCTCATTGCCATGGCCCTCCCGCTCACGCTCGGTTCGGGCCAGGCTCAGCTTGGGACGGTTGTTGACGGGGCCTCAGGTCTCGGTACCGGCCTGCTGGTCGCGGTGCTGATAGGAAAGATGCTGGCGATGGCGTTGAGCCTGCGCGCCGGATTCATGGGCGGCAACGTCTTTCCGCTGATCTTCATCGGTGGGACGGCCGGCGTGCTCGTGCATCTCGTCCTGCCCGATATCCCATATGCACTCGCTGTTTCGTGCATGCTCGCTGCGGTACCCGGTTCCTACCTTCGCGCACCGGTCAGCTTGACGTTCATCGCCGTGATCGCCATGAGCCTCGGTCCCGAGAGTGTCGCTCCCGTAGCTGTTGCGGTCGTCAGTTCGTACTTGGTCGTAGCGGTTGCGAGGTACTTCTTGACCGAACGCAGAGCAGGGGCGGCAGATGCGGAGCCCGCGCCGGCTGCGTGAGGCGCACCGTCGACGGGAGGACTCCAGCCCCCGCCGCAAGGGTTTCGGTCCTATTCCTCACCCTCAGGGGGAGGTGGCAGCGGCGGAGCCTCTCCACACGCGACGCGGGCGCGTTGTTGACGCGTGCTGCGGAGCTGGTCAGTGAGACACGAGTGTCGAGGATGTGGGGGTCTTTGTCTCTCCCACGGAGTGGGGGAGATGCGGCCGGACGGATGTCCGGTCGCAGAGGGGGCTT
>Ga0272441_10001400_pt1 | contig 51369 bp, 38 predicted proteins | sample SSMProp6N_FD_193582 | JGI IMG/M metagenome (GOLD analysis project Ga0272441, IMG submission 193582) | Marine sediment archaeal communities from Little Sippewissett salt marsh, Falmouth, MA, United States - SSM-Prop-6N | ecosystem: Environmental > Aquatic > Marine > Wetlands > Sediment ... | reverse complement strand
TTGTCCAATTACCGGAGACTACTCCGCCGCTTCGCGGCTCACTGCACCCCCCCGCCCCTGCCAGGGGTGCCCGCGCTTCGCGCGGTGGGTGCGCTTCCCAACGTGGGGAACGGATTCAATCACATGGCATGGGACCCGGGTCTTCGAGGCCGCGCACGCTCGGGCACCCGGGGCCTCAGGCCCGCGTGCGTGGATCATCGCGCCGAAAGGCCCGGCCCGAGGCCGTGGCGAGCCGAACGGAATCGAAGCCGTACCTGTCCCGGATGGTGTCCACCACACCGCGGAGCCGGGTGTCGTCCCCGAAGAGCCGCCCCTGGGTCGCGTGGAGCCCGAGGTTGGACAGGGCCACACCCACCAGCCTCAACCGCAACGGTCGGGTACGGGCGCGCCTGTACAGGTCCATCACCACCGGGTAGACGTCCTGCTCCGAGCAGGTGGGCGCGATGGTCCGGCTCCGCGTGAGGGTCTGGAAATCGGCGTATCGCAGCTTGAGGGTGACTGTGCGGGCCCCCACGCCGCGGCGGCGGGCCCGCCAGCAGACGCGCTCGCACAGGGAGCAGACCATGGACGTGATGGAGTCCGCGTCGCCCACGTCCTCCCTGAAGGTCCGCTCGTTGGAGATGGAGCCCACGACGCCGCCCTCGGGATCGTGCTCCCGGAAGGCCGGACGGTCGTCGCTGAGGTCCGCCGGCGCGTCCCCCCGGGCGCCGGCGCGGATCCCGTCCGCCCAGGCCCCCAGCACCCCCCGGAGCGTACCCATGTCCGCGGTGGCCAATTGGCCCAGGGTCTGGACGCCCACCCGCGCGAGGTTGCCCTCGGCCACGGGGCCGATCCCCGGGTACCTGCGCACGGGCAAGGGCTCCAGGAAGGCGGCCTCCTCGCCGACGGGCACCAGGACCACGCCCTGGGGCTTGGCCAGGTTGCTGGCGATCTTGGCCAGGGCACGGCTCGTGGCGATGCCAACGCTCGCGGGCAACCCCAGCTCGGCGTCGAGGGTGTGTACGATGGACCAGACCGTGCGCTCGATGGTGTCGTCGGCGTCACCGTCTCCGGGCCGGGCGAGCATCCGCTCGCAGCCCCTGAAGTCCAGGTACATCTCGTCGATGGAGGCGACGCGGATCACCGGACAGAACCGAGCCACGACCTCACGCACGCGCTCGGCGTAGTCGCCGTAGGTGGATTGCCGCCCGGGGAGGTACACGGCGTGGGGTGCCAGCCGGCCTGCCTCGGTGAGCGACAGCCCGGACCTCACCCCGAGCGCCCGCACCTCGTAGCTCGCCGCGGTCACCACCCCGCGCTCGCCGGGCCGCCCGCCCACGATGACCGGCCTGCCCTCGAGCGATGGATCCAGGACCCGCTCGACGGACACGAAGAAGGTGTCCAGGTCCAAGCAGCAGATCCGCGACGCGTAGGCCTTCATCGACTTCCACACGCACTGAACATAATTACAGTCTACCAGCCAGGCGTGGGGAGTCAAGGCCCGCAGACAGTTAGATTCTTGTGGGAAATCGGGCGTAGGTGTAGGGTTTGGACCAGATCAACTGGAGAGACCACCATGCTCGTGCTCAGCGCCGATCCCGACACAGCCCAGGAGCAGATGAGCGGCATCATCTTCTACCTGGTGACCTTCGGGTACATCGACGGCCACTTCGACCCTTCCGAGATGGCCTTCATCAAGGACGTGATCCGGCAGGTGGTGGAGTACCGCGTGGACAATCCGCCCGAGGGCGCCCAGCCGGGGGACCGCGACGAGGAGATCGCGCTGTATTCAGGCTACTTCGAGGACATGCTCGAGCTGGTGGAGGGGGAGGTCGCCGAGCTGATGCACGAGTCGGTGACCGAGGAGGAGTCCCACGAGGAGTTCGTGACGAGCAAGCTGCGACAGCGCTGCTTCGAGACCTTCCAGTCCTTCGACGAAAAGCAGCAAAAGCTCCTGCTCGCCGCCCTCAACGGGCTGCTGTGGGCGGACGGTGAGGCACACCCTGCCGAGCTCAAGCTGCGCCGGGAGCTCTCCGAGATGCTGGGACACGACGACGCCGAGCCTCCCCCCGAGGATCCGGTGTTGGTGCCTCGACACATGAAGGTGACCGAGCTCGACGCCCTGCCCCACGAGCCCTCCACCCACGACTACTTCCAGAGGCTGGAGAGGCCCCTGCCCAGCAGCGACGACCCCGCCAGCCTGGGCGACGAGCTCGCGCGAGACCAGGCCGCCGTCCTGACCGTCCAGACCCTGCTCCGCCAGCAGCGGCGCCTGGGCCGCGGCAAGCTGGACGGCAAGAAGAGGGTGGACGACCTCACCGGAGCGGCCCCCTTCCTGCAAGAGCACGTGTGGGTGCTGCCGCCACACCCGGACCAGCGCTACGAGCTCACGGTCATCGGGGATCTCCACGGCTGCTACAGCTGCTTCAAGGCGGCGCTCCGACAGTCGGCGTTCCTGGAGCGGCTGGAGGCCTACCGCGCCGATCCCCTCCACGCCCCCAACCCGAAGCTGGTGCTGCTGGGCGACTACCTGGACCGCGGGCGATTCGGCTTCGACGGAGTCCTGCGGCTGGCCCTGCGGATCATGGCGGCGGCGCCGGACAACGTCTACCTCCTGCGCGGCAACCACGAAGACTTCTTCGAGGACAAGAAGAACGAGCGCGTCGACAGCGCCGTTCGACCTGCGGAGTCCATCGAGGCCTTCCGGGAGGTGGCGCCGCCGGTCTTGCTGCGAAGCTACCGGGACCTGTTTGTCGCCCTGCCCCACGTGCTGCTCTTCGGACGCATCCTGTTCACCCACGGAGGAATCCCTGCCGACGGTGTCGTGGAGAACGCGTCCCGGGACCTCTCCAGCCTCAACGAGCCCATATCCGCGTTCCAGATGCGCTGGAGCGACCCCAGCGTCGCGGACGTGATCCCGCGCACGCTCCAGGGCGAGACCTATCGCTTTGGCTTCGGTCGGCTCCAGGCCCAGGCCTTCTTGCAGCAGCTCGGCAGCCACACGATCATCCGGGGCCACCAGAAGATCGAGCGGGGCTTCGACCACTTCGCCGACTCCAACGTGCAGCTCATCACCCTGTTCTCCGCCGGAGGCGAGGACAACGAGGATCTGCCCGAGGGCAGCAGCTACCGGCGGGTTCGCCCCATGGCGATGACCATCCGCCACGAGGGCGGACTCGACGGAGACACCGAGATCGACGCCTGGCCCATCGACTACGCGCCGTACAACGACGGCCGCTACAACGCCTTCTACGCCGATCCCGAGGCCAAAGCCGACGCCGAAGAGGTCGCCGAGACCGTCGCCGAAATGGTCGCCGAAGCCACCGCAGAAGCCACCGCGGAAGCCACCGCCGAGGCCTCCGCCGACTCCGCGGCAGAAGCCGCCCCCCCCAAAAAGTAGGTCAGCCCTTCACCCCTCCCGCGGTGAGGCCCGAGACCAGGGCCTTCTGCAGGATGTAGAACAGGCCCATGACCGGCACCGACACCAGGATAGCGCCGGCGGCGAAGGCGCCCCAGTCGGCGGACTTGTCGCCAACGTAGTGCTTGAGCATCACCGGCAACGTGTAGGAGGCCTCGTTGTTGAGGAAGGTCTCGGCGAGGATGTACTCGTTCCAGGCGGTCATGAAGGAGAAGAGGGCGGTGACCGCCAGGGCCGGTTTGGACAGGGGCAGGACCACGCGCCAGAACATGCCGAACCGGGAGGCGCCGTCGATCCAGGCGGCCTCCTCGAGGTCCCGCGGGATGGTGTCGAAGTACCCCTTGAGCATGAACACGCAGAAGGGGATGGCCGTGGTGGAGTAGACGAGCACCAGACCCGCGACCGAGTCGAGCAGCCCGAGCTTGTCCAGGATCACATACAGAGGGATCATGATCAGCGTGGCCGGGAACATCTGGACCACCAGGAAGATCATCATGCCGAAGCGGCGCCCCGGGAACCGGAACCGGCTGAAGGCGTAGGCCGCCGTGGAAGCAAGAAACACGCCCAGGATCGTGGTGAGCAGGGCCACCACGAAGGAGTTCCAGAGCTGGCGCCCGAAGAGCCAGCGGCCGGAGAAGTCGCGCGCCTCGAGCACGGTCTCGTAGTGCTGGGTGGTCGCCTTCTCCGGAATGGGATTCAGGCTCAGTCGAAAATCGTTGCCCGGCGAGAGAGACTTTCGCACCACCAGGGCCACGGGGAACAGCGTCACCACGGTCACCGTGATCAGCACGGCGTGGATCACCACGGACCTCACCCGGCTGCGGCGACCGATCATTCGAACGTCCCCTCGGCGCCCTTGGCGACCCGGTTGGTGAGCAGTGAGTACGCCAGCAGGATCAAGAAGATCAGCGTGGCGTATGCCGCGGCGAGGCCGTAGCGCTCGTGGCGGATGAAGGCCCAGCGGTAGGCCTCGGTGATCAGGATGTCGGTGGACCCGGCGGGCTCCCCGGCCGACACCAGGTAGATCACATTGAACATGTTGAAGGTCCAGATGGCGCCCAGGATCACCGCCGGCACGAGCGCGGGTCTGAGCAGCGGCAGCGTGATCCGGCTGAATTGATACCACTTGGAAGCGCCGTCCACCTCGGCGGCCTCGTACAGGTCCTGCGGGATGGACTGCAGCGCTCCCAGGGTCACCACCATCATGAAGGGGAAGCCCAGCCACGTGTTGGTCACCACGTTGGCCGTAAAGGAGGTCCAGAAGTGGGAGAACCAGCTCACCTTGTCGAAGCCGAAGACCCCCAGCAGCTGGTTCACCGCACCGAACTGCTGGTGGAACATGCCCTTCCACATCAGGGCGGTGATGTAGTTGGGCACCGCCCAGGGCAGGATCAGCAGCACCCGGTAGACGCCCTTGCCCTTGAGCAACGGGTCCTTGAGCAGCAGCGCCAATCCCAGGCCGATGGAGACGTGCAGCACCACGTTCAGGCTCGTCCAAAGGAGGGTCACGCCCAGGGTGAACCAGAAGTTCAGCGGGTCGGTGACCGAGGTGCCGCCCCCAGAGAGGATGTCGGTGAAGTTGGCCAGCCCCACGTATTCGAAGCGTCCCTCGCAGTGGTTGAAAAAGCCCAGCACGATGCCCACGGCGAAGGGCACCAGGACCAGCACGATCATACCCAGGGCGGCGGGAACGATGTAGGCCATGGCGATCCGGTGCTCCCGGACTGCGCAGGCCACCCGGTGCCCCGTGCCCCGCCAGCCCAGGACGGGCAAGCCGAGTGTGAGCAACGTGATCATCCCCCAGACGTAGCCCACACCGCCGCCGGGCGCGCCGCCCGACAGGCCCGTGGTCAGCAGCCTCGCAGCGCTCGCGGTGTCCGGCGCCCGCCCCACCCATGCGTCGTACCCCGCCAGGACCACGCCGCAGGCCCCGGCCATGAGCGCCAGGCCCGCCCCGCTGGCCAGCCACTGCCATCGCCCCGTGGCTGCCCGGTTCGCCAGGGGCACAGCCAGGCCCACCAGCAACAGCCCCACCAGCAGCAACAGGGGCACGGCCAACGGCCGGATCAGCGGCTTGACGCGCACGCCCAGAATGTACTCCCCCTTGGACAGGGAAATCCGCCGTCCCGCCTCGATCCGCTCCGCCGCGCCCGGGGGGCTCCTCCAACGCAGATCCATCCGCTTGCTCTCGAGCACCCGACCGGTCCAGTCGTACAGCTGCTTGGCGTAGGCAGGAGACAGGGCCGCCGGGCGCTGATCTCCGCGAATGGGCCCCGCACCCATGGCCGGGTTGCCGTGGGCCACCAGGTGCACCTCTCGCAAAAACGGCAGGGTCGTCGACAGGGTCTTGGACTGGAGCAGCACCGCCTCGGAAACGTCGCGACGCTTCGCCGCTGCCTCCAGCAGGGACCGCACCCCGGCGACGTCGCTGCTCACCAGGGCCGACCGCACGGGCCCGGCGAGCCCGTCCAACCGCTGGCGGGCGACGCGCTCGTTGGCCGTGCGGGTGACCAGGTTCCGCTGGCGAACCATGGCCCCCAGGGTGAACACGCCCAGCAAGGAGGCGCCCAGGAGCCAGGTCAGGATCACGCCGCGGCGGCTGGCGAGGCGAGGCTTCGCCACTACTGCCTCCTCCCCAGGCAGGAGCCCAGGACGCGCCGGATCTCCAGGGCGGCCTTCTCGAGGGCGGCGTCCGGATCCTCTCCCCGCTGGATCACCGCGGCGAGGGCCTTTTTGTACGGCTGCCAGATGACCCGCATGAAGGGCGTCTTGGGCGTGGGCCGGGCGTAGTCGAGCTGCTGCCGAAAGGCCGCCAGAAGGGGCGAATGGAGCTTCGACCGCGGGTCGCCCACCTTGCGGTCCACCAGCGCGTTGGCCGGCAGCTGGCGGGCCGCCCGCAGGCGGAACTCCGAGGCCGAGTCACTGGTGAGCGCCCGCATGACCCGGAAGGCAAGGCGCTTTCGGTGGCTGAAGCGCGACAGGAAGATGCCCTCGACGGTGAGCAGCGGCGCGGCGGGGCGATTGCCCGCCTCGGACACCCGCGGCAGCGGCGCCACGCGCACGCGCAGGACGCGCTTCTTCTGGGCGACCTGCAGGTCGCTGATGAACCACGGACCCGAGATGGCCATGGCCGCCTTCTTCTGGGTGAACAGCGACGTGACCACCTGGCCGGTGACCTCCGGCGGCACGATGCCGCCCCTGCCCGCCAGCCGCTGGGCAAAGGTCATGGCCCGCACAGCCTCGGGCGTGTGGATGGGCAGCCTGCGCTTCTTGCAGCTCCCCGCGGGGGCCTCCCCCGCGGCGCAGCGGGTCAAGAACCGCCCGCCGAAGCCGAAGAGCCACGGCGCGTGGAAGTATGTGTCGGCGGCCTCGTAGACCAGCCCGTAGTAGCCCTTGCCGCGGTTTTCCATGAAACGCCTCCCCTTGGCAAGCAGCTCCTCGGTGGTGCGCGGGGGCGTGCGGATGAGATCCGCGTGGTAGTAAAGCGCCACGCTCTTGTAGGTGAGGGGCAGCCCGTAGAGCCGCTGACCCATGGCGAAGGCGCCGAGGGTCTTGGGAAGAAATCGCCCCGCGAGCTTCGGCCCCACCCAATAGCCGATGGGCTCCACGAGGTCCTTGGAGACCCAGTCTCCCACGCGGTCGTGGGCAAAGACGAACAGGTCCGGCCCGTGGCCACGGGGTACGGCGTTGGTGATCTTGTTGGGCAGGTTGTCGAAGGAGATCTGCAGCAGCCGCACCCGGGCCGGCGTGTAGCCGGGGTAGACCTTGGCCCGGGTGCGCTCTTTTTTGTTGAAGGCGCGCACCAGCCGCTCGAGCGCCTTTTGCTCGGTGCCGCGGTAGGAGTGCCACAGCGAGACCACGTGCTCGGGGCGCTTGTCGGCGCAACCCACAAGAGGCCACGCCGCACCCAGGGCCCCGACGAGGAACAGGGCGACGATCGCGAGCCGCCCGGTCACGCCTCCTCCTTGCGCAGGGAGCCCTCGGTCTCGGCGTCGAACAGGTGCACCCGCTGGGGCGGATAGCCCAGTCGGACCGTGTCGCCCAGAGCGGCCGAGCCGTGTCCCTCCTCGCGCACCGTGATGGTGCCGAGCTCCGTGATCACCGTGCTCATGGCCTCGGCGCCCATGGGCTCGTGGACCTCGACCTCGCCGGCGCAGGTGACCTCCGCCTCCTCCGCATCAGAGCCCAGCACCCGGATGTCCGCGGGCCGGATGCCCACGAGCACCTGCTGGCCCGCCCGCACGTCGAAGCCTGGCGGCGCCGCCATGCGGAACCCCTCACCCTGAAGCACGAGGTCGCCCCCCGCGTCGGTGGCCTTCACGTGGACGACGTTCATCTGCGGGCTGCCGATGAACTCCGCCACGAACCGGTTCGCCGGACGGTCGTAGAGGTGGAGGGGAGAGCCCTGCTGCATGATCCTCCCCTGGTGCATGACCACGATGACGTCGGCGAGGGTCATCGCCTCCACCTGGTCGTGGGTCACGTAGACGATGGTTGTGCCCTTCTCGCGGTGGAGCCGCGCGATCTCCCGACGCATCTCCGCGCGCAGCTTGGCGTCCAGGTTCGACAGGGGCTCGTCGAAGAGAAACACCTTGGGCTGACGCACGATGGCGCGCCCCATGGCCACCCGCTGGCGCTGTCCGCCGCTGAGCTGCTTGGGCAGGCGATCGAGGAACGGCTCCAGCCCGAGCACCTCGGCCACCTCACCCACCCGCCGATCGATCTCCGCCTTGGGGGTCTTGCGCAGAAGCAACCCGAAGGCGAGGTTTTTGTAGATGGTCATGTGCGGGTAGAGCGCGTAGCTCTGAAAGACCATGGCGATGTCGCGATCCTTGGGGGACACGCCGTTGACCACCCGGTCGCCGATGAACAACCTGCCGCCGCTCACCTCCTCCAGGCCTGCGATCATGCGGAGCGTGGTGGACTTGCCGCACCCCGAGGGTCCCACCAGCACCACGAACTTCCCGCTGGTGATGGTGAGGTCCAGGTGCTCGATGACCGTGACCTTGCCGAAGGACTTCTTGACGTCTTCGAACCTGACCTCAGCCACCACACACTCCGCTGCCTGCCGGTACGAGCACCCGGGCCGACACGGGCTCGAGCTCGACGGTGAGCCGATTCCTCACGAGGGTGTAGCCGCGTCCCTTGAGCCGATCCACCAGCTCCATCGCGACCGTCTGCGGCGGCCACCCCAGCCGCGTGGTGTCCAGCACCACCTTCTTCGGCTTGTCCGATCGGTTGGCCACCACGATCACCCGACAGGTACCGAGTCGGCGGCCCACCATCACGACGTCGCCGAGGCCCACCACCCGCTGGTCGCCCCGCCGCAGGGCCGCCACGCCCCGCCGCAGGCCGAGGATCTTCCGGATGAGCTGCTGCCGGGGCCCGCCCTTGACTTCGGACCAATCCATGTCCGGGTGCGCCTCGGTGCGCGGAGGGCGCAGGATCTCGTCTGCGTAGTACACCTTGGGTATTTCGGCCAGAAGCAGATGTAATGTCAAGGTCAGGGCCGCTCGCTCGCCCACGCGCGAGCCCTGACCCAGCCTCCGTGCGAGGACCGGAGAGCGGTGGCTGCTCAGCACGCGCAGACCCTGGGGGAACGGCTGGAACAGCCCGCCCGGGGCCGACGCGGCCCTTGCCCCGCTCACCCACGCCACCAGCGCCCGACCGACCTCCTCGCTCTCGATGAGGCCAGCGTCGGACCCGACCTTCAAAAGGGCCGCGCGCAGCCGTCCCATGTCACCTGTGCCGTGGTGAATCAGCAGCAGCGGCGTGAAGGCGCGGTACAGCCGAGCGGTGGCCGCAGCCCAGGCCGCCTCCTCACCCGGCCTGACGGGACCGAGCCGCGCGCCGTCGGCAAAGGTCCGGGTCAACCAGGTGCGCACGATGGCCAGGTAGGCCCCGAGGTCCTTCCCGGTGCGCGGCAGATCGAGGACCACCCGCAGCCCCCGGCGACGTGCGGCCCGCAGGAGCCGCATCACCTCCCTGGGCGAGCCGAGGGAGCCCGAGAGGCGCCGGGGCCGCAGCGGCCGCGCGCCCACGTAGCACGGCAGCGCCGGGCCCTTCGTCTTCACCCGGCTCGGCTCCCAGAGGGGCGACACCACCAGGGTGGTCACACCGAGCCGCTTCAGGTGGCCCAGCCGCCGTCGCAGGCCGCGCAGATCGCCACCGTGGGCGGCCGCGGGATCCTCGGGGTTCACGCGCAGGTTGATGGCCATGTCGCCGTCGGCGAACCGGTCCAGCAGCACGTCGTAGAAGACCTCATCAACGGGCTTGCGCGTCGCCGACAGGGCCGAGCGCCGGGAGGTGCCCTTGCCGGCCACGGTCACCGCCAACCGGTGGTACCCCGGCCGCAGGCCGCCGATCCAACACCGGATCCCCTGGCCCCCACGCCGACACCGCGCCCGTCGGGGCGAGCCGTCCACGAAGAGCTCCACACCCTGTCCCTGATCCGACACCATCACGGTCCAGCTCGTGGGCCCCAGATGGCTCTCCAGGATCACCACCCGGCCCCAGCCACCGGGGGACGGACGGCAGGCGGCGCACGCGACGCCGAGGCCGAGTGCGATGACGAGGATGCTGAAGGTGACACGCGCCGCGCAACGACCGTAGATCATGGACACTCCTTCCGGCGACGCCATTCTCGGAGCCGGGCCCGGGGGTGTCAATGGGAAACGGGTCAACGGCCCCGCAGGAACCACGGCAGGGTCTCACCTGCGTCGGGGCCGCCGAGGGTGGAGTAGCAGTAGAGGCACCCCGTCCGGCAGGCGTCCGTGCGGTAGTCGCCGAGGTCCTGGCTCGGCGGGCAGGCGCAGTGGCGGCGCTGGCTGGGGTCCTTGCCCGTGGGCCCGGGCGTACCCGGCGGAAAGCCTCCGGCGAGCACGTCCCCCGGGATGCACTGGGCCTGGCGGACGGCGGGATGGTAGCCGAGCACCTCGGGCTGGGAGCAGCACAGCAGCCGGATCCCCAGGGGTGTGGCCAACGCCGCCATGCGGGCCACCCAGCCCCGGCGACTCGGTTCGTCTGGCCACTGGGGCACACCCAGGTCCCGATACCGCGCCACCAGGTTGCCCCGCAGGCTGCGCGCCGAAGGAAAGGCAAAGGTGCAGGTGTCCACGCCCAGGGCGGCGAAGCGCCCGGCCAGGTCCTCGAACCGATCGTGCAGGTCGTCAGTGGGGATCAGCGGGTCGAACCGCCAACGCAGCCTCTCGGGCCCGCCGATCAAATCGATCAGCTCCGGCAAGGCGGTCACCACGTCTCCGGCGTCCGGACCTCTGGGCTCCAGCCGGGTGCCGCCCAGGCCTGTCAGGGTCAGGTTCACCGCGACGTTGGACAGGTCCCCTTCCAGCACCTCCCGCAGGGGCGAGGTCAGCAGCGCCGCTGGGAAGCGCGTCCAGAAGACCACCCCGTAGATCCCGTCGGGACCGCGCCGGGCCAGGACCTCCCGCAGCCGCTCGGCGAGCCGATCGGCGTGCCAGCCCGGCAGATCGGTCCGCCGGGAGGCAGAGATGATGATCCGACCCCGCGCGCGCCCCCGAGCCATCTGCGTCCTCCTATCTCCGCTCGGCGACCACGTCCATCATGGCGCGGTGCAGGTGCCCGTTGGTGGCCAGTATGTTGGGGCTCGATGGCTCCCAGGGGCCGCCGTCATAGGTGGTGATTCGCCCTCCGGCCTCGGTGACGATGAGCCCGGCGGCCGCCGTGTCCCAGGGCTTGAGCCCGACCTCCCAGAACCCATCGAACCGCCCGGCGGCCAGACAGCACAGGTCCGCCACCGCGGCGCCGGGCCGGCGCACAGCCAGGGTCGCCAGCACCATACGCCCGAACGCTTCCAGCCCGTTGTCGCCGCGCTCCTTCACGTCGTAGGGAAACCCCGTGGCCACAAAGGCCCGGTCCAACGCGGCCGTGTCCGATACACGCACCGGACGGCCATTACAGAACGCCCCGCCCCCGAGCACGGCCCAGTGCTCCTCGCCCCAGGGCGGGATCACGCAGGCCGCCACCCGCACCTCGCCCTGATGGGCATAGGCCACCGACGACGCGAAGATCGGCAGCCCCTGGGCGAAGTTCGTGGTGCCGTCCAGCGGGTCCACGATCCACCTGTGCGCCGATCCGCCGCCGCTTTCCCCGGACTCCTCCCCCAGGAAGTCGTGGTCCGGGTACACCGCGCCGATGATCTCCCGGACGGCGTCCTCGCAGGCCACGTCCACCTCGGTCACCAGCTCCCTGGGATGCTTGCTCCGAATCACGCCCGGGTCCCCGAACCGCTCCCCCTGGATCTCCCCGGCCCGCCGGGCGGCCCGCCGCGCCGTCTCGAGCAGCTCGTCGGCCGGCAACGGATCATCGGCCGGTAGCCTGTCGTCGGTCATGTCTGCCTCACGTCGTTGACCGGTGGTCCCCACATTCGTCCGGCATCGGTCCATAGTCAACCCGCGACGATCTGCCGAAGCCTCCCTGTTCAAAAGGTCTGTCCGAGTGAAGCGAGGAACCTCTCTGTCCTCCTCCCCTGCCGCCGCCAAAACCGGGTTGCCGACGACTCGGACGCGGCGCCCCCGGCGCCAGAGGGAAACGTCTGTGATTAATTGGATCTGTAGATCTATCCCTTGTCGAAGGAGGCGTGAGGGAGTACGTTACCCGGTGGCCAGAAGTGGAGGCCAAGTCCGCCCGATCGAACCGGGCTAATAAATGAGGAGGAATTCCAGCATGTTACGCAAAATTGGCACTGGAGTGGTGGCGATATGTATGGCCGCCGGGTTTTCAATGGTCGCCTGCGGCGACGACGACAGCAACGCCGTATGCGGCGACAACGTCCTCGAAGGCGGCGAGGTCTGCGACGGCGTCGACCTTGGCGGACGCACCTGCGCGGACGAAGGCTTCGCTGGCGGCGTCCTCGGCTGCAGCCTCACCTGTGACAGCTATGACACCAGCGCGTGCAACAACGACGTGTGCGGCGACGGGGTCATCACCGGCAACGAGGACTGCGAAGGCACGGACCTGAACAACACCACCTGCGAGGACCTCAACTACGACGGCGGCACCCTGGCCTGCTCGGACACGTGCACCTTCGACGAGTCGGGCTGCTTCATGAACTGCACCGACGAATGTCCTGCCGAGGGCGACACCCAGTGCACCGGCGACGTCCTGGGCACCTGCACCGTCGGCACCGACGGCTGCCTCGACTGGGTGGACACCGACTGCACCGACACAGGCCAGACCTGCGACGACAGCGGCGCCACAGCCGCCTGCGTAGATGGCTGCACCAGCGACTGCCCCGCCATCGGCGACACCGAGTGCATCGACGCCACCAACCTCAACACCTGCGAGGACGGCGGCGACGGCTGCATGTACTGGACCGCCAGCGAATGCACCGGCGGATACTGCGACGACACCGCGGTCCCGCCGGCGTGTGTTGTTCAGGGGACGGGTGACTCGTGCCAGGACGCCCTTGTCGTCCAAACGTTCCCCGCTCAGTTCACGGGTACGGATATCACCGCGGACTATGCCGATGATCACGACTTCACCGGCACGAGCTGCGGCACGGGCAACGGCGTCGAGGCGGTCTTTGCCGTGGACATGCTAACCGGCGAGATCCTCACCCTGGACGAAACCGGTGGGTTGGACGCGGTGATCCGGGTGCTCGACACCTGCGACGCAACTGGCGAGTGCCTCGTCAGCTCCGACTTCCCCGAGACCGGGCTTTACTTCGTGGCGCCGGCAGACGGCCTGTACCACGTCGTGCTGGAGGCGTATTTCAGCTCACCGAGCAGCACGGACTACGACTTCACCCTGGATCTCATCTCGCCCGTCTGTGGCGACGGGGTGATCGATCTGGGTGAGCAGTGCGACGACAGCGACACCACCGCCGGCGACGGCTGCGACGCCAATTGCCAGGTCGAACCTGGCTACGACTGCATTGGCGAGCCCTCCGTCTGTACTTTCTTGTGCGGCAACAGCACCATCGACGCTACGACGAACGAAGGTTGCGACGACGGCAACACCACTGCGGGTGATGGATGCGACGCGAGCTGCCAGGTGGAGCCGGGCTGGGGCTGCACAGGCGAGCCATCCACATGCACCTCCACATGTGGCAGCGGCACTATCGAGGTGGCAACCCACGAGCAGTGCGACGACGGCAACACCACTGCGGGTGATGGATGCGACGCGAGCTGCCAGGTGGAGAGCGGCTACATTTGTGCCGGCGAGCCGAGCACCTGCACGGCGGTCACACAGGTTGACTACGCCCAGACCGGCCTCGCGCTGGCGATTACGGACGATGGCTACGACGGCACCCTGGGCAGCATGAGCTGCGTGACCTTCGCAGTACCCAGCACCGGTGCCGACACGGTGGGCTCCGCCCAAGTGCAGATCGCGATGGATCACACCTGGATCGGCGACCTCGTGATCAAGGTGGTCAGCCCGGCCAACACCGTGACGACCATCCTGAGCCGCCCAGGGCTGGCCGAAACCGTCGACGATGGCTCGAGCTGCTGCGGCGACAGCTCCAATCTCGTCGTGGGCTCGCCGGTGACGTTCGCTGACTCCTCGGCCAATGATGCGGAAGCCATGGGCGCCGTGGCTATCGACGTGTGCCTCGACGACGGAATTTGCGACTTCTCTCCGAATCCCGGCGCCGGCCCGGGCACCAACGGGTTCTACGACTTCAACGCCGAAAGCACCGTGGGGACCTGGCAGGTCTGCTTTGGCGATTCCGGGGCTGGCGACACCGGCACGGTCGACAGCGTGACGCTGTCGTTGCTCGTTCTGTAGCACCGCGCTTTGCGGTTCACTTCGAGTGGACTTCGAATCGACCCATCCCCCCCTGACCTTTAGCCTTACCCCTTGACAGTCCTGCGTGGGCGCCGGATTCTGGGTGGCCTATACCCATGTCTGGAGATCCCCTGTGGACCCAACCCTCGTCTTCGCGCGGACGGCGCTCTTCTCCAAGCCCTGGATGGTGCTGGCGCTGCTGCTGATCCTGATCCTGTCGCTGACCCTGGTGATGCTGCGGGACCGGATCCTGCGGGCCTTCGTGTACGCGGTGACGTCCAAGCCGCTGTACGTGCTGGGGGTGGCGGCGGCGCTGACCCTGGCGTCGCTGGCGTCGCTGCCCTTTCTGACCATCTCCACGTCCCGCACGAACCTGATGGACGAGGACAACCCCTACCAGAAGCAGCTCACGTCCTTTCTGCGGGAGTTCGGCAACCCCAACCACCTCATCGCCGTGGTGGAGGGGGGAACCCTGGACAACCGGCGCCAGGTGTCCGACAAGCTCGCCAAGGCGCTTCGGGCCGAGCCGAAGCACTTCAAGCACGTGATGCACCACATGGACATCGACAAGATCAAGGAGCGGGCGCTGCTGTACGTGCCGCTCAGGGAGCTGGAGAACCTCAAGACGTCGCTGAAACGCCAGGGCCTCATGTCTCCGAAGATGGTGGAGCGGTTCATCTCCATCCGGGACCTGGATACGATGCTGCTGGCCGTGCAGAACCTCGTAAAGGAGACGGTGGCCAATCCCGATCCCATCGTGCTCAAGTCCGGCGCCAAGGGAAAGGGCATCGAGATATTCGAGCAGCTGTTCAAGGAGATCGAGTCCTGGCTAACCGACCCCAAGCGCCACCAGATCACAGGGCTCGAGGACCTGTACATGAAGCGCTTCGACCTGTCCAAGGCCAACCTGGACCCCCAGGGTTACATGGCGGACCGGCAGTACAAGCGGCTGTACCTGTTCATCCGCCCCACCACGGACTCTGACGAGACCCAGAAGCTCATCCCCATGGTGGAGCGCGCCCGGGCCCTGGCCAACCAGATCGTGCGCAAGCACAAGGGTGTCAGAGTCCAGTTCACCGGGTACCCCGCCCTGGTGGTGGACGAGATGAAGATCATCCAGCGGGACATGTTCACCACCACCATCCTGGCGCTGGTCGGCATCGCTTGCATCTTCATGCTGGTCTTCCGGGTGATCCGCCAGGCGGTCCTGGCCAACTCGGCGCTGCTGGTGGGGCTCCTTTGGACCGTGGCCTTCACGGTCCTTTTGTACGGCGGGTTCAACCTCATCACGTCGCTGTTCGCCGCCATCTTACTGGGGTTGGGTATCGACTTCGGCATCCACATCATCGCGCGGTTCAACGAGGCGCGTGGTCGCGGCGAGGAGCCGAACCAGGCCGTGGAGACGGCCATCATGGGCGTGGGTCCCGGGCTGCTCACCGGAGCCCTGACCACGGCCACGGCGTTCTACACCACGGCCATCAGCGAGTTCACGGCGTTTTCCGAGCTGGGGGTCATCGCCGGCACGGGCATGCTCTTCATGCTCATCGCGGCCCTGGGCATCCTGCCGGCGCTGCTGGTGCTCAAGCCCGGGCCCCTGCCCAAGCTCGCGCGACCGGGCACGGGGCTGAAGCGCGCCGCGGCGGTGCGGCTGCTGGTCCGCTGGCCCATCGCGATCCTTTTGGTGGGCGCGGTGGTGACCGGCGCCTTCTCTCTGCAGAAGGAGCCACCCCTGGACTACAACATCACCTCGATGATGCCCGAGGACACCGAGTCCAAAGAGGCCTACATCAAGATGATCGAGGAGTCGGATTTCAAGACCGAGTTCATCGGCATCCTCGTCAAGACCATGGGTGAGGCGCGCGCCCTCGGCAAGGAGCTCGAGGGCCTCGCAGAGGTGCTCAAGGTCGACCACATCGGCAAGGCGGTCCCCCCCGACCAGCCCAAGAAGCTCAAGATCATCGAAACCTTCCGCAAGATGTTCTCCGGGCTCAAGAGCCGCTACGACCAGCTGCCGCCGGTGGATCCGGTGAAGCTGGAGGAGCGCCTGGATGGGCTGGAGGAGACCTTCGACGAGGCAGGTATCCTGGCCAAGCGCCACGGACGCAAGGGAGAAGCCAGGGCCCTGGCCAAGCTGCGCCGTCAGATCGTTCGGGTGAAAAAGCTGCTCGTGAAGGAGGGCGCCGACGGCCCCACACCACGCCCTGGGGCCCAAGCGCGCGTGGAGGCCTTCCAGCAGGCCCTGTTCACCATGCTGAGCAAGGGGCTCACCATGGTGCTCAAGATGCTCCGGGTCAAGAAGATCACCCCCAAGTCCCTGCCGCCCTTTGCCCGGGAGCGTTACGTCGGCAAGAGCGGCGGCATCGCGGTGTACGTCTACCCCAACAAGAGCGTGTGGAACCGCGTGTTCCTGGGCAAGTTCGTCAAGTCCACCACCAAGGTGGCCGCCAAGCGCAAGGCCTCCCCCACAGGCTTCCCGGTGACCTTCTACGTACACATCGAGATGATCAAGGAGGGCATCGTCAGCGCAGCCTTCCTGGCGGCCCTGGCCATCATGCTGCTGCTGTTGCTGGACTTCACCGAGGACAAGTACGCCGTCCTGGCTCTGGTGCCCCTGGCTGTGCTGGCCGTGTGGTCCTACCAGATGGCAGGCTGGACGGGCGCGGCGGGCTTCGTGCTGGTGATGGTGGGCGGCATGGCCATGTTCGACATGAAGGCGGTGGGCTACATGCTGCTGGCACTGATCCCGCTGGCCATGGGCGCGGCCTGGATGATCGGCATGATGAGCCTGTTCAAGATCGACTACACCCTGGCCAACATCGTGGCCGTACCGCTGCTCATGGGCATCGGGGTGGTCTACTGCGTGCACATCATTCACCGGTTCCGCCAGGAGGGCGAGGACAAGGTCTTCGAGGTCATCCGCCACACCGGGGGCGCGGTGTTCCTGGCAGGCATGACCACGATGATCGGCTTCGGCGCCCTGTCGGCGGGGTCCCACGGCGGCATGAAGTCCATGGGCCAGACCATGCTCATCGGCATCTGCACCTGCATGGTGACCGCGCTGATAGTGCTGCCAGCCATGCTGCGCATGCTACCCAAGGTGCGCAAGGCCGAGGCCGACCTGGTCAAGGCCGGTCAGAGCAAGATAACCCCCTCGAAGAACCAGGTCGTGCCCGCCGAATCGCCCCCCGCCCCCGTGAGCGATGAGCCGGACCCGCCCACCCCCGAGGACGGTGAATAGCGACCCAACCGACGGCGTCTACCCTGCAGAGCCATGGAGGAGCAAGCCATGAAGCTGAGTCTCATAGCGACAGTCATCATCACGCTCGGGAGCCTCGGTGCCTCGCACCAGGCCCAGGCCGGAGGCCGAGACCTCGTCATCTGCATGCCCGGGAGCCCGGGATCCTCCGCCGGCGCCAAGGCGTACATGGCGCCGTTTTTCCGCCGCATCGAGTCGTTGGCCGGATGGCCGGCGGCCACCCTCAACGGCAGCTTCCACCCGAGCTACTCCGGCTGCATGTCCCAGATCCGCTCCTCGCGGCCGGGCTTCGCCGTGGTGTCCCTGGGTGTGTACCTCGAGCAGCGCAGGCGCTTCAAAATGCGCGTCCTGGGTCGGGTCGACATCCTGTACGGAGCCGGCAGCCGCCTGTACCTGGTGGTGAAAAAGGGGAGCTACGCGAGCCTGGCCCAGCTCAAGGGGAAGCGGCTCACCTCGGATCACCTGGAGGAGTCCAAGTTTCTGAGCAAGGTGATGTTCGGCGGCAAGATCGACGTGACCAAGCACTTCAAGCTCAAGAAGGTCCGCGCCGCCACCAAGGGCATGCGCGACGTGAAGCGCGGCCGCGCCGACGCCACCATCATCAACGACGAGCAGCTACGCATCATGAAGCGCCGCGGCTACCCGCTGGTGGTGCTCCACAAGTCCCCGCCCCTGCCGGGCGCCCCCCTGGTGGCCCTCGGCAGGTACGCCCGCAGTGGTGACGTCAAAAAAATGAAGAAGGTCGCCGGCGCCATGTGCAGCGGCGCTCTGGGCCGCAGCCTCTGCCGCAAGACCGGCATCAAGAGCGCACGGCGCGCGACGGACTCCACCTACGCCCGAATGGTCCGCCTGTTCGGCAAGTAGCGCACCTTCGGGGGAGCCGGGGTCAGAGCCAGCTGCGGAACCGGTAGGCGAGGCTGTCCAAGAACCTCTGCCACCACGATCGCCGGCGCCACTGGGCAAGCCGAATCTCGGTGGCGCCCTCCAGGTCCTGGTAAAAGAGCTCTGTGAGGGGATCTGCGAGGGTGTCCCCGAGCACCACCACGTTGGACTCCAGGTTGTAGCGCATGGACATGAAATCCAGGTTGCAGCTGCCCACGGTGGCCCAAGCGCCGTCCACCACCGCGGTCTTGGCGTGGATCATGGGGCCCGCCCACTCGTAGATCCGAACGCCGCATTTGAGCAGCTTGGTGTACAGGTGCCTGGCCGCCCGGGTCACCAGACCGATGTCGCTGGCGCCGGCGAGGAGGATCCGCACGTCCACTCCCCGGGCGCAGGCCCTACGCAGCCGGCTCCGGATCCGGTAGCTCGGCACGAAGTAGGCGCTGGTGAGGTAGACGTACCGTTGGGCCCGCTTCAGCGCGTATAGGTAAGCCTTTCGGATCTGTCGCCGCTCCTTGTGGATCCGGTTGGTGAGGATCGCCGCGTCCGCCGCACCCACCGGGACCAGCGCCGGCAGATGGGTCGACGGATCCAACCGCGGGCCCCTGGACTTTCGCCAGGTGCGCAAAAACGACTCCTGCAGCCCGGCCACCACGGGACCTGCGACGCGGGCGTGGGTGTCCCGCCAACCCCGCCCGCCGCTCTCCTCGTCGGCGTAGTCATCCGCAATGTTCAGCCCCCCTACGAAGCCAACGGCACCGTCGACCACCAGGATCTTCTTGTGGTCCCGCCGCCACCAGCCCCACCCCGCTCGCCAGGGCGCCAGAGGCTTGTACCAGGTCACCCGAACCCCGGCCTCAGTGAGATGATCCAGCAAGGAAGCGCTGCAGCCCAACGAGCCATAGCCGTCCAGGAGCACGTTCACCTCCACTCCGCGCTGGGCGCTCCGGGCCAGGGCGCGTGCGAAGCGCCAGCCGGTCTCGTCCGAGGCGAAGATGTACGTCTCGAGGTTGATGGTGTCTCGCGCGTCGGCGATGGCTCCTATCATGGCGGGGTAGGCCTCTCCCCCGTCCACCAGCAGACGCACGTCGTTGCCGTGGCTCAACTGCTGTTTGCGGAGATATCGAATCGAGTCAGGCATCCGTGCCGCCCGGCTTGGGGCTGGGCTCGCGAATGGTGTCGTCGGGGAGGTCCCCGGTGGACCGGGGCCCAGCTGCGATCTCCACGGGCGCGGTCGAGGTCTCCTTGGGAATCGGCACCGGTCCAGTGAGGTTCCCTTCCAGGGCTGCCGAGACCTCCTCTGCGGGCGACTCGGAGTCCAACGGTACACCGGCCGCTGCGGCGAGGGCGGCCACCTTCACCGACCTCGCGTCCGCCCCTCCCGGAAGCGGTGACGCCGTTGGCTCGCGTGCGAGGTCCGGCGCGGGAGACGAGACTGCGGCGCGACCTTGGGCCGGGGCCTCGGCCAAGGCCTCCTCCCGGGTCTCGGCCTGCCGCTCCTTCTTCTGCCAGGGGTACTCGGGCCGGACGTGGTGCTGGCTGCGGAGAACCTCCTGCAAGGTGGTGATGACGGTCGCCAGATCCGCGCCATTGAGCTCCGCCTCATCGAGCTGGCCCGACTTGAGCTTGCCAAAGACGATACGCCTCACCAGGCTGTCGATGCGCGCGGCGTCTGGGTCCCGCAGGGTCCTCGATGCCGCCTCCACCGCATCCACCACCGCCAGGATGGCCGTCTCCTTGGTCTGCGGCCGGATGCCCGGGTAGCGAAAGGCGTCCTCGGGCAGGTCCCGCGGGTTCCCCTGCTCCTGGCACTTGTTCCAGAAAAACTCCAGCACCCCGTCCCCGTGGTGAGTGAAGATGAACTCCCGTACAGCATAGGGGAGCTTCTGCTGCCGGGCCAGCCGGGCGCCCTCGGTGACGTGCTCGAAAATGGCGGCCGCCGACTCCTCCGGCGGCAGGTCGGTGTGGGGCGAGGTGTCACCCGACTCGAGGTTCTCGGCGAAGTACTTGGGGTTGGTCAGCTTGCCCACGTCGTGGTAGTAGGCCCCCACCCGCGCCAGCTTGGAGTTGGCGCCGATGGCGGTGCACACCACCTCGGCCAGGTTCGCCATGGCGAGGGTGTGCTGCCAGGTGCCCGGCGCCTCCTCGGCCAGCTCCGCCAGCAAGGGGTGGTCCAGATCAGACAGCTCCATGAGGCGCCCCCGGGAAACCACCCCGAGCAGCGGCTGCAGCAGGGGCTTGAACGTATAGGCGAGCAGCGGTGACATGGCCGCGGCGCCGATGACGGCGAGGAGCCCCGACCGCTGGAGGTCACTCAGATCCTCGGCCGGCAGGCTGCCCTGAGCGAACCAGTGGTAGCCCACGTAGGCCAGGACGGCCGCGACGCCTCCCCCCAGCCACGCCATCCCCGGGGAGCGGCGCTTGCGCATTCGGTCCATGAGCAGCGGCGGCACCAGCGCCTGCCCGCTCAAGGCCACGAGCAACCCCAGGTCCAGCGGAAACAACGTCGCCGCGGCCACGGCGCCGGTGAGCCCCACGGCGACGCCCGAGATGCGGGTGTGGACGATGGCCCAGATCATGCTGAGAGCCGCCAGGGGGATCCAGAACACCGACAGCGGCGTGAGCACGAACAGCACCTTGGCCAACGCGAGCATCACCACCACGGGTACGAAGAGCGCCAGCTGCACCCGGAGCTGGTGCCCGTTCCGCACGAAGAGCCGCACGCAGATGCTGGCCACCACGAACAGCGTGATCAACAGCGCGCCGAGGCCGAGGGCGAACCCCAGGCTGGGAGGACGTCGGTGCTCCTCCAGGGCGCGCAGCTTCTTGAGGTTGCTCCGGGTGATCCGAGCGCCGGCGGGCACCTCGAAGCGGACGCGCCAGTAGAGGCTCTTCTCGTCGAGCTCCTGGACGACGTGCACCGTGGGCACCCGGTAGCTGATGGGAGCGCGCTCCCCCACCTTGGGGTGACCCGCGCTCGGCAGGACCAGGTCTGTGGAGGCCACCGCGAACATTACGACCGCCAGGACCAGCCCGAGCAGTATGCACCCCAACGGGGCTATGGCGACTCTTCGCTTGATCATGGGCGTCCGTGAGGTTTTACCACCACAACCCCCTGTACACAAAAGCTGACTCCGACGGCGTCACATGCTCAAGTAGTAGCTACCTTTGGTGACCGATCCGTTGAACTTGGGGAAGCGCAGTCCGCTCAAGGCCCGCCGCACGCAGCCGGCGGCGCCCTTGGGGCTCGTGCCCACGTAACCGAGCTTGCCGTTGCCCCGGACGTGCACGATCACGCGGATCGATTTGGCACCGGCGCTGATCATGCAGTTGCCCACACGGTTCTTCCGGCGATCGATAATCGACCGGATCACTGACGGGCTCAGCCGCTCTTGGCCTCCATGCATACCTCCGAAATTGAAGGAATCCATGCCAGCCACTTCCATGTCCAGGCCGGTCCCGCCGCTGCGCCCGCCCCGCCGCCTACGCCGCCGGCGACGACGCTTCATGCCCGTGGGATCCTCGGCGCTGCCGATGTAGTCGCTGTCGCCGTCCCCGCCCCGCTTGGACATCCCCTTCTTCTTCCTGGTGATGCCCTGGTAGATGAGCACGGAGCCCACGCCCAGCGCGATCACCGACACGGCGACGATCCCGACGATGAGCATCACCCGGGACTTGCGCTTCTCCGTGGTCTCCGTGGCGCTTTCCGCCAGGGCACGCCGCTGGGCCTCGCGCCGACGCACGACCTCCTGGGTGAACTCCTTGAACAACGGGTGGACCTTGATCTTGACCCGCTTTCCCGAGTCGATGTCCACCACGGAGTCGTCAGGAAGGATCTCGCCGGAGGCGATCTGGCGCTTGATCTCGGTCACGGCGAAGGGGCCAAAGTCCAGCCCCTTCTTGGAGACGAGGTACTTGTCCTCGTCCTCGCCTGCGGCCTCGGTGATGAGGGTCTCGAGGTCGAAGGCGTCATCCGCCCCCCCGATGAGCGGAGGTCCCCCCTCCCCGCCCCCCACCCCGGTGGCAAAGGGGTCGTCTTCGGCGACCGGTGGCGGAGGAAGATCCGCCGGGAGCCCGGGCGCGCCAGAGGGTGTGGAGGCGGCCGATGGCGCGGGCTCGCTGTCGAAGTCGATGTCGATGTCGATGTCGTCACCGGCCGAGGCAGCTGCCGGCCCGCCGACCCGTCCGGAGGACGGCGCCTCGGAGACGTCCTCCAGGGCGCCCATGAGGGCCAGCTTCAGCATCTGGATGGACTCGAACCGCTCGTCCGGAACCGGCCGCATGCACCGGCCGATGACCTGGTCCACCTCCACGGGGAGGCCGGGCCGCACCGTGCTTGGTGACTCGAAGCCCTCCGCCGGAGAACGCCCCGTGATGAGCTCGTTGAGAATGACGCCGATGGCGTAGATGTCCGCTCTACCGTCGGCAGAGGCCGGGCTCTGGGTCAGCTCGGGGGCCAGGTACAGGTACCCGCTGCCCCCCAGCAGACTCTCGAAGTTGCCCAGGCCCGAAAGCGCCCGGGCGTAGCCGAACTCACCGATCTTGATGCGACCCGCCTTGTTCACCAGGATGTTCCCCGGGTTCAGGGCGCCGTGCAAGGACGTCTCGTGGGCGTAGCCGCAGGCGTTGCACAGGTGGGCCACGATGTTGTACGCCCCCTTGAGGGTGAAGGGCTTGTTCGAGCGCCGCTTGCGGTCCATGATCTCCCGCAGAGACTGGCCCACCACGTGCTCGGTGATCACGAATAGCAGCTCGCCCTCGGCCGCGATGCCAAAGGTCTTGACGATGTTCTTGTGCTTGAGGGACGAGGCGACCTCGATCTGCGCGCGCAGGCTCGCGGCCACCTCGGGATGCCCGGCGAGCTCCGGCGCCAGCGCCCGCAACGCCACCATGGCGTCCGACCGCTCATCCACGGCCCGGTACAGGGGACCGAGACCGCCTTCACCCAGCCGTTTCTCGACGCGGTAGGTCCCGCCGATCAACGATCCGGGTTCAATATCGGTCGAAACACCAGACGCCGGGGCGCCGCCCTGGGGGGCGTTGGGAGGTGCGTCGCTCATTTCCGCTGGACCTCGCTCCTGGAATGGGGATGCTAAGTATCTGAAATATAGATGATCACACCGCCTCTTTCAAGCCGACGGTGGTAAGCCGTTGGGATCGCATCGATTCTACCCCTGGTTGTGCGTCGATGGGCCGCGGGCGTCCGGTGTCATCCCCCGTCGTGGCGCCGTCGTGACGACGTCATGACTCGTCGGGCAACGCGCGGTCCCGGCGCGAAGAAGGAGGACCCTCCCCACACCATCCAACCATCCGCAATTACACACCGATGGTGCCCAATCCGCACCCGGCCCACGACTTGGCCTGGTTGATGCAATCTCACGGAGCCGAACAACCGACGCCTGGAGGCTCCCATGAAAACCCATACCGCTCGCAGATTCGACACCCACGAAAACACCCCGCAGTCCGCCAGGCGACGGCGCGGTAACCACTGGCGCTGGATGGGCCTCGCCGGCCTGTCGCTGCTGCTGCTCACGACCCTGGCCTGCATCAACCGGCCCGTGCGGCGCGCCATCCCCGATCCCATGGTGAGCTTCACCGAGTCGGTACCGCAGAACACCGACCGGGACGTGGACATCCTCTTCGTGGTCGACGACTCGCGCTCCATGCAGGACGAGCAGGAGCGGCTGAGCGAGAACTTCGAGTCCCTGATGACCACCCTCAAGCGGACCCGCGGCGGGCTGCCCAACGTTCACATCGGTGTGACGTCCACCGACATTGGCGCCCCGGGCACCTGCGTGGGCGAGGGCAGAAACGGCGCGCTCCAGCGAAACGACTGCACCGCCCTGGCCAGCGGCAACTACATCATCGACACCGAGCCCACCGGCTGCGACGTCGACAAGACGCTCGACGACCAGACCGGCGCCCTAACCCAGTGCGGCGCCAACAACTGCACGCCCGACCACTGCGCTGAGCCGGGGACCGACCTGGTGGTGGACGAGCTGGGCTGCCCCCGCTGCCGCAACTACACCGACTCCAGCCTCGAGGATCTCTTCAAGTGCATGGCCAAGCTCGGCACCGACGGCTGCGGCTTCGAGCAGCCCCTGGAGGCCATGTACCGCGCCCTGGACGACCACCCCGACAACGTGGGCTTCGTCAGGGAGAACGCCTACCTCACGGTGGTCTTCGTGACCGACGAGGACGACTGCTCGGCCAGCGACCCCGCGATCTTCAGCGACGCCAACACCGCGGGCGGTGTGAACCTCGGCCCGGCCGGTGACTTCCGCTGCTTCGACTTCGGCGTGGTCTGTGACCAGAACAACCGCGAGTCGGGCACGCACACCAACTGCCGGCCCCGGGAAGGTGACTCCTCCAAGATGCACGACCTGGGCCGCTACAAAGACCTGCTGCACGAGCTCAAGGACGAGTCCATGGTCATCGTGGCCGCCATCGCCGGCCCCGTGGACAGCGGCTCGGTGGACGTCGCCGAGACCAGCACCGGCTGGACCGTGGAGCGCAGCTGCGGCGCCGGTGAGGGCGCCTACGACGGCGCCCGCCCGGGCACCCGGCTCAACGCCTTCGTCACCAGCCTCACCGGGACGGACGACATGGACTGGGCCTACACCTCCATCTGCTCAGACAGCTACGACGCGGCCCTGACCGGCATCGGCGACAAGCTCGTCGCTCTGATGGACACCTGCCCTCCGGTGGCCTTCAAGGGCTGCCATGCCCCAGAGGTCGACGCCAACGACAACGTCGACGTCGCCTCCTGCATGCCCCAGTGCTCGGTCACCGACAAGACCAACAAGGGCGGCACCGACGAGCAGACCCGGGACGTGCCCCACTGCCTGGAGGTGTGCCCCGACGGCCTGTGCGACGGCAACGCCGACCCGAGCCAGTCCTACGCCGGTGGCCAGCCCCCCCAGCGCGACGAGGACCTCCCCGTGGAGGCGTGCTGGTACACCCACATCAACCCGAGCTGCTTGGCCTCGGCCGGCGCCGAGCTGGTCATCGCCCGCCGCACGGACCCGCCCCCCCGCACCTTCACCAAGATCTCCTGCGCCGGCCTCCAGACCACCGAGCAGCTGTGCAACGACAAGGTCGACAACGACCAGGACGGCCTCATCGACAGCGAAGACCCCGACTGCGCCCCCCAGCACTAGCCCACGCCCAGCACCAGCCCACGCCCAGCACCGGCCCACGCCCAGCACCAGCCCACGCCCACCAGTAGCCCTCGCCTCCCGCCTCCCCTACCCAAGACACCACACGGCTGCTACAGAGGCGTTGAGGTGACCCACAGTCGCCAGACCATGAGGTATGCGATCGCCAGGGAGGCAGACGCCAAATTCCCGATGAGATAGTATGTTTTTGGTAGCTGTTTCGGTTTCCCATCACTCTCCCCGTCACCGCCTGCGTCCTCGTCCCCGCTACCGCCCGGACTGATGTGGGTCGCTATCTTCAAGGCGCCGAAGAAGATCAGAGCCCAGGGGAGCCCGTTGACAAACGCGAGAAACAGGAAGAATCGCTCCACCATCCCGCCAACGACCCCCTCTTTGCTCATTGGAATCTGGTATGGACGATTGATGACCAAGCGATACAGCAACAGCGCCATCACTTCCCCTGCGATGAGGACAGCCCCAAATTTCCACGCGCTATCCAACACGTGTGTCCGACTCCCCACCCGTAAGGTGAGTCAACAACCGACGCGCCGCAGCGTAGGCGTCCAACTTCAGCGAGCCATAGCGCCTACCCATGCTCGTTCGATGACGGCCGAGCCGCCGCGCTGCCTCCTCGGTATCCAACCCCTCCAACCACGCCGCCACCACGGGCATGTCCTTCTTCTTCCAGTCGTCAATGAAGGTGAAGAGAATGCGAAAGACATCCTCTATGGCTCGCGTCGGATCCCCGGCGGCCAGTGACAACCGAACGCGGTCTTTGTTTTTTTTGCCAAATGTGCTGAGGGAGCGTCGCGCCGAGGTCAAGCCAGGTCCGAGCATTCCGTGTGCCAGCACCTCGTTGATCGGCGTCTCAACGAGGCCATGGTGAATGACATAGCGCAACCTGAACGATACCCCCTCGAGAACACGCTGCTCCTCTAGCGCTATGACAATGAGCCCCGCCGTAGCGAGACTGTCCGGAATTCCCTGAAACTCATCTCCCAGGGTGATCGTCAACGGGGAAAGGAGTCGGTCTTCATGGGCTCTGTTCACGGAGGTGACCACTTTTTTGAACGAAGCCATCAATTCGTCGGCCTTGCCTTCGAATCGTGAGCTGCCAATGATGTCGGCCATGAGGATGTAATGTTCCGAATCCATATGCCTCACCAGCGCCATGTAGCCAGACGAGAATCAGTGCAAGAATAACGCACACACGCTCCATGTGCAAATTTTCTGCACAATTTTCCTGCCCGTGTCAACACAGAGAAAGTGCAAGAATAACGCACACACGCTCTCTGTGCATAATTTCTGCACAACATGGCGAATAGAAGACAAGGAACAAAACGGGACGGAGACAGTGGTTCGTGGTCACCAAGGCGATGATGCAGCTGAGATGTGACTCACAGCTCGCAGACTCACGCCGTTTGTGTCGAGGGACCTTGCCATTCTTTTTCGCGGGCTCCAGGCGAACAAATGGCTCCGCTTTTGCCACACCCAGGGGAAGGCCTCCCACAGATGTTCTGCGCCGTGCCCACCGTGCGACCGGTGCTACAGGTGTGGTGCTCCTGCCACAGGGATCCCGCGTATCCGGCTCACTGGCGGCGCCCGGACGCTGGCACCGATGTTGCTCTACCGTCAGTCGACTGCGCAGTGTCCGTTGGTCAGCGCCGCCAGCCGGCGGCGAGGGGAAAGTCATGTCTCGGTGGATCCGTTTGTTCCTTGCGCTGTCGACCCAGACGATTGTGTCACTCGCCTGGGCACCGCCCGCCCAGGCGCAAGTGGCGCAGCTCCGCCTCGACGAGCTCCAGGGGCGCGTCGTGATCATCGAGCGCTCCAACGGGACCTGGCTACTGGTGCGCATCCTGAGGGTGGGCCAACAGCGCGTCACCGTGGAGCTCGAGGACGGGTATCGCGCCACCGTGCGCGTGAGCACCATCGCACGCGTTCGGACCGCCCTACCGCACCGGTACAGGGGGCCCTTCCCACACGAGACGGCCGAACGAAAGCCCACCCCGGCGACACCCCACAGATTCCGGGCGGAGTGGATCGGCGTCCGACCCGCAGTCATCATACATGGAGTCGCGACACTCCAGATACTCGCGTCGGTTGGCTGCCCAGCCGGCGAACAGGGGCACTATGGTGAAGCCCCACCCAAATCCGCCGATCACCGTGAGCAGCCCGCCTGCCCAACGCATGCCGCTGGAGTGGCCGAGCTGTCGCGTGCGCCACCTGCGGTCCAGCTTCAGCAGTAGCGTCTGGGCGAGCAGCGCGTCCCGCCCCCTCGCCACCACCCGAGCCACTTGCCTGGATACCAGCGGATCGTCGTGGGCCAAGTGCACCGTTGCCGACCTGGGCGGTGCCGCATTGGCCGGAGCGGGGCTGCCGGCGACCATCGCCAGAATGAACGTGACGGATCCAGCCAGACGCAGTTGCGCACGCCCCGGCAGACCTCTTCGTAAAGCGAACATGCCTCCAGGGCGATGCAAACCGCGTGCCGGGCGCGGTACCAGACGAGGATCCGAAGCGGCCCCAGGTGGGCCTTCTGCACTCGTTCATTTGCGTTCGGCGCCGGGGGGGCTGGGTCGAGCACGGAGCTCTGCGCTTTACGGGCCCGCGTCTGGTTGGACTCCGGCGTCGCTCTGACACCAGAGAAATCCCACAAGTGTCACCTGCGGACAGTTGTCCAGGAGCCAGCACATACAATCACACCAACAGAGCAGATCGCCCGGCTCATAGCAATTGACTTGAAGCCGCGATGCAGGGCACCGACAGGGCTCGTCACAGTACTCGGCCTGGTTGATTTCGTTTTCATCACAGCTCGGGGCTCCTGCTGCCACCAAGAACAAGGCCAGCACCATAACAAGTCCCAAGCTCGTCGCACGCAATGACATCCGTTCCACCTCCATCAGAACCTAGTGCCGTGTCCCATAAGGTACAACCCACATTCGCCGTCCCAGACGCCTGCTGGCGTTGTTGCGACTCCTCGAAATACCGACGGGTATTTCTTCGTCGCCGCGCCTAGCCAGCAGACGCCTGTTCTCACCGACTGTGGATTGCTACTTATGGGACATGGCACTAGCGCGGCGCCACGCCGGCGTAGCCCGCCGCGGCGGTGCCCACGCGGATCTCGTCGAAGTACAACAGGCGCCTGGTGACGGCGGACCTGGCCTCGGGCTTGTTCCAGGGCGCCTTGTAGACGCCGATCTTGAGGATGGGGCCCACCGCGTCGTTGTAGGTGTTGGGGCCCTTGCGTGTGGCCACGAGCCGGCCGTTTTTCCACACGCGGGTGAGGCCGTCGTCGGCCGCCGACCAGCGCACCCCGAAGACCCAGTCGGTCCAGGCTCCGCGGCGGTACCTGGACTTGTGCACCTTGCCCTTGGGCGCGGTGTTTCCCACCGACAGCCGCTTGCGGTCGTAGCGATAGGTGACCACCCAGTGCCGCTTCTTGATCCGAAGCGCCAGCGACGGGCTGCGCGGCCGCTCGCCGAGGTCCTTGTCCCGGGTGGCGAACCACTGGGCCACCACCTCGGCCCGGAAGTCCTCCTTCCATCCCCGGGGCAGGTATACGCTGAACCCGTACCAGTAGGCTCGGCCCAGGTCGTAGTGCCCTGGCACCTGCAGCTCGGAGCGCTTGCCCTTGGAGAACATGGGGTCCGACCGCCGCAGGGAAATCTCCAGGGCCCGCTTGCCGCTGCGCACCGGCGCCGACACGATCCGCGCCGACTCCCTCCGCCGCAGCCACCGGAAGATCCACCGGTCCAGCCTGCCCGACTCGAACCCGTCCGCGAACACCAGCCGAGCCGCGCCGGAGGTGGGTTTGCGCTTCGCGCTGTCGCGGGAGGCACCGCTGGGCTCCCGACCCCGGCCGCACCCCGGTCCACCACACCCGCCCACCAGCACCAGGCCCACGGTCGCCACGGTCGCCACGGTCGCCACGGTCGCCACGGTCGCCACGGTCGCCACGGTCACCACGCTCCGGGACCATTTGATCATGTCGGTCGTCCCCTACTGGTCCCGGGCGACCTGCCGCTCGAGCTGTCGATGGTACTCCCGGGCGTAGCCGCGAACCTGCTTGTGGAAGGCCGGGTCCCGCGACACTCGCTCGAGCCACGGTATGGCGTCCTGCAAAAAGCTCACCTTGGCCATGGTCTTGAGCAGCAGAACCCGATACCGGTAGGCCATGCTCGACAGGGAGAGATTGTCGACGATCTTCTTGCCGCGTCCGTCCGGGCGCAACACGACCCTGCGCACGCCGCATCGGAAATCGGACGTCTTGCGGTTGAACTGGTCCATGAGCCGCTTGGACACCCGGGCCGCGTGGCCGAGCTTCCCAAAGGCGCGCACGATGTCGCACCGCACGGTGGGGGCGGCCTTGTCCAGCGCCGCGAGGAGGGGTTGCAGCGCGCTGGGGTGCTGCATGCGGCCCAGGGCCCAGGCCGCGGTCACGGCCCGCTCGTCGCCTTCACGCAGCAGCAGCCCACCGAGCAGCTTCACCGCCGGCTTCTCCCGGAGTAGCCCCAGGGCCACAACCGTCTCCACGGGGATCTTGTCCGCGGCCTCCTGGCGCTTGACCAGGTTCCGCAGAGCCGTCACCAGCGTCGCGGTGGCGTCGTCTCCCCGGGCGATGGCGTACCGCGCCGCGGCCACCACGGCGACGCGCTGCTGCGCGACCGTGCCCTTGTCCAGCAGCCGCACCAACAGGTCCTCCGCACGCTCGACCTGACGAACGGGCTTGGCGGGCAGCCTCAGCTTACGGCGATAACCCAGGGCCCAGGACGCCCAGACCTTCTCCTTGGCCGTGCCACGCTCGAGCCGGTCGGCGAAGACCTTCTCCAGATCGAGCCCCATGCGCGAGCTGCGCTTGTAGGACAGCTCCAGCATGGCTTTGCACCGCTCGTCGGCGTCCTTGGAGCGGAGCTGGGTCACGAAGTGGCCGCCCCGGCCGTAGTAGAGGTCGAACCAGCCGTTGAGCGCGTTGAAGGCCACCCAGTTGAGCCCGAGCAGCACGAAGAACGCGATGAAGAAAGGAAGGGAGTTCTCGGCGATGAGGGATCGCACGGGGCTCCGGCGGGAACCGAGGGCCGCGTCGAACTCCTCTTCGGACAGGTCCAAGGCGTCCTCGCCGGGGTTCATGGGCGATGTCTTGCCGCGGCCGGTGCCGCTGCCGCCGAAAAACCGCTTGCGCCAGGATCCCCCGGAGACGACGTCGTCGAAGAGGAGCGCCTCCACAGCCGCGGTCAGGAGCATGAAGGCGAAGTAGGCGAAACGCAGGGCGATGTCGGCGTTCACCGAGGTGGAGGACTCACGGATGTAGCGAGTGACCGGGATGGAGTAGGCTTGGGCCGCCACGTTGAGAACCACGGTGGTAACGATGAGAATCCACGTCGATTTGCGCATGGGTCACCTGCCTGTCGGGCCGCACGCCGCCTGAAATTGTCGGGATGGAACCGTCGACCTACCCAGCGTCAGACAAATCACGCCCGTGGTTGTTCCAATGCGTGCCAACTCGCGTCGCTACTTGCGCCGCTTGAAGAACTTCCGTCGCGCCTTGATCCGCTTCAGCCACTTGCGCGCGTTGCTCACGCGGCGCCCTCCCCGGGCCCCCTCCATCTCCAGGAAGCGCTCCAGGGATCGCTCGGCCTGCCGGAGATCCCGCTTCCACGCCAGCAGGTGCGCGCCCAGGTGGTAGTAGCCCTCGGAGATCTCCGGTCCGTAGCGGATGGCACGCTGGTAGGAGAGCCGAGCGTCGACGTGGTAGCCGCGGGCCTCCTGGAAGAGGCCGTTGCGCAGGTGGGAGCGCGGGTTGGCCCAGTACAGCTGAAGCGACCACTTCAGGATCCGCGCGATGGCGCTGCGGCGGTACCTCTTGAGGCTCCCCAGCCGATCGGCCAGCTCCGACAGGGCTCCCGACGCGAGAAACCCCGAGCCAGTACCCCGGTACTGCAGAGTGGCCCGTACGTATGCCTTCCGGGCGCGGTTCACGTACTTGTGCTTGAAGTAGCCACGGGCAAGCTCCAGCAGGATGCCCGGGTCCTTGCGCGACGCCCGCCAGGCGCTCTCGTAGAGCACACGCCCGCCGCCCACGTCGCCCCGCCACAGGGCGAGCCGCGCCAGGGCCACCTTGCTCGGCACATGGCCGGGATCCCTCAGGAGCGCGGCGTCCAGCCGCGCCCGGGCCTTGCGCCGCTGCTCGGCGCGCAGGTGCAGCATCCCCGCGAGGTAGGGTCCGTGCCCCGAGGTCGCGTACCGCCGGGTGACCGTCTTGGCGAGGTGGGCCACCTCCTTGCGCAGGTCCAGCCGCAACCCGAGGCGCCCCAGATCCATCAGCGTGCGTGCCCCGTGAGGCTTGTCGCTCATCAAGGCGGCGAACAGCCGCTTCGCCTCGTCCAGGCGCCGGGATCGCACCAGCCCCCAGGCCAGCTCGAGGCGGGGGCGCAGGGCCTGGGAGCTCAGGGCGACAGCCCTCCGCAACAGCGACAGCGCCGCCGTGGGACGCTCGATCATCTGCAGGGCCCGGGCGAGCAAGAGCAACGTACAAGGGGTCACGCCCGGACGCCGCACAACCCCCGACAACACGCGCACGGCCCGGGGGTAGTTTCGCTTCTGATAGCTCACCAACCCCGACACCAGCTCGCTGTCGGCGCCCCTGGACACTTTGGCCAGCCGTTCGAGCTCGTTGCCTCGTCGCGCCCGCGCCACATGCACCAGACACGCCGCTCGCGCGCGCCGACCGGGCCGCTTGCGCTTGAACACCTCGGCGCAGGCGCGATCCGCGATCTCCGGCTGGTCCAGCTCACGCGCGGCGTTCACCTTGGCCACGGTACGCTGCTCCACCACCTCCGGCGGCAGGGTCGCGGCCACGGGCTTGCGCAGAAACCGCATGGCCTCGCCGGGACGCCCCGCCGCCAGGGCCGCTCGGGCAAAAACCGACGCGGCGCTGCGATACTCCCGGGAGCGGTCGGCCAGCCGCTCGTGGTCCGACCACGCCTTTCGGGCGTCGCCGCCCGGCAGCAGCTGCGACGCCACCAGCTGCAGGGCGATCTCGGGGTCGTCGGGTGCCAGCAGCGCGCTCTCCCTTAGCAGCCTCCGCGCCCGATTCCAGTCCCCACCCCGTAGCGCCTTGCGGGCCGTCGCCAGCTTGGCGAGGGCGAGGAGGGGAGCATGGGGCGTGGCCAGCCGCACGAGGCGCTGGTGCTCGGTGTCACCGGTCGCCTTGCCCGTTGCCAGGGCGATGAGCCGGCGCTCGAGCCGGGCCTCCAGGTGGTCCGGGCTCTCCACGAGCACCTGCTTGAGGGTGGCCTCCGCGAGGGTCAGATGACCCCTCTGCCGCTGCAGACGCCCCAGGGCGATGCGCGCAGGCAGAAATTCGGGCTCATGGGCCACCGCCAGCTTGAAGGTCGCCTCAGCGGCGGTCAGGTCTCCGAGGTGATACCGCGAAACACCCAACACGTAGTCCAGCCGCGCCGAGCGCTTGTGGATCAGCAGCGCCGCCTCCGCCTTCCGGGCGGCCTTGACGTACCGCCCCTTGAACAGGAGGTGGTACCCCTCCAGGGCTGCGAGGCGCTCGGCGTTGGCCTCGAGGTCCCGGGCGCGCTTCAGAGCGGTCACGGCCCTGACGCGGGCCTTCTCGTCCCCGCCGAACCGCCCCCAAAGAAACGCGCGGATCTCGGCCACCAGGGCCGCGAGGCGGGCGTCCTTGGGGCGCTTCACCACCACCTTGTCCAGGATCTGCAGGGCGGCGCGGTAGGCCGCCGGTGTGTCCAACCCGGACAAACGCCGGGCCCGCGCAAGCTCCCGCTTCACCGCCTTGTCCTGGGCTTGGTGATACACCACGTAGCCCGTGGCCAACAAAGCACCGACCACCACCACCAGCCCCAGGCCCAGTTTCAGAAAAAAGCCCCATCTGCGCTTGGGCTTGGGTGCCGAGGCGTCCGGCTCTGGCGGAGGGATCACCAGGGTGAGAACCTGGCCGGAGGGGCGTCGTTTCTGTACCGCGGGTTCCATGGGATCTTCTAGGCCCCGGCCCAGTGCCAGGGGGTGCGGAACTATAGCATTTCGAATCCGACGGACGCAATGGGCTATTTCCAGGGACGGGGATCCGGTGTGGATCCCGCGCCCTGTGCCATTCAACTACCAGAAAACAATCGCTTTATCCGTCGGCGTCGGGGGACGGGGTCGCCTTGGTGACGGGGAACACCATGCGGAAGGTGCTGCCCTTGCCCAGGGTGCTCTCCATCTCGACGGATCCACCCATGTTGAGGCAGTGACGGCGGACGAGGGCCAGGCCGAGGCCCGTGCCCTCGGCGCCGCCATGGTGCACGTTGGTGGCCCGGTAGAAGTCCTCGAAGATCCTGCGCTGCTCCTTTTCCGGAATGCCGATGCCCATGTCGGTCACCTCCAACGCGCCGCTGTCACTGCGCCCGTAGACCCGCACCAGGATGCGCCGGGCGTCCCCCGAGTACTTCACGGCGTTGGTCAGCAGGTTGATGAGGGACTGCACCACAGCGTCACGGTCCACCTGGACCTCGGCGTCCTCCAGGACCTCCAGCTTGAGCTCGAACTCCTCTGCCTCCCGGAAGTGCCCGAAGGTCTCCACCGACTCCCGGGCCAGATCTCCCAGCGAGTGGGCCTCGAAGTCGTAGGTCTTGGTGCCACGCTCCATGCGGGAAAAGTCCAGCACGTTGTTGATGAGCCGCCCGAGCCGCTCGGACTCGGCCACGATGATGCCATAGTACTTGGAGCGCTTCTGCTGATCGGCGGCGAGGCCCTGCTGCAGCATCTCTCCGAACATACGGATGGACGTCAGAGGTGTCTTCAGCTCATGGGACACGTTGGATACGAACTCGCTCTTGAGCCGGGCGAGCTCCATCTCCTGCCGCACCCCGCGGTACATGGTCAGCAGCCCCGCTACCAGCACGAACACCAGCCCCGCCACCAACCCCAGGTACTGCGCCACGCCGCTGGCCAGGAGCCCACGCTTCCGCCGAGGGGATCCGAAGATGGCCAGGCCGAGATCCCCGAGCACCTCTCCCAGGGGGCGCACGTGGCTCGGCAAGGGCCGGAGGTCCTGCGCCAGGGGCAGCCGGTGCAGCCGCACCGTGTACCCCTCGGGGAGCTGCCTGCGCCGCTGGAGCTTGCGCAGGTTCTTGTGGACCTGATCCCGTCGGAGCACGAAGCCCACCACCATGGATCCAAGGCTCTGCACCACCACAAGGACGCGCCCCCGCCGGAAGGCGCCGCTCCGCAGGGCCCGGGGGCGGTATCCCGCCTGGCGCACGATGACCTCGGCGCCGGTGCGCCCCAGCTCCGCGGCGAACCGGATCCCCACGCGCAGCAGTCCCACCCCGGCGTCCAGCTCGGCCAGCCGGCGGCGCAGCTCGGGCGTGGCCGGCGCACGGATCCGCTTTCGGATCCAGTCGATGAAGTAGATCCGCGTGCGCAGCTCTGTGTGCAGCCGGTCGTGCACCAGGTCGGTGTACAGTCTGAGCGCCAGGCCCTGGGGCTCGCCGAGCCCCTTTGGGCAAGGCTGCCCCACAGGCCCGCCCGAAGGGGCGGTCGCCTTCGGGGCGGTCTGACGACAGCGCCTCGCAACGGTGAACAGCCCGATCCGCCCGATGAGCGCGTAGGGCACGCCGGCCCAGTCGAGCTGGGTCCCGTACCGCTGCACCAGCACCGACTGCGCGTAGGCCGCGTCCTGCCATCGCCCCTCGGCCACTGCCACCCGGGCCATGCCCAGGTGGGCCGCCGGGGCCAGCCGCGCCGACCGCCGGATCACCGCCCGGTAGGCCGTAAACGCCCGCCCGCGCCGGCCCTGGACCTCAGCGACCTCTGCCGCGGCGAGGAGGCGTCGGGCCTCCAGCTCCCGCTTCACCCTCCGGTGGTAGATCGCCACCTCCCGAAAGAGGTTGGCCCCGGGACGGGCCGTGGCCGCCGCGGCCGAGGCGATGACCGACACCGCGCTCCTGCGCCGCGCCACGGGCTGCCGCTTGGACAGCGCCGGGTAGAGGAGCTGTCCCTGCCTCCCCAGGATGAACACCTCCCCCACCAGTGGGTGCCGGCTGCGCACCCGCTTGACGTCGACGTCCGAAGGGATCCCCGCCCGCGCCATGTCCACCAGATCCCGGATGGCCGCCAGGGCCGACTCCTCGAGCCCCGAGGCCATCAGATCCGCGATGGACCCGATGGACCGCTTGAACCGGCTCTCGGCCAGCACCTGCTCCGCCTTGTAGGAGCGCAGCCCCAGAAAGGCCAGCACCAGGGCCGGCCCGAGGACCGCCAAGGCGGGCAACATGGCTTTCCACCAGCGACGCATGCGGTTAGTGGTCCGCCGTAGGGATTTTGAAGGACTGCCGACGCCCCTCACGTCGCCTGGCGTTGTTGCTCATCGGTCGCATATTCCCGATATCCTCTCTCGTCGCGCCTAGCCAGCCGACGCGATTGTGTGCCGTCAAACAATCAAAATCCCTACGACGGACCACTACATCCCCAGCCGGATCCGCCACACCATGACCAGGGCCTCGGCGAAGATGTTGCCCGTCATCTTGGAGGTGCCCTCCTGGCGGTCGCGGAAGGTCACGGGGATCTCGACGATGCGCAGGCCCGACTTGGAGGCGAGGTAGTTGAGCTCGATCTGGAAGGAGAACCCCTCGGAGCGGATCCGGTCCAGGGGGAGCGCCTCGAGGGCCTCCCGGCGAAAGCACTTGAACCCGGCGGTGAGGTCGCGCACGCCGATGCCGAGCACCAGGCGGGAGTAGAACCCGCCGCCCCGGCTGATGAGGCGGCGGGCCAGGCCCCAGCCCTCTGTGCCGCCGCCGTCCACGTAGCGCGAGCCGATGACGACGTCCGCGCCCCGGCGGGACCGCTCCAACAGCCGCGGCAGGTCCGCGGGGTCGTGGCTGAAGTCGCAGTCCATCTCGAAGACATGCCGGTAGTCCCGCTCCAGGGCCCAGCCGAACCCCCACACGTAGGCCGTGCCCAGGCCGAGCTTGCCCTCGCGGTGGTGCACGAAGACCGACGGGCTCGCGGCCGCGATTCCATCCGCGATGTCACCCGTGCCGTCTGGCGAGCCGTCGTCGATGATGAGGAGGTGGGCGCCGGGGACCTCCCGCCCAATGGCGGCCACCATGCGCTCCAGGTTCTCACGCTCGTTGTACGTGGGGAGGATGATGAGCACGTCGTCCATGATCTTCAGAGTAGCGCAATCGGGCGTCGTTCGCAGCCCACTTGACTCGCCCGCCGGCCGGGCATTCAATGGCCCCATGAAGCGCGCCCCCCTGCCCCGGCTGGACCGCGATCCGGCCCTGCGCGAGCGGCTGGTACCCCTGTGCCGGCTGCAGCCCGGCGAGGTGTGGGCCGACCCCGAGGGCTCGCACCGCGTGGGCTGCCTGGACGCGGCGGACCCCGCGCAGATGGCGAGGCTCGTCTCGGGAGGACCTGGCCTCGCCACCCTCGCGGTCCAGGACCCGCCGTACAACCTGGCTGCCTTCCGCCGACGGACCCTGGAAGAGTACGTGGCCTGGTGCCGGCGCTGGGTGTCGGTCACCCTGGGCTGCCTGGCCGCCGACGCCGGACTCTACGTGTGGCTCGGTGCCGACCAGCGCCACGGGTTCCAGCCCCTGCCCGACTTCATGATCATGATGCGCGACCAGCCCATGGAGCCGCGCTCCTTCGTGACCCTTCGCAACCAGCGGGGCTACGGCACCCAGAAGAACTGGATGGCCGTGCGCCAGGAGCTGCTCGCCTACACCCGGGGCGCGCCGCCCTTCACGGTGCAGTACACCGACATCCCCAAGATCCTCCGCGGCTACTACAAGGACGTGGCCGGCCGCCGCACCGAGAACACCGACCGCGGGCGCGGAAAGACCATCCGCCCGGGCAACGTCTGGGTGGACGTGCAGCAGGTCTTCTACCGCCTGGAGGAGAACGTCTCGGGCTGCTACGCCCAGAAGCCCCTGCCCGCCATCGAGCGCATCGTGGCCGCCGCCTCGAACCCGGGCGACGTGGTGCTCGACACTTTCGCCCACTCGGGCACCACCCTGGTGGCCTGCGAGCGCCTCGGCCGCCGCGCGCTGACCGCCGACATCGATCCCGTCTACTGCGAGATCACCATCCGCCGCCTCGAGCGGTATCGCCACACCGGCAAGGTCGGCTGGCAAAACAGCCACGCCTTCGAGGCCGAGCTGGGCGACCTTTCCGGACCCGAGCCATAGCCCGAGCAGGAGTCTGCGCCCGAAGCTTGAGCCAAGCCGCAAACGCAGGTGCCCGCCAAATCCTGTGCACAGCCCTCGACCCCCTCAGCTCGATCCACTTGGCTTGACAAACATGAGGACATCCTCATATAACAAAAACATGAATCCATCCTCATGTCTCTTTGCCCCTGGCAGATCGTGCGGATGGACGGTTGGTACGGAAAAAAAGAGGAGGTGGGTATGCGGTTGACGACTGTTGCATTCCTATGTGGCTTCGTGGGAGGCTCGGGCTGCGCCCCTGGAGTGGCTCACATCGGTGTTCCCGGCGAGCTTGGCGATGCCTGTGACACAGACTCCGAATGCGAGTCGGAGTTCTGCATCCCCTATGGCACCGGGCAGATCTGCTCGCAGCCGTGCATCTCTGAGGCCGACTGTGCCAACGATCTGCTGTGCCTGGAGAATGGAAGCGCGGGCATGTGGTGCCTGCCTGCCGGAAGCTGCAGCTGCGAAGGGAGGTGCTGCGGAGACGATGGCTGCGGCAACCCGTGTCCCGACACCTGCGAGGGCACCTGCAACACCACCACCTGCGAGTGCTCGCAGCCATGCACGCCGGACGAGACCCGGGCCTGTACTGCGTACGGCACCTGCGCCGGCACCCAGACCTGTGTGGGCAACGACACCTGGTCCGAGTGCACCAACGACCAGTGGTCCTGCACCGAGCCCGGCGTCGAGCAGGAGTCGTGCATGGCGGGCGCCTGTGAAGGGGTGCGCACCTGCGAGCAGGACTGCGGCTACGGCGACTGCGCGCCGGACTGCGCGACCGGCACCGACTGCTGCGGCGACGGCTGCGTCGATCTAGACACGGATCGGGACAACTGTGGTGCCTGTGACAGAGCGTGCTTGCTCTATTTGAATTCAGATGTGGCTACAGACCCTTGCTACAACGGAGCCTGCGCCATGAAGTGCTGCCGCAACGGCAGCGAGACCTGCGACGACGAGTTTTTCTTTGTCCCCGATCCGTATGTGCCCATGTATCTCGTCTGCACGCAGGCCGGAGGCGGCGTCGGGTACGTCGCCACTGGTACGGGTCCCCCGTGTGACAGCGACGGCACCGAACGCTGCCGCTGCTGGGCGGAGAATGCCGATCCGGTGGACTTCCATACCGTTCTGCCAGATCTGTACATCCCAGGCATGGTCATGGAGAACTGCGACGCCGTCGGCAAGTTCTTGCTCCTGGACCTGTCGGCCTATGCTGGCGAGAAGCTCTACGTCGGCGCTCACGAGCAGCTCGATGGCTCGGGCCATATGACCCGGGTCTGCATTGCCACGGGCCCGTAGTCGGCCCGAGGCTCCCGACGCGATAGGACCGGTGTGATGGCAACGATCGACAAGCACCCAAACGGCCTGAGGCACGTACCGGTCCAGGACCGCGGACGCGAGCGCCTCGAAGCCATCCTGGACGCCGCGGCCGAGAGCTTTGCCGAGGTCGGCGCGGACCTGACGACCATGGAGGGCGTGGCAAAGCGCTCCGGCTCGGCCATCGGCTCGCTCTACCAGTTCTTCCCCAACAAAAAGGTGCTCTTTCGCACCGTGGTGGAGCGCAGCCTCGAACGCTCGCAGGCGCTCTTCGAGCTGCTCATGCCCACCGAGGTGTCCCGGGAGAAGTGGCCCGAGATGCTGGACCAGATCGTCGACGCCTACGCAGCCTTCGAGCACACGGACCCGGGATTTCGGGCCATCTGGTCGAATCTCCATTTCCACGACGACTTCGAGTACGACAAAAACTCCTTGTACGACCTGCTCGTCGGACGCACCCAGCAGCTGATCTCCGGCCTGGCCCCGGACCTCACCGAGCCCCGTGCCCGCGTGATCGCCGCCGTGCTCGTCGAGACAATCAACGCCACCATTGTCATCACGGCGCGCAAGGAGCCCGCCCTCGCCCAGCAGATGCTCTCCGAAACCAAGATCATGCTTCGCCGCTACGTGGCCCCCTATCTCGACCGCACCACGCTGAGCAGCGGTGGTGCTGGCAGCGAGCCGTAGCGGAACCCGAGCGCGTAGGAAAACAGGGCCGAGCGGCTACTTCTGGATCCCGAGGAGCTTGCGGGCGGTGGCGACGTCGGCGATGGGGCGGCCGATGGACTTGGCGTACTCAGCCACCTTGGCCACCAGCGGGGCGCTGCCCTGGGCCTGGACGCCGCGGCTCAGGTTCACGTTGTCCTCCAGGCCCACCCGGGCGTGGCCGCCCCGGCGGACGGCGAGCTCGGCCATGCGGAGCTGGTGCCGGCCCACGCCCGCCGCCGACCAGCTGGACCCGCGCGGGATCATCTCGGCGAGGAGACGCATCACCTCGGCGCGCGCGCCCATGCCTCCCTTGGCGCCCAGGACGAACTCGTAGTGGCCCGGCAGGGTCACCAGGCCCTTTTTGGCCAGCAGCTTCACGTTCTCGACGTGGCTCAGGTCGTAGACCTCGATGCTCGGCACCAGGTTGGCCTGCTTGATGAGCAGGGCCACGTGCTCGACGAGGGGCTTGGAGTTGAAGAAGATGTGGTCGCCGCGGTTGACCGTGCCCGTGGCCAGGGAGGCCATCTCGCCCCCGGCCTCCAAGGGCTGGCAGCGGGCCATGACGTCCATGGCGGCGTCACCCGCGGTGGAGACCTGGATGACCACGTCGCAGCGCTGCCGGATCTTCTGGATGGTGTCGGCGAAGATCTCCCGGCTCTGGGTGGGCTGCCCCGCGGCGTCCCGCACGTGCAGGTGCGCTACGGTGGCCCCCTCCACGACGCAGCGGGCCACATCCGCGGCGATCTCGTCGGGCGTCAGGGGCAGGTACGGGGTGTCCTCTCGGGTGGTCTCGCTGCCCACCGGGGCGCAGGTGATGATCAACGGGTCCGGCGCGTTCTGGATGCGCCGCCGCTTCTCTGGCACGAAGTAGAGCGCTTTGGCAGAGCAGATGGGCTGGGCGTGGGGAAGCTGCTGGGCCGCCGAGGAGCGCGGGATCGTGGGCGTGAGGCTCGAGGCCACCTTGTGGGCGGTGAAGGAGATGCGCCGCGTGCCGTCCCCCCAGTGGATCACCTCGGCCTCGGCCTCGATGAAGTCGCCCAGGTGGGCCGGAGCGGGAAACTCCACGTCGGCGAGGCCGCGCAGGAGCCCCTCGTCACCGTCGATGCCGATGAGGAGCTCCGCGGCCATGTCGGCGAAGAGCTCCAGCAGGTAGGTGCCCTGCACCGAGCCGTCGGCCAGGTGCGGCGCCCTGGGAGGGATACGTAGCTTGAGCGTGGTGTACATGGATGGTCCTCCTGGGCGATGGGATCCGTTGTAGCCCACCCGTCGGGTACAGGCAATGGTCGGGCCGCGTCAACGGGTCGGGCCGCGTCAACCGGTCGAGCCGTGGTCTTCGAGCCAGCCCATGACCCGCTGCAGGTCCTCCCACACCGGACGCTTGGCCTCGGGGCTCCGGAGCAGATAGGCCGGATGGTACGTGGGCGCCAAGACGACCTCGCGGTCATCGATCATGAAGCGGTGCAACCGACCGCGCATGCGGCCGATGGGCTGGTCCGTCCCCAGGAGCGCCTGCGCGGCGAACCGCCCCAGGGTCACGATGACCTTGGGCTGGATGGCACGAAGCTGCGCCAGGAGGAAGGGCATGCACCGGGCGATCTCGTCGGGCTCGGGGTTCCGGTTGCCCGGAGGGCGGCACTTGATCACGTTGCCGATGTACACCTGGTCCCGGTCGAAGCCCATGGCCTTGATCATCTTGGTGAGCAGCTGCCCCGCAGCCCCCACGAAGACCTGGCCGGCCAGATCCTCGTCTCGGCCCGGCGCCTCGCCCACGAAGAACAGGTCGGCCTCCGGAGCGCCCTGCCCAAAGACGATCTGCACGCGGTCCTGGGACAGGCGGCAGCGGTGGCAGTCGCCGAGGCACTCCCGGATCCGCGCCAGGCCCGCCGCGCCGCGCCCGGGGTGGGTGAGCGTCGCGAGGTCCTCGGGAGATCCGGTCGCGGCCGTGGTCGCGGTCCCGGTCGCGGTCGCGGCAGTGGCGGTGGCCGTCCGCGCCGAGTCGTCCGCCATGCCCTCGCCGAGGAGCGGCTCCTCCTGCGGCTCGGAGACCGGGTCGGAGAAGCGTGGCGTGGGCCCCGCCGGGGCGTAGCTCACACCCCGCCCGGCGAGCCAGATCAGGTGGCTCCGCAGGCCGCCCACCACCGAAGCGAGCTCCTCCGCCGGATCCAGCGGCTCCAGTGGCTCCAGTGGCTCCAGCGGCTCGGCGGCGTCGGGTTCGTCTTTCACCATGGCGACCAGCAGTCTAGCACAGGCCGCCTTCCTTGCGATCCGCTTGACGAGATCGGCTCGGGACCGGTAACGTCTAGGGAAGAGGAAAGGAAACACCTCATGGTTAGACGACTGACTGCGGCAGTGACGATCCTCGCAGTGTTGGCGGTGGGCGCGCAAGCGGCCTGGGCCGTGGACTTCGACGTCGCGCTCTGCGAGGCAGACGTGGCCGAGTACAATGTCCGGATCCGGGCCCACATCTTCAACCACGACAACGATCTGTCGAACGGCACCCTGAAGGTGTTTCTGAACGGCCCCACGGGCGCCCCGGGGCCCACCAGCGGCGCCAACGCCGACCTGACCCTGTCGTTCACCGGCGCCGGCCTCCCCCCCAACGACTACGCGAACGTCGAGGAGATCGGCACCTGGCTCCAGCCGCTGCAGCTGCCCAACGGGGTGTACCAGCTCTGGTGCCGGGTGGACCACCCCAGCGACATCACCAACACGGACAACAACGTGAGCGGCCCCTACCAGTACGTCATCGGACCGGACCTGTGGCCCTGGGCCTTTTGGATCACCTTGGACGGGGACACCACCAACTACAACGCCATTGTCTGCAACACGGGTACGGACGTGGCCTACAACTTCCGCGTGGGGTTCTACTACGACCGCACCCCCACGGAGTCCACCTACTCCGACGCCTTCAAGTCCTATGAGGCCCTGCCCCCGGCCTTCCGATCCTGGTGGAACGGCTGGGACTACTTCGACCTGTCCATGTGCCAGGAGGTGCTGTACAAGCGCACACCGACCCCCAACGACATCTACCGATCCTGGGTCAAGGTGGACGACGGTAACTTCGAGGAAGAGGTCCATGAGGACAACAACGTCATGGGTCCCATCGTCTTCGAGATGTCCAACGCCGACCTGGTGGTGGAGCACTTCCAGGCCACGGTGAGCCCCTCGGCGCCCTGGGAGGTGACCTACGACGTGACCGTCTGCAACCGGGGCACCCGCACCGCCGGAGTGTTCTGGATCGACCTGTACTACGATCGCGCCGGAGACGATGCGCCTCAAATCGGGTTTCCGGGCGACCAGAACTTCCGTTGGGGATCGCTCCCGCCCAACGACTGCGTGGACACGACCTTCTACTGGAACGACCCGCTCACCCTCCTCCCCACGGGACCGGACAAGGAGTTCTACGAGTCGTGGGTACAGGCCGACGCCGACGAGTTCGTCTACGACCCGGACCGGTCCACCAACCTCGAAGGGTCACTCAAGATCACCGTGCCCGGCGGCGTGGTGGTGTCTGGCTGCTCTGACCAGGACGGCGACGGTTTCGGCGTGGGCTCGGACTGCCTCACCTTGGAGGACTGCAACGACAACGACCCGTCCATCTTTCCGGGGGCCCCGGAGATCTGCGACGACGGCATCGACCAGAACTGCAACGCGACCCCGGACGACGGCTGCGATGGCATCGACTGCCAGGATCTCGACGGTGACACCTGGCCCTCCGGCCCCGACTGCGTGGTTCCGGACTGCGACGACGCCAACCCCTCTCGCTATCCCTACGCCGAAGAGGTCTGCGGCGACGGCATCGACAACGACTGCGACGGCATCCCCGACGACTGCTGCGAGGGCGTGAGCTGCTGCGACATGGACGGCGACGGCTACGGCGTGGGAGGCGGCTGTCCGGGGGGGGTGCAGGACTGCGACGACACCAACCCCGCGGCCGGCTCGGCTGACGCCGAGGAGATCTGCTACGACAACCAGGACAACGACTGCGACGGGCTCATCGACGAGGGCTGTGAAGGCTCCTTCTGCTGGGACGAGGACAACGACGGCTATGGCGTGGGTGAGGGCTGCACGGGCATCCAGGATCCCGACGACAACGACCCGAACATACCGGGCGCCGAGATCTGCGGCGACGGCCTCGACAACGACGCCAACGGCATCCCCGACGACGGCTGCGACACCTGCTTCGACCACGACGGCGACGGCTGGTACGTGGGCAACGGCGACGATCCCAACTGCCAAGACCGCGAGCGCGACTGCGACGATAACAACGCCGACGTGAACCCCGGGGCCACGGAGGTCTGCGACCTGGTGGACAACGACTGCGACTACACCGTGGACGAGGGCACCCCCGGCAACCTCTGCCCCGACCCGGACTGCGTCCTCGCCTGTGAAGGAGACGCCGCCTGCGAGGCGGACTGCCCGGAGCTCAACTGCATCGACAACGACGGCGACGGTTGGGGCTCGGGCTCCGGCTGTGAGGTGGTGGACTGCGACGACAACGATCCCAACCGCAACCCGGGCGAGCAGGAGATCTGTGGCGACGGCATCGACCAGGACTGCGACACCACGCCCGACGACGGCTGCCCGGGGGTGGACTGCGTCGACAGCGACGGCGACGGCTGGGGCGTGGGGGCCGACTGTGTGACCCCGGACCCCGACGACAACGATCCGGCCACCTGGCCCGGCGCGCCGGAGATCTGCGGCGACGGCATCGACCAGTCCGCCGACGGCGTGCCGGACGACGGCTGCGTGCTGTGCACCGACCACGACGGAGACGGCTACGGCGTGGGTCCCTTCTGCACCGTGCGGGACTGCAACGACGATGACCCCAACGTTCACCCCGGCGCCACGGAGAGCTGCAACACGGGCGACCGCAACTGCGACGGCCTCGCGCCGGTGAACTCCAAGTGCGGCCAGGCCTGCAACTGCTCCCACCGGGGCCCGAGCCCCCTCGGGCAGTGGCCGGAGACCACGCTGCTCGTGCTGCTCTTGGCAGGCCTCTTGCTGCGCCGCTCGCGTCGGACCCCCTCTTGAACTTCCGGGACCGCCGCCACCGCCTGGTTCTCAGCCACCCGCAGGCCGTCTTCGTCTTGCCGGCCGCCCCCCGGGCGCGGATGGCGCACGACATCACCTACCGCTACAGGCCGGACTCGAGCCTGTACTACCTGACCGGCTGGAAGGAGCCCGAGTCCGTGGCCGTGCTGCGGCTGCGAGCGGGCGCGCCCTCCCTGGCGCTGTTCGTGCGCCCTCGGGACGAGCTGGCCGAGACCTGGAGCGGCCGGCGGCTGGGCCCGGAGGGGGCGCGGCTGAAGTTCGGCGCCGATCTGGCCTACCCCATCGACGAGCTCTCGACGAAGCTGCCAGACCTGCTCGTGGGCGCCGACACCCTGTACTACTCGCTGGGTAGGCACCGGCGCATGGACGACCTCGTGCTGGCCGCCGTGGAGTCCACCCGACGGCTCGCCCGCAAGGACCGCGCCGCCTTTCCCTACGCCATTGTCCACCCCGAGGCGCTCCTGGGCGCCATGCGACTGGTCAAGGACGACGACGAGCTCACCGCCATCCGCCAGGTCTGTCACACCACCGCCGCCGCCCACCTGGCCACCATGCGCGCCTGCCGACCCGGCATGTGGGAGCGCGACCTGGAGGCGGTCATGGAGTACACCTTCCGGCGCCACGGCGCCGTGGGCCCCGCCAACCCGTCCATCGTCGGGAGCGGTGCCAACGCCACCGTGCTGCACTACGATCGGAACGACGCACGGCTGCGGGACGGAGACCTCGTGCTGGTGGACGCGGGCGCCGAACAGGAGCACTACGTCGGCGACATCAGCCGCACCTACCCTGTCAACGGTCACTTCACCAGCCGCCAGCGGCAGGTGTACGAGGTGGTCCTGGAGGCCGAGCTCGCCGCCATCACGGCGGTGGCGCCGGGCACCACCCTGGGGGCCGTACACGAGGTGGCCTCCCGCCGCCTCGTCGAGGGGCTGATCGCGTTGGAGGTGCTCCACGGGGATCCGTCCGAGCTCATGGGCCGGGGCGCCCTCGCGCCCTTCTATCCGCACCAGACCAGCCACTGGCTCGGTCTCGACGTGCACGACGCCAGCCCCCTCGACGTACAGGCGGCAGACATCCCCCTGGAGCCGAACATGGTGTTCACGATAGAGCCCGGGCTCTACTTCCCGGTGGATCGGGAGGACCTGCCCGCCGGCCTCGCCGGACTGGGCGTTCGAATCGAGGACGACGTCCTGGTCACCCCGACCGGCTGCGACGTGCTCACGGCGGGGCTACCCAGGACCGTGGCCGAGCTGGAGCAGACCGTAGGGAGGCCGGCCCCTCCCGCCGGGCAGTGACAGCCCGAGTTTCTCTCAGGTGAGATAGTCGAGACCAGGTCGGCTCAGTTCAGCTCAGTTCAGGCGAGAGACCTCATCGAGATAGACGTCGCGCTCGGGGCTGGCCTCCATGAGGGGGGCGACGTGGTGCAGGATGTCCCGCCCCTCCTCCTCGAGGCCGATGCGGATGGCCAGGCGGCCGGCGTGGAAGGCGGCGTCCCCGAAGGACGGGTCCCGCTCCACCACATCCAGGAGCATCTCCAGCGCCTCGGCAGACTCGATGCGCAGCCGGAAGGTCCGATCGTCCGGCGCGTCCAGCTCCCGGGACGAGGCCATCTCCGCCGCGGAGAGCCGGATCCGGGCCTCGAGGTAGTCCTGGGCGGGGGAGTTGTCCCCCAACAGCCGGGCCCGCACGAGCTCCCGAGCCGCTGCCTCCATCTCCTCGCAGTAAAACAGCGTGCGCGCCAGGTGGAGGCGGACCCGCCAGTCCCGGGGATCCGCGCGCAGGGCGATGGTCGCCGCCGCCCGGGCGTTCTCGGGCCGCTGCTGCAGAAGCCAGGCCTCGATGGTCGCGGCCGCATCGATGGCCGGAAAGTCGCAGTAGGTCAAGGCCCGCTGGCGCGGCAGGTGGTTGGCCACGGTGCGCAAGCGGGAGCGGAGCTGGCGCAGGTTCTCGCTGGACAGGGGCTCTCCGTCGGAGGCTTCCTCCCGACGCTGCCGTCGGGCGCGCCACCACAGTCCCAAAGCCAGCACAAAAGCCGCCACGGCCAACGCAAGCAGAAGATAGATTACGACGAAGTCCATTACGGCGGAGCTCTTCTTTACTCAATCATACCGTAGGACCGGTTGGAAGCAACCATCCTTGGAGCAGCTCGTAGTCTTCGGGCGTGTTCACGTTCAGAAGACTGAAACGATCTTCGACCACTACCTCGTCCGGTGGCTCGGCCGCCGCGGCGAGGATGCCCCGCAATCCGGGGGATCCCGAAGCGGCGGCCCCGACCTCCAGCAGCGATCGGGGCACATAGGTCGGGTGCCCGGTCTGGCCGCCGGTGAGCGGCATCACCGCTCGATCCGGACGCCCGAGGGCCGCCTCGTACACCTTCGCCACCGTCGCGCCCGCCACCGCGGGGACGTCCACGGGCCAGACGATGGCGCCCACCGCGTCACCGAGCAGCAGACCGCCGGCGCGCACCGAGCACAGCATGTCTCCCGGGCCGTCGTCCACCCGGGCCACCCGAAGCCCCGTCTCGCGGAGCCCGTCGAGTCTCTCCGCCAGGGCGCGATCCCCCTCCCGGCGGATCACCACGACCGGCCCCACCGAAGGTGCATGGCGCCGCAGGGTCTCCAGAATGCAACCGACAAAGTCCGAGCCGCCCAGGGGCAAAAGCGGCTTGGCACGTCCCATGCGGCGGGACCGCCCCGCCGCTGGAATCAGCGCCCCGATCCGGGCGGGCTCAGCCATCGCCCACCGGATCGGCCGTCACGGTCTCCTCGCCCGCCATTGCCGCGGTCCGGGCCGATCGCACCGACACCAGCTCAGCGGTGATGCTCAGGCCGATCTCGGCCGGGCTGCCGCCGCCCAGCTTCAGGCCCGCGGGACTGCGCACCGTCTGCTGGAGCTCCTGGGAGACCCCCGCCTCAGTGAGAAACCTGTCCAGGCCGCGGCGCTTGCGGGTGGAGCCGATCATCCCCAGATACACCGGCCGCAGGGGCGCGATGGCCCGAACGATCTCGAAGTCCCGCTCATGGGTGTGGGTGACCGCCACCACATAGGCCTGGTCCGCGCAGTCCCGGATCCCCAGGTCGGGCAGGCGGTCGGTGGCCACCGAGTCAAAGAGCCGCGCCGCGCGAGGAAATCGGGCCGGGGTGCGCAGCTCGTCCCGGTCATCGCTCACGATCACAATGAATCCGCACCGGCCCGCCATCTCGCACAGCTGCTCGGCGATGTGCCCCGCGCCGAAGACGTACAGTCGTGACTCGGCGCCGAAGGGCTCGAAAAAGAGCGTCGCCCGTCCACCGCAGGTCATGCCGAGATCGTCGGCCAGGTGCAGCGGCAACAGCCGGGCGCTGCCCGCGGCCAGCACCTCCGGGGCGAGCCCGATGGCGTAGTGCTCCATGGCCCCACCGCCCACGGTGCCGAAGATGGTGCCGTCAGGCCGCACGATCATGCGCGCCCCGGCCTTGGCAGGGGTGGAGCCGGACGACTCCACCACCACGACCAGCACGCCCCGCTCGCCGGCGTAGCGCAACCGGGACACCTCACCGAAGACGTCACTCATCGCACACCTCTCGCACCATTCGTTTACGGCAGTCGAGTCTAGTGATCCCGGCCGCAATCATCAAGCGGATCACCCAAAGCGGCGTCGCTGCCGGCCCGGCGACTTCGGAGACGCCGCAGCCGAACCCGGACGCGGGAGCGGTGGCCCGGGACGAGCTGAACCTCCCGGACCTCGTGGCGGTAGCCCACCGCGTAGACCTGGATCATGGCGTCCAGGGGTGCCGACTGCGGGAACGGGATCGTGATCGGCAGGCCCACCGGACGCGGCGCCGACCTCGCCAGGGCGGGCGGCGCCTTGAACCGATAGGTGGCGTCGGGGGGTCGGGGCACGGTCTCCACCAGGAGCATCCCCGGGCGCCACTGCAGCCTGTGGCGGAGGATCCGACCCGGCTCCTTCGCGCCGATGACCACCCGGAGCGGCCGCACCGCGGAGTGGCGGAACTCGAGCACGTGTCGGCCTGGCCCGACCTTGACCTGCGCCGGGGTACCGGCCGTGCGGCTCAGCCGGCGGCCGTTCAAGCTCACCGCCCAGATGGGCGGCCGCACGGCAAAGTGGAAGATCCGCGGGCGCTTGCTGCCCCAGAAGGCCGGCGCCGGCAGCGCCAGCCTCCGCAGGGCGGCAGCCGACAGGATCCCGGCGCTCCCGGCGTCGTCGGCACCGGGGCCATTCCGCTGCCCGGTGGCTCCTGGCCAGACGGCGCAGTGCGCAAGGCCCAGCCCAGCCAGGCACACACCCCATCCGACCCACCTCCCGATGGCTACACAGGAAGGAATATGCATAACAAAGGCTCACTTCCGACCAATATGCCGACCAACAAAATAAGATCACGCAACCGTGACAGGATCCATGGTACCGCGCATCAGGGGAACATGTCTACTCCGCGGCCACCAGTCGCGATGGATCGGGTTCCAGATGACAAGGTTGTTAGCGCCAGCCGCCTAACCCGGCGTAGCCGAAACCATACAGGTCCCGGCTCCGCCGGGACCTGTTCGCTGTTCCCTGTTCCCTGTTAGCCGTTAGCAGTTAGCCAACACTCCGGAATCAGAAAGCTAATACCCAATTACCAACGGCCAATGGCAGTTCGATACCAGCTCGATGTGTGCACAAGTTGATACCATCTTGCGCACGATTTGGTTGATAAGGGACTAAACGCCCCAGACGTGGCCGCAGGCCAGGCACATGCCGCTGTCGGAATCGCTGTAGTCGTCCAGCCGCTTGGACCCGCAGCTCGGACACCGTACGCCCCGGGGGCGGCGATCCCGCCGCCTGACCACGCGCTTGCGAATGAACCACAAGACACGGAAGCCGATCCACACGACGCACATGCCGGCGGCGATGTACATGACGGTACTCATCTTCAAGAAGTGTACCATCGAATTGAGGCGGCCTCCTCTTTGTGCTAGCGTCGGGGCCGATGAGCGAACCCAGGTACTATCGACCCAACACCATCTCCGAGGCCCTGACGATCCTGTCGGGCGAAGGCCCCGACGCGCGTCCCCTGGGCGGCGGCACCGACCTCATGGTCCGCATCCGCGCCGGGCTCCTGCGGCCCAAGGTCCTGGTGGACATCGGACGGATCGGCCTCGACACCATCCACCCCGCCGGCGACGCCGTGGTCATCGGCGCCATGTGCACCATGGCCCAGCTGCAGCGCGACGCCACCGCCACCCGGCACCTCCCCGCCCTGGCCCAGGCGGCGTCCCGGGTGGGCGCCAACCAGATCCAGCACATGGCCACCGTGGGCGGCAACGTCTGCAACGCCTCGCCCGCGGCGGACACCGCCTGCGCGCTGGTGGCGCTGGAGGCGCGGGTGATGCTCCGCACCGTGGGAGGCGTCCGCTCCCTGCCCATCGGGGAGTTTTTGCGCGGCCCGGGAGCGACGGCCCTCGAGCCCGGAGAGCTGCTGGAGGCCTTCTCCATCCCCCTGCCCGCCCAGGACCCGGCGGCGCACCAGTCCTTCAACAAGGTGGGCGGCCGCAACGCCCTGGTGTGCAGCCTGGCCGCCGTGGCAGGAATGACCCGGATCGTGGATGGGCTCGTCCAGTCCTGCAACCTGGCCCTGGCCGCCGTGGGGCCCACCTGCATGCGGCCGGGGCGCGCCGAGGCGCTGGTCACCGGCGAGGCCTTGACCGACGAGCTCTGCCGCACCGCGGCGGCGGCGGCGGCGGCAGAGTCCCAACCCATTGACGACCACCGGGCCACGGGCGAGTACCGCCGTCGGCTGGTGGCGGCCCTGGTGCGCGAGCACCTGGTGGAGTGCATGGAGCCATGAGCGCGCGCGCGGCGAAAATCAGAATCACGGTCAACGGCACGGTGCACCTCACCGACGCCTCCCCCACCACCCGGTTGATCGACTTTCTGCGCGACGACCTGGGCCTGACCGGCGTCAAGGAGGGGTGCGGCGGAGGCGAGTGCGGCGCCTGCACGGTCCTGGTGGACGGCGCACCCATCTGCAGCTGCCTGATGGTGCTCGGCTCCGCGGCGGACCGCGCGGTCACCACCGTGGAGGGGCTCAGCGACCCAGACGGGGCGCCCGATCCCATCGGGCAGGCCTTCGTGGAGGAGGGGGCGGTCCAGTGCGGCTTTTGCACCCCCGGGCTCGTCATGAGCACCAAGGCCCTGGTGGACAGCGGACAGGACCTCTCAGACGAGGTCGTCCGCGCGGCCCTGGCGGGCAACATCTGCCGCTGCACCGGGTACAAGAAGGTGGTCGACGCCGTGCTGAAGCTGGCGCCACCCGGCGGGCGCAAGGAGCAGCCATGAGCGCCCTGGGCGGACGGTCCATTCGGCCCGACGCGGCCGCCAAGGTCCAGGGGAAGCAGAAGTACGTCGGTGACCTGCGGCCGCCGGGGATGGTCCACGCGGCGATCCTGGCCAGCGACCAGGCTCCAGCGCGCATCCGCAAGCTGGACGTGTCGGCCGCTCGTCAGGTGGACGGCGTGGTGGACGTGGTGACCGCCGCCGACCTGGGCGACCGAAACCGGATCGGTATCGTCTTCGACGACCAACCCCTCCTCGCCGACACCGAGGTGCGCAGGGTCGGGGAGCGCCTG